>Ga0207416_1000400_pt1 | contig 77209 bp, 73 predicted proteins | sample PaiPotPPM11metaG_FD_184107 | JGI IMG/M metagenome (GOLD analysis project Ga0207416, IMG submission 184107) | Iron sulfur acid spring bacterial and archeal communities from Banff, Canada, to study Microbial Dark Matter (Phase II) - Paint Pots PPM... ... | reverse complement strand
ATCCAAGACCTTTTTCGCCAGCACGCGCCATTCGCGGTCGCTCTGGATGGAAATGAGAATGTCTATGCCGTCGCGGCTCTTGAACGCGCCATAGGGCGAGATCGAGGTGTGGGCGAGGCCGATCCGTCGCGGCGGCGCGCCGGCCTCCTGCTGCAACAACGGCACGGTCATCCAGTCCGCCATGGCGTCGAACATCGAGATCGAAAGCTCGGCGCCTTCGCCCGTTCGCCCGCGCGCGATCAGAGCCTCGAGAATCGCCTCGTAGGCGTTCATGCCCGAGGCAATGTCGACCACTGAAACCCCGACCCGCGACGGCGCCGTTGTGCCCGTAATCGAGGCCAGACCGGATTCGGCCTGGATCAGCATGTCGTAGGCCTTGCGCTTGGCGTACGGCCCGCTCTCGCCGAAACCGGAGATCGAGCAACAAATCAGCCGCGGATATTGGCGCCGCAATCTTGCGATTTCAAAACCGAGCTTGCCGACCGCACCGGGTTTTAGGTTCTGTACAAACACATCGGCGCGCGCGAGCATGGCTGCAAGTAGCACCACATCGTCACGCTTGCCGAGATCGATCACGACAGATTCTTTGCCGCGATTGAGCCAGACGAAATAGCTGCACTCGCCGTGCACGAGATCGTCATAACCGCGCGCAAAATCGCCTTCCGGCCGCTCGATTTTGATGACACGCGCGCCGGCATCGGCGAGCCGGCAGGTGCACATCGGCGCGGCGACCGCCTGTTCAAGCGAGACGACGAGGAGGCCGGCGAGCGGGAGGGGCGCGCTCAATACGACCTCGGCAGTCCCAAGACGTGTTCGGCAATGTAAGACAGCACCAGATTCGTCGAGATCGGCGCCACGGTATAGAGCCTGGTCTCGCGGAATTTACGCTCGATATCGAACTCTTCGGCGAAGCCGAAACCGCCGTGCGTCTGCACGCACATGTCGGCTGCGGCCCACGATGCTTCGGCGGCGAGTTGCTTGGCCATGTTCGCCTCGGCGCCGCAGTCATTGCCGGTCTCGTAGAGCGTGGCCGCTTCGCGCACCATCAGTTCCGCGGCGCGCATGCCGATATAGGCACGCGCAATGGGGAATTGGACGCCTTGGTTCTGGCCGATCGGCCGTCCGAATACGACCCGCTCGCCGGCATAGGCGGCGGCCTTGCCGATGAACCATTTGGCATCGCCGATGCATTCCGCGGCGATGAGGATGCGTTCGGCATTCATGCCGGACAGGATGTAGCGGAAGCCTTCGCCCTCCCGGCCGATGACGGCCTCGGCCGGCACGCGCATGTTTTCAAAGAAAACTTCGGTCGTGGCGTGGTTCATCATGGTGCGAATCGGCCGCACGGTGAGGCCTTGGACGGCGCGCATGTCGACCAGAAAGACGGTCAGGCCGGCGGTGCGTTTCTCCGCCTGTTCGCGCGGCGTGGTGCGCGCCAGCAATAGCATCAGATCCGAATGCTCCGCGCGTGACGTCCATATTTTCTGGCCGTTGATGACGTAAGCGTCGCCGTCGCGCACGGCCGTCGTGCGCAAAGCGAGCGTGTCGGTGCCCGAGGTCGGCTCGGTGACGCCGAACGCCTGCAGTCGCAATTCGCCCCGGGCAATTGCCGGCAGGTATCGCGCCTTCTGGTCGGGGCTGCCATGACGAAGCAGCGTGCCCATCGTGTACATTTGGGCGTGACAGGCGGCGCCGTTGCAGCCGGACGCTTGGATCTCCTCCATGATCGCGGCGGCGGCCGTCATAGTGAGCCCGCTGCCGCCGAATTCTTCCGGGATCAGGGCTGCGAGAAAGCCGGCCTTGGTCAAAGCGGCGACGAATTTGTCCGGATAGGCGCGCTCGCGGTCGAGCGCCCGCCAATATTCGCCGGGAAAATCGGCGCACAGTGCACGCACCGCGTCGCGGATCGGCGCGAGATCGACGCTGTCCGTCACGGCCGCACCTCGGCACGGCCGTTATTGACCGCGATGACGTCGCGCTCGACCACGCGTGAGCGAAAGCTCACCACTGCGCCGTCGCGCCACATTTCGGTGCGCAATGTCTCACCGGGAAACACCGGGGCGGAAAAACGCGAAGCGAACGCGACAAGCCTTTTCGGATCGTAATTGCAGAAGGTTCTCAGTACGGCGTGCGCGGCGATGCCGAAATTGCCAAGCCCGTGCATGATCGGCCGCGGGTAGCCGGCCTGTTTCGCCACGGCGGGTTCGGAGTGAAGCGGGTTAAGATCGCCGCTCAGGCGATAGATCAACGCCGCCTCCGGCCGCGTGGCGAGATCGCACACCGCGTCGGGTGCACGCGTCGGAAGCTCGTGCGGCGCCGGCGCTTCGCGCGGCGGACCGCCAAAACCGCCGTCGCCGCGGCAGAACATCGTGTGCGTCACCGTCGCGATGGGCTCTCCGGTTGCATGGTCGGCGATCTTGCGTTCGGAAAGAACCAACGCGCCCTTGCCAGCGCCCTTGTCGATCACCTCGACAATGCGCATGCGACCGATCACGGTACCCGCTCCGGCGAGCGGCCGGTGCAGCGCGATGCCCTGCTCGCCGTTGACGACCTTAACCCAGTCGATGCCGGTATCGCGGTTGCGCGCCCAAAAACCCGGGTGGCCGAGCACGGTCCCCATCGTCGGCAGCACTTTCAGGTTCTTTTCGTAGACGAACTGCAACTCGTCCTCGTTCATCGGATCGTGACCGAGCCCGATACCGATGGCGTAGAGAATGCAGTCCTTCGCCGCGTAAGTCTGCTCCCGCGGCGGAATGTCGAGCGCCATCAGTCTGTCGTAGACGATCGCCATCACACCGGGTCCCATGAAAACACGTCGCTCGAACGGTCGAGCGGCGTGAAGGAGGCGGCGAACGCGCCTTTGAGCTGTGCATCGATCTTTTCCGGCGTCCAGCCGTCGGAGCGGTGCAGCGTGCGGATCGGGCGGGTCTGATTGAACAGATATATCTCGTTGTTGCGCACAGAAAAAATCTGGCCGCTGATGCCGTCGGCACGGTCGGAGCCGAGATAGATGACGAGCGGGGCGATTTTCCCCGGCGTCATCTGGCGAAACGCCGCGACGCGCGCCTTCTCCGCCTCGGTCTCGGCCGGAATCGAGTCGATCATCCGCGTCCAGGCAAACGGCGCGACGCAGTTCGAGCGCACGTTGAACCGCGCCATGTCGAGCGCAATGCCGCGCGACAGGCCGACGATGCCCATCTTGGCCGCCATGTAATTGGCTTGACCGAAATTGCCGACCAGGCCGGAGGTCGAGGTCATATGCACGAAACTGCCGGATTTCTGCTCGCGGAAATGCGCGGCGCAGGCGCGACTCATGGCGAAGCTGCCGTGCAGATGCACGTCGATCACGTCCGACCAGTCCGACCAGCTCATGCGATGGAAAATGCGGTCGCGCAAAATGCCGGCATTGTTGACCAGAATATCGACCCGGCCGAAAGCGTCGAGTGCAGCTTGCACGATTTTTTCCGCATTGCCCGGTGCGCTGATCGACAGCGTCGAACCGATCGCTTCGCCGCCCGTCGTCTTGATCTCATCGACAACGGCCTGCGCCGGGCCAGCGTCGGCGCCGCCGCCGTCGAGGCTCGCGCCGATATCGCAGACGACGACGCGGGCGCCTTCCTGCGCCATCAGAAGCGCAATGCCGCGCCCGATGCCGCGGCCGGCTCCGGTGATGATGGCGACCTTGCCGGCAGCGATATTCGGCATGCGCCTAAGCCCCCCAGACCTCGCGCGCGACCTCGCCGATCATCTTGAGCTTGGCCCATTGCTCGTCTTCGGCGAGAATATTGCCTTCCTCGGTCGAGGCAAAGCCGCATTGCGGCGATAGACACAGCTGATCGAGAGCGGTGAATTGGGCGGCTTCCTCGATACGGCGCTTGATCGCGTCCTTGCTTTCGAGCGCACCAGTTTTAGTGGTGACGAGACCGAGTACCGCGAAACGCCCCTCCTGCAGTCGACGCAACGGTCCGAAGCCGCCGGCGCGCGCCGTGTCGTACTCCATGAAATAGCCGTGCACTTTGATCCGGTCGAACAGCACCTCCTGCATCGCGTCGTAGCCGCCGGATCCCATGAAGGTCGATTTGTAATTGCCGCGGCACAAATGCATCGTCACCGTCATGTCGGGCGGAATATCGGAGATCGCCACGTTGATGAGATCGCCGTAAATCGTGCCAAGCGCCTCCGGATCGTCGCCGCGATCCTTCATTTGCTGGCGATAATGCGGATCGCACAGCATGGCGATGAACACTTCATCGAGCTGCAGATAGCGGCACCCGGCGTCGGCGAAGGCGCGCACCGCCTTCTTGTAGGCCTGACCAAGATCGGCAAAGAGCTTATCGAGCGTTGGGTAAATCGACTTATCGACCGGGGTGGAAAGCGGACGGCCGTAAAGCGCCGATGGCGCCGGAATGGTCATCTTCGGCGTCCGCGTCGTATTCGCTTTGAGAAATTTGAAATGCTCGAGCATCGGATGGTTGGAGAAGCCGAGCTTTCCAGTGACCTTGACGCCTTCATTGCGCGTTGTAACGGCGGCGAACGCGATGCCCGAGTCCATGACGTGCTTTTCGACGCCGTCGAGCCCCCACAGGAAATCGAGATGCCACCAGGAGCGGCGGAATTCGCCGTCGGTGATGGATTGCAGGCCGACGGCTTCCTGTTTTTTGATGACGTCCTTGATTTCGCGATCCTCGACGGCCTTGAGTTCGGCGGCGCCGATCTCGCCTTTGGCGAACTTCTCGCGCGCGCCCTTGAGCACGACCGGCCGCAGCAGACTGCCGACATGATCGGCGCGGAACGGCGGTTTTGTTCGCGGACCCATCGTTTATCCCCAAATCTCGTTCGCGATTTCGACGATCATGCGCAACTTGGCCCATTGCTCCTCCTCGGCCAGAACGTTGCCCTCCTCGGTCGAGGCAAAGCCGCATTGCGGCGACAGGCAAAGCTGATCGAGGTCCACAAATTTCGCGGCTTCTTCGATACGGCGTTTGAGATCGTCCTTCTTTTCCAGCGTGCCGGTTTTGCTGGTGACGAGACCGAGTACGACGGTCTTGTCCTTCGGAACGAAGCGCAGCGGCTCGAAGCCGCCGGCGCGTTCGCTGTCATATTCCATGAAATAGCCGTGCACGTTGATCGTGTTGAAGAGAATCTCCGCGACCGGCTCATAACCGCCGGAGGCGATGAAATTCGAGCGAAAATTGCCGCGGCACAGGTGCATGGTGATCGTCATGTCCGACGGAATATCGGAGATCGCAGCATTGATCATGCCGGCATAGGCCGTCGGCAGGGTATTCGGGTCCTCGCCACGGTCCGCGATCACTTTGCGCAGCGACGGATCGCATAGATAGGTGAGATTGACCTCGTCGAGCTGCAGATAACGGCAGCCGGCGTCGGCGAAGGCGCGCACCACCTTGCGGTAGGATTGGCCGAGGTCGCGGTAGAAATCGCCCATCACCGGATAGATCGATTCCGGAACGGCGTCGCGGCCGTAGCGGAAATGCAGCGATGATGGCGACGGGATCGTCATCTTCGGCGTTTGCTTGGTATGCGCCTGCAAAAACTTGAAGTGCTCGACCATCGGATGCGGCTTGTAGCCGCCGAGTTTGCCGATGACGCGTAACAGCAGCGGCCGGGGCTGCGGTCCGCTCGTCTGAAACTTGATCTTGCGCTCGCCGACATAGGACTCGACGTTATCGAGTTGTTCGAGAAAATCGGTATTCCAGGAGATGCGCCGGTACTCGCCATCGGTTATGGATTTAAGCCCGACGGCTTCCTGCTTCCTGATCACGTCCTCGATTTCGCGATCTTCGATCACTTTGAAAGCCTCGGCGGCGATTTCGCCGCGCGCGCGCTTTTCCCGCGCCGACTTGAGCGAGGCCGTGCGCAGCAGGCTGCCGACGTGATCGGCGCGAAATGGCGGTCTCGTTCGCAGCATGCTCAACCCCACACTTCATCGGCGATTTCGACAATCGTCCGCAGCTTGGCCCACTGTTCGTCCTCGGACAGGACATTGCCCTCCTCGGTCGAGGCGAAACCGCATTGCGGCGACAGGCAGAGCTGGTCGAGCGCGACATACTTTGCTGCTTCATCGATGCGGCGTTTGATGTTGTCCTTGCTTTCCAGCGCGCCGCTCTTCGAGGTGACGAGACCCAGCACAAGTTGTTTTTTGCCCTTCGGAAAGAAACGCAGCGGCTCGAATCCGCCCGCTCTGTTGGAGTCATATTCGAGGAAATAGCCGTCGACACCGACCTCGTTGAACAGCCGTTCGGCCATCGGCTCGTAGCCGCCCTCGGCGATCCAGGTCGAGCGGAAATTGCCGCGGCACGAATGCATCGTGACCGCAAGGTCCGCCGGCTTGCCTTCGAGCGCCTGATTAATCATGCGCGCATAGGCGGCCGGCAACTTTTGCGGCTCGTCGCCGCGCTCGCGCGAATGCGCCAGCTCGCGTTCGTCGCACATCATTGACCAGGTCGTGTCGTCGAGCTGCAAATACCGGCAGCCGGCCTCATAGAATTCGCGCACCGCTTTGCGGTAGGCGTCCGCGACGTCGTCGAAAAAGACATCGAGATCGGGATAGACGCGATTGCTGATCGATCGACGACCCTGCCGGAAGTGCAGCACGCCCGGCGCCGGTATGGTCATTTTCGGCATGACGCGGGTATGCGCTTTGAGGAAGCGGAAGTGATCGATATGCCGATGGCTGGAATAGCCGATGCGGCCGATCACGCGCACGCTCTCGGCCTTGGTCGCCACGCCATGAAACGCGATACCCTCGCCGACTTGATATAACTCGACGCCGTCGAGGCCGGCGAAGAAGTCGAATTGCCACCATGAACGGCGGAATTCGCCGTCAGTGGCAAGCCGCAGCCCGATCCCCTCCTGCATTTTGACGGCCTTCTCGATTTCGCGATCTTCCACCGCCCGCAACGCGTCGGCGGAAATCTCGTTGCGGTCGCGCTTGGCGCGCGCCTGCTTCAGCGCGGCGGGTCGCAACAGACTGCCGACATGGTCGGCGCGAAATGGCGGCGTGGATCGTTGCATCGAGCTCCTCCCCGACTTCCTTTATACCGGAAACGCTCGGCGTCGATTCCGGCTATGGCTGCCTCCCAATGCGCAATACAGTGGGCAAACACCAAGGTGGGCAGCGCCGAAGTCGATTTAGCAACGCCCGCCTGGGAGTGTAAATGCCGTTGAGCGCACGCCGACCGGCGCAGACACTCACCCCGCGCATGACGCCCTTAAGGAGACTAAAAATGTATCCGACGCTGCGGCTCTACGAGGACGTGTTGGCGAACGATGCCGAGACGTCTTTGCCGGCCCTGCCGCGCATGATTTTCGTCGTCCACGGCACGGTCGCTATCGCCGATCAGACGCTGCGCGACGAAGAAGCCTTCAGCAGCGAAGGTGCCGTCACGCTCAAGGCAGGCGGTGGCGGGGCGACGCTGTGGCGCTGGGAGTTGGTGCCGGAATCCACCGTCACCAGCGGCGGCGAGGCGGGCCGTGGCGTCGTCTCCCGGGAAAAGCTCGCAGCGCGGCTTGAGACGGTGCCGAGCGGCGCGCTTGTTTTGCGCGGCGACAGTGTCGCATTCCCGCCGGGCGGCTGCGCCTATCTACACCGGCACCAAGGACCGGGCATCCGCTGCGTCCTCGAAGGCGGCATCCGCATCGACACTCACGGCCGCTCCACGTCATACGGTCCGGGCGGGGCGTGGTACGAAACCGGGCCGGACGCAGTTTTTGCCCAAGCCGCGGACCGCCTGACGCGTTTTATTCGCGTCATGATCTTGCCGCGTGTCTATTTGGGAAAGAGCTCGATCGAGTATCTCAATGACGCCGACAGGGCCAAACCAAAATCGCAAGCATACAGAATCTACGTCGACCTGCCGCTGACCACGAAGGCGGTACGCTGAAACCCTTGCCATTGAAAAATAAACAAGCGCGCCCATGCGTATTTTGATCGCCGCCATCGGCCGGCTGAAGCACGGGTCGGAGCGAGACCTCGCCGCTGCCTATCGCAAGCGCGCCGAAGCGATCGGCCGCGCGTTCGGCCTGCGCGAAATCGAGATCGTCGAAATTCGCGAGAGCCGCGCGCACGATGCCGAACGCAGGCGCGTCGAGGAATCGATAGCGATCGCCAATGTCATTCCCGAACCGGCGATCATCGTCATCCTCGACGAGCGAGGCGACAATCTCGACAGCGCGGCACTGGCGGCAACATTGCGCAAGTGGCGCGAGGAGGACCGCTCCGCCGTCTGCTTCGTCATCGGCGGCGCCGACGGCCTGGCACAAAGCCTGCGCGACCGCGCCAAGCTCAAGCTCGCATTCGGCACCGTGACTTGGCCGCATCAACTCTTACGCGTCATGCTGCTTGAGCAACTCTACCGCGTCGGCACGATCCTCGCCGGACACCCCTATCACCGGGCCTGAGCGGAACCGAACACGTTCCGCGCAATCCGGGGCCAAGCCACTCTGCCGCATTGCATCACCGAATTGTGACGGTCGAAGGCTCCGCGGTCTTATTCCGGTCTAAACCCGGCCTGTTTTTTGCTGTTTCTCTTGCGTTCCTGAGGTCCGCGCCTACCCTTGAACCCGATGATTCTCCGATGGTCGAGCCGCACCGATCCGCGCCTTGTGCTGGGGTCAGCCTTGGCGTTTGTGCTGCCGATTGGCGCGGAGCTTGGCGCATATTCCGCCGCGTTCGCCCAAGTGCCGTCGAAGCTGATCCCGGCGAGCCCCTCGGTGGCGCAAAGTTCGTCCGCTGCGTCTGCGGCGGCGCCCGCGACGGCTGCACCGCCGGCGAATAAGGTCGACGCCCTCAAGCGGCACGATAAGGAACTCGACGCCACGCTCGCCCGCCAGCGCGAGTCGGTGGAAAATCAGTCCAAGCTGCGGATCGAGATAGGGGCGCTGAGCCAGGACCGTCGCAAATTTAATCAAGACCTGATCGGCACCGCTGCGCGGGTCCGCGCCGTCGAAGTCAATATCGATGCTGCGCGCGCCCGTCTTGTCCCGCTCGACGAGCAGGAAAAGCTGCTCCGCAAATCGCTCGATCAACACCGCGACGTCGTCGTTGAGATTCTCGCGGCTTTACAGCGCATTGGACGGCGCCCGCCGCCTGCGCTCGTGGTGCGGCCAGAGGATGCGCTGCACGCGGTGCGCACGGCCATTACGCTTGGTGCGGTGCTGCCGGAAATGCGCGCGCAAGCCGATGCTTTGGCTGGCGATCTGTCCGATCTGGTGCGCGTGCGCAATCGGATCGTTGACGAAAGTAATCGTCTGTCCGGGGGCCTCGATTTGCTCGGACGCGAGCAGCTTCGACTGACGCTGCTCGTCGACGAGCGGCAAAAGAATCAGGCCGCCGCGGAGCAGGCGCTCAACGCCGAACGGCAGCGCGCCGCGGGCTTGGCGCATCAGGTCGACTCGATCAAGGATTTGATCGCCAAGCTCGAATCCGGCCTCGATCCCGCCACCCGTGCGGCCCGCGATGCCGCCCGCACCATCGCCAACGATGCGACACAGCCGGAACTCGCCGCACTCAGCGACCCAGGCCGGCTGACCCCGGCGGTTGCCTTCGCCGACATGCGCGGACACCTGCATTTGCCGGTCAATGGCGTGCCAATCCGTGCTTTCGGCGGCCCGGACGGCAGCGGCGGCACGCAAAAGGGCGTTTCTATCGCCGCCCGCCCCGGAGCCGAGATCACCGCACCATGCGACGGTTGGGTTGTTTACGCCGGGCCGTTTCGCAGCTATGGGCAACTCTTGATCCTGAATGCTGGCGGCGGGTATCATGTCCTCCTAGCGGGGATGGATCGAATTTCTGTCGATCTCGGACAGTTCGTGTTAACCGGCGAGCCGATAGCGATGATGGGCGACGCATCGCAAGCAGCGGCAGCCGTCACGGCCGGGCCCAAGCGGCCCGTACTCTATGTGGAGTTCCGCAAGGACGGTACTGCCATTGACCCCGGCCCTTGGTGGGCGACAAACGAAGGCGAAAAGGTTCGCGGATGATGCGCAAAACTTATCTGGTTTTCCTCGGTGCAGTGGCCGGCGCCGCGGTAGCACTACTTGTCACCCAGCCACACGCAATGCTGCTCGGCTCGGCCGCAAGGGCGGCCGCCTCGGACACCTACCAGCAGCTCAACCTGTTCGGCGATGTGTTTGAGCGCGTGCGCGCCGACTACGTCGAGAAACCCGACGACAAAAAACTCGTCGAATCGGCCATCAACGGCATGCTGTCCGGGCTCGATCCGCATTCGAGCTACATGGACCCGAAGAGCTTCCGCGATATGCAGGTGCAGACCCGCGGCGAGTTCGGCGGCCTCGGCATCGAGGTCACCATGGAGGACGGCCTGGTGAAAGTGGTTGCACCGATCGACGACACGCCGGCGGCCAAGGCCGGCGTCATGGCCAATGACATCATCACCAAGCTCGACGATGAGGCGGTGCAGGGTCTTACCCTCAATCAAGCCGTCGACAAAATGCGCGGTCCGGTGAACTCCAAGATCAAGCTTACCATCGTGCGCAAAGGCGCCGACAAGCCGATCGTGCTGACGATCATGCGCGACATCATCCGCGTGAAATCGGTGCGCTCGCACGCCGAAGGCGATGACGTGGGCTATATCCGCCTCACGCAGTTCAACGAGCAGACCACCGACGGCCTGAAGCAGGCGATCAACGATCTCAACAGCCAGCTCGGCGCCGACAAGATCAAGGGCTACATCGTCGACCTGCGGAACAACCCCGGCGGTCTGCTCGATCAGGCGATATCGGTTGCCGATACGTTCCTCGACAAGGGCGAGATCGTATCGACGCGAGGCCGCAATCCCGAAGAGACGCAGCGTTTCAATGCCCGGCCCGGCGACATGACCCATGGCAAGCCGCTGATCGTGCTGATCAACGGCGGCTCGGCCTCGGCGTCGGAAATCGTCGCCGGCGCGTTGCAGGACCACAAGCGCGCCACCCTCATCGGCACGCGTTCGTTCGGCAAGGGATCGGTGCAGACCATTATCCCACTCGGTGCCGGCAATGGCGCACTGCGGCTGACGACGGCCCGCTATTACACTCCGTCCGGGCGTTCCATCCAGGCCCAGGGCATCAAGCCCGATATCGAGGCGCTGCAGGATGTGCCCGACAAGCTGAAGGGCGAGACCGATTCCGAGGGCGAAGCCTCGCTACGCGGTCACCTGGCGGCGACGGGCACCGAGAAGTCGGGTTCGCAGTCCTACGTGCCTCCGGACGAAAAGGACGACAAGGCGCTCCATATGGCGCTCGATCTGTTGCGCGGAACGGCAAGTAATGCCGCCTATCCGCCGAATCCGAAGGCATCTGTCCCCAATTGAGGCGAAGCCCGTACGCCTGATCCAGGTTTGGGGCGGCCCAAAGCCGCCCCGAATTTTTGTGCCAGGGGCCCCGTAGGGCGCTGCCGCGGCGGTGAGTGCCGATCCGACGCGTTTGCCGGCCGTGGTAGACTGTCTGCTATGATTCGCGAGGGCATAATTCGCATAACGATGGCCCAAGGGTCCATCGATGCATGGAACCATCGATGACTGTCGATGATCTGAGCGTGCCGCTCGGCCGCGAGCCGAAAAAGCGCCGGCGTGCCATTAAAATTCCAGTGCCGCAAATCATCGCCGGAGCGCTCGCCGCGTTTCTCGGCCTGTTCGTACTCTGGGCGGTGGTAGCCGACGATCCGTATGGCGGCGAACCGATGGCCGTCGTGCCGGCAAACCTGCGGATTCCGGCGAAACCTTCAGACAATCCGGCCGTGCTGCGGCCGGGCGCCGCGGCGTCCGGCGCCCTCCAACGGCATGATGGCCAGGCGACGGCGCCAACGGCCTCACCGCCCGGAACACCGCCCAATACCACGACGGTCACGATCATCGACGGCAAGACCGGCGCGAAGCAGGAAGTGGTGGTTCCGGCGCCTGCCGGCAGTGCCGCGCCGGCCCAGGCAACCCCGATCGACCATAAACTCATCGAGATGGCGCCGCACGGCGCCATCCCGAAGATCGCCGCCGACGGCACGCGCCCGGCGGACGCCTTTGCGCGACCGGTACAGCCGCTGCCCGGTAAGCCCAATGCACCCCGCATTGCGCTGATCGTCGACGGTCTTGGGGTGAGCGCAAGCGCCACCGCCAATGCGATCACCAAGCTGCCGGGTCAGGTGACGCTCGGCTTTGTCCCCTACGGCGCCGATGTCGCGGCGCTGGCCGCCCGCGCGCGCGCCGCCGGCCACGAGATTTTGCTGCAAGTGCCGATGGAACCGTTCGAATACCCGGACAACGATCCCGGCCCGCAGACGCTGCTCACTTCGCTCACGCCGGAGCAGAATATCGACCGCCTGCACTGGGTGATGAGCCGGTTCCAAGGCTATGTCGGCCTCGCCAACACAATGGGGGCGCGCTTCACCGCCTCCGAAGCGTCTTTCACCCCGATCCTGCACGAGATTGCAAAACGCGGGCTGATCTTCGTCGATGACGGATCGAACCCGAGGAGCATTGCCGGACAAATCGCCGGCGCCGGCAACCTGCCATTCGCACGGGCCGACGTGATCATTGATTCGGTGCCGACGCCGAGCGAGATCGACCGCGCGCTAGGGCGCCTCGAAATGGCGGCGCGTGAGCGCAACGTCGCGGTCGGTATCGCCTCCGCGCTGCCGGTATCGATCGAGCAAATCGCCAAGTGGGCGAAAGCGGCGGCGAGCCGGGGTTTGCTCCTGGTGCCGATCACCGCGGTGACGATTAAGGGCAAGCAGACCACCGCGAGCGAATAGCGAAGCAGCAAAATAGCGAATAGGGTGAATCTCACCATTCGCTGTTCGCCGCTCCCAATTCGCCGTTTCCCGATCAACGTCAAAAATGCGCTTCGAAGATCTCCCCTATCGCCGCTGTGTAGGCATTGCGCTCGTTAATCGCGCCGGTTTGGTCTTCATCGGCCGCCGCATCGATGGGCCCGAACATATCGACGTCACGCATTCCTGGCAGATGCCGCAGGGCGGCGTCGATGAGGGCGAACAGCCGTGGCGGGCGGCCGTGCGGGAGTTGCGCGAGGAAACCAGTATCCGTTCCGTCGTGCGCATCGGCGAGATTGCGGAATGGCTGACCTACGACATCCCGCGCGAAATTGTCGGCCTTGCCTGGAAAGGCAAATACCGCGGTCAGACGCAAAAGTGGTTCGCCATGCGCTTTACCGGCGATGACGGCGAAATCAACGTGGCAAGCCCCGATGGGCATGAGCCGGAGTTCAGCGCCTGGCGCTGGGAGCCGCTGCAAAACGCCCCGGATCTCGTGGTGCCGTTCAAGCGCACGGTCTATGACCGCGTCGCCAGCGAATTCCGGCTATTGGCGAAATAGTCGATCGGCGGTCTGGCGGCACGCGCCATCTTACGATGACAAAGCCGTCTGCAGCGCCTTCAACTGCTCGAGCTGGCGGCCAAGCTTGTCGCGCAGCGAGTCGTCCTTGGCGTCGGCGAGGTCTTCCTCGGCATCTTTGATCTCGGCGGCAAGCACCGCCATGTCGAAATCGGCGCGCATCACGGCCTTGTCGGCAAGCACGGTCAGTCCCGCCGGACTCACTTCGGCGAAGCCGCCGATGACGACCACCGGCTCGCGCTGGCCGCCGCGGAAGATGGTCACGATGCCCGGGCGCAACGTCGTCACCAGTGGCGCATGACCGGGCAGAATGCCCATGTCACCTTCGCTACCCGGCAAATCCACCTGATCGACGTCGCCGGAGAACAGCACGCTTTCGGGCGAGACGAATTCGAAATGAAGCGCGGCCATCGATCAGGCCTCGGCCGCGAGCTTTTTACCCTTCTCGACCGCCTCCTCGATAGCGCCGACCATATAGAAGGCAGCCTCGGGCAGGTGATCGTACTTGCCCTCGACAAGATCCTTGAAGCCCTTGATGGTGTCCTGCAGGTCGACGAGCTTGCCGGGCGAGCCGGTGAACACCTCGGCAACGAAAAACGGCTGCGACAGGAAGCGCTCGATCTTCCGCGCGCGCGCGACAGTCAGCTTGTCCTCTTCGGACAGCTCGTCCATGCCCAGGATGGCGATGATGTCCTGCAGCGCCTTGTAGCGCTGTAGGATCTGCTGCACGCGGCGCGCCACCGCATAATGCTCCTCGCCGACGATCATCGGCGACAGCATGCGCGAGGTTGAATCCAACGGATCGACCGCCGGATAGATACCCTTGGCGGCGATGTCGCGCGACAGCACCGTCGTCGCGTCAAGATGCGCGAACGAGGTGGCCGGTGCCGGATCGGTGAGATCGTCGGCCGGGACGTAAATGGCCTGCACCGAAGTCACCGAGCCCTTGGTGGTCGAGGTGATGCGCTCCTGCAACGCGCCCATGTCGGTCGCGAGCGTAGGCTGATAGCCGACGGCCGAGGGAATGCGGCCGAGCAGCGCCGACACTTCCGATCCCGCCTGGGTGAAGCGAAAGATATTGTCGACGAAGAACAGCACGTCCTGGCCCTGGTCGCGGAAATGCTCGGCAACGGTCAGTCCGGTCAGGCCGACGCGGGCGCGGGCGCCGGGCGGCTCATTCATTTGGCCATAGACCAGCGCGCATTTGGAGCCCTCGACCGAGCCCTTGTGCGGGTCCTTGTTGACGCCGGATTCGATCATCTCGTGATAAAGGTCGTTGCCCTCGCGGGTGCGCTCGCCGACGCCGGCAAATACCGAGAAGCCGCCATGCGCCTTGGCGACGTTGTTGATCAGTTCCATGATCAACACGGTCTTGCCGACGCCGGCGCCGCCGAACAGTCCGATCTTGCCGCCCTTGGCGTAAGGCGCCAGCAGATCGACCACCTTGATGCCGGTGACCAGGATCGCGGCCTCGGTCGATTGATCGGTATAGGCCGGCGCCTCCTGATGGATCGCCCGCTTGGCCTCGGCCTTGACCGGACCGGCTTCGTCGACCGGATCGCCGATCACGTTGATGATGCGACCGAGCAGTCCCGCCCCGACCGGAACCGAGATCGGCGCTCCGGTGTCGGTAACCTCCTGCCCGCGCACCAGTCCCTCGCTCGTGTCCATGGCGACCGTGCGCACCGTATTTTCGCCAAGCTGCTGCGCGACTTCGAGGACCAGCCGGCGGCCCTGGTTGGTGGTCTCCAGAGCGTTGAGGATCGGCGGCAACTGGTCCGCGAAGTGCACGTCGACCACGGGGCCGATGACTTGAGTAATACGTCCGACGGATTGAGCCATTAGTTCGTCCTTAGTTGTGTTGCCGCGCGCTATTGGTCACAGCGCCTCGGCTCCGGAGATAATTTCGATCAGTTCCTTGGTGATCATCGCCTGGCGCGTGCGATTGTACCGCAGCGTTTGCCGCCGGATCATGTCGCCGGCGTTGCGCGTTGCATTGTCCATCGCCGACATTTGCGCGCCGTAGAACGACGCGGCGTTCTCAAGAAGCGCCCGGAAGATCTGGACGGCGACGTTGCGCGGCAAAAGCTCGTGCAGGATGTCTTCGGCGTCCGGCTCGAACTCGTAGGCCGCGCCGGCCAGCGCATCGGTGGCCTTTTTGTCGAACACCGGCGGGATGATCTGCTGTGCGGTCTGGATTTGCGCGATAACCGAACGAAAGCGCGAATAGAACAGCGTGCAGATGTCAAATTCGAACTTGTCGAACAGCGCGACGATCTTCTGCGCGATGGCCTCTGCATTCTCGAATCGCAACACCCGCACCGAGCGCAGGTCGACCAATTCGACGATCTGCCGGGCATAGAGCCGGCGCAACTGTTCATAGCCTTTGCGGCCGACGCAGAAGAACTTGACCTCCTTGCCCTCAGCCATCAGGGCGGCGGCCCGTTCTCTCGCGAGGCGGACGATTGCGGTGTTGAACGGGCCGCACAGACCGCGCTCGGCAGTGCAAACAAGCAGCAGATGCCTCTGCTCGCCGCCGGTGCCGCGAAGAAGCCGCGGGGCGGTGTCGACGCCCGAAACCGATGCCGCGATATTGCCGAGTACCATGTCCATGTGACTGGCATAAGGCCGCGCCGCCTCGGCGACCGCCTGCGCGCGGCGCAGCTTCGATGCCGCAACCATCTGCATGGCCTTGGTGATCTTTTGCGTCGCCTTGGTCGCGGCGATGCGGTTGCGTAGGTCTTTGAGCGAGGGCATGGGCGATCAGTCTCTGAGGGAAATGCGCGTCCTCGGCATCAGGCAAACGTCTTCGCATAGCTGTCGACAACGCCTTTCAGCTTGCCCGCGGTGGCGTCGTCGAAATCGCGCGATTCGCGAATCGACTTGAGAATGTCGCCATGCTGCGTGTGCAACAGGCTGAGAAGACCGCCCTCGAAAGTGCGGACGCGATCGACCGGCAGCGGATCGAGATAACCGTTGACGCCGGCATAGATGACGCAGACCTGCTCTTCCATCGAGAGCGGCGAGAATTGCGGCTGTTTGAGGAGCTCGGTGAGCCGCGAGCCGCGATTGAGAAGCCGCTGCGTGGTGGCATCGAGGTCGGAGCCGAATTGCGCGAAAGCCGCCATTTCGCGGTATTGCGCGAGTTCGCCCTTGATACGGCCGGCAACTTTTTTCATCGCCTTGGTTTGTGCCGCCGAGCCGACGCGCGACACCGACAGCCCGACATTCACCGCCGGGCGGATGCCCTGATAGAACAGGTCGGTCTCGAGAAAGATCTGGCCGTCGGTGATGGAGATGACGTTGGTCGGGATGTAGGCCGACACGTCGTTGGCCTGCGTCTCGATCACCGGCAGCGCGGTGAGCGAACCAGCCCCGTGGTCATCATTCATCTTCGCCGCGCGCTCGAGCAGCCGCGAATGCAAATAGAACACGTCGCCCGGATAGGCCTCGCGTCCCGGTGGCCGGCGCAGCAACAGCGACATCTGGCGGTAGGCGACGGCTTGTTTGGACAGATCGTCATAGATGATCACGGCATGCATGCTGTTGTCGCGGAAATATTCGCCCATGGTACAGCCGGCGAACGGCGCGAGATATTGCATCGGCGCCGGATCGGATGCGGTCGCCGCCACCACGACGGTGTAATCGAGCGCGCCGTTCTCCTCCAACACCTTGACGAACTGCGCGACCGTCGAGCGCTTCTGCCCCACCGCGACGTAGATGCAATACAGCTTGATCTTCTCGTCGCCGGTCGCGTTGAGGGATTTTTGATTGAGAATGGTGTCGAGTGCGATCGCGGTCTTGCCGGTCTGGCGGTCGCCGATGATCAATTCGCGCTGGCCGCGGCCGATCGGGATCAGCGCGTCGATCGCTTTCAACCCCGTCGCCATCGGCTCGTGCACCGATTTGCGCGGAATGATGCCGGGGGCTTTGACGTCGACGCGCGCTTTACGGTCCGCCTTGACCGGCCCCTTGCCGTCGATCGGGTCGCCGAGCGCGTCAACGACGCGGCCAAGCAATCCCTTGCCGACCGGCACTTCGACGATGGCGCGCGTGCGCTTGACAGTCTGACCTTCGGCGATCTCGCGGTCGGTGCCGAAGATCACGATGCCGACATTGTCGCTTTCGAGGTTGAGCGCCATGCCTTTGACGCCGCTCTCGAACTCGACCATCTCGCCGGCCTGGACGTTGTCGAGCCCATAAACGCGGGCGATGCCGTCGCCGACCGACAACACCTGGCCGACTTCCGAGACTTCGGCCTCTTGGCCGAAATTCTTGATCTGCTCTTTGAGTATTGCGGAGATTTCCGCAGCGCGGATGTCCATTAGCGAGCCTCTTTCATGGCGTGCTTGATCGCATTGAGCTTGGTGCGCAGCGACGTGTCGACCATGCGGCTACCAAGCTTGACCACGAGCCCGCCGATAATGGCGGAATCGATCTTGATATCGAGGTCGACGTCCTTGCCGCTGACGGCTTTGAGCGCGGTGCGCAGCGCCTCGATGTGGTGGTCCTTGAGCTTTTCGGCAGCGGTGACTTGGGCGGTCGCTTCGCCCTTATGGAGAGCGACAAGCTCGCGGTATCCTCGGATCATTTCGCGCACCGCGAACAGCCGGCGGTTCGACGCCACGAGCTTGAGAAATTTCGCCGCAATACCGCCGATCCCGACCCGCTCCAACACCGCCGATAACGCCTGCAATCGCTCTTCGGCGGAAAACACCGGGCTGCGGACGAGGCGGGCGAGATCGGAGCTTTCGGCAACCAGCGTGTCGAAGCGTTCGAGGTCCGCTTTCACGACATCGATCGCATTCGGCTCGGAAGCGAGATCGAACAGCGCAGTCGCATAGCGGCCGGCCATTCCGGATACGATGGGTTGTTCGCCTGACAAGAGAGTTGCTCGCTGCGCGTGCTCGGATAGCGTTCTATTGGAGCTTTTCCGCAAAGCTCGCAACCGGCGTAACCGTCGGCACAAGCCCTTGGGGGTTTGAAGCGGGACTTGGATATCGCAGGCGCTGCGGAATGCCCCGCGGAGCCGCGAAAATCGCGGTTTTGCTAACATAGCGCGCGGTGCGGTGCAACACGCGGAAATGCCCGCAAATAGCTGCAATCTAGCCGTGAGCCGCCGCGTGCTGCCGGATGACTTCGAGAAAATCGGCGCCGTATTGCCTGAGCTTTGCCTCGCCCACACCGTGCACGGCGCTCATTTCGGTTGCGGTTGCCGGCTTGCGCCGAGCCATATCGATCAGCGTCTTATCGGCAAATACCACATAGGCCGCGACGCGCTGCGCCTTAGCGAGCTCGGAGCGGCGCTTTCTAAGCGCCTCGAACAGCGTCGTGTCCCCCGGGGCGCCATCGGCGAGCGCGGCGGCATTGGCGGCGGCGCGTGCGGCCTTGCGGGCGGGCTTGAGCGTGTCTTTGCGCAGCGTCACCATCTCAGCGCCCTTGAGGACGCGCCGGCCGGCGTCGGTGACCGTCCAGGCGCCGAAGCCGGTGATGTCGAGCGCGACGATGCCGGCGCCATGGAGCTGGCGAAAGATCGAGCGCCACTCTTGTTTGCCGTATTCCTGACCGACGCCGAAGGTCGGCAGGCGCTGGTGGCCGAATTTCAGTATGGCCTCGGAGTCCTCTCCGATCAGCACATTGGCCAGATGCTCGGTGCCGAAGCGCTGCCCAGTGCGCAGGATGGCGGACAGCGCTTTCTGTGCCGCGATGGTGCCATCGATCACCTCGGCGCCATCACTGCAGAAATCGCAATTTCCGCACGGCTGCGTCGTTTCGGCGAAATAGGCCAACAATGTTTGCCGGCGGCAGCGCGGCGATTCACACAGCGAAACGAGCGCATTCAGTCTTTGCCGATCGACACGCTTTTGCTCGTCGTTGGCGTCGGTCTCGTCGATCTGCATGCGGCGCAAGCGGATGTCGCTCATGCCGTAGAGCGTGAGCGTGTCGGCGGGCAGGCCGTCGCGACCGGCGCGGCCGATCTCCTGGTAATAGCTTTCGATATTGGCGGGCATGTCGGCATGCATCACAAAACGCACGTCCGGTTTATCGATGCCCATGCCGAACGCGACCGTCGCCACGATGACGACGCCGTCCTCCTGCAAAAAATCATCCTGATGCCGCGCGCGCGCCGTCGGCGCCATGCCGGCATGATAGGGCAGCGCCGTCACGCCGGTCTGGCGCAAAAATTCGGCCAATTCCTCGGTCTTGCGCCGCGATGCGCAATAGACGATGCCGCTTTGACCGCGATGGGCTTGGACGAAATCCAAGACCTGCTTGCGGCCTCCCGCCTTGGCCGCCATCGCCAGCCGCAGATTGGGCCGGTCGAAACCGTGGACGAATACGGCCGGCTCCCGGCGGAAAAGCTTCCCAAGAATGTCGGTCCGTGTCGCAGCGTCGGCCGTGGCGGTGAAGGCCACGGTCTGCGCGCCGCCCAGCGCCGACTGCACCGTGCCCAGCGCCGCATATTCCGGCCGAAAATCGTGGCCCCATTGCGAGATGCAGTGTGCCTCGTCGACTGCAAGGAGGGTGACCTTGGCACGCTTGAGGAGATCGAGCGTATCCGGTCTGACCAAGCGCTCGGGCGCGACATAAACGAGCCGCACGTCGCCGCGCGCGATCCCGTCGAGTACGGCGCGGTTTTCCGTCGGATCGTTGGCGGAATTCAGCGCCGCAGCCGCTATGCCATAGCCGCGCAATTGCGCCACCTGATTGCGCATCAGTGCGATCAGCGGCGAGACGACGATGGTGAGACCGCCACGAAGCAGTGCCGGAAGCTGGTAGCACAGCGACTTGCCGCTCCCGGTCGGCATTACCGCCAACACATCACGGCCCTGCAAAACGGCGCCAACGATCTCGGCCTGGCCGGGACGAAACGCCTCAAAGCCGAAGATCGTCCGGAGGGTGCGTTGCGCCGCCGCGAGGTCCGCCATTTTCAATCTCTTCCGGTACGTTCTATATTTGTTCCAGATAGGCGGCAAACACCACTTCGCTCGACAAACCGGTATCGACGGCCTTTCTTGCGCCCTGGCGGCGGCTCATGCACGGTGACGTACTACGCCGGGTACTCCTGCCATGATCTCCACCGCGAGCCGGGACAGCCTCTCCGTCGGCCGCCTCATCAGGTTCATGTCGCTCCTTTGGCTTGCCGGGGTCGCCATGCGTCTGTCGATCCTAGCAATGCCACCGGTGATCCCGCTGGTGCACCAGGAATTGCATCTCTCGGAAACACAGGTCGGGCTGTTGATCGGACTGCCGCTCGCGCTGTTTGCCATCGCCGCTATTCCGGGTTCGCTGCTCATCGCGCGAGTCGGCACCCGCGCTGCCGCAATCCTCGGCATGGTTATCGCCGCACTCGCCGGCGGCGCGCGCGGCGGCGCGGTCGACGTGTGGACGCTCTATGCGGCGTCCATCGCCACCGGCTTTGGCGTCGCCATCATGCAGCCCGGCCTGCCGACGCTGGTCCGCGAATGGTTGCCCGACCGCATCGCACTCGGCACCATCGCCTATACCAGCGGCATGCTGATGGGCACGCTGTTTGCGACGGCCCTGACCATTCCCATCGTGCTGCCGCTGGTCGGCGGCTCTTGGCGACTCGATCTGGTCGCGTGGGCAGTGCCGGCGTTTCTCATCGCGCCGGTGTTTTTTCTGCTAAGCCCGAAAACTGACGACCGGTCCAAAATAGGAAATAAGATCGGCGCGCTGTGGTGGCCGGATTTCAAGGATCCGCTGGTCTGGCTTCTCGGTCTTACCTTCGGCAGCAACAACAGCCCATTCTTCGGAACCAACGCGTTTCTCGGCGATTACCTCGCCAGCCAGGGAAAAGCGAATCTGCTCGGCGCGGCTCTGGGATGGCTCAATGGCGCGCAGATTATCGCTCCGTTCATTTTGCTGCTGCTCGCCAATCGGCTGCAGCGGCGCGCTTGGCCGTTTCTACTGTTCGGTCCCGTTCTGTTGGTGGCGTTCCTCGGCCTCATGCTCGGGCATTCCACTCTGGTGATTCTGCTTTGCGTAGCCCTGATCGGCTTCACCACGGCCATTACGTTGACGGCAACGCTCGCCTTGCCACCGCTTCTGAGTTCACCCAACAACCTGGCTCGCACATCCGCCGGCATGTTTACCATCAGCTACACCACGGCGATTATCATCCCGACCATCAGCGGTGCGTTGTGGGACGCGACCGGCAGACCGTGGACGGCGTTTGTGCCGCTGTGCTTTTGTGCCGTGGCGCTGATGGTGCTTGGGACGGCGGCGGCGCGTTATCCACCGGCCACCGAAGGTTGAAGTGGACCGACGATCGGACCATGCTATCGCTGCGAACGAAAGGCAAAATTCCGCAAATGACGTCACGACCGAAAAAAGCCGCTCAAAAAAAAGCTTTCGCGAAACGGTCGATGTTGCCGACCGACCGCATTGACTATTCGCCGATCACCGAACGCGCGCCGCTGAAACTGCCTGGCGGCGCCCGCATGGCGGTGTGGGTGGTCGTCAATGTCGAGGAATGGGACGCAACGCAGCCGATGCCGCGTACGGTGCTCACGCCGCCCGCCGGCGGCTCCCCGATGCCCGATGTGCCGAACTGGGCCTGGCACGAATACGGCAACCGGGTCGGCTTTTGGCGGTTCGTCAAACTGTTCGACGAATTCGCCATACCGGCTGTGATCGCCATCAATGGTTCGGCGCTTGCCGCCTATCCGCCGATCGTGCAGGCCGCGGTCGTGCGCAAGTGGGAATTCGTCGGCCACGGCTTTACCCAACGTAACTTGCAGACGGTTGATGACGAGCGCGCCGACATTCGCAAGGTCCGTGATGCCATCGCCAAGGCAACCGGCAAGCCGCCGCGCGGCTGGCTCGGCCCCGGCCTCACCGAAACCTGGCAGACGCCCGACGTCTTGGTCGAGCAAGGCTACGACTACGTCGCCGATTGGGTGCTCGACGATCAGCCGGTGTGGCTGAAAACTCGAACCAAGCCGATCCTCAATTTGCCTTACACGCAGGAATGCAACGATGTCGCCATGATGCTGATCCAGCACCACAAGGCTTCGGAATATTGCGATCGCGCGCTCGACCAGTTCGAGCAGATCTACGCCGATGCAGCCGACTCGGCGCGCATCATGGCGCTATCGGTACATCCCTACATCATGGGCGCCCCGCATCGGCTGAAATATCTGCGGCGCGTCTTCGAGGTCATCCGCAAGAAGCCTGACGTGCTGTTCTGGACCGGCGCGCAGATTGCCGACTGGTATCTCGGCGCCGGACCTAAAGCGCCGTGATTTTTTGCGACCTGAACGTCCAGTGAGAAATCTCGACTTCACGCATGATGCTTCCGGACGCGCCGATGTCGGCGCCCGGCTGATGCTCGTCGTTCTGTGCTTCATCTGGGGCATCACTTGGCCGATCATGCGGATCGCGCTCTACGAGATTCCGCCGCTTAGCATGCGCACGATGACCGCGGCGCTTGGCGCGGTGACGCTCTATTTGGCGTGCCGCTTTCAAGGCCGCAGCTTACGCATCCCGGACGTCAAGTCATGGGCGCATGTCACGATCGCGTCGCTCCTCAACGTCGTTGCCTTCATGGTGTTCGGGTCCTTCGCGCAACTCACCGCGGCAACGACGCGGGTGACGATCCTCGCCTACACGATGCCGATCTGGGCAGTTTTGCTGGCGTGGCTGTTTCTTGGCGAGCGTCCGAACCGCACGCAGTTGCTTGCGCTCGGGCTGTGCGCCGCCGGTCTCGCCATCCTCATTTATCCGTTGGCCGAGACCAAAATTGCACCGGGAATCTGGCTGGCGCTCCTCACCGGCCTGTGTTGGGGCGGCGGCACGATTTACCTGAAGTGGGCGCAGATCAAGGCCGACCCAATGGGCGTCGCAAGCTGGCAGGTGACGATAGCATTCGCCGTCACCGCGGCGTTCATGCTGATATTCGAGGGCCGGCTGCATCTTGCCGGCGCGAGCGCGGTGGCGCTGCTTTGCACCGCTTCCACCGGATTCTTGGCCAACGGCGTCGCCTATGGTCTCTGGTTCGCGATCATCCGCCGCCTGCCCGCGGCAACGGCCTCGCTCGGCGTCCTCGGCAGTCCGGTCATCGGCGTTATCGCCTCGATCCTGATCCTGGGTGAGCGTCCGACCACGGCCGACCTTATCGGCTTCGCCTTGATCTTTGCTGCCTCCACCTGCGTTTTGCTGACGCGGCCGGCGACTGCTAAGCCTTGATTAGCTGCGCCAATTCGGCAAGACGCGCCGTCATCGCGCTTTGCGGATCGGCCAGCGCGTCGATCACCGTAAAATGATTGGCGCCGGCGATTTCCTCGTAGCGCGTCTGCACGCCGCGCTGCCACCAGCCCTGGGCAATGATCCGGCTCTGGCGCTTGAACTCGCTCGATTCGAGGCCGCCCACGACCGCATCGAAGACGCGGGTGGCCGTGATCGGCCAGAACAGCGGCGAGACGTTGCGCGCCGCGGCGGCATCGAGCCGCAAATCCTGGTTCACGCTGATTCCGATGAGCGGCGTCAAATCAAACACGCCGGAAATCGAATAGCCGTTCGGAACGAGGTCGGCCGGCGCCTTCGGATAGAGCGAAGGCCAGTCGGTGGCGACCATGGCGGCCGAGAGATGGCCGCCGGCCGAATGCCCGCAAACCAGAATGCGCCGGCGGTAGCGTTGCCACAAAAACGCGCACGCGCGGCGAATCTGTGCGACGATATCGGCGATGCCGACGTTCGGGCAAAGATCGTAGCCGACGACTGCAACCGCCACGCCTCGGCTATTCAATCCGCGCGCCATCTGACTGAACATCGAGGGATCGAGCGAACGCCACCACCCGCCGTGAATGAAAATCGCAAACGGCGCGGCCGCGCCGGCCTCCGGCAGAAACAGATCGAAATATTGGCGCGGCGTATCGCCGTACGAAAGGCCGAGCTCGGCGCGTCCGGCTTTCAGCATCTCGACGCGATAGCTTTCGGCGTCGCGCGTCCAGCGGGCGAAAATCTCCGGGTATTCCGGCACGCGGGCACGATTGTTGTATTGGGTTTCATAGTCGATGTCGGCCACCGGCGCCTCCTGCCCAAAGCGCGAATTTGCGGCACGCGTGGCGCGCTGGCAAGTTGCCGCGGCATTACGGCATCGACAGTGCGGCTAAATCTGCTAGTGCATAATCCGCAAAAGTGTTCTCGGTTTCCCGCCGTCGCGAAATCCGCTTTGGCGGATGAAAGAGGGCCGGACAAGAGCAGGCACCGATAGAAGGTTTTCCATGAAAGTCGGCGGCAAACCCATGCGGAGCATCTGGCTCGAGCCGGACGGCTGGTCGGTCGGCGTGATCGATCAGACGGCGCTGCCGCATCGGCTCGCCACAGTGCGCCTTTCGACGCTCGACGAGGCGGCAAACGCCATCCGCGCCATGCTGATCCGCGGCGCGCCATTGATCGGCGCAACCGCCGCCTATGGAATATGCCTGGCTCTGCGCGCCGATGCGTCCGACGAGGCGCTCGATCGCGCCTACGCGGGGCTGCTTGCCACGCGGCCCACCGCGATAAATCTCAAATGGGCGCTCGACGAGATGGTAGCGGCGGTGCGCAACCGACCGCACAGCGGGCGGACCACTGCCGCCTATCGCCGCGCCGGCGAAATCTGCCAGGAAGACATCGCCATCAACACCGCGATCGGACGCAATGGGCTGCCGCTGATCGAGATCGTCGCGCAACGCAAGAGGCCCGGCGAGCAGGTGAACGTGCTCACCCACTGCAACGCCGGCTGGCTGGCGGCGGTCGATGTCGGCACTGCGACGGCGCCGATTTACCTGGCCCACGACAATGGCATTGCCGTGCATGTCTTCGCCGACGAAACGCGGCCGCGCAACCAAGGCGCTTCGCTGACCGCGTGGGAACTCGGCCAGCACGGCGTGCCGCATACGGTCATCGCCGACAATACCGGCGGCCATCTGATGCAGCACGGACTTGTCGATCTCGTGATCGTCGGCACCGATCGCGTTGCCGCCAATGGCGACGTCTGCAACAAGATCGGAACCTATTTGAAGGCGCTCGCCGCGCGCGACAACAACGTGCCGTTCTATGTCGCGTTGCCCTCGCCAACCATCGATTTCACCATCGCCGATGGCCTCGCCGGGATTCCGATCGAACAGCGCGGCGCCGACGAGGTGGCGACCGTGACCGGCCGCACCGCGGACGGCCGCATCGAAATCGTGCGCGTCGTTCCCGAACATTCGCCGGTCGCGAATTACGCCTTCGACGTGACGCCGGCGCGATTGGTGACCGGTCTCATCACCGAGCGTGGCGTGATCGCGGCGTCGCGTAGCGCCTTGGCGGGGGCTTTCCCGGACCGCGCCGGCGCGGCACAATAGGCGCTCCGCCGCCGCCCTTGCCTCCAACCGCAGACGGGGATGGGAAGGGAGGGGGGCTCAGTCGGAGTGCGTGACTTGCGTAAGCTTGCGAGCCGTCCGCTATCGAACGTGCCGCTACCCGGAATTCTGGCCATGAGCCTTACTTCGCTCGCGACTTCGGTGCCGGCCGATGGGCGGCAGTCGCAGACCGCGTTGGCCATTGCCCGCGGCACGGCGCGCTATCTCCACGCGCTGGGCTATTGCGTGGTCAGTGAATTGCCGCTGCCGTCGGGCCGTCGCGCCGATCTGGTAGCTCTTGGCGGCGACGGTGAAATCATCATCGTCGAAATAAAATCCTCGGTGGCTGATTTTCGTGCTGACCAGAAATGGATCGAGTACCGGCTGCATTGCGACCGATTGTTCTTCGCCACCATCGTGGACGTGCCGTGCGAGATTTTTCCGCCGGATGCCGGCCTGATCGTGGCGGACGCATTCGGCGCGGCGATCTTGTGCGAAGCACCCGAGCACCGGCTTCCCGCGGCAACCCGCAAGGCGGTGATGCTGCGCTTCGCGCACGCGGCGGCGGCGCGCCTGCAGGCGCTGGCTGATCCGCAGGGACCCGTAGTCCGGGAACTTTGAATTCAGGCGGCGAGCCGCGTCGCTTTGAGGCGTTCGAGAAAATTGCGCAGCGTCCCCAGATCGACAGGTTTCGGGATGCATTCCCGGATATCGAGATTGAGCATTTCGGCGATTTCCACGGTCTCCTTACACGCCGCGGCGTCGCAACGACTGATGACGACGATTGGCGCCGTGCAGCCGAGCATCGAGAGCTGATGCAGCCTCTCGCTCCTGGCGCGATGGCCAAGCGATAGATCGAGCGTGACGCAGTCGAATGCGGTCTCTCGCAACAGCTTTGCGGCTTCGCCGTAGCTCGCCGCCCCGGCCGGGAGATATCCGGCTGTGGCGGCGGCACGGCAAATGACCATGCGGTGGAGACTGTCGTCATCAACGACGAGAAGCCGAGGCGCAGCTTTTACCGCACTCGGGACAACCAACCGTTCTCGGTCCCAATCGAACGGATTCGATTTTGCGAACATCCAAATCTCGAAAGGCAAGTCTGATGTTGGTTGTTTGAATGATACTTCGCGCGTACGAAATTTGACCTAATTAATTGCGTAAAATTGCATCTGATCCGGATTGCAAAGGCGCAAGCCGGGACGGTGCGGTTAGTCGGGGGTAAACGGAATTGAATAACCCGCCAAGCCGGTTATTTCGGGGCGCGCTTGGCGAGGATGCGCTGCAGGGTGCGCCGATGCATGTTGAGGCGGCGCGCGGTTTCCGAAACGTTACGGCCGCACAATTCGTAAATGCGCTGGATGTGCTCCCAGCGGACGCGATCCGCCGACATCGGATTTTCCGGCGGTTCGATTTTCTTGTTATCGAGCGCGAGCAGCGCGGCGACTACGTCGTCGGCATCGACCGGCTTGGCAAGATAATCGACGGCGCCGAGTTTGACCGCGTTGACCGCGGTTGCGATGTTGCCATAGCCGGTAAGAATGATGGCGCGCGCTTCCGGCCGGCGCTTCTTCATCGCCGAAATGACGTCGAGCCCGTTGCCGTCGCCGAGCCGCATATCGACGACGGCGAAGGCCGGAGCTCCTTTCTCGACCTGCAACAGGCCGTCGGCGACCGACTCGGCGGTCATCACCGCAAAGCCGCGGCCTTCCATGGCGCGGGCAAGACGTTGCAGGAATGATTTGTCGTCCTCGACGATCAGAAGGGTGCGCTCTGCAGGCAGCTGTCCGGCCGCGGCGTTAATCATGGCAATTCCACTCCGTCAAAGCGAACGCGAGGCGCTTGATGACGATCATGCAACCCCGCTCCTCCGCAGCAACGTTATAACTGGCGACCAGTACAATCTGGAGCGTCTGGTCGCACAAGTCACGCCGAATCAACAAAGCGCGTCAATTGGGCAGCTCACTATTTGGCAACTAAGAAGCCTGGACCGGGGCCTCAAGGGGCGACGAGACGATCGGCCGCTCAAAATCGGCACGGCTCCAGGTTACCGTCACCGTGGCGCCGTGCAGCGGCGGAGCCTGGTTAATGAGTGCAAGCCTGGCGCCGGAGCGCTCCAGTAGCGTCTTGGCGATGAAAAAGCCCAAGCCCAGACCGAACACCACGTTCTCCTCGCCCTCGGGACCGCGCCCGCCCGGCCTACGGTGGGTCACGTATGGCGCGCCGATGCGGTCGACGACCTCAGGGGCAAAACCCGGTCCGTCGTCGCTGATGGTGATGCTGACTTCGTCATTTGTCCATTTGGCAAATATCTCCACCCGGCTGTGCGCGAAATCGACGGCGTTCTCGATCAGATTGCCAAGACCGTAGCGGATCGCCGGATTTCGCGCGCCGGCCGGCTCCGTCGCCCGGTTTGCGGGATAGGTGACACCGATCGAGACGCCGAAATTGCGGTGCGGCGCCACCGCCTCCTCGATGAGAGCGGACAGCGGTATGCGATCGAACGGTTCTCCGGTCGGCAGTTCGGTGATCTTCGCCAGGATCTCACGGCAGCGTTGCGCCTGTTCGCGCAGCAGCTTGATGTCATCGGCATAAGGAGAACTGGCTTCGAGCGCACGCTCGATTTCGCGCACGACCACCGTGATCGTGGAGAGCGGCGTACCCAGTTCGTGCGCCGCGGCGGCCGCCAGGCCGTCGAGTTGCGACAGATGCTGCTCGCGCGCCAGCACGAGCTCGGTCGCCGCCAGGGCATCCGAAAGCTGGCGCGCCTCTTCCGCAACTTGCCACGTATAGACGCCGATATAGCCGATCGCGAGCAGGATCGAGAGCCAGACGCCTACCATGTAGATTTCCGGCAGTTCCAGTGGATTTTCGGCATCCCACGGCAGATCGAAATGCAGGAACACCAGCACGGTGGCGCAGAACATGGCGAACGTGCCGATGAGCAGAGTCATTCGCGGCGGCAGCGCGGTTGCCGAAATCAGCACCGGGCCAAGGAGCAAGAAGGCGAACGGATTTTCCAGACCGCCGGTGAGATACAATAATGCCGCAAGTTCGGCGATGTCGAAGGCCAGCAGCCACGCCGCCCGGTCGGGCTCGAGCCACTGCGTCTGATGAAAACTCACACGCAACGCCACATTGAGGAAAGCCGCGAGCGCAATGACGGCGAGGCAAGGCCAGATCGGGACCTCGAATTCGAGACCGAAATGCACGACCAACACCGCGGCGAGCTGGCCGAAAACCGCAAGCCACCGCAGCCGGATCAGAGTATCGAGCCGCACATTGCGCGGACGCTCGTAAGTCCGAGGCAGACCGAACATGCCAGCTAATGTAGCGGCTGGAACGGCCATATCCAAACCTGGCAACAACCCGCTAGCGCCAGCCGCGCGGATGAGCGAAATTAGGGATAATCCGTTCCGCCAAGGGAGTGAAAGCAATGGCCTACCAGCTCGATCAGTTCATATCGGATTGTCGCTCCATCCTGTCGCGCGACCCCGGACCGAAAGGCCGCGAACAAGTGCGCACGCATCTGGAGCAGCTCCTGCAGAATCCGGCCTTTGTCCGCGAACATTGCGAGGAAGCGCCGCGCGGGCTGCACGTGCTTTATGAGGATGCCGAGCTTGGCTTCCAGGTCCTCGCCCATATCAACGACAAAGCCCGCGTCTCCCCGCCGCACGATCACGGTGAGTCATGGGCGATCTACGGCCAAGCCACGCATTATACCGACATGACCGAATGGGAGCGCGAAGATGACGGCGGCGATCCGGACCACGTCAAGCTCAAACCGGTGAAGAAGTACCGCCTGACCCCCGGCCATGCCGGCATTTATCAGGACGGCAAAATCCATTCGATCGACTATCCCGACAATTCACGCTTTATCCGCGTGACCGGAACCAATCTGGATCAGATCCATCGCGTGCGCTTCGATTTGAATACCGGCGAAGTCAAACGCATGTCGCCGCAGCAGGCGACGTGACGACGCACGTCAGCCCATCAGATCTGCGCGGCATGCTCGGCGGCGCGAGCGAGCTTGCGCTGGTCGATGTGCGTGAGGAACTGATCTTCTCGCAAGGGCATCTACTCCTGGCGCGTTCGGTGCCCTTGAGTCGATTCGAGCTGAAGTTCGCGCAATTGGTGCCGCGCCTCGCGACGCCCATCGTGCTGTGCGACGATGGCGACGGCCTTGCCGAACGGGCCGCAGCGATCCTGTCACGAAACGGCTACTCCGATTTACGCATTCTCGCCGGGGGCGTCGCCGGCTGGGCGGCGGCGGGCTTTGAATTGTTCTCGGGCGTCAACGTCCCAAGCAAGGCGTTCGGCGAATATATCGAGCACGCCAAGGCCACGCCAAATATCGCCGCCGACGAACTCGAAAAGCTCCTGCGCGACGGCGCTGACCTCGTCGTGCTCGACAGCCGGCCGTTCGACGAATACTCGCGCGTCTCGATTCCGACCGCCACCAATGTGCCGGGGGCGGAGCTGGTTCTTCGCGCGCGCGAACTCGCGCCGTCGCCGCAGACGACGGTGGTAGTCAATTGCGCCGGCCGCACCCGCAGCATCATCGGCGCGCAGTCCCTGATCAATGCCGGGCTGCCAAACACGGTCGTTGCACTGCGCAATGGCACGATGGGATGGAGCCTCGCCGGCTTTTCGTGCGACAGCGGCAAAAACCAACGCGCGCCGGCTGTATCATCGAAGACGCTCGATTGGGCTAAGGGCGCGGCCGCTGGCGTGGCGCAGAGTTGTGGGGTCAAGCGGGTCGAACGTTCGACGCTAGACGCCTGGCGCGCCGATAGCGAGCGCACGCTTTACGTTTTCGACGTGCGCGATCCCGACGAGTATGAAGCAGGCCATTTGCCCGGTGCGATTTCGGCGCCCGGGGGCCAGCTCGTCCAGGCGACCGATCACTATGTCGGCACGCTGGGCGCACGGATCGTGCTGGTCGACGACGCGGAAGTGCGCGCCGCGATGACGGCATCATGGCTGCGGCAGATGGGTTGGTCCGAGGTTTTTATCCTGGCAGCGCAAGGCACCGAGACCGGCTGGGCCGCCGCACCGGCGCTCGAAACCGACGCTCCAGCCGAGGCCGCCATTGACTGTGCCGGGCTCAGCGAACTCCTGTCGCTTGACGCCGCAACCGTCGTCGACCTTTCGCTGAGCCGAAACTATCTCGCGAAGCACATTCCAGGCGCCTGGTTCGCTATCAGGACCCGGCTCGCGGGTGCGCTCAAAAGGATACCGCTGCGCGGCACGCTCGTTCTGACGTCCGAGGATGGCGCGTTGGCGAAGCTTGCCGTGGCCGAAGTGGCCGAACTGGTCGAGCGGCCAATTCGCTTTCTTGAAGGCGGCAACGCGGCGTGGCGGTCGGCCGGAAATGCGTTTTCCGCCGAGGCCCGGATGGCCGACGACGTGGTCGATCAGTGGCGCAAACCCTATGAACGCGGAGGCGATACCAAGGCGGCTATGGCCGAATATTTGGCGTGGGAAACGGATTTGCTGCCGCGCATCGAGCGCGACGGCTCGCTGAAATTCTTCTGCATTGGCGCGTGACTCGGCCGGATCAGGGATGCCAGGCGGCAGCTGCGGCACTTGGCGCATCGGCATCGTGGCGTGCCGCATCGATCACTTTGCGGAGCGCCCGTAATACTTCCGCTACGCCGGCGCCGCTCACAGCAGAAATCGCCAACGGAGTTTTATTGCTCGCGCGCCGCAAGGCCGTCAGTTGCTGCTCGATCTCTGCGGCGCTGAGCGCATCGACCTTGTTGAGCGCGATGATCTCCGGCTTGTCGACCAGCCTGTGGCCGTAGGCGGAGAGTTCCGCACGCACCGTGTTATACGCCGCGCCGGCATCGCCGGCCGTCCCATCGACGAGATGCAACAGCACACGGCACCGCTCGACGTGGCCGAGGAAACGATCACCGAGGCCCACGCCTTCGTGGGCGCCTTCGATCAGGCCGGGGATGTCTGCCAAAACGAATTCGCGGCCGTCGATATTCACCACGCCGAGCTGGGGATGAAGGGTGGTGAAGGGATAATCGGCAATCTTCGGCTTGGCGGCGCTCACAGCCGCGAGCAAAGTCGATTTGCCAGCGTTCGGCAGCCCGACTATTCCCGCATCGGCGATCAGCTTGAGCCGCAGCCGGATGGTGAGTTCGGCACCCGGCTGGCCGGGGTTGGCGCGACGCGGCGCACGGTTGGTCGAAGACTTGAAATGCGCATTGCCAAAGCCGCCGTTGCCGCCGCGCAGCAGTACGGTACGCTGACCGGCATCGGTGAGATCGGCGAGCAGCGTCTCGCCGTCCTCTTCGTATATTTGCGTGCCGACCGGCACTTTGAGGATGGCGTCGGGACCGTTGGCGCCATGGCGGTCCTTGCCCATGCCGGCCCCGCCGTTCTTGGCCGTGAAATGCTGCTGGTAGCGGTAGTCGATCAGCGTATTGAGGCCTTCGACGGCCGCCGCGACGACGTCGCCCCCTTTGCCGCCGTCGCCGCCGTTCGGTCCGCCGAATTCGATGAACTTTTCGCGGCGAAACGACACGCAGCCGTTGCCGCCGTCGCCGGAGCGAATATAGACCTTGGCTTCGTCGAGAAATTTCATTGTTGCGCTTGGTAAAGTGCCAATGGTTGACAGGCAATGGAAAGCCGACACGATGGCGGTCACGGGCCTGATATAGGGTGACATGCCGCATAACGGCACCGAATTTCGCCGGTGCTTTTCGGCAACGTATAGCGTGTTGGGCGTTTTACGCGAAGTAGCTTGCGCGGCGCTGCTCACGCCACTTCGCGCGCGCGTCCCCAGGCTTTGAGCGACGCCCACAAGCCGCGATCGAGCCGGAAGCGGTCTAGCGGCGCCGAAGAGTTGATGGCGCGGATGCGGTAGAGGCCGACGCCGGTCCACTGGAACCCGCATTTCTCCAGCACCCGCCGCGAGGCCGAATTGCCGACCCTTGCGCCCGCTTGCAAACTGTCATGGCCGAGGGCGCCGAAGGCATAATCGATCGCCGCGCGGACCGCCTCAGTGGCGTAACCGCGGCTCCAAAAGGGCGCGCCAAGCCAATAGCCGATCTTAGGCGCATTCTCGCGCGGCTCGACGCCGCAGACTCCGATCAGATCGTGGTCCCGCATGATCGCGAAAACGGCTTCGCCGTCTTGGCGGTTGACCGAGGCGATGAAACGCTCCGCGTCATCGACGCCATAGGGGTGCGGAATGCGGGCGGTATTCTCAGCGACGCGGCGATCGTTGACGAGGCGCACGATGGCATTGACGTCGTCACGGCGCGGCGCGCGCAGGATGAGCCGCTCGGTCTCAAGGACTGGCTTTGCTATCTGGCTCGCTAGAGTCATCGCCTGGGCTCCTGCTGAAAAACCGAAAGGGGAGCCGGCATCCCGGTCTCCCCTTTTCGAAGCCCCATCGGGCCCGCCGGTTCAACTGGATGCCGGCGGACCTCGTATGATCCACCGTATTACTGCGCCGCTGCCTCCGACGGACGTACCGAGACGAACACGCGGCCTTTGGTTTTGGTACGGAACTCGACTTTGCCTTTGATCAATGCAAACAGTGTATGGTCCTTGCCGATGCCGACATTGCGGCCCGCATGCCATTTGGTGCCGCGCTGGCGCGCGATGATATTGCCGGCGAGCACCTCGGCGCCGCCGAAAATCTTGAGCCCAAGACGCTGACCGGCCGAATCGCGACCGTTGCGTGAGGACCCACCTGCCTTTTTGTGCGCCATTACCGGCCTCCGAGCTTACGCGTCAGAAACACCTATACCGGATTCGTGACAAAATCATCACTCACCGGGCATCACTTCTTCTTGCCCTTTGTTGCGGGCTTTTTTGCTCTCGCCGTCGCCGCGGATTTCGGCTTCGCGGGCCTTTCTAACGTAGCTTTGTTCGATTTTGTCGCAGCGCCTTCGGTAGCGTCCGCCTCGCTGTCGGCTGCCGCAATGGCATCGGCGACGGCGGCTGCGGCACGCTTCGGGATCGGTTTCGTCCTTGGCTGGACCTCTTTGCTCGGCTTTTTGCCGTCGGTCAGGATTTCGGTAATGCGAAGCAGCGTAAACTCCGGCCGATGGCCGATCTTGCGTCGCGAATTCTTCCGCCGCCGCTTCTTGAACGCGATGATCTTTGCGCCGCGGCCTTGCCCAAGCACTTCGGCCGCCACCATCGCGCCGGCAATCGTGGGGGCACCCAATGTCACATTGTCGCCGCCCACGAGCAAAACTTCGCCAAACTCGACGATCTCGCCCGGCTCGCCCTTAACCTTGTCGACCTTGAGCACATCCTCAGCGGCTACCCGGTACTGCTTGCCGCCCGTTTTAAAGACCGCGAACATCTCACTTCCTCGTAATCCCGCCGCTCGGATTTGCGTCCGGACGGCTTATTTCAGTCGATTCTGCTGATGGTTAGCGGACGACGGGCCTAATGCCGCATCGGACGCGCGCCGGCCGGCGTCGTTATGACGATCCGGTAAGTGCCTGTCAAGAAATGCAAAGCAGCCACCTGATCCGGCCACACTCGGTTCTGTGTCCAGGTCAAATTGGTGACGCTTGCGTGGCGAGCGTGCTAAAGCGCGAAGCGAAGGCAGATAGGAATAGCCAAACCACAGAGAGGACGCGGCCGATGACGCCAAAGACGGCCATAACGTTCTCGCGCCGCGCATTGCTGGCGGCTGCGCTCCCCGCGATCGCCGTCAGAGTCGCCCGGGGCCAAGAGGCCACTTCCGCCGCGGCGGATTATCCGAACCACCAGGTCACATTCATCGTGCCGTTCGCGCCGGCCGGGGGCACCGATGTCCTGGCGCGCCTGCTTGCCCAAAAGCTCGAACAGGAACTAGGCAAGCCGTTTGTCGTCGAAGACCGGCCCGGCCGCGGTACGGTCATCGCCACCAACTTCGTCGCCAAATCGCCGCCCGATGGTTACACCATCATGATGGACGTATCCTCGCTCGCCATCGATGTCACGCTATACAAATCGCTCCCTTACGATCCGGTCAGGGACTTGGCGCTGGTCGCACTGATCGCCAGAGTGCCGTTCGTGCTGGTGGTCAATCCGTCGCTCCCGGTCAATAGCGTCGAGGATCTGATCAAGCTCGCCAAAAAGCGGCCGCTCAGCTACGGCTCCGGCGGCATCGGTGCGTTCCATCATTTGGCCGCGGCATTGTTCTCCAGCATGGCCGGCATCAAGATGACACACGTGCCCTACCGCGGCACGGTCCCCGCGCTTAACGATCTGGTCGGCGGCTATATCCAGCTCATGTTCAGCGATCTCGGCCCGGCGCTGCCGCTTATCAGCGCGGGAAAACTGCGCCCGTTGGCGGTGACGACCAAAGAGCGATTTAGCGCGCTACCGAACGTGCCACCGCTCGCCGACGTCGGCGTGCCCGGCTTCGACGCTGCGGCATGGCAAGGCGTTATCGCGCCGGCCAAAACGCCGCAACCGATCCTTGCCAAGCTCAATTCCCAGCTCAATGCCATCGTCGCCATGGACGACGTGCGCACACGCATGACCGACTTCGGCATGATCCCGGTCGGGGCCGGCTCGCTCGACGATCTCCGCCAATTTCTGCAGTCCGAGATCGTGCGCTGGAGCAAAGTCGTGGAGGAAGCCGGCATTGCGCATTCTGAATGACGTACTTGCCGAATGACCGATTTGTCCGGACCAGCCGCGCCTGGCGACAGCGCCCGCCGACTTCCGTCCGGCGACGAAATCTTTCTCGATCATGTCGGCCATTTCGTGCGCGACGGCGAAGCCGCAAGCCGGGCACTGGCGCGGTGCGGCTTTGCGCCGACGCCGGTCTCGATCCAGATTGCTGCCGATCCGGCGAGCGGCGCGCGGCCGACCGGGACGAGCAACGTGACGGCGATGCTGTCGCGCGGTTATCTTGAAATTTTGTTCAAAACCGCCGACACGCCGCTCAGCCGCGAGCTCGAAGCGGCGGTGAGCCGTCATGCCGGACTCCATCTCGCGGCGTTCGCCGTCGCGGACGCAGAAACGGCGCATCGGCGGCTGGCAATGGACGGTTTTCGCGTTCGCGAACTGGTGCGCATGCAGCGGCCGATTGAGACTGCGTCCGGATCGGCGACAGCGGGGTTCACCATCGCGCGCGTCGAGCCCGACGCGATGCCCGAGGGACGAATTCAGATGTTGACGCATCACACCGAGCAAGCGGTGTGGCAGGAGCGATGGCTAAAGCATCCGAACAGCGCCGTTGATCTCATCGATGTCGTTATCGCGGTCGCGGACGTGGAAGAAGCGGCAGACCGCTTTGCGCGTTTTACCGGCCGCGCGGCGACGCCGACACCCGGCGGTGCATTCATCCGCCTCGATCGCGGTGGCGTGTACCTCGTCACGCATGACCGAGTGACGGAGAGATTGCCGGAAGTAGCGATCGCCAAGCTGCCTTTCATGGCCGGCTACGCGCTACGCGTACAATCCCTTGCCCTAACCGAAGTGGCCATCGATCGCGCCGACCTGGAATGGCGCGCAATCGAAGACGGAATAGTCGCAGCTTTTCCCGCCGGTCTCGGCGAGGGCGCGTGGTTTTTTGTCGAGCGCGCGTCGGCACTGCCGTGGCGAAGGTAGGAATTATTCCGCCGGAATCTTTTCGCTCTCGGCCGGCACGACTTCCTTGACCGCGCCACGCCAGCCGGTGTGGGTGAGATCGAACACGACGCCATCAGGGTCGCGATATTTCGCCTCATAAAAGGACAAGGCCGAAGTCGGCCGGCCCGCGAGATAGGTGCCACCCGCCGCTTTGACCTTCTTCTCCGCCTCGTCGAGATCGTCGACCCACATGCCAAAGTGGCAAAGGCCGGGCTTTTCGTCGCACTCGGTTCTTAGCAGCGCAACATTCATCACGCCGTCCGACATAGACACGCCGCGGCGCGCGGTCCCGGCGCGCGCCATGCCGAAGGCCTGCTCGAAAAATGTCGCGGCTCTTTGCGGGTCGGGGACAACGATCGCGATGTGACGAAGTCTGGTTGCCATTGGCCGCCTCCACCGTCTTACGCAAAGGGGGGATGGCGCAGCTTATTCGGCAATGCGATATTTGCAAACCTGCCTTGACGCATCCATCGAGGCGCATACGGACTGAGACCTCCTTGCACACGCCGGTGAACATCGAAACCTCTTGGCCGGACACGATCTACGCGCAGTTTCGTCGCGTCGACATTCGCCAAGTGGGCTATGTGCCGGATGCCGGCCATAGCCGGCTCATTGCCTTGTGCCGCGACGATCCGAACATTGCCGACGTGGTGCTGACCACCGAGGAAGAAGGCGTTGGGCTGGTCGCCGGCGCCGCGCTTGGCGGCCAGCGTGCGGCACTGTTGATGCAATCGAGCGGCGTCGGCAACTGCGTCAATATGTTTTCGCTGTTACGCAATTGCGGCTTCGGCTGCATCGTCCTCGTCACCATGCGCGGCGAGTTCGGAGAATTCAATCCGTGGCAAGTGCCGATGGGCGCGATCACCGAGGATGTTTTGCGGCTTTGCGGCTTTCTCAGCTACCGGATCGACAGCCCCGACGCCGTTGACGAGATCGTCGGCGCCGGTTGCGACATGGCGTTCAATGGCGATCTTCAGATCGCAATACTGCTGTCGCAGCGCTTGATCGGCCCCAAAGTGTGGACGCGATGATGCTCGACCGGCGCGATTTCGTGCGGCAGCTCCTGATCGACCGCGGCGAGCTGCTCGTCGTTCCCGGGCTCGGCTCGGCAACCTACGACGTCGCCGCCGCCGGCGATCATCCGCTTAACTTCTATCTATGGGGCGCGATGGGCGGCACTGCCATGATCGGGTTGGGGCTGGCGCTGGCGCGGCCGGATCGTCGCATCGCCGTGATTCCGGGCGACGGCGACATGCTGATGGGTATCGGCAGCCTTGCCACCATCGGCGTCAAGCAACCGAACAATCTCGTCATCGTCGTGCTCGACAACGCCCATTATGGCGAAACCGGCATGCAGCCCAGCGCCACCGGCAAAGGCGTCGATCTTGTTGCGGCGGCGCTGGCTTGCGGCTTCAAGCACGCGCGCACGGTCTCGCGGATCGAGGAAGCCGCGGCAGTCCGGAAGCTGCTCCATACCGGAGCGGGACCGATTTTGATCAACGCCAAGATCAACGCCGAGGACGCGCCGCGCGTGCTGCCGCTGCGCGATGGTCACGCGATCAAGTTGAGATTTATCGAAGCGTTGAACTCCGCCTGATGCCTTAGCTGACAATGCTTATACGCGATCCAGCGCCGACAGATGAAATGGCATGGCGGGTGCTGTGGGCGCAATACAACGCTTTTTACCAATCAAGCATTTCGGAAGCCGTGACAGCGCGAACGTGGCGACGGATTCTCGACCCGACATCTGCAATTTTGGGTCGATTCGCGGTTGTTGACGATGAAACCATCGGCTTTAGCGTCAGCATAGTGCACGAAAGCACGTGGACGATCGCGCCGGTTTGTTATCTGGAAGATTTATTCGTTGCGTCGAAGTTTCGCAGCCGCGGTTACGGGCGCTTGCTCATTCAAGATGCGGTCGACCGTGCCAGAGCAAAGGGCTGGTCGCGACTTTATTGGCACACCCGTGCAGATAATCCGGCCCGACGGCTTTACGATGAGTTTGCTAATGCGGATGATTTCGTTAGATACAGACGAGCGTTCCCGGAAAGCCCTTAACGGCGAAGTCTAAATCGGCGTCTTCGCCGCGCGCTTCACCGCCTCGATTATTTCCGGATAAGCGGCGCAGCGGCAGAGATTACCCGAAAAATAATGACGGATGTCATCGTCGCTGGGGTCGGGCCGTTCTTTCAGCAATTGATGGGCCATCATGACGAAGCCCGGGGTGCAAAAGCCGCATTGGAACGCGCCGGCGGCGATGAACGCCTGTTGCACGTTGGAAAGCGCGCCGCCGGCATCGAGATGCTCGACGGTGGTGACGGCCTTGCCGTCGACCCAGACCGCAAAATAAAGGCAACCGGACACCGCCTTGTCGTCGACCAGCACGGTGCAGCAGCCGCACAAGCCCTGGCCGCAGCTTTCGCGGGCGCCGAACAGATCGAAACGCTGCAACAATTCGACGAGATTGCGGTGCGGCTCGATCGCGGTCGTGACCGCCTCGCCATTGAGCGTGAAATTGATGGTGCGCGCGCTCATCATTCGTCCAATCATTCGTCGTCCAGCGGGTGGCCGGCTTTGACGCGCAACGCGCGCAGCACCGTCTCGGCCGTAATCGGCAGTTCCGTGATGCGCACGCCGACCGCGTCGTGAACGGCATTCGCGATCGCCGGCGACACGCCGAAGGTGCCCGTCTCGCCGAGACCCTTGGCGCCGAACGGCCCGGAATGCTGTTCGGCTGCAACAAGCTCGTTTTCCATCGGCGGAATGTCGCCGATGCCGGGTATCTTGTAATCGGCGAGCGAAGCATTGGTCACCTGACCGCCATCCAGCACCATCGCTTCGGACAGCGTAAAACCAAGCTGCATGATGGCGGCGCCGGAAAGCTGCGTGCGCGCCACTCCGGGATTGATCGGTTTGCCGCAATCGGCCGCGTTGATCAGCCGCAAGATGCGGACGTGGCCGGTCTCGGTATCGACCTCGACTTCCGTGGCGGCGCCACCGACCATCCAAAACGGCGTGACGTTATCCGACAGCCCGGTCTGCGGATCGGGCGATTTGTAACTCGGCACATAGCTTGCGGTGCCGATGACGTTGCCGGCCTGCATGCCATAGCGTTTCTGGAATATTTCGGCCGGCGGATAATTGGTGCCCTCCGGAAGTCCGGCTTCCGTGGCAAGCGCCCGCAACTTGGCGCGGGCGTCCTCTGCCGCGAGCCGAACCGCGCTGCCCATGTGAAACAAGGAACGCGAGCCGAGCGTGCCCATGTCGTAGGGCGTCACGTCGGTATCCGGCGCGACCACGCGCACATCTTCCGCCTTCACATCGAGTACTTCGCCGACGATCTGCGCGAAAGCAGTGTCTGAGCCCTGCCCCATATCGACGGTGCTCTTGTAGAGGCAAATGCTGCCGTCGGCGGAAACGTTAACGACGGCGACCGACGTGGTCGGCGAGATCGACGCCTTAAAGCCGATGGCAATGCCGCGACCGCGGCGCAGCGTGCCGGTGCCGCGATCGAACGCCTTATTCCAGCCGATGCGGGCGACCAGCGCATCGAGCACTTCGGCGATGGCGGCGTCTTGCAGCACAGTGCCGCTCGCCTGCGGCCGGCCGTCGCGCAGGAGATTCTTGCGGCGAAATTCCACCGGATCGATGCCGAGTTCGCGCGCGATCAGGTCGGTGTGGCTCTCGTAGGCCCAGACCAGTTGCGGAACGCCAAACCCGCGGAGCGCGCCCGCTGGCGTGCGGTTGGTGTAGAGCGCGTAGGAATCGATGCTGACGTTGTCGATATCGTAAGGCCCCGCCGCGGTGAAGCCGGATTTTTGCGTTACGCGCGGGCCGATATCGGCATAGGCCCCGCCATTCCAATACACCTGGCAAGACCGCGCCATCACGCGCCCCGCTTTGTCGACGCCGCTTTTGATGCGAAACGTCGTCGCGTGCTTGGTGATCATGTAGAACTGCTCTTCCATCGTCAGCGCAATCTTCACCGGACGACGGACCAGCATTGCCAGCGCCGAAACCAGGGCTTCCAATTTCACATAGACTTTGGAGCCATAGCCGCCGCCAAGATACGGCACTTTGACGCGCACGCGGTTTTCCGGCCAACCGAACAGCCGCGCGATTTCGATACGCACGAACGACGGCGTCTGGTTTGACGTATAGATCGTCAATCTGTCGTCGCCGGGCTCGGCGATCGTGACGTGCGGTTCGAACGGCAGGTGCAGGCACTGTTGGGTCTTGAACGTGTGTTCGATGACGCGATCGGCGTCAGCAAAAGCCTTGTCGGTGTCACCGCGCCGCAAATGATAGTCGAGCGCGACGTTGGTGCCTTTGCGGCCTTGCAGGTGTTTTAGATCGGCAAAAGTGCCGGCGGGCCGCAGCACGTCGTGAACCAGGGTGTCGGGCTGCATCGCTGCGACTTCGTCATACACCGCCGGTAATTCATCATATTCAGCGGAGATCAGCTGCACGGCCTGCTCCGCCACATGCGGATCGCTCGCCAAGACGACGGCGACCGGCTCACCGACATAGCGCACTTTGTCGAGCGCCAGGATCGGCTGGTCGTGAAAGGCCGGGCCGTAATAGGGTTCCGGGATCAGCTTGCGGATATCTTCACCGGTGACGACGCGATGCACGCCGGGAAGCTGCCGCGCCGCTTGGGTGTCGATGCTGCGGATACGGCCGTGCGGCACGGTTCCACGAAATACTTTGCCGTACAGCATGCCGGGCAGACGCAGATTGTGCGTATAGTCGGCGCGCCCGGTCACCTTGGCGCGCACTTCAAGTCGCGGAATATCCCGTCCGACCTGATTCATGAACGCACCTGTTGCACGCCTTCGGCCAAAGCCTCCCGCACGGCGCGGCGCACATAAACGCGCAGCAGTTCGCGCTTATAGGCCGCAGAGCCGTGGGCATCGGTGAGGATCGACGCCTCCGCCGCCGCAGCATCGCCGGCGCGCTCGAGCACCGCATCCTTTGGCGCCGCCCCTTGCAGGATTTTTTCCGCGCTTGTCATGCGCGTGACCTTTTCCGTCGCGGCGCTGACTACGACGATCGGATCGCGCAGCACACCGTTCTGCAACGCGAACGACACGGCAACACCGAGCGCAGGCCAGTCGTCCGCGGAGCGAAGCGTGACTTTTATGTAGGCGGACTTTCGCCCATTCAACGACGGTACTGTCACCGCCGTAATGAGCTCATTCCTCTCCAGCACGGTCTCATAATAACCGGAGTAAAGATCTTCGAGCGGCAATGCGCGCTCGCCTTTTGGACCGTTAATCGTCACGCGCGCGCCAAGTGCGGTCAACACCGGCGGCAAATCCATGTGCGGATCGCCATGCGCCAACGCGCCACCGACGCGGGCGACGTTGCGCACCCGTGGATTCGACAATCGGCGCAGCGTGCGTTTGAGCACGGGCAGTCGCACGGCAATGTTCGAATCGCGCTCGAGTTCGCTTAGCGACGCCATGGCGCCGATCTGCATTTCGCCGGCACAAGTGAGCACAATGCGGGAATATTGCGGTTCGATGCGATGCAGGCAGACCAGGCGGCTGGGCTGAAACACCCCGGCCTTCATCATCAGCATCAGCGCGGTGCCGCCGGCGACGGGACGAATCGTCGGCTCCTGCGGATCGAGCAACGCCAGCGCCTCTTTGAGCGATGCCGGCTCCACCATTTCGAACGGAATCACAGAACGCTTCTCCCGGCAGTTTTATGTTTTCAGGCGCTCGCCATGCTCAGCACATGATCGGCGATTTCGGCGCGGGTGGCGACCCAGATGTCCGGCGCCGCCATTGCCTGTTCGATGATCTTTTCGTAGAAATGCGCGCCGCGATGATGGCCGAAGATATGGGCGTGGCTGGTGATGTCGATGATGCGAAGCTCGTCGCTCCGCGCGCGCGCGATCTCGATGACCTCATTGTACGAATCCAGCATCATACGCGGCGGGTGGCCGTATTTCATCGAAGGCATGTCATTGACGTCGTAAGACAGCGGAATGGCGACAATCCTTTTGTTGCCATGACTGACGACATAGGGCAGGTCGGCATCGAACACATCGCCATACCAGCGGTAGCCGGCCTCCGCGAGCAGTTTGGGCGTGGCCGGCTTCGAGGTGCCGCGCGGCGACAGCCAGCCGATGATTTTGCGGCCCGACGCCTGTTCGAGCAGCTTTGTGCAGCGTTCGATATTCTTGCGCTCGTCTTCGTCGGACAGCAGCGCCGGAACCACGTCCATCGCATAGGAGTGCGACAGGACTTCATGACCGCGATTGGCCACCTCCCGCACCGTATCCGGCGCGCGCTCGGCGATGACGGCATTGGTCATGACGCTGGCTTTGGCGCCGTGGCGCGCGAAAGCTTCCATCAGGCGATGGATGCCGACCTCGACGCCATAGGCGGCCCAGGAAATCGCCATGGTATCGAGCACGCCTGAAGGCAACGGATTGCCCATCGGGCTGATGCCGGGCGCTTTGCCGTCCGACCACGCTTCGAGACAGACATTGAAAATGACGGCAATGCGCTTGCTGCTCGGCCACTCCCAGTTCGGCTTATTCTTCATTGACGGCTCCGGAACGCGGAACTCGGTCGGAGCCTGTGTTAAATCACAGGAAGGTTCGCCGCGTCGAGAGCATGATCAGGCCTGTTGTGGGCGCGGGCTCATGAACCACGTGCCAATGACCACCAGCAGCGCGAGCAGTGCCGGCGCGACGGCGAGCGAAAGACTGGCGGCGGCGACCGCCGCCGTGGCCGCCCAGCCGATCGAGGAAAACGCCTCGGCGAAAGTGGCCAAACGTGAGGAAACCTGACGGCGGCGAAATTGACTGCGTTTGGCCTGGCTGCGGAACCAAAGCTGGATCGAGGTCGCCGCGGCGGCGGCGATGACGATACCGACGGTTGTGACCAGCGCATGCCACGGCGAGACGATGGCGAGCACCGCGACCAACGGCGCAAAAGCCATTGCGATGACGCCAAGCACGGCTTCGATCTTGGCCCGCACGATAAAGCCACGCGGTACCGGTGCGGAGGCGACGAGGTCGGGGGCATCCTCCCCCGAGATGGCAAGCCAGGCGAGGCCGCCGGCGAGCTGACCCGCCGCCATGACCAGCACCGGCACCAGCAACTGGTAGGCGCCCCTGCCATCATCGAAGCTGCGCCACAGCAAAACTGCGGGTGGAAGGAGATAGAGCATCTGCATGAGCGTCTGCGACATCAGCCATGGATCGCGCCGCAACAGCGTCCATTCCTTCGCCCGCAGGGCGCGCCGTGGCGATGTCGCCCGAAATGCCGTCGAGCGCCGGACCTGGACGACCGAGGAAGCATCCACGCCCGCCGCAGCGATGGCGTATGCGCCAAAGCGCGGCGCAACGATGGCGATCGTCGCGGCAAGCAGAGCAAGGCTTATGGCAAGCACGCCAAGGAGCGCGACGCCCTCGCCAAGGGCGGCGCGCGCCGGCCACCAGACAAGACTGTCAGCATTGGGCATGCGCGCGAGCAGGGTTTGCGACTGTAATAGCGAAATCCGCGAGATGGTGCCGAAGGACAGGATCGCCGCGATTTGCAGGCCGATGACAAAGGCCGCCCCGATGACGGCAGCGACGACCTGTGCGACGAATCGCGTGTGCTTCGCCCCGACGACCCGGAACAGCGCGACGCTGAGGCCGACCGCCAGCGCCGTCGCGGTTGCGCCCATGGCGGCGATCAGCCCATAGGCGCCCAGCCAGCGCCAGCCGCCACGCGCGATCAATATATCGATGAACGGCGCGGCGAGCGGCAGCGCCATCAGCGCCATCGACAACGCCACTGTGGCGATGCGCACCGCGAAGACCTTCACCGCGGCTGCCGGCGAACTCAGAATCAGATCGAGATCGGATCGCGCGTAAAAGGCGCGCGTCGTCGATTCCATGGCCTGCGAGATCATCAGCAGCCACGACAACAATACGCTTGCGGTGATCGCAGCCAGAGTCGACTTGTCGGGCGCGGCATCGGCATAGCTGCCGACCATCCAATAGGCGACGAAGTGCATGAAGATAACGAAAATCGCGATGGCGACGATGGCGCGACGCAGGCCTTTGCGCCGGCCGCCGCTCATCATGGCGAGCCAATCGCGCCAAGCGAGACGCCACTCGTGCTGAGCGAACCAGAGCGCGGTGCCGGGCGTAGCGATCATGCCGCTTCGGCCGGCTCGGCCACCAGCGCCAGAAAGGTATCCTCCAAACTTGCCAGTTCGCTCGCGCCAGCGGTTGCGCCCGATGTTTCGCTTTTGCCGGCCTTGAGCCGCAATTCTTCGAGGGTGCCTTCGGCGATGAGCTTACCGCGGGCGATGACACCGATGCGATCGGCCATGCGCTCGGCGACATCGAGGATGTGCGTCGTCATGATGACGGTGCCGCCGGCGCGGACGCGTTCACGCAAAACGCCTTTGACCTGCCGCGCGGAACCGGCATCGAGCCCGGTCAGCGGTTCGTCGAGAATGATCAACTGCGGCTCGTGGATGAGGGCGCCGGCGAGCGCAACTTTTTGCCGCATGCCCTTAGAGAACCCTTCGCAACGTTCCTGCGCATGCGGCGCGAGTTCGAGCCAGCCCAGAAGCTCCTGTGCGCGCGGCTCGGCGAGCGCCGGCGCCAGGCCCCACAGTCCGGCGACGAATTCGAGATATTCGCGCGGCGTGAGTTTGTCGTAGATCATCGGCTCATCGGAAATCCATGCCATCATCCGCTTTGCCGCCACCGGATCGGCGAGCGCATCCACGCCGGCGACACGGATGCTGCCGGCATCGGGCCGCAGCAAACCGGCGATCATGCGCAAGGTCGTCGTCTTGCCGGCGCCGTTCGGTCCAAGCAGCGCATAAAACTCGCCTTCGCGCACGTTAAGATTAAGGCCGTCGACCGCAGGGCGATCGAAGCATTTGACGAGACCGTGGATTTCGAGGGCGAAAGCCGGCGAAAACGACATCGGAGGATTGATCCTAAGCATCAATTAATTTCCATATCATCGTCCGCGAAAGCGGACGATCCAGTAATCCATTACGTCCGATGCAGGCACTGCGTATGAACCAGCATGTGCTGTGATTACTGGATGCCCGCCGTTGCGGAGCATGACAGATAATCGAGAGAGGTTTCGGCCTCGTGAATCGGAGGCCTGAAATTTCGTAAGCGGAATCAAACGGTAATACGGTCGATCTCGGCGAACTCCGGCGGTGACAGTGCCCAGCCGACGGCTGCGACGTTCTGTTCGACCTGTTCCGGCTTGGTAGCGCCGGCGATAATGCCGGACACGAACGGCCGGCTGGCGAGCCAGCTCATTGCCAGTTCAAGCAGCGAATGACCGCGGCGCGCGGCGAATTCGCCTAAATCCGTAACGCGGCGCCAATTGTGCGCGTTGAGCACACCATCGGCGTGGTGCGCACTCCTGGCGAGGCGGGAATCCGCCGGCAAGGGCGCACCGCTCTTGTATTTTCCGGTTAGCAAGCCGTTTGCCAGCGGAAAGTAGGGAAGAAGGCCGAGGCCGTGCGCACGCATGACCGCGATGCGATCCTTTTCAAGATTGCGCTCGAGTAGATTGTACTCGTCCTGGCATGTGACGAAAGACGAAAGGCCATGTCGCGCCGAAGCGGCGTGCGCCTCTTCAAGCTGCGCCGCCGATAAGTTCGAGCCGCCGACGAAACGGACCTTTCCCGACCGCACCAGATCGTCCAACGCGCGCAGCGTTTCTTCGATCGGTGTTTTCGGGTCGGCCCGGTGCAACTGGTAGAGATCGATCCAATCGGTGTTGAGCCGTCGCAAGCTTGCTTCGACCGCCCGCATGATATAGCCGCGCGATGCGCCGCGCATGGTGCCGGCGCCGTCCATCGGCAGCCCGAATTTGGTTGCCAGCACAACGTCCTTGCGCCGGGCGCCGAGGGAATTTCCCAAGATTTCCTCGCAGCCGCCTTTGTTGCCGTAGACGTCGGCGGTGTCGATCAACGTGACGCCTAGATCGAGCGCTTTGTATAAAACCCGCCGAGCCGCATCGCGGCCGATGCGGCCGCCGAAATTGTTGGTGCCGAGACCGACGAGGGAAACCTCCGGACCCGCGGTTCCAAGCTTGCGCTTCTGCATGTGGCGGACCGCGCGCCGCCCGGTCAGCCGCCGACGTTGTAAGCGGCGAGCGCCGCCATGTTGACGAGCTGGGCGTCATTGGCGGACAGCGACACGATCTGCACCGATCGATCGAGGCCGACCAGCATCGGGCCGATCACATTGGCGCCGCCCAGCTCCATCAGCATCTTGGTTGAGATCGAGGCCGAATGGAACGCCGGCATGACCAGCACATTGGCGGGGCCGGACAGCCGGCAGAACGGATAGGCTTCGCGCAGCTCCATGTTCAACGCCACGTCGGCGGCCATATCTCCGTCGTACTCGAAATCGACATGGCGCTGATCGAGGATGCGCACCGCTTCCTGCACGCGTTCCGAGCGCTCGCCCGCCGGATGGCCGAACGTCGAAAAGGCGAGCAAGGCCAATCTCGGATCGTAGCCGAGAGAGCGCGCGACACGCGCCGCTTCGATCGCGATATCGGCGAGGTCGCCGGCGCTCGGCATCTCGGTCACCGCGGTGTCGGCAACGAGCACCGTGCGCCCCCGCGCCAGTACCAGCGAGACCCCCATTACACGGTGCCCCGGTTTTGGATCGATGCAGCGCCGTACGTCTTCGAGCGCGACGGAGAAATTACGCGTGACACCGGTGACCATGGCGTCGGCATCGCCGAGCGCCACCATGCAGGCCGCGAAGTGATTGCGATCCTGGTTTACTAGACGCTGGCAGTCGCGCTGCAGATAGCCTTGACGTTGCAATCGTTCGTAGAGGTAGGCTGCATAGCCAGCATTGCGCGACGACATTGCCGCATTGATGATTTCAATATTGCCGCCAAGCTCGACGCCGAGCGCTTCCGCGGTCTCGCGCACGCGCCGCTCGTGGCCGACCAGAAGGGCCGACCCAAGTCCTTGGTGCACGAACGTTGCCGCCGCGCGGATCACTTGCTCCTCTTCGCCTTCGGCGAAGACGACGCGCCGCGGCCGCCGGCGCAGCCGTTCGTACACCCCCTGCAACACCCCGGCGATCGGATCGAGCCGGCTGCGCAGTTGCTGCCGATAGGCATCCATATCGACGATCGGCTTGCGGGCGACACCGGTATTCATGGCGGCCTCAGCCACCGCCGGCGGTATAGTGGAAATCAGCCGCGGATCGAACGGCACCGGAATGATGTAGTCGGGTCCGTATTTTGGCCGCGCCCCATAGAGGGCGGCGACTTCATCGGGGACGTCCTCGCGCGCCAACTCGGCCAGCGCCCGCGCTGCGGCGATTTTCATCTCCATGTTGATGGTGGTGGCGCGCACGTCGAGCGCACCGCGGAAAATGAACGGGAAGCCGAGAATATTATTGACCTGGTTGGGATAGTCGGAGCGGCCGGTCGCCATGATCGCGTCGTCGCGCACCTCCGCAACGTCCTCGGCGGTGATTTCCGGGTCGGGATTGGCCAAAGCGAAGATGATCGGCTTTGCTGCCATCGATTTGATCATAGCCGGGGTGAAAGCGCCTTTGACCGACAGCCCGAAGGCCACATCGGCGCCCGCGAATGCCTCGGTCAGCGTGCGCGCCGAAGTCTTGATCGCATAAGCCGATTTCCACTGGTTCATGCCCTCGGTGCGGCCCTGGTAGATTACGCCCTTGGTATCGCACAGGATCAGGTTCTCGGGCCGGAAGCCGATCGCCTTGAGCAGTTCCAGGCAAGCGATGCCGGCGGCACCGGCGCCATTGCAGACAAGCTTGGTTGTCGCGACTTCACGGCCCGTGAGCTCAAGGGCGTTGATGAGACCGGCGGCGGCGATGATGGCCGTGCCGTGCTGGTCGTCATGGAAGACCGGAATGTCGAGGAGCTCGCGCAGCTTCTGCTCGATGATGAAGCATTCCGGGGCCTTGATATCTTCGAGATTGATGCCGCCCCAGCCTTTGCCCAGAAATTTGACGCAATTGATGAATTCGTCAGGGTCCTCCGTCGAAACTTCGAGATCGATGGAGTCGATATCGGCGAACCGCTTGAACAACACGGCTTTGCCTTCCATCACCGGTTTCGCCGCCAATGCGCCGCGATTGCCGAGCCCGAGAATGGCGGTGCCGTTGGTGATGACCGCGACGAAATTGCCCTTTGTGGTGTAATCGAAGGCTTTGGATTCGTCCTCCGCAATGGCAAGGACCGGAACGGCGACCCCGGGCGAATAGGCGAGCGAGAGATCGCGCTGCGTCGCCATCGGCTTGGTGGCGACGACTTCGAGCTTTCCCGGCCGGCCTTGGCTATGGAACAGCAGAGCTTCCTGGTCGGTAAAGGTCGGCCGGTTCGAATGGCTGCCATTTTTGCCGCCGTCTTTGAGAGCCATTTCAATTCCCTACTGATGTGCGCAAGCCGTCTGAGGCGGGGGCGGAACCTTAGCGAACCGGGCGGCCTGTGCTCAAGGCATCCCGGCCGGTGGGCCGCAGGTCGCATTGAACATGCCTGCCGGGAGGGGTAATGCCTGCTGACGAATCCTCACCTCTGTCCGAACTGCCCAGCCGCGGTCCGTCAGCCTCATGACCAGATTTCTGCTTCGATTTATCGGCCTCTGCCTGCTGGCCACCGCCTTTGTGCTCTTGGTCTATGACGGGACCAAATCCATCGCCAATCACGACGTTATCTATACCAAGGTCGTCGACGTGTGGGCGATTATCGACCAGAACAGCCTCAATTCGGTCCAGGGCTGGCTGAAGCAGAAGGTCGCCTGGGCCTGGGATCCTTACCTGCAACGAGCTTTCGATCTTCCCGCTTGGGTCGTCATCGGAATTATCGCGATCGTCACAATCATGCTCGGACGCAAAAAGAAGCCGCTTATCGGTTACGCGCGAGACTAAGATCCGCCCTTTGCCGCGCCATAATGGGGAGTGAGATGCCAGGCTACGACTACATCATTGTCGGCGCCGGTTCGGCCGGCTGCGTACTGGCAAACCGGCTGAGCGAGGATAACAGGGCGCGCGTTCTCCTGATCGAGGCCGGCGGCCGCGATTGGCACCCCTATATTCACATCCCGCTCGGCCTGGGTCCCATGCACGATCATCGCATGTTCGACTGGGGTTACCAGACCGAGGTTGAGCCGAATCTCGACAACCGACGCATCGAGGCGATGCGCGGCAAGGTTTTGGGCGGTTCCTCGTCGATCAACGTCATGGCCTATACGCGCGGCAATCCGGGCGACTATGACCGCTGGACGCAAAAGGGCGCACGCGGCTGGTCCTACGCCGATGTGTTGCCCTATTTTCGGCGCGGCGAGACCTTCGCGCAGGGCGAAGATGTTTGGCGCGGCGGCCAGGGTCCGCTTGGCACCGAATTTGCCCGAACCGAGGACCCGATTTACGAGGCTTGGCTCGAAGCCGCCAAAGCCTGCGGCTATCCGTTCACCTCGGATTATAACGGCAAGCAGCAGGAAGGCTTCGGCCGCGGCCAATTCACCATTCGTGACGGTCGGCGCTCGTCATCGGCCAGTGCGTACCTCAAGCCGGCGCGCCGGCGAAAAAATCTTACGATCGCGACCAAAGCCCATACGACGCGCGTCATGCTCGACGGGGCGCGCGCGACAGGTGTCGAGTACGTCCAGGCGGGGTCGACACTGCGCGCCAGCGCGACGCGCGATGTGATCCTTGCGGCCGGCGCTTTCAATACGCCGCAAATCCTGATGCTTTCGGGCATCGGACCGGCTCGGCATTTGCGCGACTTCGGTATCGGCGTCGTCGCCGACTTGCCGGTCGGCAAAAATCTGCAAGACCATCTCGGCGCCTACATGACCTATACCCGTACGCAGCCGGGCAGCTTTCACCGCGAGATGCGCTTCGATCGCATGGCGGCGAGCATGATCCGCGCCTATCTGTTCGGCCGTGGGCCGGGGACCGTCGTGCCGGGCGGGCTCCACGCCTTCATCAAGACGCGTCCCGAACTCGCCGTGCCTGACATCGAGTTCATGTTCCGCGGCGCCTCGCACGCGCCGCATCTATGGTTCCCGCTCGTCCGTGCGCCCTACCTGGACGGTTACGGCATTCGGCCGACGCTGTTGCACCCCGACAGCCGCGGCGAGTTACTGCTCCGCTCGGCCGACCCGCTCGCGCCGCCGCGCATCGTCTATCGGTTCTTTACTGCGCCGAACGATTTGCCGACGCTGCGCGAAGGCTTCAAACGAGCGCGCGAACTTGCATATCACAAGGCGCTCGATCCCTATCGCAGCGAGGAAATCGGGCCCGGACTCCAAGTCAAAACCGATGGCGAGATTGACCGCTGGCTCAAGCAGGTCGTCATCACCGCGCACCATCCCGCCAGCACCTGTGCGATGGGCCAGGACGGCGTCCTCGATTCCGATCTGAAAGTGCACGGCATCGAAAACTTGCGCGTCTGCGACGCCTCGGCGATGCCCGATCTCGTCTCCGCCCACATCAATGCCTGCGTGCTGATGATGGCCGAAAGAGGCGCCGACCTTATTCGCGGCCGGCGGCCGCTGCCGCAAACGGAGGCGGCCTGACCGTCAGCCGCGCAACGACAATGACGTTGCGACGCCTCGCTGTGATTTTAGCAATCGTCGCCGCTATCCTGGTGCTTACTCCTTACGCGATTGCGCCATTTTACCGATTTATCGATCCGGTCTCGATGCCGATACTGTGGCGCTATGCGACCGGCGAGCGTGTCGAACGAAGCGTCGTACCGCTCGGCCGCATCGCACCGGCACTGCGCCTGGCTGTCATCGTCGGCGAGGACGGCGGCTTCTGCCACAATCCCGGCATCGACCTCGGCGAGATACGCGCGGCGTTGGAACAGTCCAACGACAATCTAGCCGAGTCCCGGGGTGCTTCGACCATCACCCAGCAGACCGCCAAAAATCTATTCCTCTGGCAGGGCCGCAGTCTTATCCGCAAGGCGCTCGAAATTCCCCTTGCACTCTGGATGACCCTGGTCTTGCCGAAGCGGCGGATCCTGGAGATTTATCTCAACATCGCCGAATGGGGTCCGGCCGGCGAATTCGGGGCCGAAGCCGGCGCACGCTGGGCTTTCGGTAAGTCGGCGCGCAATCTGACCACCTATCAGGCGGCGGAACTTGCCGCCATCTTGCCGAATCCGGTACTGCGGAGCGCCCGAACGCCGAGCGTCCTGGTGCGCCGGCTTGCCGGCATTTATGAACGGCGCGCTGCCACTTTTAGCGGGCTCGACGCTTGCGTAAGAGGTCCCTAGTAATGCCCCTAGCCTAGGAACGTTCATTCTTCTATAAGCCCGGCATTCCGAGCAAGGCGAGCTGAACGAGAGGAGAGCGATCCCATGGCCGTGCCAAAACGAAAAACCTCGCCGTCCAGACGCGGCATGCGCCGGTCGGCCGATGCGCTGAAGGCCCCGACCTATGTTGAAGATAAGGACTCCGGCGAATTGCGCCGCCCGCACCACATTGACCTCAAAACCGGGATGTATCGCGGCCGGCAGGTCTTGAACAAGAAGGCGGAAGCCTAAGTCTTCGACCGCCCGGGCCGCCGCTCAGTGGAATATGGCTTCGGACGAGAGAGCTATGTGACGAAAGAATTGCGTCATGTTCGTGCTTGGCTTTCCACTGCTGCTGGTTCCCTTTGCCATCTACAACATGATTGCCTTTCTGACCCCGGGCGTCGGCTGGACCTCGACGGCGACTACCGTACACATGATATCCGGTCGGGATTGGGTGCTGACCTGGGAAGATATCCTGATCGCTTTCGCCATTTTTTTGCTCTGGGTTGAAATCGTCAAGTCGACGCGAATCGGGACAAGAAGCGTCATGGACCACATCCTGGCGATGGCGCTGTTCATCGCTATGTTGGTGGAGTTTCTGCTGGTGCAGCGGGCCGCGACGTCGACATTCTTCCTGTTGATGGCAATCGCTCTGGTCGACGTGCTCGCTGGTTTCATCGTCGGCATGCGCAGTTCGCGCCGCTCAATCGAAGTTGAAGGGCCGGGACAGATTTGACCCGCTAGAACCTGATCGGTTTTGATGGTTGTCAAAACCAAACCAGGCTCTAGCGTCTTGTTTGAGCATGATCTTTTCCGAAAACCGGAATCCACTTTTCGGGATCAGGCCCGAAAAAGTCCGACCGGCTGAAAGTCTGTCTCGTGTTACAGCGACCGGGAAACCGTGCCGCCCGGCGCACTCGGCCATTGGCCGAGTGCGCGATAAGCCGCGGTCGCCTCTTGCGGTTCGGCCCGGCGGCGAGCCCGGGTCTGCGGCATCTGCACCGATGTGGCGATCAACTGCGCGATAAAGTCGGCATTCGCGCGAGCACCCGCGTGCACATTGGTGCGTTCCTGATTGCTCGGCATGACTGGAACGAGCGCGGTCCTCAACGGGGTTCTCCTGTCCCGAAACGGGACATCCGTGATCTTTCCCCCGTGTCTCGCAAGCAGCGTGCCGTGACAACGAATTGACCAATTCTGCCGCGAGACTTTCCGAATTATTTAGGCTCCTTCGCTAGCTTGGCGCTGTTCCGTGGACCGCGACAGTCCCGAAGAGACGACTTTGGTCAACGCCGGTCCGCGAGATTCGATCCCCTTCAGCGGCAGCCGCGACGTCGCCGAAACGACCGCCGTGCCACGCACGATCGCTCGCCTCGATGCTAACCAAATCCTCGCCTCTATCGGCGAAGTCGCCTACGACTGGCATATCGACAGCGACCAATTGCTCTGGAGCAGCAATGCCGGCGAAGTTCTGCTGATCCGCGACATCGCGATGGTTTCGAGCGGCCGCGCCTATGCCGAGCTTCTGGGAGTGGAGAACGCTCAGGCCCGCTGCGACGCCGTCATGCGATCGGACAAGCGCGACGACGGCCACGGCGTCGCTTATCAGATCCAGTACGGCATGCGGCCCGATCCCGCCTCCGAGACCAAGCTATGGGTCGAGGACACCGGGCGCTGGTTCGCCGGCCCCGACGGACGGCCGGCGCGCGCCCACGGCGTACTTCGAGTCATCAACGAGCGCTATGAGCATGAGCGCCGATTGACATTTCTATCCCGGCACGACGGTCTCACCGGCGAATTGAACCGCCATCACCTGAGCGAAGTGCTCGAAGAAACAGTCGAAGAAGCGTTGCGTTTCCGTTCGTCCTGCGGCTTTCTGCTGATCGCCATCGACAATCTGGCGCGCATCAACGAGTCATACGGTTTCGACATCGCAGACCAGGTGATCGGCGCGGTCGCCAAGCGCATTCATAGCCGGATGCGCGGCAAGGACATGCTTGGCCGCTACTCCAGCAACAAATTCGGTCTCGTGCTGCGCGACTGCACGCCCGACGACATGGCGATCGCCGCGGAACGCATGCTTGCCGGCATCCGCGACGAGATGGTTCCAACCAGCGCCGGACCGATTTCGGTCACCGCTACCATCGGCGGCGTCACCGCCCCGCGTCACGCCCGTAGTCTCGCCGAAGTACTCGCCCGCGCGCAGGAGTGCCTCGATACTGCCAAGGCCCGCCGCCGCGGCTCGTTCCAGGCCTACCGGCCCAATATCGAGCGCGAAGCCATGCGCCGCGACAACATCCGCGCGACCGACGAAATTGTCGCCGCGCTCAATGAGCGGCGCATCTTTCTTGCTTACGAGACCGTTGCCGACGCGAAAGACCGGCGGCCGGCGTTCTACGAATGCCTCATGCGCATCCGCCGCGCCGACGGCAGCCTGATCGCGGCGAATGACATCATTCCGGTCGCGGAACGGCTCGGTCTCGTGCGTTTGCTCGATTTTCGCGTCCTCGAACTCGTTATCGATGAAATGTCGGCCGCGCCCGGCTTGCAGACGAGCTTCAACGTGTCGCCGGACTCGACCGCCGATCCCGATTGGTGGTCGGGACTGGGCACGCTCTTGCGCAATCATGCCGGGGTCGCGGATCGCCTCATCATCGAAATTACGGAAAGCGCGGCAATCCAAGACGTCGACGAAACACGCGGCTTCGTCGCCCGCGTCAAGGATCTCGGCTGCCGGATTGCGATCGACGATTTCGGCGCCGGCTACACGTCGTTCCGAAACTTGCGCAAGCTTGGCGTGGATGTGGTCAAGATCGATGGCGCCTTCGTGCAGAACATCATGCGCTCCGATGACGATCGCGCCTTTGTGCGTACGCTTATCGACCTCGCCAAACGCCTCAAGCTTAAAACCGTCGCCGAATGGGTGCAGGACGAGGCCACGGCCAAGACCCTGGAAGCGTGGGGCTGCGATTATCTGCAAGGCGCGCTGGTCGGCCTCGCCACACCCGACCGGCCATGGCTCGCGAATCTCGCCAACGCGATCTGAACGACTTCCCGGTGGTCTATCCGCCGTCTTTCTCGGTCAGGCGATCGACTTTTTGCTTCATTTCGTCGAGTTGACGCTTGAGATCGTCGATGTCGCCAGATTTGGGTAGAGTTTTTTCCGCCTCCGCAGCAGCCTCAGCGTTCTGACTCTCGCGTCGCGCGAACGGCGCGAACATCGCAAACGCACGCTCGAACATTTCCATGTTCCGGCGCACCTGCTCTTCAAGCGAGGTGAAGGCGCCGACCCCGAATGCTTGCGCCATTTGCTGCCGGAACTTCTCCTGCTCGCGGGTCAGCGACTCGATCGAGACTTCGAGATAGCGCGGCACCAGCATCTGCATGCTGTCGCCATAGAAGCGGATCAGTTGACGCAGGAAAGCAATCGGCAAAAGGTTCTGACCTTGCTTGCCCTCCTGCTCGAAAATGATTTGTGCGAGGACCGACCGGGTAATCTCCTCGCCGGTTTTGGCGTCGTAGACGACGAAATCTTCGCCGCTCTTGACCATGGCGGCGAGGTCTTCGAGCGTGACATAGGTGCTCGTCCCGGTGTTGTAGAGCCGCCGGTTGGCGTATTTCTTGATCGTGACCGGCTCAGCGGTCTTGGTCGTCGTTTCGGACATGATACGGAACCGTGCAATTTTGCCGTCAAAATAGGCGGTTTTGCGAGACGCGGCTACCTTTTTGTGATAGCCGCCGCGCCAATGCGGCCGGCGGTGCCGGGCATGCCGGCAATGCGGTTGCCGTTTGCCCCATTGCGCCTTGTCGAGGAGGGGTCGCGTCCTTATGACATAAGGCAATAATCCTGTGGCAACGACCCACGGCCAGCCCGCATCTGAAATAGCCCAACAGCCCGGAAGGAATTCCCATGAAAGACGATGTCGTCATTGTCAGCGCGACTCGCACTCCGGTCGGAGCATTTAACGGCGCATTCGCTTCATTGCCGGCCCATGAGCTCGGCAAAACCGCGATCAAGGCGGCGCTCGACCGCGCCGGGGTCGAGCCGGCCCGCGTCTCCGAAGTCATTCTGGGACAGATCCTCACGGCCGGGCAGGGCCAGAACCCGGCCCGTCAGGCTTCGATCGCGGCAGGCGTACCCGTCGAAACTCCCGCTTGGGGCGTCAACCAGCTTTGCGGCTCCGGCCTGCGCTCGGTCGCGCTGGGTTACCAAGGCATCGTCAACGGCGACAGCGAGATCGTGGTCGCCGGCGGCCAGGAATCCATGAGCGTCGCGCCACACTGTGCGTATCTTCGCGGCGGCGTGAAGATGGGCAATTTCGAGATGATCGATACGATGATCAAGGATGGCCTGTGGGACGCGTTCAACGGCTACCACATGGGCAATACCGCAGAAAACGTGGCGCGGCAGTGGCAGATCACGCGGGCGCAGCAGGACGAATTCGCAGCGAAGTCGCAGAACAAGGCGGAAGCCGCGCAGAAGGCCGGCAGGTTCAAGGATGAGATCACGCCGGTGACCGTCAAGAGCCGCAAGGGCGACATCGTCGTCGATACCGACGAATACCCCAAGCACGGCACCACGCTTGAGTCGCTTGCCAAATTGCGGGCCGCCTTCGACAAAGACGGCACCGTCACCGCCGGCAATGCGTCCGGCATCAATGACGGCGCCGCGGCGGTGGTGTTGATGAAAGCAAGCGAGGCCGGCAAGCTCGGCAAGACGCCGCTGGCCCGCATCGTTTCCTGGGCACAGGCCGGCGTCGATCCGAAGATCATGGGCACCGGGCCAATCCCGGCGTCGCGCGCCGCGCTGGCGAAGGCCGGCTGGAACGTCGGCGATCTCGATCTCATCGAAGCCAACGAGGCCTTCGCCGCACAGGCCTGCGCGGTGAACAAGGATCTGGGTTGGGACACCGGCAAGGTCAACGTCAATGGCGGCGCCATTGCCATCGGCCACCCGATCGGCGCGTCGGGCACGCGCGTGCTGGTGACGCTGCTTTACGAGATGCAGAAGCGTAATGCCAAAAAGGGCTTGGCCACGCTGTGCATCGGCGGCGGCATGGGTATAGCGATGTGCGTGGAACGCTAGGCCGGATCGGCAGACAATTTGATTCACGTCATGGCCGGGCTTGTCCCGGCCATATACGTCTCTAAGCTGGAGCATGATCCCGAAAAGTGGAACCCGGTTCTCGGATAAGATCATGCTCAAACAAAAAAACTAGACCCTGATGCGATTCAATTGAATTTGATCGGGGTCTAGTCGCAAAATCAGACGTGGATGCCCGGCACTCGGCGGGACATGACGTCGGCGGAATTAACGGAGGACATCATGCCCCGCGTTGCATTGGTCAGTGGGGGGACGCGCGGCATTGGCGCCGCCATTTGCAAGGCACTCAAAGCGGCCGGCTACATGGTGGCGGCCAATTACGGCGGCAACGACGAGACTGCGCAAAAATTCAAAGCCGAAACCGGCATCAACGTCTACAAGTGGGACGTTTCGTCATTCGATGCCTGCGCTGCCGGCGTCAAGCAGGTGGAGGCCGAACTCGGACCGATTGACGTGCTGGTCAACAATGCCGGCATCACGCGCGATTCGCAGCTTCACCGCATGAAGCCGGAACAATGGACGGCGGTGATCAATACCAATCTCGGCTCGTTGTTCAACATGTGCCGGCAGGTGATCGAGGGTATGCGGGAACGAAAATTCGGCCGCATTATCAATATCTCCTCGATCAACGGCCAGAAGGGGCAATTCGGTCAGGTGAATTATTCCGCCTCCAAGGCCGGCGAAATCGGCTTCACCAAGGCGCTGGCGCAAGAAGGCGCGCGCGTCGGCATTACGGTGAACGCGATCTGCCCCGGCTATATCGCGACCGACATGGTCAAAGCGATGTCGCAGGAAGTGCTGCAAAAGAGCGTACTGCCGCAAATACCGATCGGCCGACTCGGCGAGCCGGAAGAAGTTGCGCGCTGCGTCGTGTTCCTCGCCGCCGACGATGCCGGATTGATCACCGGCTCGACGTTGACGGCGAACGGCGGACAATATTTCGCTTAGCAAAATGCGACCTATATAACGCAAAGGGCTTCAAGCTTCGGAACAACATGGCGTTGCCACCACAGTCGATTGTCGATAGGCGACGCGACCAGATGTTTCCCGATCTCGATCCATTGGAGATCGAACGGGTGCGTCGGTTCGGCGAAGTTCGGATCGTCGCGGCAGGAGCGGCGCTGTTCACGGCCGGCCAGATCGGTCCCGGCCTCATCGTCATCCTGACCGGCAAGGTCGATATTAGCCAGCGCGACCAATCGGGTCACCGAAAGCTGATTATCTCCCACGGGGCCGGCCAGTTCATGGGAGAACTGGCGCAAATGGCGGGACGGCCGGCGCTGGCGGATGCGATCGCGCAGGAGCCTGTGCAAGCCCTGATCATTGCGCCGGACCGGCTTCGGGCGCTGCTCATTGCCGAAGCCGAGCTCGGTGAGCGCATCATGCGCGCTCTGATCCTGCGCCGCGTCGGCCTCCTCGAGACTGGAACCGGCGGACCGATCATCGTCGGCCGCGCGGAGAACGGCGACGTGTTGCGGTTGCAAAGCTTTCTTCGCCGCAACGGTCATCCGCATCAATTGCTCAATCCCGAAACCGACGCCGAAGCGAAGGCCCTGATTGAACGATTCCACGTCGACCCTGGACAGTTGCCGATCGTACTCTGTCCGGGCGGACAGTTGCTACGCAATCCGGGTGAGGTTGAGCTTGCGCGTTGTGTCGGGCTGGTGCAACCGATTGATCCGGAGCGTCTCTATGACGTCGCTATTGTGGGTGCCGGACCGGCAGGCCTTGCTACGGCGGTCTACGCCGCGTCGGAGGGACTCTCCGTCCTGGTCCTCGATAGCCGCGCCTTCGGCGGTCAGGCCGGCGCCTCGGCCCGGATCGAAAACTATCTGGGCTTTCCGACGGGAATAACCGGCATCGCCTTGATGGCGCGGGCCTACAATCAGGCGCAGAAATTCGGTGCCGAGATGGCGATACCGGATGAGGTGAGCGGACTCTCCGGATCAATCGGCGAGTACCGCCCCTTCGTGCTCAATTTGCACAACGGTGAGCGGGTCAACGCTCGTTCGGTGGTTGTTGCCAGCGGCGCACGCTATCGGCGGCTCGGCGTCCAAAATCTCGATGCCTTCGAAGGGTCGAGCGTTCATTATTGGGCGACGCCGCTGGAAGCGAAATTGTGCGCCGATCAGAACGTCGCACTGGTGGGCGCCGGCAATTCGGCAGGGCAAGCAGCGGTTTTCCTCGCCAGCCAAGGCGCCAGAGTCCAGATGTTGGTGCGGCGGCCTGACCTGTCAGCGACGATGTCGCGTTATCTGATTGATCGCATCGCGGGCCTTTGGAATATCGAGGTCGTGATGAGCGCAGCGATCAGCGGTCTCGATGGCCGCGACGGCGTGCTGGAAGCGGTGCGCTGGCGCGTGGGCGCGATCGGGCAGGAAATACGGCGACTGACCCGGCACCTCTTTCTGTTCATTGGTGCGGAGCCGAACACGGATTGGCTCGAAGGATCCGGCATTACGCTCGACGCCAAGGGTTTTGTACTCACTGGCGAAGATGCCGGCGGCGATCGGCACGCATTGGAGACCACCCGACGCGGCGTGTTCGCCATCGGCGACGTTCGCGCAAAATCGATCAAACGGGTCGCTGCAGCGGTCGGCGAGGGCGCCCAGGTCGTGGCCGCGTTGCATTCGTATCTCGCCGCGAACGCGGACATACCGGCTGGGGCGACCAATCTTTCGGCGCCAGCTCAAACGCACTGAACTCAAAGCCAGGCGCGACGGTGCAGCCACACAGCGTCCAGTCGCCGCACGTCTGGGCGGCCTGCCAAACATGCGCCGGCACGATCGCCTGCGGGCGCTCGCCGGCGGCAAGGTCGCAGCCGAGCGCGAGGCGCTCGACACGTCCCGCCTCGCGGGAGATTTCGAGCGCAAGCGGCGCGCCGGCGTACCAGTGCCAGACTTCGACAGCGTTGATGCGATGCCAGTGCGAGCATTCGCCGCGAGCGAGCAAAAAATAGATTGCAGTCGAGGCGGCGCGGCCGCCCCCCACCGTAGTCTCCAGCGCAAACGGGAAAGAGTAGAGTACGGGCGCATCGCGAAACGTTTCGCGAAAATGGCCGCCTTCCGGATGCGGCTTGAGATCGAGAAGCCGGATCACGTCACCGGCGGTCAGCCGCTGCAGGGAGACGGAGTTCGTCAAAACCGGTTCTTCCGTTCGCGGATCTCTGCGAACACTTTCCAAGCCGGAGCGCCGCCAAGCTTGAGCGATTCCGCCAGCTCCGTCCGATCGGCGCGCAGAAAGGGATTGGCGGCTTTCTCCGCACCGATCGTCGCCGGAATCGTGGGCTTACCCGCCGCAAGGAGCTTCGCCACCTCATCGGCACGCGCGGTAAGCGCCTTGTTGTTCGGCTCGATGGTCTTGGCGAAACGGATATTAGCGTCGGTATATTCGTGGCCGCAATAAAACTGTGTCTCGTCGGGCAGGGCGCGCAATTTCAGGAGCGAATGCCACATCATCTCGGAATTGCCTTCGATCACGCGACCGCAACCGATCGAAAACAACGTGTCGCCGACAAAGGCGAGCTTGTCCGCTGGAAAAAAATACGAAATGTGTCCTGCCGTGTGACCCGGCGTCTCGATGACGCTTGCTTCGAGCGCGCCGACGCGCACTTTGTCGCCTTCACCGACCGTTTCGTCGACATGGGCGATGCGCTGTGCCTCGGCGCGTGGCGCCACGACGCGGCATGTGTGTCGCGCCTTGAGTGCGCCGATGCCGGCGGTGTGGTCGCCGTGATGGTGGGTGACCAGGATGTCGCTCAGCCGCCAGCCGGTCTTCTGCAATGCGGCCTCGACGGCAGCGGCCTCCGGCGCATCGATCGACGCAGTCGCGCCGCTCCCGGGGTCATGGATGAGTACGCCGAAATTATCCTTCAGGCAGGGGAACAAATAGGTTTCAACCGGCATGTCTTTTTTCCAATCGCGATAGCGCCACGGATCATCCGCCTTCACGACTGATGACGCAATAAGGCAGGGTTAATGCCGATGGGCCGTACGGAACGACAACTCAATCCGTGCTATTTTGACGCCATGGACGTCGTCGACCTGCGCAATTTTTATGGCCAGCATCTGGGCGTTGTGGCGCGCCGCTTCGTCGGCCGCGGCATTCGTTCGCGCTGGAACGATACGCGCTCGCTGCGCGTCCTGGGCGTCGGCTACGCCACGCCCTATCTCGGCCTGTTTCGCGAGGAGGCCGAACGCTGCCTGGCATTGATGCCGGCGTCCCAAGGCGTGGTGCGCTGGCCGTCGACGCGGCCGGCGCTGGCCGCTTTGGTCGAGGAGGACGAACTGCCGCTGACCGATTCGGCGGTCGATCGCATCTTGCTCGTCCACGCGCTGGAAATGTCGTCCGATCCGACCGAGCTGTTGCGCGAGGCGTGGCGGGTGCTGGCCGCCGGCGGCCGGCTTCTGGCCGTGGTGCCAAACCGGCGCGGGCTCTGGGCGCGCATGGATACGACGCCGTTCGGACAAGGCCGGCCCTATTCGCGTAGCCAGATCACCCAGCTTTTGCGCGACGCCTGGTTCACCCCGACCGGCTGGGGCGAGGCGCTCTATGTGCCACCAATTCCGCGCAACTGGTTTTTGCGGTCGGCGGTCGCCTGGGAACGCACCGGCGCGACGCTTTCGGCGCCGTTCGCCGGCGTGCACATCGTCGAGGCGACCAAGCAAGTCTATCGCGCCATCCCGGCGCGACGCGAAAAACGGCGGCTCGTTCCGGCGCTGCAGCCGGTGCTGGCGCCCTCGCCGGGAGCTGCGGCAATGCGGTAACGACCAGGCGCTGCAAGTGTGGCCGCCGGTTCGGCGACATCTGCGCCTTCTTGCGTAGATTGACCGGAACGATTCGATGCACGGGTCCGGTTTCCTCTAGCATCACCCGCGGCTTGTATCCGTTATCGGTCATCCACGTGTAGCAATCGATCATCCCACCCTCCCGAACGCGGCGGCTTTATCGACCCGGGCACAGTTGTAGAGCGGTAGAGATCCCGTTGAAAAGCAGGCAGGAATTGAAATCGCCTCATGCCGGTCGCGCTTGTCACTGCGGCCACGGCTCGGCCGTAACCGACGCCGCATCGGCGCCGACATAGTCGACGAGGCTTGTTTGCCGGTCGCGCTCGAGCGCGGCCAAAAGCGCGTCTTTGATTTCCGCAAGAAGCGCAAGGCCGCGGAAGACCAGTCCCGAATAGACCTGGATGAGGCTCGCGCCGGCGCGGATTTTGCCGAGCGCGCTGGCGCCGGAATCGATGCCGCCGGCGCCGATCAAAGGGAAAACGTCTTCGACCCGCACATAAGTCTCGGCCAACATTCGATTTGCCAGCGGCAGGAGCGGCCGACCTGACAACCCACCCGCCTCTTTCGCTTTTTCCACCTCATGCAGATTTTTCGGGCGCTTCACGGTCGTATTGCCGACGATCATGCCGTCGACCCGGCGCGAACGCGCTATGCCGACGACGTCGTCGAGATCGGGCAGCGACAAATCGGGCGCGATCTTGAGCAGCACCGGTGTCGGGCCGGCGCGCGGCGCGACGCGCTCGCGCGCATCGATCACGCGCGCCAACAAATCGTCGAGCACGGCGGCCTGCTGCATGTTGCGCAATCCCGGCGTATTGGGCGACGAGATATTGACCGTGACATAACTCGCAACCGCGGCAAAACGCTCGATCAGCTGCACATAATCGGTAATCCGATCGGGCGTATCCTTGTTGGCGCCGACATTGATGCCGACAATTCCCCCAGCCTGCGCTGCCGCGTTTGCGAGGGACGGAAGCGAGGGGGCCGCGCGCGCGGCGAGCCGGCGCAGCACCGCATCGGCGCCTTGCGAATTGAAGCCCAGCCGATTGATTACGCCCGCATCGGCGTCGAGCCGAAACAATCGCGGCCGCGGATTGCCGGCTTGCGGCAACGGCGTGATAGTGCCGGCCTCGACGAAGCCGAAGCCCAGTCGCAGCAGTGCATCCGGCACTTCGGCATTCTTGTCGAAACCGGCGGCAATCCCAACCGGGTTTGGGAAATTGAGCCCAAAGACCCGTATCGCCAACCGCTTGTCGTCCGCAGGAGCTGAGGGCAGCGGCGCGAATCTCAGCAGCCTGATCGCCAGACCATGCGCATCCTCCGGATCGAGCACATGCAAAAACGGCCGTGCCAGGCGGTCGAACAAGCCGATCACGGTTCCAGCTCCGGTAGCACGCGCCGGCCATTGACCTCATCCGGCAACGGCCGCGCCCAGCACACAGCGGCGACGGCTAGCGCGGCGTACAGGTGCGGAAACAGACCGCCGCCGCGCGACGGCTGCCATTTGAGCGCCGCGCCAAGCGCGTCGCCGTCCGCCGCAACCAGTACCAAATCCTTCTGCCCGGCAAAATGCTTTGCCGCCGTCTCGGCGACCTGTGCGGCAGTCGAGAAGTGGATGAAACCGTCACGCCTATCAACGTCCGATCCGCGATAGATCCCAGCGCGTTCCGCCTCCTGCCACGCCGCCCGCTCGGAGATTTTGTAAATCGTGGTCACGCGTCCCCCTTTGCGACCCATAAGCGACCTGATTTCGGCGCGGGACCCTATCGGCCCTTGAGCGTTCAGGCAATAATTCCTATTATCGGATTCTTCCGTAGAGGTTTAGGTTTATATGCTCACCCACGCGCAGGTCTGGTCGGCCATCGATCGCCTCGCCGCGCGCGCCGGTCTATCCGCTTCGGGGCTCGCCCGCCGCGCCGGACTCGATCCGACAACCTTCAACAAATCAAAACGCATCACGCCACAGGGCCGCGCGCGCTGGCCCTCGACCGAATCGATTGCCAAGGCCTTGGCCGCTACCGGCACGCCGTTCGACACTTTCGTCACCCTGATCGAACCCAACGCCGGCGCCGCCGTGCGGGCGGTGCCGCTCCTTGGTTTTGCCGAAGCCGGCGCCGGCGGCTATTTCGACGACGGCGGCTTTCCGGCCGGCGAAGGCTGGGACGAGATCGCCTTCCCGGCCGTCAGCGACGAGCATGCCTATGCGCTCGAAGTCTCCGGCCAGTCGATGGAGCCAGCGTACCGCGACGGCGACGTCATCCTGGTATCGCCGTCGGCGCCGATCCGCCGCGGCGACCGCGTCGTGGTGCGCACAAAAGACGGCGAAGTTTTGGCCAAGGAGCTCAAGCGCAAGACGGCAAAATCGATCGAACTGAAATCGCTCAACGCCCAGCATCCCGACCGCACGCTCGCGACTGCCGACGTGCTGTGGATCGCCCGGATATTATGGGCGAGTCAATAATCACGCCGACCGCGCCAAGGCGCCGTCGATCATGTCGACTGTGTTTTTGATGCCGTAGGCCGCGACGAAGGAGCCGAAGCGCGGGCCTCGCTCCTGGCCGAGCAGTACCTGGTAGAGCATGTTGAACCAGTCGAGCGAAACACCGGGCTTGCCGTCCTTGCCCTTCTTCGTCGCGTCGAGAAACGGCTCGCGCCGCCCGACCTCGTAGACAACCTCTTGGATCGCCTCGGCCGTCGCATCGGCAGGCAATTGCGACAAGCCATCGCGCAAGTCGGAAAGCGCGGCGCGCTCGGGCGGGCTCGGCTCGCGGAACTTCTTCGTAGGTGCGACAAAGTCGCGATAATAGTTGATTGCGTAGTCGACCAGCGCCGCTAGCCGCGGATGGCTTTGCCGCGTCACGCCGGGCCGATAGCGGCCGATAAAACTCCACAGCGTTTCGGCATTGGCGGCGTTCGACGCCGTGACCAGCGACAGTAACATGGCGAAAGGCGCCGGATTATCGGGCGGCGGCGGTGCGCCGCCGTGAATATGCCAGACTGGATTGCCGAGCTGCTCCTTGGGCCCTTGCCGCGGATAAGCGTCGAGAAATTGCAGATAGTCGTCAACGTGCCGCGGGATGACGTCGAAGTAGAGCCGCTTCGCCGCCTTCGGCTCGCGATACATGAACAGCGACAAACTCTCCGGGCTGGCATAGCGCAGCCATTCCTCAAGGGTCAGTCCATTGCCCTTCGACTTTGAGATCTTCTGCCCGTTCTCATCCAGAAAAAGCTCGTAGTTGAACCCTTCCGGGGGCGCGCCGCCGAGCGTGCGGCAGATTTCGCCGGACAGCTTGACCGAGTCGATCAAATCCTTGCCCGCCATTTCGTAATCGACGCCGAGCGCGACCCAGCGCATGGCCCAATCCGGCTTCCATTGCAACTTGCAGCGTCCACCGGTGACAGGTGTCATGACGCGCTCGCCGGCGTTTTCGTAGGTGATGGTTCCCGCCGCAGCGTCATGCTCGACGACCGGCACCTGCAAGACGATTCCGGTCTTTGCATCAATCGGCAGGAACGGCGAATAAGTTTGCGCGCGCTCTTCGCGCAGCGACGGCAGCATGACCGCCATGACCTCTTCGAAATGCCTGAGCACGGTGAGCAGCGCGGCATCGAAACGTCCCGACGTATAGCAGGCGGTCGAGGACATGAACTCGTACTCGAAGCCGAATTGGTCGAGAAAGGCGCGCAGCCGGGCATTATTGTGCTCGGCAAAGCTATTATGCGTGCCGAACGGGTCCGGCACTTTGGTGAGAGGCCTGCCGAGGTGCGGCGCGACTAGTTCCTTATTCGGAATGTTGTCGGGGACTTTGCGTAGTCCGTCCATATCGTCGGAAAACGCGATCAGGCGCGTCTTGATCTTGTCGTCGGTAAGCACGCGAAAAGCATGGCGCACCATGGAGGTGCGCGCGACCTCGCCGAAAGTGCCGATATGCGGCAAGCCCGACGGCCCATAGCCGGTCTCGAAAATCACCTCGTCTTTCGGCCTGCGCTTCAGCCGCGCGACGATCTTGCGCGCCTCTTCGAACGGCCAAGCGTGCGACAGTTCGGCGACTTCGCGGATCGAAGCGATGGGGACTTCGACATTGGTCATCAAATCGTGCTTTCGTCGCAGGTCGCGCGCCCTAGCGCCTAATGCCGCCGCTTCAAAACGGACTGATCGGAAAATAGCGCAGCCAAAGGTCGGTATAGCTGCCCTTTTCCCACAGCCGGAATAACGCCCAGTTCAAGGCTTGCCGCAACAGATCATTGCCGCGCTTGACGGCAATGCCGACGCCTTCGCCGAAGAACCGGCTTTCCAGATAGGGCCCGCCACGGAACGCACAACAGCCGGCCGATTCCGTGCCATTGAGCCAGAACGCCAACGAAATGCCGTCGCCGAACAGCAAATCGACGTCCTTGTTGCGGAGCGCTTCCCGCGCCGCTTCGTCGTTGGCATAGGGCTTCACCTCGGCCTCCGTGAACATTTCCTTGAGGAAGGCCTCGTGCGCCGTGCCGGCGACGACCGCGATCTTCTTGCCCTCGACGAGTTCCGGTTCGACGTCGCGGATCGGGCTGTCGACGCGCGCCACAAACCGCGCCGGGGTGCGGTAATAGGGATCGGTGAAATCGGCGCGCTGGCGCGCCTCCACCGTCGGCGCAATCGACGCAATTACCGCGTCGCCGTGATTGTCATTGAGCGCCGGGAGCAGCAGGTCGAAGCGGCGCGCCTGGATGGTGCAAGTGGTCTTGATCTCGTCACACAGCAGCCGCGCCAGATCGACGTTGAATCCAGCCGGGTTGCCGTCGGCGCCGGCATAGTCGAACGGCGGATAATCGAGGTCGGTGAGGAACCGGATCGATTGGATTCGGGAAAGGTCGGGCCGTTCCGGCCGGTGTCGCGGATCCCAGAATCCGGGCACGGCAGCGCCCCGCGGCAAGGCTACGCCGTCCTGCCCCCGGGCAGGGTGCACACCAGGCCCGGCAAGCACTGCGCCAATCGCCACCAAAAGCGCTAGCGGCGGCATCATTCGCGGGCAGGCCCGGGATATTGCCATTCCAGGTAGCATGGGCCACCATCTCGTCGGTCGCTTGAACGTCTTGTTACCACTCTCGGCCCGCTTAGCGGGGGCGCAGAGAAAAGTCGAGGCGGGCAGCGCTTTACGTTGCGCCGGGGGGCCAACGATGGCGAATGGTGGCATTGCTGGGGCGGCCCTTCGCCGCGCCAGGGCGGAAAATTGGCTGACGGATGTCGCGCTGCGGACGAGTGTTCCGCAAGCTCTTCGTCACGACCCGGTTGCCGTCCGGTCCAATGATTGCCCGGAAATCAACTGTATCCGCCATTTGCTGCCCCGCCGGATCGTCGTTGCTGCGGAACGGCGCGCAAGATCGATCGGGGTCGGCGCGGAACGCGTGCTGCTTTGCGCCGACGCCATTACCGAGGAGGCCTACCTAACCGCTCTCGCAGCATCCCTCGGCACCTCCTACGAACGGCTTGATAATATTTCACGCGATGATTGCCCGCTTGACGACGATCTGTTGATCGAGGCTGCAGCGGCTGGATTGCTGCCGATACGCGAGGGACGCCGGCTGGTCTGGATCGTCGCTCCCCCCAGCGTGCCCGCACGCCGGCTCGCCTGCCAGCAACTGCCGGAATGGCTGCAATCATTCCGCCTGACATCGGCGGATCGGCTGCGACATTTTGTTGCCCGGCATAGCCAGCGCGCACTTGGCCGCCGCGCCGCCGAAACCCTTCGCTTGAATCGGCCGCTGTTCTCAAATGCGCCGCCGGCCCAAGGCAGGCCGATCCTTAGGACCGGCGCGCTGGTAGCGATCGCGTTTGTCTTTTTCGCCCTCGCGCCCTTGCCGGTGATTGAAGCATTGAGCGGCCTGTGCTGCGTGCTGTTTTTGGCAGCGGCAATCTTGCGGCTGTCGAGCGTATGCTTCACCGAGACGGCCGCGGAAAGTCCGCATGCTGACAACTCAAAACTGCCGACCTACACCATTATCTGCGCGCTTTACCGGGAGGCGGCCGTGGTCGACGAGCTTGTCGGCGCCATCCGGAGGCTTGATTACCCCCCGGAAAAGCTCGACGTAAAATTCGTCCTTGAAGTCGACGATCAACAGACGCGTAGCGCGCTCCAGCGTCTCAACCTCGGCCCGCCCTTCGAAATCATCATCGCACCGCCGGTCGGTCCGCGCACCAAGCCCAAGGCACTCAACGTGGCGCTGCCATTCGCACGCGGTGCTTATACCGTCGTCTACGACGCCGAAGATTCGCCGGAGCCCGATCAGCTTCGTCGCGCGCTCGAAGCGTTTCGCGAAGGCGGCAAACGGCTTGCCTGCGTGCAGGCAAGCCTGATCATCGATAATACCGCCGATAACTGGCTGGCGGGCATGTTCACCGCCAATTATGCGGGCCAGTTCGACGTCTTCCTTCGCGGACTTGCAGCACTGCATCTACCGTTTCCGCTGGGCGGCTCGTCGAACCACTTTCGCACCGCCGCGTTGCGCGCGGCCGGCGGCTGGGACCCCTACAACGTCACCGAAGATGCCGACCTCGGCATCCGTCTTTGTCGCCTTGGCTACCGCACGGCTACGATATCGTCGGCAACATATGAGGAGGCGCCGGCGCGCTTTATGCCTTGGCTCAGGCAGCGCACCCGCTGGTACAAGGGCTGGATGCAAACCTGGTTTGTGCACATGCGTCGGCCCACCCGGTTATTTCGTGAGCTTACTCCCGCAGGCGCGATCGCCTTTCAGATATTCTTTGCCGCCAATGTGCTGGCGGCTTTGATCCATCCCCTGTTCATGGCCGGACTTGGCGTTACGCTGTACGCGCTGCCATCGGCCTGGGCGAACACGGTGATGGAGAATGCCGCGCCGATTTTTTTGACCGGCCTTCTCTCCGGCTACGTCTCAACAATCGTGCTCGACCTCATCGGTTTGCGGCGGCGCGGGCTTCTTGGCACTGCGTGGGTCTTCGTCCTGACGCCGTTGCACTGGTTGCTGCTTTCGCTCGCCGCGTGGCGCGCGCTATTTCAGCTGATCTACGATCCGCAGGGTTGGGAAAAGACCGAGCACGGGATGGCACGAACATCGCGCGTTGCCGGATCGGGACGTTTGCGGTCGCAGCGTCCCCGCTCCTCCGAACAACCGAGCGAAAAGTCGCGCAGTGAGCCGCGCGCCGAAGCGGTCGGCCGGGCGCGCAGGCCGCCGATCGCGCCGGTCGGTCCCAGTGCACCTATTGCGCCGATGCGGATCATCCAGACTGCGGGCGGCGCGCTGCTCACCCGCTGAACGGTCGGATATTTAAAGGTAGTGCCGCAATTCGGCGGCTTCTGCCTCGGGCGGGCGGGACATGCTGAACGGCGCGACGAAGTGGCCGTCCTTGTCCATCAGATAGACCATGGCGGTGTGGTCCATTGTGTAGTCGCCGTTTTCGAGCGGGACTTTTTTGGCATAGACCCGGTATTCCCTGGTCGCGGCATCGATCTGAGCCTGATTGCCCGTCAGGCCGCGCAAATGCGGATCGAAGTTCGACAGATAATCCTTGAGCACTTTGGGCGTGTCGCGATCCGGATCGACGGTGATGAACAGGGCGCCGACGCGATTGGCGTCGGGTCCGAGCGCCTTCATCATTTGCGACATCTCGAACAAAGTGGTGGGACAGATGTCCGGACAGTGCGTGAAGCCGAAGAACACCAGGAACGGGCGCCCCTTCATCTGCGCGTCGGTGAACGGCTTACCGTTCTGGTCTTCGAGATTAAGCGGGCCGCCGATGGCGGCGACCGCCTGCCCGATCGGCGACAGCGCGTGGTCGTCGATCAAAAGCACGACGCCAAAGATCAGGAAGACCCCGCCAAGGAATGCGGCGAGCAACAACATGAGGCGTGAAGCTTGGACACTCGGTTTGGCGCTCATTGCATTCGTCCGGTCAGCCGAAGCACGCCGAGAATCCGACCCGGATGATCTCGAAAAAGACCGTCGTGCCGTAATGTGCCCAGAGTAAGACAGTCCCGGCCAGCGCTAGCGCTACAACGGCCCCGGTCGCGAGCAGCGGCGCAGACACATGGCGGCGGGCAACGATATCGGGCATGGCTGGCTTTCCGGCGCCTTTAATAAGCCGGAACGCCGCCGCCGACAACGGCTGCAGAACTCGCTTCGGCGTCGCCGCGCCCCGGGTGCCGCAGTGCCAAACGGCGCTACTGACAGGTGTGGTAGAGCGCTGACAATGCCGGTCCGCGCAGTGTTATAAGCTGCGGAGTTAGCCCGCCGTGCCGATTGATCCAGGACCGGATTTCCCGCGGATAGAGCCGCATCACCAGGAGACTGCCGCGGCGCGTCGGCACCAGGGAGCGCGATACGTCGTCGTAGTAGGACGCCGCATGGAAGCCCAATACGGCGCGGCCGGTGACGCAAATGCGATTTCGGGGAATAATGCCCGTCAGCAAGGTACAGGCCGACAGACAGGGTCCGTCAATGACCACGCGCTGGCCGGAAGCCCGCATCTGATGGAACTTTTGGATATAGGAGGAAACTTCGCCCCCCGGATCGCTCGTTATGCGAACATCGGCCGATGCCGCACAAGTCACCAGCGCCGACGCCAGTGCGCCGGCCAGCACTGCTAGCCATTTCATGGAGTACCCTCTCCCCGCTCAATCGTCCGTGATATCTCTCCGCATTGTGGCGAGAGTTCGGGGATTCTCCGTTTTTATGCTGAAATCATCCTCCCGTAGCGCCCACGCAGCCGACCAGGAATGCTATAAGGACGCAGGGCCGCCACGGCAGCGGTAAGGGCCTTCAACCCGTCCGGCAAAAACACTGCGAAAAGAGTACTCACACATGGATACGACAGTCGCACGCAAGACAGCCACCCAGTCCAATGTTCCCGATTTCGCCACGGCCTATTACCTGCTCGAAGGTTTGAACGAGATCGGCATCGACTACCTGTTCTGCAATTTTGGCACCGATCACGCTCCGATCATCGATGAGATGGCGCATCGGCGCAAACGCGGCGATGCCATGCCCGGCGTAGTGCGCTGCCCGCACGAGAACACAGCGGCCCACATGGCGGCCGGCTATGCGCTGGTCACCGGGCGTGGCCAAGGCGTGCTGGTCCATGTCGACGTCGGCACCGCAAATACGGCAAACGGCATGCACAACCTGTTCCGCAGCCGTCTGCCGGTACTGCTGATGGCCGGCAAAGCGCCCTATACGGCGAATGACGAACTGGTCGGGTCGCGCGACACGTATGTCCATTTCGTGCAGGAGCCGTTCGACCAGGCGAGTCTGGTGCGGCCGTACCTGAAATGGGAGTGGACGCTGCCGTCAGGCGTGGTCGTCAAGGAGGCGCTGCGACGCGCTTCTTCGATCATGCAGAGCGAACCGCGCGGTCCGGTTTATCTGATGATGCAGCGCGAGACGCTGACCCAGCATTGGAAGGCCGACGAGATCCGTCGTTACGCCGCCGATCGTTTTGCGGCGACATCGGGCGGCGGCGGCGATCCGAAGCTGGTCGCAACACTCGCCGCCAAGCTTTTGACGGCGCAAAATCCGATCCTGATCACAGGCTATGCCGGCCGTCACGCCCATGCGTCGCGCGCCATCGACGAGCTTGCGCAATTTGCCGGCATCGCCGTCTACGAAGCGAACATGACCAACAACATCTCGCACGACAGCCCGTGCTTCGTCGGTTTCTCGCCCGACAAGGCGATTCCCGAAGCCGACGTGGGACTTCTCGTCGATGTCGACGTGCCGTGGTTTCCGAGCGCCGTGCATGCCAACGAAGCCACATTCTGGGCGCACATCGATATCGATATTCTCAAACCGGGCTCGCCGATGTGGACCTTCCCCGGCAATATCCGCATGCAGGGCGACAGCGGGCACATCCTCGATCAGGTACTCGCGGAGCTGAAGGCGAATGCGACGCCGCAATTCAAGCAAGCAGCGGCGGCCCGCGTGACGCGCATCAAGGCCGCGCGCGACGAGCGCATCGCGCGCGCTGCAAAGCTCGCGGCGGACAAAGGCAAGCCCGGTGCGATCAATCCGCATTATCTGATGGCAGAACTGGGCAAGCTATTGGACGACGAAGACATGATTTTCAACGAGGGCGTGACCAATGCCGGCGCTGTGCTCATGCAAATCCCGCGGCGCGTGCCCAATACCACCGTGCGCGCCGGCGGCGGCGGGCTGGGTTGGTCCGGCGGCACGGCGCTCGGCGCAAAACTGGCCGCGCCCGACCGCCTCGCGGTCCAGATCTGCGGCGACGGCGGCTTCTATTTCGGCAATCCGCCATCGGTGCTCGCGGTGTCGCAGCAATACAAGCTGCCGATTCTGTCCATCGTGATGGACAATTCCGGCTGGAACGCGGTGAAGCAATCGACGCTGCGGGTCTTTCCCGAAGGCGAAGCCAAGACCACCAATTCGTTCGAGGCGGAGCTCGCGCCGGACGTCCACTTCGCCAAAATCGGCGAAGCGTTCGGCGCTCATGCCGAAGAAATCGGCGATCCGGCCGATGTGCCGGCCGTGCTGGCGCGCTGCGTCAAGGAAGTTCGCGGCGGCCGCACGGCGTTATTGCACGCCCGCGTGACCAAGCTCTGACAGTCCGGTCAATTGCCGGACGCGCCCGCGTGAGCGGGGATCCGCCGGTCCCTCACCGACTGGCTGGATTTCCCGCTGCTGCGGGAATGAGCGCCAAGCCGAACTCCGGTTTCACGGACTTGCGTGATTGATGAATTTTTCCGGCGGCCTTTCGCCCCATTGCGACCGGAGCGCTTCGTCGGCGGCAATGAGATGCGAGCCGTTGGCGAGGTTGAGGCGATCACTGTCGGCCCAATGCTCGTGCACGCGGCCCCAGGGATCGGCCCAGTAATCGTAAACTTGGCTGCCAAGCACGTGGCGGCCGATGCCCCACATGTGCTCATAGGTCTCGAACCCTTTCAGATAGTCGTGGCCCATGCACACATCGTCGATGTCGGGAACCTCGAAGGAGAGATGATTCAATCCGGTCTTCTCGTGACGGAGGCAGAAGAAGACGTGATGATCGACATAGGTGTCACCCCGATCGCAGCGATTGAACGACCCGATCAGATTGTCCTGGCTCTCGACGTAGACGTCATCCGAGCAGATCATTCCCAGCGCATCGCGAAACCAATCGACCGTTTCGCGGAAGCGCGGCGTCATCAGCACGCCATGCCCGACGCGCTTGACGTGCGCCGGTCCCTTCGGCAGCCGCATCAATTCGCCGGCGCGCGCAGTCGGCGCTTCGCCGGTGTTGAGCCTTTGTCGCTTGACTGGAATTTCACTGACCGGCGCAATGTCGCACACCACCTCGATCTGATAGCCGTTCGGCTCGGTCAGCCGCACCCGCTTGCCGCCGCCGGGTTCGTCGACATGTTCGATTCCGGAGGCCCCGGGCGCCTTGGCGAGCCGCTTCAAATCGTCTTCGCTGTCGACGTAGTAAGCGAGACCGACAAATTTCGGATCGCCCTTCTCGGTGACATGGATGTGGTGGTTGGGGTCGGTGCCGCGCATGTACAGCGCGGTGTCGGTCCGCTCGGTTCGGCGCAGTCCGAACCGGGTCAGAAACTCCTCCATGACGTCGAGATCGGGAGCCCGAAGGCGCCCATAGGCGATGTCGGTCACCTTGACCCAGGACATATCATTCTCCTCGAATGCGGTTCGCCGCGGGACCGATGCCCGCGTGGCTGCCGCAGTGTGCCACGATCGATGCGGCGTCGGCAACGAGCGGCTCAGGCGTGATAGTCGCTCGGCACCGTGGCGTCGGTTTGGCGGCCGCCCATGGCGTTGAACAAGGGCGTCAGCACGATCGCCACGATGAGGTTGATAATCACGGTGTAAAGCGCCGTATAGCCGGGGAATGTGTGGCCGGCGAAAGCAAGCGGATAGTTTGGGGTCAGATTCGCTGCAATGAACATCCAGACGCCGGTGAGGGTTCCCACGGCCCAGCCGACGAGCAGCGCCCAATCGTTGAACCAGCGCGTATAGACGCCGAGCATGACTGACGGCAGCGTCTGGATGATCAGGATGCCGCCGAGGAGCTGCAGGTAGATGGCAAATTGCGTCGGCACGAAGATGATGAAAATGAGCGCGCCCAATTTGACGATGAGCGAGACCCATTTCGCCATTTGGGCTTCCTGCTTGTCGGTCGGATTTTTGTTGATGAACTCGCGATGGATGTTGCGGGTGTAAAGATTGGCCGCGGCGATCGACATAATCGCCGCCGGCACCAGCGCGCCGATGCCGACTGCCGCGAAAGCGACGCCGACAAACCACGACGGGAAACTGTGCAGGATCAGCGCCGGCACCGCGAAATTGTTGCCGAACTGCTTAAAGCCGGCGGCGAACTCGGGCATGGTGCCCACCCCGGCGGCGATGGCGAAGAAGCCGACCAACGCCAGCAGACCGAGCATGAAGGAATAGCCCGGCAGCATCGCGGCATTGCGGCGGATGGCGCGGCCGCTATTGGCCGCCAGGATGCCGGTTATCGAGTGCGGGTAGAGGAATAGCGCCAGTGCCGATCCGAGCGCGAGCGTCACATAGACGCCGTAGACGCCCGTCGTATTGGCGCCGGGAACCGCCAGCAACAATTTCGCCGGAGGCACTGCGGCGAAAATTTTACCAAATCCGCCCAGTTCGATCGGCACGACGATCACGGCGGCGAAGGCTGTGACGTAGATCAGAATGTCCTTGACGATCGCGATCGACGCCGGCGCCCGCAATCCGCTCGTATAGGTGAACGCCGCAAGAATAATGAAGGCTAAAATCAGCGGCAGATCGGCGGCATAACCGGTCCCCGAGACGCCCATTGCGCCGATGACAACCTGCAAGCCGACAAGCTGCAGCGCGATGTAGGGCATGGTCGCGACGATACCCGCGATCGTCACCGCCAAAGCAAGCCAGCGATTGCCGAACCGGCCGCGTACGAAATCGGCCGGCGTGATGTAGTTGTGCTTGTGGCAGACATGCCAGAGCCGCGGAAAGACTAGGAAAAGAATCGGATAGATCATGATCGTGTACGGCACCGCGAAGAACGCGATGGCACCGGCGCCGAAGGCGAGCGCAGGAACGGCGATGAACGTATAAGCCGTGTACAGGTCGCCGCCGACCAGGAACCAGGTGACGATGGTGCCGAAGCGGCGGCCACCGAGACCCCACTCATGCAGCTGATCGAGGTCGCCCTTGCGCCATTGCGCGGCGGCAAAGCCGAGCCACGTGATGAAGCCGAACAGCAGCACGAAGATGATGAGAGCAGTCCAGTTTATACCCTGCACGGCAGGCCTCCCCAGGCTTTGCTTTTCTTGCCGATAGGCTCGCGATATCACGCGGCCGTCGCGCGACCGTCGCGTATTAAGCCTCGGTCGCGAAGTAGACGATCGCGGTCAGAACCGCGCCGATAACGACCCAGAGCATCTGATACCAATAGAAGAACGGTATGCCGGCCCACGACGGCTCGACCGCGTTGTAGAACGGCGGCCACAGCACCGCGACGAACTGAAGGACAAGGAGCAGGTACCACCAGTTCCAGCCACGCCTTGCGGTTTGCGGATCCATGGTTTTCGTCCTCCCAAAACGAGCCGTTTGAGACTCTTACCGGGCACGATAGCCCGTGCATCACGCCAATCAAGAAAAAAGTCGACGAAAGCGAGCAATCTAATCCGGCGTGTCCCTCAGGACCGCACTGCAATATCGCAGTGCTGGAGCGGGCGATGGGAATCGAACCCACGACATACAGCTTGGGAAGCTGTCGTTCTACCACTGAACTACGCCCGCGCGGACTCAGCATAGCCAAGCGCGGCAGAGCCCAGCAAGAGCAAGCATAGCACCCGCCGGAAGATGGTAGGATGTCGCCGTCGTTCCGATCCATCGCCTGACGAGTCCTTCGCATGCCGCTCGATGAAATTGAGTTTCTATCGCCGCCCGGCGCGATCAAGCCGACCGGCACGTGGAGCCTCGGCGCGCGCGTCGGCGATTTCGTTTTTGTGTCCGGCATGCGCGGCATCGATCCCGCGACCGATATGCTGGTCGAGGGCGCCGAGGCTCGCATCCGTCAAGCTTTCCTGAATATGAAGACAATCGTGGAAGCGGCAGGCGGCAAGCTCCGCGATGCCGTACGGCTCGTGGTCTATGTCACCGACATGCCCCGCTACCGCCCTCTGGTGAATAAGCTTCAGGAGGAGTTTTGGGACGGCCCACCCTACCCGCCGCGCACGATCGTCGAGGTGAACCGCCTCAGTCAGGACGACATTGCAGAGGTGGAAGGAACGTTCTTTTGCCCGGCCAAGGCCGACCGATGACGATCTCACGCCTTTAGACGGCCCGGACGGCGATTACTCGGCGGCAATACGGCGGCTTGATTGCGCCTGGATGTCGGCAAGACATTTCACCAGCGCCTCACCTTCGGGATCGAGCAACGCCGCGGTGCGGGCATTGGCGATCGCTTCCGCCGCCTGGCGCGGCGGCAAGCTGCCGGCCAGCGCCGGCCGCATTAGCTCGGTCTCGATCAGGCGATAATTCCCGCTGCCGCGCTTGTGGGTGTCGCCATAGCCTTTGATGAGGCGGGCGCATTCGGCGATTTCGATTGCGAGTTCGCCGGAAAGCGGTGCAGCTCGAGCGATAAGGTCAAGCCACGCTTCGATCGCGCGCTGTTCTTCGCCGAAGCGAAAAGTCTTGCGACGAACACCACGCAGCTTGGCGAGCCCGTAGAACCGCAAATAACCGGAAATCGATGTGGTATTGACCGTCATCCCCCAATGCGCGCGGCCGAGCGCGGGATGCCATTCGGCAAGACTTAGGACCGCCCGGGCGAGGGCGGCCGGCAACATCGAGCAAAATTCGTCGATCCCGGGTTTGAGGAATTCGATAACCGTGAAAGTCTGATCCGGCTTGACGCCAAGCTCGCGCGCAATGCGGTCATAGCGGGACGGATCGATTTTGGCCTGGGCGACGCGGATCACGTCCTCATAGGACATGCGTAGGGCGAGATGCCGCGCCGCGGCGGCAAGCAGCCGTCCGCCGGCGGCAGCGTTGGCGTCCGCCTCGCGGATCGGCTTGAGACGATCGATATAAAGGCGCGCGTAATCGACATCCTGATAGGCGGCGAGCCGGCGAACTCCTTCCGTCATGAAGGTGCGTGCCGCTTCGGGCATGGCCGCGATGTCGTGTTCGAGATCGACAAGCGAGGCCGAGGGCGCGCGGGAGCGCTTGAGCGGTTCGGCCCGCAGTTGCGAGCCGCGGCGCGCTGCGTCGTAGCCGGCCCGGAAGCCACGCAGATTGGCGGCCACCGCCTTGCCGTCGGCGCGGATCGCCGCTTCGAATGCTTCGGCGGGGATCGGCAGCGCGTCGGCGCCGGCGATCGAACCGAGCATCACCGCATTAATCATGGCGCCGGCCTCGCGCGCGATCGTTTCGAGATCGAGCAGCAGCGCCTTTTGCGAATTCTTCTCGACCGCCGCAACGAGACGATCTTGATCGTAGCGGCCGTCGGCCATCGCCATCTTCTCGACGACGAGATAGGCGCGGCTCGTCGAGGCAATCGTCGTGGTGCGATCGGGCGTGACAAAGCCGCCGGCAATGGCGCGGCCGGCTTCCATCAGTTCGCTCGCCACCACAAGGTCGACGTCGCCGACGCCCGGCGCCAGCGCCAGGATCGGACGCTGCCCCCGCCCTACCCCTCCCCCGCTTGCGGGGGAGGGAAGGGTGGGGG
>Ga0207416_1000399_pt1 | contig 77265 bp, 67 predicted proteins | sample PaiPotPPM11metaG_FD_184107 | JGI IMG/M metagenome (GOLD analysis project Ga0207416, IMG submission 184107) | Iron sulfur acid spring bacterial and archeal communities from Banff, Canada, to study Microbial Dark Matter (Phase II) - Paint Pots PPM... ... | reverse complement strand
ACCGGGATCAAAGCGCTTCCCTTCGCCTGAGGCGATGAGCGCATCCACGCGCTCCTGCGGAAGTTTGACAACGAAGTAGCTCTTTGACGAGAGCATCGCAAAGATCTTGCTATTGATCTTCAGTCCGACAGCCCGATGTCCGTGGGCAAGGGAGACGGCCTCGGAAGGGGAGAACGGCCTGAAGGCCTGAGCGACGAGTATGATCGACGATTCTTGGCACACCATCCGAATTGGCTTCGCACTAAGTCTGCGTACATTTGTTGCTGCGTTCGCGAAAGCCCGACGAAGATTCAATTCGGACTGCTTGCTACTGCCACCGTCTCGACATAGGCGTCATGGGTCAGGCGGGCGATGCGGGCGTGGGTGAAGTGGTGAAGAACGCGCAGCCGTCCTCGACGCGAGAGGTCTTCTCGCAGCGCACCGTCGTCGTAGAGGCGCTGTAGCGCCGCAGCGAGCGCCCGGGCGTCACCTTCGGGGACGATGAGACCTGCGTCGCCGATCACGGCAGGGATTTCGCCCGAATCCGAGCCGATGACGGGGACGCCGCAAGCCATCGCTTCAATCAGCACCCGCCCAAACTGCTCCTTCCATCGGGGCGTGGTGAGCGAAGGAAGGATGACGACGTCGAGGCCGCCCATGAGATCCGGGATCTCGGCGGAAGGGAGCCGGCTGCGAACGCTGACTCGCTTCCCGAGACCACGGCGCTCGGCCTCCTGCTCCAGGTGCGGTCGGAGCGGCCCATCTCCAACCACGCAGAGGCGCGAATCGGCAGGAAGCATCTCCAGGGCATCCAGACTGAGAATCGGCGCCTTTGCGGGGATGAGACGATTGAGAAAGCCAATAACGAAGCCATGATGGGGCTGAGTGTCGGGACGCGCAACGTCCGGATTGACACCAAACTGTGGAACCACCGAAAGGCCCTTGCGGTAGCCCTTTGCGCGCAGGACAGACGACACCGCGTCGGTGCCCGCCAGAGCGTGCGACGCCAGACGGTACACTGAGCGCTCTATCTGAGCAAAGGGCGGTGGATAGCGGCGCACGAGGTTTTGCCAGCTAAAGAAGAGTGAGGGCAGTGAGTTTCTTGCCGCGGCGCGAATACCCAGAAAAGTAGCGAGATTGTACGGCTCTTCGTCGACATGGACAATGTCAGGACGGGTATGGCGAATGATCCCCGGCAGTTGGGGATAGAAGTGAAAATGGAAGTGGCCATTCCACCGCATGGGTGACACGAGGAGCTCGTAGCCCGAGTCGGCTTCCGGCTCAAGCCGGTAGCACCTTCCGCCTTCTCGCCACTCGGGTGGTACGACCGCGACGATCTCCAATCCGAGCTTGGCCAGCTCTGCAAGTTTTCCGCGGTAGGCACCTATCACCAGCGCCTTCGAGACCATCAACACCTTCACGAGTCGAGTATCTGACGGTATACCTTGACCGTCTCTTCCGCAGTGTGGCGCCAGGAGAATGCCGCGGCTCGACGGAGTCCACGCTCCGTCAAATCCTGCCGCTCATTCTCGGATTCGACCAGGTGGAGCATAGACCCGGCCCAACCGCCGATGTCGTCGGGGTCGAGAAGCCGCGCACCGTTTCCGAGGACTTCCGGCAGACTGGTGGCGTTCGAGGCGATCACCGGAACGCCGCAGGCCATCGCTTCGAGCGGAGGCAGTCCAAAGCCTTCGTAGCGTGAGGGAAAACAGAATCCCAGCGCAGACCGATACACCTCGGGCTTATCGTCCTCGTCGACCCTGGGCACGAACCGGACAGTATCGCCGACTCGTAGCGCCTCTGCCAGGGCGCGCATGTCGGGATACAGAGCATCAGGTTCAGGGAAATTGGCCACCACGACGAGGGATGAGGAAAGGGCACGCATCCTATCGCTCACGTGCGACCAGGCCCGAAGCAGTGTCTCGAGATTCTTGCGCCGCTCCGCGCCACCCAGGTACAGCAAGAAGCGCTCCGGAAGCCGATATTTTTGCCGCACGGCATGAAGATCATCGGTGGCCGGCCGGAAGCGCTCGCCGGCCGCCTCGTACGTGACGTGGACGCGGCAGGGCGGAACGTGCAGCACGCGAACAATATCCTCCTTCGCGCAGTGGGAGACGGTGATAATGGCTGCGGCTCGCTTGACCGCCGCGGCCATCAGTCCGCTGTAGTAGGCGGATTGCCGGCTACGATGGTAGCCGGCAACCACCAGCGGGATGAGGTCGTGCACGGTGACGACGATGGGCGGGGCCGCGAGAAGCGGGGCCGCAAAATAAAGCGAATGAATGAGCGACTGGTGCCGCATCAGTGAAGCCAAGGGCAGGCTGATGGTCTCCCAGGCGAGCTTGTCCGTCCTGGCCCCAACTCCCTTGCCGGAATTGAGGTGGCGCAGCGGGGAGGAGAGCATGCGCGTCTCGACTCCTCGGACTCCACACGGGGTGTTACGCACAAACAGATAGAAGCGCAGGTCTGGCGCAACTACCGGAAGCATAGCCGCCAGGTTTCGAGCGTAGGTCGCGCTACCCGAAAGCGGATAATCCAGCATCAATCCGCCGAGTCCGATCTCACGCATTGGCCGCGGCCTCGTAGACCTCGACCGTCTGGCATGCCGCCCGATCCCAGGTAAACTGCGCTGCCTGACGCCGGCCGCGACGCCTCAAGTCGTCGCGCAGCGCTTCATCAGAAAGCACTCGCTGCAGAGACGCGGCAATCTGCTCGACATCGAGCGGGTCAAAAGTGAGAGCGGCGTCACCGACTACCTCGGGCAGCGACGAGGCGCCGCTGCAGACCACGGGCGCGCCACAGGCAAGCGCTTCCAGGGGCGGAATCCCAAATCCCTCGTACAGCGAAGGATAAATAAAGAGGTCACAGGCGCTGTAGAGCGCCATCAGCGCGGCATCAGAGGGCCGGTCTATCAATTGCACGCTCTGTCCGAGTTCGAGCTCTGTCAGCCGCCGAAAAATTGGTTCGAAGAGCCACCCGCGCCCGCCTGCAATCACTAATTTCTGGGTCGCACCGTGTTTGCGCAGCAGAGCATACGCTTCGAGGAGCCGGACGTAGTTCTTTCTCGGCTCGAGCGTTCCTACGGAAAGGATGTAGGGTTCGTGGATCCCGAGCTCGCGCACCCTGTCGAGCGCCGCGCCGCGTGTAACCGGCCCAAAGTGGCTCGGCACCCCCTCGAACACCGTGATGACCCTTTCCGGCGCTATGCCCATAAGTGCGATGACGTCCCGACGGGTGTTTTCGGAGACGGCGATAATTCTCGTGGCACGACGCGCCGATCGCGGCACCACTTGCTGCAGGTACGCCCGCAGAGTCGGGTAAGCGCAGTCCGGCCTGGTGAGGAACGCCGCGTCGTGAATCGTGAGGACGGATGGGCTGCCCAACGTGGGCGGCAGCGCAAAGTCCGGAGAATGGAATACGTCAAAGTGGCCGGCCAGCCACTGAACAGGTATCGGCAAATGAGAGCGGTGCCAAACGGCATTCAGCACGCGGTCCGAAACCGGAAGGGCACGCACGTGAAAGCGCGCATCAAGCGCCGGCATGGCACCGTCGAGCTGCCCGCCATTGCAATAGTAGACCCGGTAGGTGTAATTATCCCGGCGCCGCGCCAGAGCCTGGAGCAGTTCTCGTGTGTAGCGTCCGATTCCCGCTGATTGCCGAGCTGCGGCCGTGGCGTCGAAGCCTACGGTGAGGCCCATGTTAGACGGGATGGCGGAAGTGCGACCTCTTACTAAGCAAATACACCACGAACCCAAAGAACGCGATGCTGTAGTAGCTCAGTATGCGATCGACAAGAACTACTGCCGCGGCGTCGGCCTTGGGAATCCCGAGATAGATCATGAGTGAGCCCAGGCCCACCTCCACCAGACCCAGACCGCCGGGGGTGAACGGCACCGTTGTCAAAACGGCAGTTCCCAGCGCAAAAAACAACATGGGCAGAAAGGGAATGGAGGAGAGCGTGTGGGATTGAAGTCCGAGCGACGAAAAAACGAGCTGCCACCTACCGCCCTCCAGAAACCAGATGAGCCCCGTCAATCCCAGCAGGAGCGGCAACCTCCGAAGGCTACCGAGCGTTCCCTCCTCGAATGCGATGTACCGATCCACGTAGCGCTCCGGCACCAGCCTTCGGATTCGACTGCTCAATGTCTTCATGAGGACGAGCGCAATGATGCCGGCGAGAGCGAGGCCGACACCAAACATCAGGATGACACTTACTTTTCCCAGGCGGTCATGGAAGACGAGGAGCCCGGTAGCTGCCAACAGTAAGCTCAGCACGAGGATATCGACGATGCGCTCGGCCATCACCGTTCCCACCGTCTTCATCCAGGAGATGTGCACCCACAGCTTGGCGAGGTACGCTCGGTAGAGATCGCCCAGCTTGGCAGGGACGACGCAGTTCACGAACCAGGAGATATAAATGATCTCGGTCAGTCCTCGAACCGACATATCATCCACTACCTCTGAATGCGTCTCCCGGTATGCGTTCTGTAGCAGGGCCTTCCAACGAAGCCCGCGAAGCGGAAATGTCACGTAGTAGACCACAAATGCACTGAAGAACAAACCCAGATTGAGAGTCCGCAGTCGATGCCACAGGGCAGTAGGATCGATTCCGCTCTTGACGATGGCAAGTGAAAGCACAGCGACGGCGAAGGCAAAGGATGCGAGCGACTTCCAGTTGCCGAGGCGCCGGCCGATTGCGAGCTCTTGCTCGGCTTGCCCCTCGGACGGCTCGCTCCACGCCTCCGGTTGTTCGTCGAGGTTGGTATCAGTTGCTGCCACTGCTCGGAATCTATCCTGCTCCAAGAGTCACGTCGACGGACGAGGATCCGGCGCGCCTGTGGATTGAACGGTCCCAAGTTGGAGACTTGCCGGCACGAGCACCATCAGTAGGCCAAGGAGCGCTACCATGCCGTGGACGTATAGCACATCGAACAGATTGTGAAAACTGGTTGCTACCAGCGCTCCCAGGACTCCAAGCGCCACCGCGGAGGCGCTACCGGTACTTTGCCTGATGGCCGCATAACTGTACCATAGCGCTGATCCTGCGAACAACACATACGCGGCCAGCCCGAGCACACCCGCCTCGGCCGCGATATTGATGTAGTAATTGTGCGCATGCGCCAGAGCGGCATACCAACCGCGAGGGTGATATGCCGGATACGCATCGGCATAATTCCCGATGCCCACACCGAGCAGCGGATGATCTGCGAACATCCGCACGCCGGCTAACCAGTGCGCCGCGCGCTCGACGGCAGAAAAGTTGGCATCGGTCACATGGCCAAACGAGACGCCACCCAGCCCGATTGCGTCCAGCACCCGGCTAAATACGCTGGTTGGCACGAGGCCCAGCGCGGCCAGCCACGCTGCCAGGGCCCCGGCCAGCGCGCCGAGCCAGACCAACCGGTACCAGGGACGGGAAGCACAGGCCAGCACGACGAGTACCGCCAGCGAGCCGGCCAGGAGCGCACCCCGCGACTCACTGGCCAGTAAGGCGCCGGCCAGCGCCAAGGAGGCGAGTCCATACCAGAAGCGTTCCCGCCCAGACCGCGCCAGTATGGCCATGGACAGGGCGAGGGGCAATACCATGTTCAAGTAGCCGGCATAGGGGTTCGGCTGATCGAAAGTTCCGTAGGCGCGCAGGAAACGCCCGTGCACGAAGGCCGCGGGTCCCAGCTGGAAGGCAAACTGGATGTAACCAAGGAGGGCTTGTGAGACGCCGGCGGCCACCAGACAAGCCACCAAAAACTGCATCTGTGCGCGGCCGGTAACGAAGCGTGCACCGGCCAGATAGATGACCAGCAGCTCCAGCCACTTCACCAGCTCGCGGAGGGAGGCGTGGATGTCGGTGGCCTGGCTCGCAGACACGGCGATCACGGCGACAAAGGTGAGCATGAACGGCGTCCACACTGTGGTGGACAGGAGGCTTCGATGATTAATGGCGGCGTCGGCCAGCCATACACTTCCGATGACTGCCACCAACAGATCGGTGGGACTGATGGGAAAGGAGCTTAAGGTCACTGCATAGCCGCTTGCCCATGGAACCGAGAAAGCGAGAAGACCAAATCCGACGAGAGGAAAGCGCAGGGTAACTGATATCGCAATCAGTCCGGCTGCAGCCGGCGCCAGATACGGTGGTGGCGCCAGCGACACGGTCAACAGCGCGAGCACGGTGGCGAGAGCGAGCCAGATGCGGATCGCGCTCCAGTGCCGGCTCTCGGGTCGGGGAGGTATTACTCGCGTCCCTCCGCCTTCGTAAACGCGAAGGTCGGCGCTACGGGTCAGCATGTTCTACTCGTGCCAGGAAGGAGATCAGCCCGCAGAGGAGCCAGAAGACGATAGCGAGGTCGACCAGAAAGTAGGAGTTATCGACGAGGCCGTGTGCGAGGGCGGCGACCATCGCGGCCATCGCGCCCAGCGCGAGCGCTCCATTTGGCGTACCTCGCCAGCGTCGCCAGGCATGCGCGGCCATGCGCCAGTACGACGCCTGCAACCAGAGAAAGGCCAAAAGACCCAGGATGCCCGTGCTGAGCCAGAAGTCGAGGACGACGTTATGAGGATGGGACAGACAAGGCTCTGCGCCGGCTCCGGGTTCCATGTAGCCAAGACCGGGCGCACAAATCCGCTGCCAGAGGTCCTGTCTGCGGGTGGGAGCATAGTAGTGCAGGAAGTTGTCAGGTCCGACTCCGATCAAAGGATGATTGCGAATCATACGTGCGGAAGAGCGCCAGAGATCGAGGCGCGTCTGGACGGTGTTGGAATGGCCGGCTCGAAGAGCATGCGCCAGCTTGGGTCCGCCGACCAGGCCGGCGGCCACAGCCAGCACAATCGCCGTCACGGCCAGCCAACGCCCCCTGCGAAAGACAAGCACGAGGATCAGAAGCGCGCCGATCGCGATTGCCGCCCAGGCTCCGCGTGAGTAAGTCAAGAAAAGCGTAGGAAGCAACACGATTCCCGCAAGCCACGACGCGATTCGCCAAGATGGCTTTTGGAGACCTAGCAGAGTGATCGAAAGCCACATCGGAACGACACGATCGTAGAAAAGGCCCAGGTTGTCGGGACTTCCATAGAAGGCGCGGACCCGATCAATCGACGAGCCGGGGGCGATGGAGAGATTCTGATGCGTGGCGAGCTGGACGAGAGAAACCATGCCAAGGGCAACCCCGGTCAACACCAGTGTGAGGACGAGGGAGCGCCATTGAGAGGAGCGCGAGAGCTGGAGCAGCAAGAGGACAAAGAAGAGTGAGGGCTCCAAAATCACCTCTCGAAAGGCGCGAAACGCCTCTGCCTGATCGGCAGCGAATAGTGTGCTCACGCCTGCTGCCACCAGGAAAAGCAGCAATGGGGGAAAAAGCGGCGAGGCGAGAAGCGCCCGCCACCGAAGAAGACTTCTTCGCGCAGGCGATATGGCATAGAGGTACACGACACCGGCGTCGATGAGGAGGAAGATCTCACTCGGCGCAAACTCCTTGCTTCCGATGTGCTTGGGCACCATGAAGAGGGGTGCAAAGGCAACGATGACGCCGAGAGCCAGCTCCGGCCTCAACCAGGTAAGGAGCGCGAACGCCAGCAGCGCCGGCCCGTATACCGGCGGCCAGGGGGCGAGGTAGAATGCGCCCGCGGCTAGAAGCAAGAGGACGAACGGCCCTATTTCAGGCGCCTGGAGCGCGCGAAGGAGGTCGGATCGGCGAGTTGCCGGGGCTAGACGCGCTGCGACGGTCAGATGCACGTCACTCGGCTATCCACCGGTCGATTGCTCGCCGGTATTCCACGAGCTCGCCGGCGCCGAAAAAGAGATCGATCTCGAAGCGTGCCGTGCCCGCCGAATCCGAACCGTGGATGAGATTCTGTCCGATCTCGAGAGCATACATGCCGCGCAGGCTTCCGGGACAGGCGGTCACCGGGTCCGTCGCTCCCATGATTTTGCGCGTGGCTTCGATCGCATTCGGGCCCTCCAAGACGCCCACGATCACTGGTCCGGATGTGATGAAATCGACTAAGCCCGGGTAGAACGGCTTGCCCTGATGCACGGCATAATGCCTCTCAGCGAGCGGACGATCGATCTGCATGACCTTGAGAGCTGCCAAACGCAGTCCCTTCTGCTCGAAGCGAGCCAGAATGGTTCCAACAAGACCGCGCTGCACAGCGTCGGGCTTGACGATAACCAGAGTCTGTTCCTGATCAGACATTCATGTCTCCTGCTGATGGGCAAATCGTCCGCCGAGCTTTCTCTCGATATTAGACACGGGCCCAACGGCGGCCAGGCGGGCATCCTCGGGCGCGAGATAGATGCGTGCAGCTCGCCGCACATCGGCTACCGTCACGGCGTCCAGTGCGTCTGCCACATGTTCGGGCGTGATCACCTCTCCCTGGAGCAGCTCGTGACCTCCAAACCAGCTGGCTACTGCCGAAGAATCCTCCAGACCCAGCCAGAGCCGGCCACGCAAGTATTGTTTCACTTTATGAAGCTCGGCTGCGGAAATGGAGCGCTGCCTGAGCCGATCCACCTGATTGAGGATAGCCTCTATGACTCGCTCGGCTTTCGCTTGCTCGGTGCCGGCGTACACCGTGATCGAGCCGGTATCACTCAGACTGTTGGCGTATGCTTGGACATCATAGGCAAGTCCGAGCCGCTCACGAAGGTGAACGAACAGGCGCGAGCTGCTCGACCCTCCCAACGCGGTACACAGGACATCGAGCGCCCAGCGATCGGGGTTTGCACGCGATGTGCCGAGATAGCTGATGCAAATATTCACCTGTTCCGTGTCCTTTTGTTCGATGCGAGTTCGTTGACCTGGCATCGTTTCAGGAGTTTCGGCAGGAGGCGGAGCAGGCACAGGACTCCAATCGCCGAATTTTGCGCTTATGAGGCTCACCGCCTCGTCCGGACGTACGCCACCCGCAACACACACCACGGCGTTATTGGGCCCGTAATACGCATCCAGGTACGTGCGAAGGGTCTTGCGAGGAATACTTGCAACCGTCTCCCGCGTGCCCGCGACTTCCCTTCCCACCGGATGGTCCGGCCAGAGGAGCTCGTCTGCCAGGACGTGTACCCAGTCCTGCGGGTCGTCGTGGAGCATGTTCAGCTCCTCCAGGATCACGCGCCTCTCTTTGGCTACTTCGGCGGGGCTGAGACGGCTGTTTCGCAGCATGTCGGCCAAAAGATCGACAGCCAGCTCGAGGTGCTCGGACGCGACTTTGGCCCAGTACACGGTCGCCTCCTTATCGGTGCTTGCATTGAGAATCCCGCCAACAGACTCCAGAGTGGCGGAAATCTCGGCAGCGCTGCGTCGACGCTCGGTACCCTTGAACAGCATGTGTTCGATCAAGTGCGAGGAGCCGGCTTCTCCCGAAGGCTCATAGCGCGACCCGAGCCCTACGAAAACCGCGACCGTGACAGATCCCATAGCGGGCATGGGAACGTGCACGACCCGCAGCCCGTTCGGCAAGCACAGACGGTGGTGCTGCATGTGTGCTAACACCCCTGGCGACAAAGCTCGTTGCTCCAGGCGCTGATCAGTTGCCGAATCGTCAGATGGTAGGTGTGCTGGGAGGCCGCGTTATAGTCGGCGATGCGATCGGACGGCTGGGCGGCAAGGCCGTAGTAGAAGTGTCCGAAGGCCCGATAGCCATAGCGAAGGATCAAGTACTTGACGAATGAACCGCCCAGGGAGTACGCAAATCCTGCGTCGGCCTTACGAAATCCGGAGTCGCTCAAGACACTCGACGGTGCGAGATGTGCGATAGCGATGCGAGCGCACTCGTCAAGAGGAGCATAGCCAAGCTCGGAGCAATAGTCTGAGAGCCGAGGATCCGCGTTCCTGTCTTCGAGCGCAACGGCGGTTCCTTCGGCGATGAAGAGCGGAGCAACCCACACCGTTCCGTTCAAGCTCGGACGCGGCGCGAGGGCCAGCTCGTACACGTGGATGGGCTCATGGTAGGTAGCACGAAGTACGCCGTAGATCGACGGTGGATGGGAGAACGGCCGGGTACAGCCAGTCTCTCCTGGAGCCGATCCGCATGATCCCCCGGTCATCCGGTCCATAGTGATTTGGTCGGGGTAGAGATGGTAGGTCGCGATCGGGGGCAAGGTCACGCCGAACTCCCTGGCGAACTGGGTGCGCTGGTGCTCGAGATCGACGAGGTAGTGCCGGTCGGTGCCGGCAAGCTGGTAGCGGCTGTGATAGATGATGAAGTGGGCAGTTCGGCTCACGACCCAGCTTGGATCCGCAGTTGCCGCCCCGATACCAGGTGCCGTGCCGACGATGCGAATGGTGCGGCCGACAGTGCTAAACACATAAAACCTGTAATCCGGAATCGTACGCTCATCGGCGGCAAACTCGACCGTGCCCTCGTACCTGGCCCGGTCCAGACGAGTTACGTATACGAGCGACGCCTGTACCTGATTCACCTGCTCGCTCTTCCAGTGCCTCATGCGAGCAAGGAGCGAATCTGCCAGCCGAGGATCCGAAAATCGGGCACGTATCCCCGTCCACTGGGCGTGATGATAGAACGCCTGCAAGCTGGAGGCAGCCTGGCGCAACGTGGCCAGTGTCTCTGCTGACACCGAGGAGCGGCCTGTGGAAGGAGCCGGAGCTGAAGTGACCGAGGGAGTACATCCCGCCGCCGCTGCAACAACAGCAGCGCACAGCACCGAGATGAAGCGCATATTTAGCTACGTCGTTTTGTTAGTTTTGGCTTGATGTCGTCCTCGTACTTGGGGAATGTCCCGGTCCGTTCCTTGTCGTAGATCTGTTGTCCATCGACACGCACCAGGAAACGCCCATCGTCGTATGGGCGTATCACCATCGAAGTAAGGTCCGGCTCAAAGTCGCGGACGATGCTCGCCACCAACCTGGCAGCTGCAGGGTAGTACTCTCAAGCACGGCAGTACTGTATCTCAATGTCCATAGCAGCTCCTCTCATAGTCGCGCAGGGTTCTGCGCAAGCATATCTATCGCCACGATCTATTGTGTAGCACGCCCCGTGTATGGCGACGATGAAGCGCGCCACGAACTTGCACCTGGAGCGGTACAGGCGGCAAGGCCACTTTGGCGAACCAGACGTCGGTTTCCTGGTAGACGTGGAGCTGTGTATCTGCCCAGGTGACGCAAAGCGTGTCCCGTCCACAGGCGCTGCTTCCGATGTAGTCGCCGAAGAAGCGACCGGGGCTGAGGCAGGTACTCCCTGGCTTGATGTAAAAGATGTCCGAGATCGAGGACGTCGTCTGCGTTACCCGGAGATTTCGCGAAACTCGAATACGCCCGTCGAATCGTGCTCGCGCAGCGTAGGCATCGAGCTGGGATCCGCTTATGCGGCGGTCGTAGAACACGATCCCGATCGACTCATCCGGGAGCAGGCTGATGGAGGGCATGAACCGATCCATCCGCCTTGAGTCGTTCATTCGCACCGGCCGGCTCCACGACCGACCACCATCACCCGAGCGGCTCAGTAGAATATCGGCATCCACCGAAGCGTCACGAAGCTGGTGAATCGCCGCCGCCCAGGCGAGGTAGAGGACGCCCTTCGACATCACCGCTAAAGCGGGTTGGGTCAGGATTCGCAATGAGCCGGGCTGCGCCACGGCCGGAACACTGTAAAAAGGTCCAATGGCCCGCCGCATTGGCTGGAACCGGACACCATCGTCGGTCGAGACTCGCACGTCAAACTGCGTGCGGGCAGGAACGGAGGGGCGAGTCTCCGGGGATTCTGGCCAAAACACATATACACGACCATGCGGTCCGACTACTGGAACCGCGCCCAGATTGTCGAGCCTGGAGGAGTACAGCATGGTTGGACGACTGAAGCTCGCTCCTCCATTCGAGGATCTCGCGTACCAGATGTCGCTTCCGTGTGCATGACCGCGCGTCCACGCCACAAACACATGCGCGCGTCGGGCCGGAACATCCTCCACCGCCATGTCCGGCTTATCATCGTCGGGATTTGAGTCGATCACGCGAGGAGAGCTAAAGCTCCGCCCGCCATCAAAGGATCTGGTCAAGAGAATCGCCGCCCCTCCCTGCGAACAGAACGAGGGAGACTCCGCGAGATATGAGTAGAAGACCGTCCCGCTCCTAGCAATGGCCACGGTCGGATCTGCTCCAGTCGTGTAAGGACGGAGTAGCGGCACGTTACCTGACGCGAACGACTTTCCGCCATCGTGACTGGTGAAGTAGGCTGTCGGAAACGTGTCGCCGACCGGCGCGTCGTAGTTCGTGTTAGAGCCCGCGACAATAATCGAGGGATGAGCTGGATCAGTCGCGACGACCGGTTCGGTCCGACCTCTGGCCAACAGGACGTTACCGGGTGCAGCGCGTGCTGATGCGCCGAAGGCTAAGGCCAGGAAAGAGAGCGAAACCGCGGCGACCAAAGTCCCGCTGACGGAATGACCAGGGACACTAGTCGTGGCCCTCCTGCGCCTGTACATTTGAATCCAGATGCAAAAATTCATCAAACCAATCGCAAGGTAGGACCGTGTTGGCACCGCAACGGGACGACGGTCTGATATACGAGCGGGCCTTGCGGGCTATCGGTCGCCACCTCGATGCCGAGCCTGTCTACAATGTGAGCATGCTCGAGGTGGACGACGGATTCACCGTGCGCTATCAGCCTACTCTGCACGACCCAACGTGCCGAATCACGCACTTCGGCAAGAGCATGCTGGAGGATCTGACGGTATTTCAGACGGCGAGCCGGGGACTTGTTCGCAGAAGCGACCGCCACGAGGGCATGTGGGCCACCTTTCCCGATGGGCATCAGGAATTCTTCCGGGCTCTGGGCTTTATCCTCGATTGCGAGGGAGCTAGGGGGCTCACGCTGGACGAGCTGGACGAGCATGTGCGCATTAGCTTCGTTCGACCGGATCCCGCCGACGCGCTATGTACCCAGAAGTGTGAAATGACGTTCCGCGAACAGGACATTCGGGCGGTGGTGCAGATCGCCCGCAAGCGGCGTGGGAACGGTCCTGTGCTGCTACGAGCCGAGTGAATTAACGGCCGGCTACCTTCCGAGCACGGCTGAAGAGCCTCCACGCAAGATCCTTCGCTGCCCTATCGCCAACCGTCCGGGTGCAGACGCTACTGCTGAAGATTCCGTTGCCATAGACAAAACTGACGCCGGCTGTGAGGTGTCGCGGACAGCGACTGGTGCCATCCGAGACGTGATAGAGGTTTGCCACCACACCCAACCCACGGATGGCAGAAGCCCCCAGCCACGTTGCGTCCGGCTGATAGCGCGTTTCCGGGTGATCGTTGGTAAAGAAAAAGGAGAAGTCGGACCTGGCGCCCTGTGCCGTTCGAAAGAGTTGAACGCTTAGCATGACGTCGCGTTTCAACGGATCGAGCGCCATTTCCTCGACCGCTTCCATCCAACCATTCTTCTGGTCAATAGCCACGACGGGCGAGAGATTCCCATCCCAGGCCCTCACCGAGTCTTGCACGAAGTAACTCACATATCGATAGCCATGCGGGAGTTCGGACTTTTGAAGTCGCAGTGACGCAGATGACGTGAATGTGGGCTGCCCGGTCGCCGCACGGCCGGCCGTCACCGACGACTGGACTACAACCGGGATCAAAGACAGCACGAACAGCGTTCGAATCACGCAGACACTCCCACGAATCCCGAGTGGGCTGGGACCATTCTACTCGCGTTCGACTTAGAGCAGCTTGGCACCCGACACGAGCAGAACTCCGGCGAGGCTGAAGCGGAGCAGAGACTCGGAGATGCCCAGCACCATCCGGCTGCCCAAGAGCACACCGGGTATCGAGCCAAGCAGCAACCAGACGGTCATCGGCACATTGACGTTACCCGCGGCAAATTGCGCCACGCTGGCGGCACTTACCAGCAGAGCGGCATGAAAGACGTCGGTGCCGACCAGTTCCTTGGATTCCCAGCGAGGGTACAGAAAGAGGAGCGAGACAATGATCAAGCTGCCTGCGCCAACCGAAGTCAGCCCCACGAGGAAGCCCACGGCTCCGCCTATGACAGGCAGCAGCCATACTCGTCGCATGCCCGCAGCTTGAATTTGATCGCGCCAATCAGGTGCGGAGCGCGAACGGAGCCGCGCTGCGCCGGCGAAGATGAGCGGTTTGGCTGCCAGGACCAGCGCAACGAGGATCAGTGCCCAGGCGATCGAATGCAAGAGGAAAACGTTCACAAAGGACGGATCGGACCGCTTGATCTCCGTGATCAACTCCACTCCGAGGACGGTTGCAGGCACGCTGCCTGCGGCCAGCAAGTAAGCCGTCCGGCGATGGACTGTTTGCTGCCGAAGATGAACTGCTCCCCCGAACATTCTCGTAACCGCGCCGTAGGCAAGGTCGGTGCCCACCGCAATGAGCGGCTTCACTCCCATCACGAGAATCATGACGGGAGTCATCAGCGACCCGCCGCCCATGCCGGTGAGTCCGATGAGGAAGCCGATTAGAAATCCGATGAGAGTGAAGCGTAGGTCCATGGATGCCCTCAATGAAACGTAGGTCAGGACTAACAACTGTTATATGCATCCAGTGTTGCAAACTAGCAGGCCACCTGTCAAGAGGTCGGCGGGAGAGGCAAGACACGCTTACAGGGGATGATCCTCTATCACCAGATCTCCCCTAGCAGGGCCGCCGAGCCGCTCAAAGACATCTTCCTCGGGCATTTCTTCCGCCGCGTCCAGCCGCTCGTGCGCCGTACTCACGAACCGCTCGAACGCCCGTTCACACTTCTCGAGCATCTCCTGCACCCGATCCGAACCGGGCGCTCCGAAGTAGTCCCGGGCCCGGATTTGCTCGTTCCAACGCTTGAGCCGAGCGAGCTCGCTTTCGAGATTTGAGACGCCGGGAAATCCGAATTCATCGGCGTCGACGTCCTCCAGCACATCGCGCAAAAAGCGCGCACAGGCGTGATAGAGCTCTCGGTACTCGGCGGCGCGCTCTTCCTCGAAAGCCCGCACTAGATCTTCCGCACGCCGATTGGCGAACTTTGGCGAGAAGATCAGATCGGCTGAGCCCCCTTCATCCTCGACACGTTGAGACATGACCTCCATGCGCGCCTCCAGATCCGGCCGGCGCGGAACGATGGCGACGCCGTGGTGCAGGTTCACCGCCCCGAGTTTCTTGAGCTCGCGCCATACGTAGGCACGCTTTCTGGAGGGCTGTGAGGGAAGGCTGTAGATGAAGAGAATCCACTCAGTGGGCATTTCGGTATAATCGCTACGGAGAAGGAATGTACGGAAGCGTGCTGCGTGCGCTTCCTGTTGCGATCGCGAGCCTGCTGATTATCGTCTGTTCGACCCCGGGCTCGCAGGCGGCAGTGAAGCAACGACCCGGGCATTCGTCCACATGCATATTTGACCACATGATGCTTCGAACGGCCTCCGGGCTCTGCCGTCCGATAGCCAGGGTCTACCCCGCGAACGTGAAGGGGAGGGTCAAACACGCTATATACGACAGCGCGCTGACCTTCGGCGTGCCGTACCCGATCCTGCTACGCATCGCGCGCTGTGAGAGCGGCCTCAACCCTCGGGCCAGCTATTCTGGCCACTATGGCCTCTTTCAATTCTTACCTGGCACGTTCCGCGGCGGCGCGCAAGGCATGCGTACGGCAACCGGAATTGCGGCCCACAGCTACTGGAATCCTGCCGATTCCTCATACGTTGCCGGCTACCTGTTCGCAATCGGGAAAGCGCCCAGCTGGGGCTGCCTCTACCAGAGCCCCAGCTAGCCCTGGTGCGGGTGAGCGACTGGACTTCGTACCGGTAGCCTAGCGGTACTTTGTCGGATCGGGTCAACGAAGCGAAATCGCGCCACAGAGGTAGCGATTGTGCACATGTCGAAGCACCAGAAACCGGCTCGCAACCGGACATTTCGCAGGGAACTGCTGACAGGCCAAGGGGTATCTGCCGTATCCAACAAACCACCGCTAGAGCAGCGCGCACAAGCATTGAGCCGGGGCGAGCGCGGCAGGAGCCATTGATTCCAACAAAATCTGAATGTCGCGACATGAAGTGCACTACGATCGCGGTCGGCTCACAGTTGCTCGGGCATGTCAATAGGCCCAGTGAGCCCAACCTATGACCGGCAGCGTCGAGGAGGTGGCTTGACAGGCGCATTGAACTGGAAGCTCCGGGCGGTTTGGCGCCATTGCTGTCGCGACAGCGCGATTTTGTTGGAATAGATGGGCAGGAGCCGGCCCCTACCAGAGCGTGTGGCGAAGCCTATCGCCGTAGCCCTTGGCACTCTATGTGGGCGTTCGTCGGCCTGTCGCGCTATTGGCCGTCATATTTATCGTGATGGCGCACCCAGTACTGAGGGTTGTCGTGACCAGCCTCATCGCGCCCCTTGGGAGCCATGTCGAGGAACTGGTAGGCGCCATTCACCATGTCGATTCCTCGGGCGTAGGCCGAATAGGTATGGAACACGTCGCCATTTTGGTCCTGGTAGAACACGCTGATGCCTTCGCGATCAGGCATCCCGGGATTGCCCGGCCTGTAGTTGTAATAGGCTTCTCCATTTGCCAGCTGTTCCGGCGTGAAGGACACGTCGAAATCGTAGTTGAAGTCGGTACCGAACGATGAGACCCAGGTAAAGCTCCAGCCCATGCGCTGCTTGAACGTTTCTATTTGGCTGAAGGGCGCTCGGGAGATGGCGACGAAGCTCACATCGCGCTGGTTGAGGTGCACGTCAATACCGTCGAAGTTGTCGGCCCAGAACGAGCAGCTGGGGCAGCCTTCGTCGTCTCTGGGGTCAAACATGAAGTGGTAGACGATTAACTGGCTTTTCCCCGCAAACAGCTCAGGCAGAGTCTGCGGGCCGTGGGGCCCTTCAAAGACGTAATCTTTCTCGACACGCACCCACGGCAGATCGCGGCGCTGCCGGCTCAACTGGTCGCGCAAACGCGTGAATTCCTTTTCCTTAGACAGGAGCTGCGTCCGGGCGTCAAGCCACTCATCACGCGACACAACCGTGTGGGTTTCCGTTGCGCGCTTTTCCACGATAAAATCTCCCTTCACGACCGTATTCATGTACCCATTATTTTAGTTTGTGCTATATTGTAGGGAGCGCGGACGATCATTTCAAAACTCACCAAACCAGCCGTGATGGATGCTTTGCAGATCGTGGCCGAGCCCCGCCGCCGCGAGATCCTCCGTCTCGTCTGGGACCGCGAGCTGGCCGCCGGGGACATCGCCAGGCATTTCGACCTCAGCTTCGGAGCCGTCTCGCAGCATCTGGGCGTGCTGCGCGATGCCGGCTTCGTGCACGTTCGCCGTGACGGGAAGCGCCGCTACTACCAGGCCGACTTGGCGGGCCTGGGAACGCTGAAAGACACGCTCGAGAGCATGTGGTCGGGCCAGATCGACCGGCTGGCCACGCTGGCTGAGCTGGCTGAGCGCGGCCAGGAGTCCGCAGAGGTTCCGCGAGGGTGAGCCTGCCCGACGATGCCGTGTCGGTCGAGCAGCGCATCAATGCTCCGCCGGCAACGGTCTTCTCCTTCTTCAGCATCAGCGAGCGCTGGCTCCTGTGGCAGGGTGTCGAGGCGACGATCGAGCTGTGGCCGGGCGGCCTCCTTCGGGTGAACGTAACCGGCGATGGATTCGCCGCAGGCCGGATTCTCGAGGTCGTTCAGGGTCGGAGGCTGACCTTCACCTGGGGATGGGAGTCGCCGAATCACCCTGTCCCGCCCGGGTCCTCGACGGTAACAATCGAGCTGGTGCCCGACGGAGCCGGTACGCTCCTCCGCCTCACCCACACGGGCCTCCCACCGGACTTCATCGATCTCCATCGAGAGGGATGGGAGCTGTACATTGGGCGTCTGCAGGCTATTGCAATTGGGGACGATGGCGAGCCGATCACCTGACCCGATCATACTATTCCGGCAGACGGACACAAATCGGCAAGGACACACTCACCGCAGCGAGGACTTCGTGCTGAGCAAACGCGCCGTCCATGCCAGATCAGCACGTCGGACGTCCGGCCCCAGAGCTCCCTCGGGAGCAGCGCCATCAGATCCGCTTCGATCCGCTGCGGCTCCTTCTGATTGCTCAGGCCAAGACGCCTGGAAAGGCGTTGCACGTGCGTGTCGACCGCAACGCCCTCATTCCGGTTGAAGGCATGCGCGAGCACGACATTGGCAGTCTTACGAGCCACCCCCGGTAAGGTGATGAGCTCCTGCATGGAAGCCGGCACTTTGTCGCCAAACCGCTCCACGAGAGCACCCGCCGTCGCCTGAATGTTCTTGGTCTTATTGCGGAAGAAGCCGCAGGAATGAATCATTGTTTCCAGCTCTTGCGGGTCGGCCGACGCGTAGCTCTGGGCAGATTTGAACTGTGCGAATAGTGCAGGTGTCACCATATTGACCCGCTCATCCGTACACTGAGCCGAGAGGATAGTCGCTACCAAGAGCTCGAGGGGCGACGAGTAATTGAGTCCCGTTGTGAGCTCCACATACAGCGGATCCAGCCGCCGTACAATCTCGCGAGCACGTGCCTTGTTGCCCCGCTTGGTCACGATGCTGCCGCCTGAAAGTACCGGCTCGGCGGCTCCCGACCCGTCACGCGCATGAGGTACGCAGATGCCTCCACCAGCTTGGCGAGCTGCACGCCCGTCTCGATTCCCAACCCATAGAGCATATAGACGAGATCTTCGGTAGCCAGATTTCCGGCTGCGCCTGGAGCGTAGGGACAGCCTCCGAGCCCACCGGCGGAAGAGTCGTAGGTGGTCACGCCAAGCTGCAGCCCCGCAAGCACGTTGGCCAGCGCGGTTCCGCGCGTATCGTGAAAATGCAGCGCAAGTCTCGCCGTCTCGATCTCATCGCTGACCGCCTCGACAACACTCACGACCTGGGCCGGCGTGGCGACGCCGATCGTGTCGCTGATCACGATCTGGTGAGCTCCAAGATTCGCCAGATCTCGCGCTACATTTACCACGGCCTGCGGCGGCACTTCGCTCTCATATGGACAGCCGAAGGAGGTGGAAATATACGCTCGGATCCACGTCTTGGTCCGTCTGGCCTCAGTCAGGACGGGTCGAAAGCGCTCCAGCGTCTCGGCGATCGTGGCATTCGTATTCTCCAAGCTAAACGTTTCCGAGGCCGCAGTGAACAAGGCAATGCCGCCGACATGGCTGTTTGCAGCTCTCTCCATGCCTCCCATGTTTGGCACGAGCGCGGTGTAGCATACTCCGTCATGGCGCTCGATTCGGTTTAGAACCTCCTCGGCGTCCGCCAGCTGGGGAATCGCGCCCGGTCGGACAAAAGACGTAACCTCTATGGCCGGCAGACCGGCTGCCGACAAGAGATTGATGAAGCGCACCTTGTCCTCGGTCGATACCGTCTGCGTCTCGTTCTGCAGACCGTCTCGGGGCCCGACTTCGTAGACGGTAACCCGGGGCGGCAGATCGTCCAGTCCTCTCACGCAGTCTCCAGCGCTAGCAACGGTGATCCTGCCGGCACCATGTCACCTTCGTGGAAAAATACATCGCGCACTACCCCATCATGGGGCGCTACGACGACGTGCTCCATCTTCATTGCCTCCAGTACGATGAGCGGTTCGTACCTGGAGACGCGCTGTCCCGGTTGTACCTCTACCTTCACGACGGTACCCGGCATTGGAGCCGACAGACCGGCTTCCATCACGCTGCCATCAGATGAGGAGAGACCGATACCTCTCAACGTGGTGTGCTGAAATCGGAAGACACGACCGTCCCGCTGAACCGCCGTCTCGTCTCCAGTCTGCGCAACTTTAAAGCTAAGCCGATGAGCTTCGTCCTGCAGCATGACGGTGTCCGGTTCCGTGATCGTCACTCCAACCCTGCGGACGGCGTTCTCGTGACTGAACTGAAACTCACCATCGCCGAGGCGCACCACTTCGACCTGATAGGTTCGATCCCCACGTCGATAAACGAGTTGACGCGCGATTCCTCCCTGTCGCCACCCACCGATGATGCGCCAGGGATTGTGCGTGTCGTTGTGAGCGCCAACGGCCGATTCGGGCTCTTCCGGAGACATCAGGTCAAATGCCGCAGCGGCAATCAGCGCCTCGATGGGTGGCTCTTCCTCCCTCGGCGTCCAGTGCCGGTCGACGAAATTCACGTCGACCCGACCGGCGCGAAAGTCAGGGTGGGAGGCAATCCAGCGCAAGAACTCAAGGTTGGTGGTTACGCCGAGCGCTTCATATCGTCGCAGCGCATCTTCCAAGCGCGAAACCGCTTCACTCCTTTTCGTGGCGTGGACGATGAGCTTGGCCAGCATCGAGTCGTAGTAGGGATGAACCTCGTCTCCCGCCTCGACGCCCACATCGTTCCGTATGCCGGGGCCGAGCGGCGGCCGAAACACCTGGAGCCGTCCGGTGGCGGGCAGGAAACCGGCGCCGGCATTTTCGGTGTATAGACGCGCTTCGATGGCATGGCCCTCCAGCCGGACATCCAGCTGACTGAATGGAATCGGCCGGCCGGCGGCAATATCCACCTGCAGGCGAACCAGGTCGAGGCCCGTGACCATTTCAGTCACCGGATGCTCCACCTGAATGCGTGTATTCACCTCGAGGAAGTAGTAGCAGTCACCGCTGAACAGAAATTCGACGGTGCCGGCGTTGCGGTAGCCACCAGCTCGGGCGATCCGCAGAGCCGCTTCTCCCATGGCAGCTCGAAGATCGCGAGTCAGGATCGGCGAGGGAGCCTCCTCCAGGACCTTCTGGTGCCGCCTTTGAATCGAGCACTCACGCTCGCCCAGGTGAACCGCGGTATCGAACGCGTCGACCAGCACCTGGATCTCGACATGACGCGGCTGCGGCAGAACCTTCTCGAGGAAGACTCGGTCGTCGCCGAAGGCGCCGCGGGCCTCGCGCCTGGCGCCCTCCAGCGCCGGCGGCAGCTCCTCGGGCCCGCCTACCACGCGCATGCCTCTGCCGCCACCGCCGGCGGCTGCCTTGATCATGACGGGATAGCCAATGCGCTCCGCCTCCTTCAACATGCGGTCGACGTCCTGGTCTTCTCCCACGTAGCCAGGGATGACCAGAACGCCGGCCGAGGCAGCAAGCTGCTTTGCCGCCACTTTATCTCCCATGAGAGCAATGACTTCGGCCGGCGGTCCGATCCAGGTTAAGCCCGCTTTCTGTACGGCGGTTGCAAAACGTGGGCTCTCTGCCAGGAATCCATAGCCGGGATGAACGGCTTCACTGCCGCTTCTCAGCGCCGCCTCGAGAATGGCATCCTCGCGAAGGTAGCTTTCCAGCGGGGACGGGCCCCCGACGCAGTATGCTTCGTCCGCGAGCTGCACGTGCAGCGCCTCTGCATCAGCCGAGGAGTACACTGCCACCGTGTCAATGCCCATCTCGCGGCAGGTCTGGGCGATGCGCACGGCGATTTCACCGCGATTGGCGATGAGAAGTTTTGAAAACATGGAGGGTCAGAGTCGAGTTGGTCTGGTCATTCTACGCTTCGCCAGGAAGGGTCGCGCTTTTCCAGGAAGGCACGCAACCCTTCCTGTCCCTCGGGGGCGGCCCGAAGCGCCGCGATCTGGGCCGCTGTGTACCCCCGTAGCTCCGCGGGATCAAGCTGCAGGGCGGCAGCGACGAGCGACTTGACCTGCCCCATCGCCTCGGGTCCGCTGGTCACGAGCTCGCCAACCTTCTGATCGACCACGTGATCGAGCTCCTCCACCGGGGCGACCCAGTGGACGAGCCCGATGCGCTGTGCCAACTCGGGCCCGAATCGCTCTGCGGTCAGATACAGAGCTCGGGCCCAGCTCGGGCCGATCTTCGGAAGCACAAAGCGTGAGATAACGGCGGGGATGATGCCCAGCTTGGCCTCGGTGAAGCCGAAGACTGTGCCTTCCGCCGCGACCACCACGTCGCAGACCGCCATCAGCCCCATGCCACCACCCAGAGCAGCACCGTGGACTCGCGCTACTACGGGCTTGGGGAGCGAATCGATGGCAGCGAACATGTCGGACATACGAAGCGCGTCCTCTAGATTCTGCTCGGGTGTGAAGTCGAGGCCGGTACGCATCCAGTTGACGTCGGCGCCGGCACTGAAGGAAGCGCCCGCGCCTCGGAGGACTACCGCTGTGACGGGCGATGAGGCGAGCTCGGTAAAAGCCTCGGTCAACTCCGCGATCATCCGGGCATTGAAGGCGTTGCGGACGTCCGGCCGATTCAACGTCACCGTCGCGACCTGCCCGGCGCGGTCGAGCCCGATCGTTTCGTGCATCGTCACATCCGGAAGACGCCAAACTTCGTGGGAGGAATGGGAGCATTGAGCGAAGCCGAAATGGCCAGTCCCAGGACGGTACGCGTGTCCAGCGGATCGATTATGCCGTCGTCCCATAGGCGTGCCGTGCTGAAGTAGGGACTGCCCTCTTGCTCGTACTTCGAGATAATCGGCTCTTTGAATTTCTCCTGTTCCTCCGGTTCCATGCTTTCGTTGCGCTCGGCCAAATTGTCGAGGCGTACAGTCAGGAGCACATTGGCCGCTTGCTGTCCGCCCATGACCGATATGCGCGCATTTGGCCACATGAAGAGCTGCCGCGGCTCGTAGGCGCGGCCGCACATGGCGTAATTTCCCGCTCCGAAGGAGCCGCCAATGATGACTGTAAACTTTGGAACCTGCGCGTTCGCCACCGCCATCACCATCTTGGCTCCATCCTTTGCTATTCCACGGTTCTCGTATTCCTTGCCGACCATAAATCCGGTGATGTTTTGCAAGAAAACCAAGGGAATCCTGCGGTGCGCACAGAGCTCGATGAAGTGCGTAGCCTTGAGAGCGCTCTCAGAGAACAGGATGCCATTGTTGGCAAGTATGCCGACCGGATAGCCCATGATTCGGGCAAAGCAGGTAACAAGAGTTGACCCGTAGAGCGCCTTGAATTCGTCGATCCGGCTGCCGTCGACGACACGAGCGATGACTTCCCTGACCTCGAAGGCCTTGCGCAAGTCCTGTGGGATTATGCCGTAGAGCTCGCTCGGATCATAGAGCGGTTCTTCCGGGTCGGCTACCTCCCATGGAATCTGCTTGCGCCGATATAGGCTGGTCACGATGTTCCGGGTGATGGCGAGGGCGTGCTCGTCGTTCTCGGCCAGATAGTCGGTGACACCAGAAATGCGGGAATGGACTTCGGCGCCGCCCAGCTCTTCGGCCGTCACTTCCTCGCCGGTTGCCGCCTTGACCAGCGGTGGCCCGCCCAAAAAAATCGTGCCGTTACCGCGAACGATGACCGATTCGTCGCTCATTGCCGGAACATATGCACCGCCCGCCGTGCAGGAGCCCATGACGACTGAGATCTGGGGGATTCCCTGGGCGGACATGGTCGCCTCGTTGAAGAAGATCCGGCCGAAATCGTCCTTGTCTGGAAAGACTTCATCCTGGAGGGGGAGATAGGCACCACCCGAGTCCACGAGGTAAATACACGGTAAATTATTCTGGCGGGCGATCTCCTGTGCGCGGAGATGCTTTTTCACAGTCATCGGGAAGTACGTCCCACCCTTCACCGTCGCGTCATTCGCGACCACGACCACTTCCTGACCCTCTACCGAGCCGATACCGGTGACGATGCCGGCGGATGGAGCGTCGCCGCCATACATCTCCCAAGCAGCCAGTGGAGAGAGCTCCAGAAAGGGCGAGTGAGGATCGAGCAGAAGATCGATCCGCCGGCGTGCCGGCAGCTTCTTGCGAGCGAGATGCCGGGCCATCGCCTCTTCGCCTCCTCCTTGTTGGACGACGTCGATCCGTTCGCGGAGGATGCGCACCAGCTCCTGGTAGCACGATCGGTTTTCTTCAAATTCGGCACTGTTCGGCCGTATATGAGTCCGAAGGGTCGTCATGCGTCGGCGTGGCGCAGGTGCAGAGCGCGGGCCAGCCGTCTGGCCCGAGCAGATACCTCGACGTCGTCGCGATGGAGCGCTTCGCCGATGCGGTCAACCAATCGCTCGTGCGCCATCTGCTGTGCCAGAAGGATCGCATTTGTCACAGCCTTGGCTTTCGATCGTCCGTGGCAGTTGATCATGACGCCGTTGACCCCAAGCATCGGAGCGCCGCCATACTCCTCGTAGTCGAGCATTCGCTTAATGCGCAGAAAGGCCGGCCTCAGCGCAGCTCCCGCCACCTTGGAGACCAGGCTCTTTGAAAGCTCTTCCCGCAGAAGGTCAAAGATTTCGGATGCCACGGCCTCGCCTCCCTTGAGCAGGACGTTACCGGCGAATCCGTCCGACACCACGACGTCGACGCGACCGTCAAAGATTTCATTTGCCTCGACATTTCCCACGAAGTTCATATCGAGCTTGCGCAGCGCCTGATTCGCCTCTTTGACCTCTTTCGTCCCCTTTGAGTCCTCTGAGCCGTTACTGAGAAGGGCGACGCGCGGCGCATCCAGTCCGAAGGCGAGGCGCATGTATACCTCTCCCATGACGGCGAACTGGACAAGATTGCTCGTCTTAACAGAATTGTTCGCTCCAATGTCCAGGAGAAAGACCGGCCCATCGCGCGTGGAGAGCGTCCCGCCAAAGGCAGGCCGATCGATGCCGCTCTGCGTGCCCCAGACATGAAACACTACAAAGTAAATTGCAGCGCTATTGCCGCAGGACACGATGGCATCTGCCTCGCGTCGGTCGGCGAGCCGGGCGGACACCAGTAGTGACGACTCGCGATGGCGCAATGCAGAGGTGACCTTCTCTTGCATCCCGATTACGTCGGGAGCGTGCACAACCGGCAGCTTGCTTCCCAGCTGCAGAAGCCGGTGTTCCAGCACCTCGCGGCGCCCGACCAGCACCACTTTCACCCCGCGGCGATATGCTTCGATCGCACCTCTGACAATTTCATCAGGAGCGTAGTCGCCGCCCATAGCGTCTACGGCAACCGTCATCTCGCCACGCGACCCGTTCAGTGAAACCACGACTTCTCCCGTCCGCCTCTGCTCATACTATAGCGAGTTGTAGGATATGACTCCCCAAGAGAGTGCACAACGGGAATCCGCGGTCGCAGCGCCGGGGAGCAGCGTTCCCTTTCGGCTCTGTGCGAGGTGGCTGGGCACGCCCTTGGCTGGTAACCGCTCACATTGTTTGCGACTGATCGCTGGTAGGGGCAGTCGATTTGGGTTTCCGCCAGCTCGGCTCGGGTGCAACCCACGGTGTCCCACAGAATGTGAGCAATTTCGCGGCAAAATATGGTTCATATAAGACGCGTTTTTTCGTATTATGTTGAACCACCCATTTGGCGTCAAGAAGCCAAATTTGGCCCGAGCTGGCCCACATAACGGGGATTATACGCACCTGACGAGGAGCGTTCGCCGGTATAGAACCGGACCTTATATGTAGTCACGCCGGGCTAGGTGAGGAGTCTTGCGCATGCGGACAAGCTCTATCGGGTGGCTGCGCTCTCCTTCCTGGGCGTATACGCGCCGCGTCCCGTAGTCCTACCGCCATCGATCGTGAATGTGCTCCGGTGCTCCGCTAGATATTCCAGGGCGAAGTGCAGGAAGGGCGGCATAGGGCGCGTACCGATCTCCCACCGTGCTAGCGTCACGCGGTCAACGCCTAGTAGCCTCGCTAGCCGCTCTTGCGTCCAGCCAAGGCGTTGAGTACGAAAGTGGCGCAGACTATGTGGTGTCATCATGCCCTCCCTTCGCCCGAATTGTAGCACCTGGCAACACATGATCAAGCTCGGCTTCTAACGCACCGAGTGTAGTCAGAGGCTCTGGTGTATAGAACGGCAGTTATGCGAAACGAATTAGCGATGAGATTTCTGTGGACGATAAGGGTTATTGCGACGAACTTCCAAGGTGGCTTCCCGTTGGCCGAGCTCCCATAGGATGCGGTCGTATATCTCAGATCTGATTGAGGCCTTCTTGATAGCTTCGCGTCGCTCCTCAGAGGTTCGTGCAGTGGCCAACTCGGTTCCATCGGCGTCTGCACTCGCGATCATTTCTTCGTGCGCGTAATCTCTGAGGAGAGAGCGAACGATCCTTTCAGGAGATTGCTTTACTGGAGCAATTTTCATCGTCTCTATATCGAGCCGAGGTTTTGCCTGTGCTTCAGGTGAATACGTTCCTTCTGCCATATTAAGAGAAGAGTACTACAGTTATACTAATTTGTCAATAGCAACAGGCTGGCGTATATAACGGCAGTTATGCGTGTAAGTTTGCAACGAAAGTATAACTTTCTGTAGCCTCAACTCCTGCAAAGATTTGCATTCCGGAAGCTAACTTTTGTTAAACAATTATTGCAAACTTACAGGTTGACGCTCGGTCAGTGTCGCGGTATCTTGGGAATACGGTTGTTCATGGGGCAGATTTCCTTTCAATGGAACGAAATTATGGCCATGAGCATTCTTGGGTCCATTCCGGTTCTCGCCCTATTTCTGTTTCTTCAGCGGTACTTCCTCGGCGGTCTGACGTCGGGCTCAGTGAAGGGGTAACCCGAGGTGAACGATCCGAAACGTATGTCCAACAACGTGTCGGATGCGCCCCCAGCGGCGTCGAACGATGCTCTCAACGACTTGACGCTTCGGCTCAGTCGGTATCGGGCGACGGACGTTGCCCCGGTGCCAGGATGGTCGCGCGGGGTGCCGCTCGATTACCTGGCAGATCTGATCGAATACTGGAGATCCGAGTACGACTGGCGTGTGCACGAGGCGCGCATCCGCAGCCTCCCGTGGACCACAGCCGGCCGCGAACACCCACTGCGCCTGATCCATCAGACGGCGGATCCCGCAGCGCCGACTGTCCTGTTTCTTCACGGCTGGCCGGACTCCATTCTCCGATTCGAGCGAATCCTGCCAAAGCTTGCCAACGTCAATGTCGTGATGCCCGCGCTGCCGGGCTACCCCTTTGCACTCCCCGTCCCGGAAGGCGGTCTCTCGATCGGTGACATGGCGTCTCCAATTTCAGACGCCATGTCGGACCTCGGCTACGAGCGATACATCGTGTCTGCCGGAGATGTCGGGTGCGACGTTGCGGAGGTGCTGGCAGCAGAGAATCCTGCGCAGGTTGCAGCTCTGCATCTCACCGACGTATCTCAACTTCACTACCTCGTCGACCCGCCTGCCGATCTGTCGGATGCAGAGAAGGAATATGTCCGCCACGGCCAACACTGGCAGGCGACCGAGGGCGCCTACAGCCACGAGCAAGCCACGAAGCCGCAGACACTTGCTGTGGGGCTGGGAGACTCGCCCGCCGGGTTGGCGGCGTGGATCCTTGAGAAGCTTCACGGCTGGACGGACTGCGACGGGGATGTGGAGTCGGTCTTCTCCCGCGACGAACTGCTGACGTGGATCTCCGCATACTGGTTCGACGGGTCCATTGGTACGTCTTTCTCACCATACGCGGGAGGAGCGGTCAAGTCGTGGCCACGCCTCGTCACCCCCACGGCGTTCACGATCTTTCCCAAGGACCTCGTGAACGCGCCGAAGGAGTTCGCTGATCGCTTCTTCAACGTGAAGTCCTGGCAGGAATTCGACCGCGGCGGACACTTCGCTGCGTGGGAGCGCCCAGACGACTATTTGAGCGGGGTTCGCGCCGCAACCGCACTCGCCGCCGGATGACTCCGACGCGCCCAATGCTCGACGGGCCTTCGCGTACCGGATACGCACCTGTTGCCTACCTGCACCTGACCCCCAGTCAAGGTCTTCAGGGCGGCAGTCGCGCTCCTGTCGGATCTTGACTTTCACTGGTCGAGTGTTCGAGGCTTCGCTCTCGTCAGTCCAGCTGCTGGGCTCAGGGAGCCAGAAGTCTCTATTCGTGTCGAAGCACAAACTAACGCGGTGCCCGTAGACGGTGAGGAGGGAGGTCGATGACGCATGGTCCTGAAGCGGACGAGATAGCGCAACTAGCCAGCAAGCTCGGATTCTCACTTACCCTCGACGAGGCACTCCAGGCGGCGGAACAGGCGGTGGCCTCCTGGATGCGCCAACAATTTGGCTGATCGTCGAAGTCCTCTTGGCCAGTAGCTCGCGCCAAATAGCGCCGAAGAATTCCCGCCACATATCTTTGAAGTTGACACACCAATTTGGCGTCAAGAAGCCAATTTCGGCCCGAGCTGGTCCATAGAACGGCAGAGAGTGTTGAAAAACCCCTTGACGAACTTCAGGGCTGCGACCTTCGGAGGCTCTTACGGTCTGTGAGAGGCAATGTGAGCCCTCTCTGAGCCCATTTCTGCCTAAGGGCGCCAGCTTGGGGGCTTGTCAAGACTTCATCGGCGAGTTTTTCAACACTCTCGGGGATTATGCGCAGCCGCAAGGGCAGCAGCGTCAGTGCTTGCCGATCGACACCTTGGACCAGTCCAGATCCTTGGCCACGACGTCGACGTAGGCCTCGGTCGTGGATAGGTCGTGAACATACGGCTTGATCAGCTCGTAGCTCAGTGCCTCGTAGATCGTGATAAACGCCCCTTGACTGAGCGCGAGGTGCTGCGCCTGGATGTAGAGCGCCGCTCGCTCCTTGAGGTTCAGCGCCGTATCGGCCCGATCGACCAGTCGATCGTACGCAGCATTGTGCCAACCGCCGGTGGCAGTCGCTTGGCCGGAGCGCAGGAGGAGGGTGCAATAGTCCTGAGGATCGGGATAATCCTGGATCCAACCGTCGACTACGAGCTGGGTCTGGCTAGCGTCGAGGGGATGGGCGACAATCTGGCCCCAGGCATCGGGTGTGAGTCTGGTGAGCTTCACATTCAGTCCAGCCTGGGACAGGCTTGTGGCCACAGCTGTGGCCTCGTTGATGTAATCGAGGCCGTAGTCTGGGTACTTGAGCGCAAAGGGAACAGTGCGGCTCGGACACCGAGCAAGCTCGGCTCGGGCTGTGGCGGGACTGTAGTGGGGGTTATCGGCCCCGGAGTAGTAGCCGAGCATGCCCTTCGGCACGACAGTGTAGGCTGCGCGGACAGTGCCTCGTAGCACGTTCTCGGCGATGGTCTTCCGGTCGATGGCATAGGCCACGGCTAACCGACAGTGGACGTTATTGAACGGCGCCATATGGGTGTTTGGCATGAGGAACGAAATGCGCGAGGCGGGATATTGACGGAGCTCCTTGTTGCCCTTCCAACGCCCGAGATACACCGACGGGACGCCCGCAGTATCGAGCTTGCCGGCCTGGTATGCCTTGTAGCCCAAGTCTGATGCAGACGTCCCCGCTAGCTCGATCCTGAGCTGCGGTTTGGGACCGTAGTAGTAGGGGTTGGGGACCAGGGTGTATTTGGGGCTGCCTGCGTAGAAGGAGTGGATGGTGGAGCTTCCATCATGGCATACGAACGTGAATGGACCGGCTCCGTGGTTCCCGGCACACGTGGTGGTGAGGTAGTTGCCCTTGGGACCGGCTTCCTTTCCCCTCACGACCAAGGGATCGAGCACGTCGGCACTCGGGTAGGAGAGTGCATCCAAGAAGTAGGCGACCGGCTTGGTGATGGTGATCTGGAGGACTCGCCGGCTCAGCACCTTGAGTCCAGGAATGGAGTGTGTCCTGCCATGGTAGAAGTCATCAGCACCCACGATCAGATTGTCGTACTGGTCAGCAAGCACTGACTGGGTCGAGGGGGCCAGAGAACGCTCCAGCGAGAATACAACGTCCGCAGCGGTAACGTCATGGCCGTTGGAGAAGCGGGCGTTGCTGCGGATGGTGAAGGTGTAGGTCAGATGATTCTTGCTGATCGTGTAGGTGGCCAGGTCCCCGCTAACCTTCCCGTTGGGCAGAATGTGCACCAGGTTGGCATCGACGAGGGCCGACAGCTCGTAATCCGTGACATCACTGATGTGCGCAGGATCAAGGCTCAACGCCAGGCGTGGCCGCGCGCCTTTGGAGTAGTAGTCCACCCGCAGCGTGGGCAGCGCTGCTGGGGCGGGATGCGCTGAGACGGAGGCGTGTGCCGTCACACATAGCGCGCCGGCGAAAAGCAGCGCCACGCCGAGGTGGAGCAGTCGATGGGGGCAACGTCGTTGGGCACCCATCCCTCGCCTCTTTCCTTCACTCTGTGGCGCTACCGAGCAGGGCTAGCGTACACCGGCGTACCGACCCTGTCAAACCCGCCTGGTAGACACAACGTACCACCAGAGCTGATAAGGCGCTGTGAACCAGGTCACAACGGGTGCGTATGATCCCGCTAAAGTTGTCCGGACACATGGTACGCATAACCGGCGTTATATACAATAAAAGGAGCTCGGACCTTCGGACTTTGAACTGGCTACCGTCTACCGGACGCCGGCGGGCCCCCAATAGGGCATCGAGCCACCTCGAACGACCAGTCGGCCAGCGAGACCGCAATTGGCAGCTCCCGGGGTCACTGGTGATTCCCAGATGCCGTTCGAGTCGCTCCAGGCGATGGTCGTGCCGTCCGGAGACCAGGTCGGTGTGAAGAGCTGGCCATGCTGCGCCTTCAACGCGCAGAGCTCCTGTGGCGCCTGGTGGAGGGTGGACACCGCGTAGACCTGGATCGAGGCGCCACGCCAGTCGTTCTTGAGGTCCGTGCCACGGATCAACACCAACTTCCGCCGATCCCGGCTCAGCTCCCCCTGATCCAGGTCCTGTCGGGTGAAGCTGCCGGCCTGCCCATCGGCAAACCAGGCCCACCCGGCTCGGTTCCGCTCATCGATGTCCACCTGGGCGGCGGCGATGTTGTAGGGAGCGAAGACCAGCAGGTGGGTGTTGTCGAACCACGAGGGAGACATGAGGAAGGTGCCTGCATAATGCGTCGTGCGCGTTTGCGTGCCGGTTCGGGTGTTGAAGTAAAACAGGTCTTGGGCGATGATGTTAGTTGCTCTGGCGCCACTCGAGGGGTCGTAGACCCCCTCATACTCGAGGAGTGACACCGCGACCCACTGACCATTGGGTGAGATTGCCGGGCCGAGGGCCAGCCGGTGCAGGGGGAAGTTGTTCGAAGGACCGGAGGCGACCTTCATCCTGGGGCCAAGGAGCCGACCGTTGCGGTCGAGGTGGCTCAGCGTGGTGTAGGATTGCTCCGCCTCGATCGTCCCATCATCCGCCTGCGTCGGATACTGGTAGGGATTCGAGGGTGAGCCGTTGTGGGTCACCAGTCGCTGGCGCGAGCCGTCGGGCCGCATGACCCAGATGTTGCCACCCTTCAGGTAGGCGATGCTTCCGGCGGTGGACGTTGCGGCAACGCGCACGGGAGTCGTGGCGTGCGCCGACCCACCCGCAAGCCCAAAGAGTGTCGCTGCGCTCACCAGCGCCCGCAGGAACCGGTGCCCACGGATGTATCTCAATGCAGTAGTCCCTCAAGCACGTGACGGATGGGAAGCGTTCGGTGGGGGTGTGAGGCGGGCGACACCCGATCCTCGGTCCTTCCACCGCAACCCTGACATCCTACCGAACATGCTTGACGTGTGTCCAATAGCCGACGAAAGGCGGGGTCAACTCAGATGGATGCCGGGGCAGTGCTGCGAGGTTCGTCAACGGTAGTTCCGAGCGAGATACAGGACGTTGTGGAACTCCTGAAGGGCACATAACCTGCTATAGTCACGGACATATCGGTGATGAAGGACACGGTAGGAGGTGCCTGATGAGCGCACGAGGACACCAGGTCATGCTGGCCATGATCCTCGGTCTGGGAGCAGCTGTCTTCGCCGGTGGGTGGGGAGTACGGGCGGGTGCGAGTCATCCGATGCTCAGCAGTCGTGGCCAGACCGTCACGCACGCTCGGCACGCCTTCACCAGCCCGGCTGGTATTGCCGTGGATCGCAGGGGCGATGTGTATGTGAGCGATACGAACCGCATCAAGCAGCTCACGGCGAGCGGTCAGCTACGCGGCGGCTGGGGAAGGACTGGCGCTCAGCCAGGCGCATTCCAGGGGGCGATGGGCATCGCGCTCGACGCGCACGGCACCCTCTACGTGGCGGACTCGGGGAATAATCGCATTCAGAAGCTCTCGCTCCGTGGTACGCCGTTAGCGGCATGGGGCCGATCTGGGACCGGACGCGGAGAGTTCAGCATGCCCTGGGCGGTGGCTGTGGCCCCCACCGGCTCCATCTACGTGGCCGACTGGGGAAACGCCCGCATTCAGGAGCTCTCCTCCGCGGGCGTTCCGGTGGCCAGCTGGGGGACGCGTGGCAGACACCCAGGCCAATTCGAAAGGCCGGAGGGCGTGGCAGTCGACGCTCAGGGGAACGTCTACGTGGCGGACTCCGGGAATAATCGCATTCAGAAGCTGTCCCCCACAGGCCACTCGGTGGCAGTGTGGCAGCCTACCGGCTCGATTCTCAGGCAGTACTATGACCCTACAGGGATAACGCTGGACGGTCGGGGCAACCTCTACGTGGTCGAAGCCTCGACCAGCGTCATTCAGAAGCTGTCGCCTGGTGGCAAGCTGCTCGCAGTGTGGTCGTTCGGCACGCCGGGCTTTCTTGCCCCGTATGGCGTGGCGCTCGATCCACAGGGCAACGTGTACGTGGCGGACCTTGCTGACCACCGTGTGGTGAAGCTGTCGTCTAGCGGCAAGCGGCTGGCCGTGTGGCGGTAGCCATGGACCCGTACCGTAGGTGGTTGGGGACGCCGGCCGAGTCAGTAGATCACGGCCGCCATTGGTTCCAGGGCCTCAAATCTGCGTCGCCGAATGAATCATGTCCGCCGCGCGCAAGCCGTTTGATAGAGTGGGCCCTATGGCCAGGAAACGGGACGAACTTGCCAACCACATCGACCGCCTCTGCCTGCAGCACGACATTGACATTGTCGAGCGCAAAGCACGCGGTGCTTGGGCAAGGAAGCGTGGAAGGACCATCTCTGTCCGGCCGGTGAAGACCGAGCGTACGTACATCGTTGCGCTGCACGAGATCGGTCACATCATTGGCCGCAATCGAAGCGGCCGGCGACTGGAGCAAGAGGCAGCCGCCTGGGACTTTGTGCTCGAGCAATCGATCGTGCCGCTCTCCGATGCATCCTATGCGTTCATGCTGCGCTGTTTGGACAGCTATCTGCATCGAGCCAGCTCCTCGAGACGCACCATGGTGATCCCTGAGAAGGGGCATCGGTTCTGGGTAACGTACGAGGCAATTGCGCAGCGAGGTGCCGATGGGAACTCTCGCATTTCGGCCTGATCAGGAGCACAGTAGGGGTTGAGAGTGCAATCAGAGGAGCAAGCAGACGATCTCCCTGGGACGTTACGACGCGGGTCCGTCCGTTGGCATGCCCATGGTGGCCGACAAACTGTCAGCTTGAGCCAGTCGAACAGCCTCCCGCAGGCGGCGATACCGCTCCGAAGACGAGAGATTGCGTTCAACCTCTGGGATGGAGAGCCCTGCTGCAAGTGTCGTGAGGCGTGTGGCGAACGCAGGATCGCCCCTACCCATCCCCGGCATCGGAGGGAGGAGCCGCGTGGGATGCGCACGGTGAGTCTGACGATCGCGCTATGACGGCTCGGGGCTTCTGAAGATGACGACGGCCAGTGGGGGGAGGGTTACGCCGATAGAGTAGGGATGACCGCCCCACTCAATCTCCTTGCTGGCGACACCGCCCAGATTGCCCGCGTTGCTGCCCCAGTATTCCGCAACATCGCTGTTGAGAATTTCGGTGTAGTAGCCCGCTCTGGGCACGCCGATGCGGTAGTTGTGGCGTGGCACGGGTGTAAAGTTGCATGCGATCAACAGCTCGTTCCTGGGGTCTTTTGCCCGGCGGAGGAATGAGAGCGCGCTGTTCTCGTTGTCGCGCGACTCTAACCACTGGAAACCTTCCCAGCTTCCGTCCACCTCGTGCAGAGCCGGTTCATGACGGTAGAGCTCGTTGAGGGCTCGCACGTACTGTTGAAGGCCGCGGTGCGACGGTTGGTCCAGCAGCTCCCATTGCAGCGCTTCTCGCTCGTTCCATTCCTTCCACTGACCGAGCTCGTCGCCCATAAAGAGCAGGTTCTTGCCTGGGTGGGTAAACATGTAGCCGTAAAGCGCCCGCAGGTTGGCAAACTTTTGCCACGTATCTCCGGGCATCTTGTCCAGCATTGACTTTTTCAAGTGGACAATCTCGTCGTGCGAGAGAGGTAGGATGAAGCTTTCACTGAAGGCGTACATGAGGGAGAAGGTCAGCTTGTCGTGGTGGTAGCGCCGGTAGATGGGGTCCTGCTCCATGTATTCCAGCACGTCATGCATCCAGCCCATGTTCCACTTCAGGTCAAAGCCCAGTCCACCCATGTAGGTCGGCCGGGTCACCATCGGCCAGGCGGTCGACTCCTCGGCGCTGGTCAGGATAGCAGGATGTTCCAGGTGGACCACTTCGTTAAAGCGGCGGATGAAGTCAATCGCTTCCAGATTTTCCCGACCGCCGTACACGTTGGGGATCCACTCCCCCTCCTTGCGCGAATAATCCAGATAAAGCATGGAGGCAACCGCGTCCACACGAAGACCGTCAATGTGATATTTGTCGAGCCAGAAGAGGGCATTGGAGACTAGGAAATTGCGGACCTCGTTTCGGCCGAAGTTGAAGATCAAGGTGCCCCAGTCGGCGTGCTCGCCCCGGCGGGGGTCGGCGTGCTCGTACAGATGGGTTCCGTCGAAGTAGCCGAGGCCGTGTCGGTCCTTGGCGAAGTGGGCAGGCACCCAGTCCAGAAAGACCCCGATATTGTTCTGGTGGCAGAGGTCGACCAGGTACATGAATTCCTGAGGTGGACCGAATCGACTGGTGACGGCATAGTACCCGGTAGTCTGGTAGCCCCAAGACCCATCGAATGGGTGCTCTGCGAGGGGCAGCAATTCAACGTGGGTGTAGCCCATTTCCTTGACGTACCCGACCAGCTGTTCGGCCAGCTCCCGGTACGTCAGGTAGCTCTCGTCGTGGCCGGCGGCGTTCCAGCGCCGCCGCCAGGATCCCAGGTGCACCTCGTAGATTGAAATGGGCGACTCGAGGCTGTTGGACTTCGGCCTGCCATTGGTCAGCCACTCATCGTCCTGCCACTGATACGCGTCCAGATTGGCCACCTTGGAAGCCGTATTCGGGCGGATTTCGCTGAAGAAGCCGTAGGGGTCGGCCTTTTCAACCAGGTAGTCGTCGATCCGAGATTTGATCTCGAATTTATAGGGTGTGCCTTCGCCCAGTCCGGGCAAGAAGATTTCCCAAATTCCCTGGGCAGGATGGTTGCGCATAGGATGGACCCGACCGTCCCACCGGTTGAAGTCGCCGATAACGCTCACACGCTGTGCGTTAGGCGCCCACACCGCGAAGGCCACGCCCGCCACGCCGTTAACCTCTTTGAGATGTGCGCCGAGCTTCTCATACGTGCGGTAGTGAGTGCCTTCCTGAATGAGATGCAGGTCGAAATCAGTCAGGATGGGGCCGAAGGAATAGGGATCGTAAAACTCTGCAACGCTGTCGCCGGCGTCGGTCTGCACCATCGTGTAAACAAAGTCGGCCGGAGCCGGTTCAATCACCGCTTCAAACAGACCTTCAGGATGCGCCTTTTCGGCGAGATACAGTTTGTCGCCGGACTTGACCTGGACTTCTCTGGCCGCGGGCAAGAAGGCGCGCACTACGAGATATTCCTCGCCGTCCAGCTTGTACCGGTGCGGACCCAGTGCGCCGAACGGATCACCATGAGAGCCGTTGGCCAGGGCATCCATTTCCTCCGGCGCCAACCGTAGCTTTTCGCGGTTTGCGAGTAGTGTCATAGCGGATCTCCTTGTCCCCTCGAGGCCTCTCTCACTTATGAGAAGTCGATCTGCCGGGTACCCGCTTGCGGGTGTTCGGACATCTGCCGGACGGCACGGGTGTCGGTGCCTACCAAAAATATGTGGGCCGGCTGTTTACGAGGGTCGAGCTGGATGTAGTTGTATTCGCCGTGCCAGGTATAGGTCTCGTTGGTCAGGAGGTCGTGTACTTGATAAGGCTGGTCCCGAGCGATGCCCCACTCCCAGTACGGCACGCCCACCCAGGTGGTCTGGATGCTGAAAGGGTCCAGATTGGCCACGACCAGGATGCGGTTCTCTCCATCCGGCGTAGCCTTGCCGTAGATGATGATCTTGTCGTTGTCGCCATGCGCGTAAAAGCGCAGATTATCGTAGAGCTGCAGGGCCGGATTATCGTGCCGGATCTGGTTGATGCGTCCGATGAAGTTGCCGAGGTAGTGAGGTTGGTTCCATTTATAAGAGTTGATCTGGTACTTGTCGGAATTCAGGTATTCCTCCGAGCCGGTTTGCAGGGGGGCGTTAATCCCCAGCTCGTAGCCGCTGTACATGCCGTAGGCGGAGGATAGCGTCGCCGCCAGGAGCAGTCGCAGCCTGAAGGCAGGCAGGCCGCCATGCTGCAGGAACTCGTGCAGGATGTCGGGCGTGTTCGGCCACAAGCTGCCGCGAAAGTACTCCTTCATCTCGGATTGGGTCAGCTCGGTCATGTACTCGGTTAGCTCCTGGCGAGTGTTGCGCCAGGTGAAGTACGTGTAGGACTGGGAAAAGCCAACCTTCGCCAGAGCCTTCATAACTTTTGGCCGGGTGAAAGCCTCCGCCAGGAAGATGGTCTCCGGGTACGCCTGCTTGACTTCGCCGATCATCCATTCCCAAAAGGGCAGAGGTTTGGTGTGCGGATTGTCCACTCGGAAGATGTTTATGCCGCGCTCGATCCAGAAGAGAATGATGCTCTTCAGTTCCGCCCAGAGAGCCTCGCGGTCACGGGTATAGAAATTGATCGGGTAGATGTCCTGGTATTTTTTTGGCGGGTTTTCGGCGTACTTGATGGTTCCATCGGGCCGCACGAAGAACCATTCCGAATGCACTTTGACGTAGGGGTGGTCGGGCGAGCACTGGATGGCGAAGTCCAGGGCGATCTGAATTCCCTGGCGCTCGGCCGCCTTTACCAGCTGCTCGAAGTCCTCGAGCGTGCCCAGGGCGGGCTCGATGGCCTTGTGCCCACCCTTCTCGTTGCCGATAGCCCAGGGTGAGCCGACATCGTCCGGCCCTACCTCCAGGGTGTTGTTTTTCCCTTTGCGGTTCGTCCGTCCGATGGGGTGAATGGGCGGCAGGTAGAGCACGTCGAAGCCCATTGCAGCGATGCGGGGCAGCTGCTCGATTACGTCTTGAAGAGTGCCATGCCGCCCCGATTGACCCTGGGAGCGTGGGAATAGCTCGTACCAGGTAGAGAAGCGGGCGGCCACCGGGTCCACGGTGACCTCCAGCTCGTGCGATACCGCTCGGCAGGAGCGATCCGGATAGCGGCTCATGAGCAGAGTAATGTCGTCCAGAAGGAAGAGCCGGCCTGCCTCCAGCGGGTTTGGAGCTTCGTGCGCTGCGGCTACGAATCGGTCGATCCGGCGGGCTTCGTCCGGCGGCGTGCGGGCAGCAGCCGACTGCACGAGGGTGAGGCCTTCCAGCACGTCACTCTCCGAAACCTGCTCGGCATTGATCCTACTCTCCATGTCGTGCTGCCAGGTTCCAAAACGGTCATTCCAGGCCTCTATCTGGTAGCAGTAGCGTCCCAATGCAGAGAGCGCAAACCGACCCGACCAGCGATCGTTATCGATCATACGCATCGGAACTTCTTGCCAGACCGCGTCGTCAGTTTCAGATACCAGCACGTGGCGATACCTCAGTGTCGCCGCGATCAGGTCATGTCCATCGCGGAAAATGTCGGCCTGAACTTCAATGACATCTCCGACCACGCGCTTGGCGGGGTAGCGCCCACAGTCAATGTCGGGCCAGACGTGCTCGATCAGGATCTGGCGAGATTCGAGTGTGAAGTCTTCCAGATTCATCTACCTGGTCCTCTCCAGTCATCCCTCGTCGATTGTAGACATGAAGAATCGAATGCGAAACGAGGCGGCGCTACCCAGTGCATGATCAGGGGGCTTGTTGTGCAATGGCGTCCACGGTATGGGTCGACGTCCTCGTCGACCCGCCTGGGTCCGGCCACCGAGCAGGGAGGGCGGATCTCAGCGGGTCCCCGGAATTCGTCCGACCCGCGGTAGACGTCCGCCCCTACGATTGCACACCATCCCATCTGAAAACGCACCAGTTGCATTCTGCCGCGGCTGGAGCCGAAGAGCGGCCGGACGAGGAAGCCAACGGCAATAATGCGACAGAACGACCACAACACGGCGAGCGAAGGTACCTATGGGCGGGATGGTTGACGGAGAGTGGCTACGGCTCAGGATCGATCAGCTGGTACGGCAGATACCGCCAGTGTACTTCCAGAGCAAGCGGTGGTTCGGCAGCAAGACCCGGACGATCACGGGGTATCGCGTGGTGGACTTCGGCCTGCTCGAGACTGAGCCCGATATGTTTGGGCTCCTCCTGCTGGAAATCTTGTACGAGGGGGCTGAATCCGAGCTGTACCAGGTGCCCCTGGCTCTGAAACCCGAGTCCGAAGTGCCGGCGTCTATCAGGGAGCACCCAGTGGGCGCTGCCTTCGTGGTGCCCACGCCGAGTGGCGATATCTGGGCGTACGATGCCTTCGCCGAAGACCGATTCTGTGCCCTGCTCCACGAGGGAATGTATGACGACAGGGAGGTCCAGCTGACACGGGGCAAAGTGGTTTTCCGGCGCGTCCCCGGCTTGCTGGACTCCCGTGACGTCCATACGGTCAGGCGCGTCAGCACCGAGCAGAGCAATACCTCGGTCATCTTCAACGACGCGCTGATCCTGAAGACCTTTCGCAAGCTCTCGGTGGGGCTCAATCCAGAAGTTGAAGTGCCTTACTTCCTTACCACGCACACCGGTTTTGATTACGTGCCGAAAGTAGCGGGGTTCATTGACTACCGGCACGCCGGCACCCAGCAAATTTCGTTAGGCGTGTTGCAGGATTTTGTGGCCAACCAGGGTGATGGCTACACCAATACGCTGATCCGCGTCAGGGATTACTTTGGCAAGGTGCTGCATTTCGTCGAGGAGCGGCCGGACTATACAGCGTATGAGCGAACACAGCAGGCTCTTCGTTGCTCGCGCAGCATGCAGGACTCGGCCCACCGGCTCGGCCAGATCACGGGCCTCTTGCATAACGCGTTGGCCTCAAACTCAGAGCTACCGGCCTTCCGGCCGGAGCCGGTCACCGGGCAAGACATCGAACGCTGGGAGATAAGCATTGCCCGGTTGATCAAACATGTTATCCAGGCAGCATGGGCGAAAATGGCCGACCTGCCGCCCGGCGAGCAGGAATTGCTCCGTCTCGTCGTTACCAACGAGCCGGCCTACCTACACATGATCGCCGGGCTGAATGTCCTGGAACGGGAAGCTTGCCACAAGACTCGCTATCATGGCGACTACCACCTTGGCCAGGTGCTCAAGACCGGGAATGACTTCACTATTCTGGATTTCGAGGGCGAGCCTGCGCGGAGTCTGGCCGAGCGCCGGGCCAAGCACTGCCCACTCAAGGACGTGGCCGGGTTGCTTCGCTCCTTCAACTACGCGGTCAATGCGATTCTGTTTGAAGTCTGGAAAGAGCGCCTGTCCGACTCGAATCAGAAGGCGGAGCTGGAAGGCTGGGCGCTGGCCTGGGAAAATCTGGTCCGCACGGCGTTTCTAGGGGGCTATCGCGAGGCGACCGGCGTGCCCGCCGGTCCGCGTGTCATACCTGCGGATGATATGAGCTTCCTGCAGGTGGTCAGAATATTTGAGGTAGAAAAGGCCTTCTACGAGCTGAGCTATGAATTCAATAACCGGCCGACCTGGATCCCGATTCCGGTGAACGGCTTGCTTCGCCTTCTACAGAATGAAAGCAGCGCGATTCAGGCCGGGTGATCCTCGACAACGCGAGCCAGCAGTACGTTACCTGAGCGCGGCGGCAGCCGCCAGTCTCGGATCGTGCCGTTGGCTGCTGCGGGTGCCGGCTCGTCCCAGACACAGCGGAGCTCTGTCAGGGAGCCATCGATCGGTAATTTCAGATCAACCGTCCGAGGGCTGCGTGCAGCATTGAGGGCGACGACGGCGATATCTTGGCACATCGTTCGCGCAAAAATGTAAAGATCGTTCTGCGCGTGAAGGCTCATGTACTTGCCGTGTCTCAGCACGGGGTATGAATTCCGCAGCGTGATGCAGCGCTTCACGTGCGATCGCAGGTCTTGGTTCCAGAGAGACCGGTCCCACGGAAAGGCACGACGCGAATCCGGATCCCGGCCTCCCTGGAGGCCGATTTCGTCCCCATAGTAGATGCAAGGTGCACCGGGATAGGTCATCTGGAAAAGCGTTGCAAGCCGAAATGAGGATTCGTCTCCTCGGGCGATCGTCAAGTAACGCGCACTGTCGTGACTGTCGAGCATGTTGAGCTGAGACAGAGTCACGGGCCAGGGATAGAGCTCGACAAGGGAGTCGACGGCGCTCCGAAACGCCGGCGCATCTAAGGCGTCGAGCGGAAACAGTCCGGTGCCTTCAAGCGCGCTTTCGTCGATCTCTCCCGTGCCGGCAGCAAAAAAGCCCAGGCACGCCCTGGTAAAGAGGTAGTTCATCACAGCGTCGAACTGATCGCCCCTCAACCAGCGTTGACCATTTCCCCAGATCTCACCGACAATATATGCTTCGGGATTTACTCCCTTCACTCTCCGCCGAAATTCACGCCAAAACTCGTCGTCACTGATCTCATCCGGCACGTCGAGCCTCCAGCCGTCGATGCCGCGACCGATCCAATACTCTCCCACTCCCCAGAGAAAGTCCCGCACCGCGGCAACATCCGTCGCAAACTTTGGTAGCGCCGGCATGTTCCACCAGGACTCATATCCGGCCGGCTGGTCCGCCGGACCATACGGACAGAGTGGCCAGGAGTGCACGGTGAACCAGTCGCGATAGGGGGATTCGGGCCCATTTTCAAGAAGGTGGCTGAATTGGTAGAAGCCTCGACTGGCGTGATTGAAGACTCCATCGAGCACAACTCGCATGTCGCGGCGGTGCGCTTCCCCGAGCAGAGTTTCAAGCGCCTCGTTGCCACCCAGAATGGGATCGACGACGTAGTAGTCGTGCGTGTGATAGCGGTGGTTGGCGGTGGAGCGGAAGACCGGGTTCAGGTAAATGGCGTTAATGCCCAGGTCCTGAAGATAGTCCAGCTGTTCCACCACCCCCAACAAGTCTCCTCCCTTGAAGCCATGGACGGTCGGCGGACTGTCCCACGGCTCCAGATTTGATGGCTTACGAACATCGAGGCTGCGAGCAAATCGGTCCGGAAAAATTTGGTAGAAAACTGCGTCCCGCACCCAGGCAGGTGTGTCTACTGTCTGCGCCGGCATGGTGACCGGCGAGCTTTGAATTCCACTCTCTATCGAGCCCCTCCCCTCTACCGAGTGCGTGTTCGGAGGGGATGATGTACCTCCGTAGGGGCGGACGTCCTCGTCCGCCCTCCTTGGTCTGTGGCTGGACCACCGGGCGGGTCGACGAGGACGTCGACCCCTACAACCGGCGCCATGGCACACCATCCCGCCTGATCAGGCACCAGGATCGGTCGTCTCTACCGTACCATAGCGAAGTGAATCGCCTGGCAGATCGCCGCTTTCGCGGATGCCATCCGAGCCGTCGTGTCCAAGCGAGCCATTGCGGTTCCCGGCGGCCAGCTGTGGCTACAGGTGGCAGACGACCTGGAGCATGGATACGGTCCAACAGATTCCTATCTCCTGCGGACGGCAGAGCAAGGCGGCAAGGGAGCACTGATCACGCTCGACGAGCATATGAAGGCGCTCCCAACAGTACGCTGTCTCATGCACTAGCCAGGGCACACATTCGACGGGAGCCCCTTGGGGAGTCGATTGGAGCGCTCCGGCATAGCCGGGGATTTTGGCGACCATGACCTGCGCGCACGATACTGTGACGGGAGGATGGCGATGACGGCACCACACAATGAAGCGGTGGCGCAGGGCTCGGCCGTGGCGAATGCGCCCGAGCAGACCGCGAAGCTCGCTACGTCGGTCTCCCCGCAGCTCTTGGACGATAATCCACTCTGGTTCAAGCGGGCCATCTTCTACGAGCTGCTGGTGCGAGCGTTCCAGGACAGTAACGACGACGGCGTGGGCGATTTTCCCGGACTGATTTCACGCCTCGACTACCTGGAGTGGCTGGGTGTGAACTGTATCTGGCTGCTTCCCTTCCTCGAGAGTCCACTTCGCGACGGCGGATACGACATATCCGACTACCACCACGTCCTGCCTGAGTACGGCACCGTCGACGACGTGTGCTTACTGCTCGACGAGGCACACAGGCGAGGCATCAGAGTGATCATGGACCTGGTGGTCAATCACACCAGCGATCAGCACGCCTGGTTCCGGTCGGCCCGGTCCAGCCCTCAGAGCCCACACCGCGATTGGTACGTTTGGTCTGCCACGACCGAGCGCTATCAGGACGCCCGGATTATCTTTTGTGACACCGAAACCTCCAACTGGACCTGGGACGAAGAGGCGGGCGCCTTCTTCTGGCATCGCTTCTTCCGCCACCAGCCCGATCTCAACTACGACAGCCTCGAGGTGCGGAAAGCCATGTTGGACGTTGCGCGCTTTTGGCTCGACATGGGTATGGATGGCTTTCGTCTCGACGCCGTGCCGTATCTGTATGAGCGAGAGGGGACAAACTGCGAGAACCTACCCGAGACCCACGCCTTCCTTGCCGAACTCAGGGCGACCATTGACCAGGAGTACCCGAACCGGGTGGTGCTCGCCGAGGCGAACCAGTGGCCCGAGGAGGTTGTCGCCTACTTTGGAACATCGGAGCGCCCGGAGTGTCATATGAACTTCCACTTCCCCCTCATGCCGCGAATGTTCATGGCATTGCGCCGCGAACAGCGCTTACCGATTACCGAGATCCTGGCGCGCACCCCGGCCCCGCCGTCCGGCTGCCAGTGGGGCCTTTTTCTGCGCAACCATGACGAGCTGACCCTGGAAATGGTCACCGACGAGGAACGTGACTACATGTGGGCGGAGTACGCAAAGGATCCCCGCATGAAACTCAACCTTGGTATCCGCCGGCGCCTCGCGCCGCTGCTTGAGAACGGACGCCGGCAGATCGAGCTCTTCTACGGGTTGTTGCTTTCCCTCCCGGGCTCACCCATCGTCTACTACGGGGATGAGATCGGAATGGGTGACAACATTTTCCTGGGTGATCGGGACGGAGTTCGCACACCCATGCAGTGGACTGGGGACCGCAATGGAGGCTTCAGTCGAGCAGATTTTGCCCAGCTTCACCTCCCATCGCTCATGGATCCGGTGTATGGCTACCAAGCTGTGAACGTCGAGGCGCAGCAGCGCAGTGGGACTTCGCTCCTCCACTGGCTGCGCCACTACATCGCAATCCGCAAGCAGTGGCCCGCGTTCGGCGAGGGTGAATTCGAGGTCCTCAACCCAGCCAATGCGAGCGTATTCGCTTTTTTGCGGACCTCAGACAACGCCGTCCTGCTGTGCGTCAACAACCTCTCGCGTTACCCGCAGGCGGTCGAACTTGATTTGAGTCGCTTCGCGGGCCGCACCCCGGTCGAGCTTCTGGGCAAGGTGCGCTTCCCTCCCATCGGCGAGCTCCCCTACCTGCTCACGCTCGGTCCCCACGACTTCTACTGGTTCAGCCTAGAACCGACGGCTTGACGCGCAAGAGCGGCCCCGATCTTAGCGGTGAAGTCAGGCACCCAAGAAAAGGCATAGGCACACGGCGTTCGTGCCCGTGTTGTGCAGCAAGCGAACAGGAGTTTGTGCAGTGTCAGAGATGACGGTTAGTGACCAGGTATACGTCCTCGCACAAGATCTGGCGTCCCGATGGAACGGCGGAGAGGAAATCCTCGATCGACTCGTGCAGGCAGTTGGAGGCGGTGAGGTGAGCCCCCTTGCGGCGTATCGCCGCATGGGAGCCGAGAGCGTCGGCCGCCTCTTCGCTCAGGGAACGGCGCGCGAGGAACTGGACGTTGCCGTTCAGCGACTTCTGCGCTACCGCAGCCAGGACACCTGGTTCGATCGCGCTGCCCGCGAGGATAGGCGCCTTGAATCTCTTCGACACATGCCGGTGGCGTATTTTTGCGCGGAGTTTGGCCTGGAAGACTGGCTTCCGATCTATTCAGGGGGGCTAGGCATACTCGCGGGCGATGTCCTGAAAGAAGCAAGTGACCTCGGTCTCCCGTTGATCGGGGTCGGCCTGTTCTACCATCACGGATACTTCCAACAGCGGCTCGATGAGACAGGATGGCAGACGGAGGTGTACCCGGACCTCGATCCTGACGAGCTGGGGCTATCGCGTGTTCGCCGCGACGGTGGAGACAACGTTGTGGTCGATGTCCCGATCGAGGATCGAACGGTCTACGCCGCCATCTGGAGGGTGCAAGTGGGGAAGACCCTCCTCTACCTCCTGGACACCAACATTCCAGAGAATGAGCGACCGGAAGACCGCGCCATCACGGCACATCTGTATGGCGGCGACACCGAGACCCGCATCCAACAAGAACTCGTGCTCGGCATCGGCGGCGTGCGCGCTCTTCGTCTCCTCGGCATCCGGCCATCGGTCTACAGCATGAATGAGGGACACGCAGCCTTTCTTGGTGTGGAGCTTCTGGCCGAAGCGCTGAAAGGGACAGACTTTGACGAAGCGCTGCGCCGGGTGCGGGCGCAAATTGTCTACACCAATCACACGGTCGTACCGGCCGGCAATGACATTTTTCGCCCGGAACAGGTAGAGCGCTATCTCGGAAGGTATGCCACGCAACGCGGACTTGGGGTAGCGCGCCTGCTGGAACTGGCGTCAGACGGTGTTGAAGATCGGTTCTCGATGGCAGTTCTAGCGTTCCGGCTCTCGGGCAAAGCGAATGGGGTGAGCCGTCTTCATGCCGAAGTCATCTCACGTGAATGGCCGGGAAGGCAGGTAGAGTCGGTAACCAACGGCGTGCACGTCCCATCGTGGGTAGGCGCAGAGGTCCGGTCGTTACTCGATCGGTATGTCCCGGAGTGGCGTACCGATTCCCCGTCCTGGGATCGGGTAGAGGCGATCCCGACATCCGATCTGTGGCGGGCCCGAGTCCGGCAGAGACGGCGCATGCTCAACTTCCTCGTCGAACGGCTGCCGGGCCCGCGGCTCAACGAGAGCGCTCTCACCATTGTCTGGGCACGGAGATTCGCCGAGTACAAACGCGCAGGACTGATTGCTCGCGATCTCGAGCGTTTGACGAGAATCCTATCTGAATCGAAGCGACCGGTCCAGCTGGTGTTCTCAGGTAAGGCGCACCCGAGGGATGACGTGGGAAAGCGCATCATGCAAGAGCTACTCACCCGAATTGGGACAGACCCTTCGCTCGCTTCGAACGTTGCCTTCGTGCCTGATTACCGCATCGCAGTTGCGCGCGAGCTCACGGCAGGGGCGGATGTCTGGTTGAACACGCCGCGAAGGCCTCTGGAGGCGAGCGGAACCAGCGGCATGAAGTCCGGCGATAACGGTGGCCTGCAGCTCACCGTCCGCGATGGCTGGGCGGCCGAAGTCGACTGGTGGGACGTTGGCTGGGGAATCGAAGGACGTGACGACCAGACTGATGCGGAGCAGCTCTATCAGTTCCTCGAGGAGTCAGTCGTCCCAACCTTCTATGCGCGCGACGAAGCCGGCTTACCGCACAAGTGGGTAAGCATGATGAAGAAATCGATGGCTATCACGCTGAGCGGGTACAGCGCGCGCCGCATGGTCCTGGAATATGTGCACAAGCTGTACTCGCCGGCCCTTCAGGAGCAGCAGGCGCTCGGCAGCCCTGCAGAGTTCCCCCGCCGAGGCAGCTCGCCGGTCGTTCCGGAGCGTCCAGCATGACAGTTCGACTTCAGTTCGCCCTTTGCAGGCGCCGTGGATGAGGTACGAGCCGGTCATAGGGCAGGAACGTAGACTGTAAGAGGATGCACTCGCTCGCAAAAATGGTGTCCTGCAGGGCAAAGTACGCTCGTCGTGTGGGGCCCTTCCCCCTGGAACCGAGCTGCTTGGTAGCAGGGAGGTCCCGTTCTTTGCCTTCTTTGCCGGCTCCTCCCTCCCGTTCTTTGGACATATGGAGGAGATACTAGCAGCGATACGTTACAAATCCAAGTATTGTCAAGGGCACCAGCAAAGTCAGGGAGAGCAAGCCGAAGGTGGCGCTGGCTTACAGCTCGACAATCAGACGCTGGCCATGATCCAGGGTAATGAGGCAGCGGGAAGCGATACCAAGCCCGACGATCGGCTCGTCTCCGAGGACCGTAATTCCAGCCTCAATCGGGGAAAATCCGCCAATGGTGACGGTGCCGAGGTAGACCGCCGCTTCAACCTCGCGGCCGTCTGCGAGGACCAGAGTGAAGTAGCCATCAGCGGGACGGCCATTGAGAACCAGGTCAGGGCTGACGACGAGATCCCCATCAAAGCCGGTAGCAAGCAGTGCCTCGACCTCGAGGGTCCGGTCTCTAACCGTGAAGGAGAGTGGCAGGTAGGGAAAGCGGGAACTGATTACCCGGTGGTCAGCCACCGCCACTTGCCCACCGCACGCTCTCCAATCTTGAAGATGAAGTTGCCGGGGCCGAAGCGCTCGGTGGCCTCCTTCAGGGCACCAACCAGGGTTGGCGCGATCACCGTCTGCCCGGTTTTGGAAACAGCCAGGAACTGTCCCTTGTGTGTTGGCTCAAGGGGTTTGCCGAACTTCTCATATACCTGTGTTGCTTCGTCGACCGAGGGCTGTTGGTGTGTTGCTGCCATGGTTAGAGACACTCACCTCCTCTCGGAATATACCGCGGAACGGCGTCTGCAATCTGCTGTTCCTGAAGCTTATTCTCGACCTCTTTTGGGGTTTCTCCCACGGCCACAATTTGCGTATGGTCGGCCGTCATGGCGACCCACTGCTTCGCCTACGTGGCAAGGGTAGTAGGAGTAACCGGCTCGAGCGTCTGCATACTGCGTGTATTATATCGCAGTTTGAAAGTTGTCAAGGGAATGGTTGCCACTATGGAACAGCGATCTGCTAGCCGTAAGGGCAAACGGTGCTTGTACGCGAACTGAGGCAGCTAGCAGCCACCGCGAATGCCCTGCGAAGGCCGCTCTCTGCATCTCTGGTCCTCTATGCCATAATTGCTACCGCTATCAACCTGGGAAAGGTCATGAGCGGCTTCATCGACTCGCTGAACCATAATCAGGGTGCGTTACTGGTTATCCTGACGACGGTCGTAGCGTGGGCGACTCTGCGATACGCTCGTCTCACCAGTGAGTTGGTGCACGAGACGGCCCGGATGCGAGCAGCGGAGACCGAGCCCAACCTCGAGGTCTACACCGTGCCTCACGACCGTTACGTCCTTGTTGTCAGCGAAAGAGATAGCGAAGAGTCTCAAGAGTGCAACTTCCGGGTACTACTTACAAGTGAAGACAATCACGGAGAAAGAATACGAAGCCGCCGTGGTGGAAAGGCGACAACAGCAGGTGAAGCGGTATGCAGGATCAGTGCAGCGAGAGCAAGGGCCTCGGAGTTTGTGGCAGAGATTGAAGGACAGCGGCTACGGCAAATAAGCCGCCGGCGCAAGAAGAAGGCCAAGCGAGAGGTGGCGTCGGCAACGCGCTCTACATGCGATGGGTCGCCCAGATGGCGGAACGCAAGCTCGATTGGAGCCGAGGTAGGGAGAGCGTTGCCGATCCGGTTAGACGAGGAAGCAATCGGTCGAGTGGCCACGTGACAAACCGGCCTTGCCGCACGAAGTAGAAGCCCACACCCTCAATCTGGTGGCGCTCCTCGAAGTCAAGGAGGGTGTACGCCAGCAGCTACCAAAGCCAGTGTGGATCGCATCTTGGGTGGATGACGGTCTTCAGGTCGATCAGGTAGCCGTTGATGAGCATGTCGGCACTCGCACCAATGCCACGCCACTGGTGGCGTGGATTCACAATCACGTTGTGGGCAAAGAGCCGCGCGTACCGATCATGGAAGAGCCAGGAGAGCTGGCAGAGATCAGCGGTAATCGTCTCATCAGCGAGGGAAAGGAGATCGTCCAGGGTTGCTCCAGCCTTGAGTCGCCTGAGCTCGGTCTGCTGATTGCGACCGCGCCCAATGAGCTTGCGGTCGAAGAGGTCGAGGCCATAGCAGTGCCGGCAGTTCCCCAAGGAGGATTCAAGCATAAGGCTTCCCTCCGTCCGACCCCCAGTGCTACCAGCAGACTCTTCCGCTGGAGGCATCGCGGGACCATATAGCCTCATCAAAACGAATCCGAATCAAACGTATGCAGGGTACCGGGTCCCGACATCTCAGCCGCAGGGAACGTCCAATTGGTACGCGGCCGGCATGGAGTGGACTCAGCCGTCGATGACGTTTTCCCAGTCAAACCAAATGTGGGCAATCTGGGATGCGATTGGTGACCAGGCATTTCCCCAGGCAGGGACGCAGGCTACTACAGGCCACTCTGCACCATACTTCATCTGGGAATGTGCTTTGTACTCGGGCGCCCAGCCGGTAACCAACCTATCAGTATCCGTAGGGGACACGGTTTACGTCGAGACATCGGTCGGCTCGTTTTCCGGGGGGACGACCATGCACTTCTTCTACGAAAATCTGTCGGCTGGAACCTTTACGGATCTTTACGAGGCGTGCGGCAGCTTCTCAACTGCGCCCGCCGCAGCATGGTTCAGTCACGAGGTGAATCAGAATCTCGGCATCTGGGGCTGGGGAACATTCAACGAGTACCAAGTGCAGTCCGCGGCTGCATACTCAAGCCTGCAAGGAGGTTACATCAACAACTTCAACTACATCCAGGATCTCATACAATACAACAGTACGGAGATCGCTAGCCCTGGAGACATCGATTCGTACGGCGACTACTATATGTGCAACTGCTGACCAGAGCGGGCAGAGTAGGCGCGACGGGCATTCGATCGTGAGAGGCTTTCTCAGGCTCCAGCTCGCCCTCTTGGTGGCTGGAGCCGCCTGCTTGCTCCAGATCGCGGGCCATCCGTTCGCACACTCCGTCGCGGCGACTTGTGCGGGGCTACCGTCTCTGCAGTACGAGGTCGTGTGTTACGCGCCCAGCCAGGCGGCAAAGGCGGAGCGACGCTTCGCGGGCCATGCCCTCGAGCCTTCGGGAGCCGTCAAGACGTATACCGGGCTTTCTCTCACCCTGGTGAGTACGGGAAGGCGAATCCTCCCGAAACGCGGTCACACGGTCACCCTCCTTGAGTTCGATTACGGCACGCTCCCCGAAGGGTACCCCACAACTCCGACTCCAACAGTCGGCCAGCCGAGGTGGGTGACGGTGACCGAGCTCGCGCCTCCGTTTCAGAAGGTGAAGGGCATGGTCGTGATGCAGGGACAGACTCAGGGAGCTGCCTGGCAGCTCACGGAGGATCTGCCTCACCATAAGGTGGCGATCTTCATCGTCACGAACGAGGACAAAGCCACGATCCGACATATCGGTCGAACCCTACTGCGAGCTGATGGGCGCTGAGAACTGCTGGCAAGGTAATAATTGTTTCAGGGGACATAAGCGGCACAACCGCCTTATATCCCCAGCGTCTCTTGCACCACCTCGCCAACCTGAGGCGGTGTGAGCTCGTTCTCCTTAACCACATGAACGTGGTGCCCGGACTTCTGCAAGAGCTCCGCAACGGTGGTGAGGGTCTTTCGCTGCGTGGTGTCCGCTTCAGGAATGACGATCACGAGCTCGTCCTTGGGGAGCTCGCCGACGAGCTGGTGCCAACGCTTGATGTAGGGGAGGAGATTGCCGGGAACTAGAGCGACGTTATCGAGCTTTGCCCGTCTGATCGGCGCCGGCGGCTTCATAAAGCGGTACTGGTTCTTCGTTGGTGCTTAATCGGGCACGAAGGTTTCAAAGAGCTGCCACAGCCTCCCACGGGGAAAATCATCGAACCTTCGATAAGGATCAACGTCCCGCAGCGCGAGCGCACGATCCTCGTCGTGTCTACCGGCCCCGACGGCCGCGTTAGCCTCGCTGAACCTTCGATTAAATGTCGAGGTTCTTGACGTCTTTGGCGTGCGTCTCGATGAACTTTTTGCGCGGGGCCACGTTGTTGCCCATGAGCACGTCAAAGATCTCGCTGGCGCGCACGGCATCGTCGATGTTGACTTGCAAGAGGATGCGGTTTTCCGGATTCATCGTCGTGACCCAGAGCTCCTCCGGGTTCATCTCACCCAGCCCTTTGAAGCGAGGAGTCTCGACCTTTTTGTTCTTCATCTGCTTGACGATCTGGTCGCGCTCCTGGTCGCTATAGGCGTACTTCCGCTCCTTGCCACTCTGGATTCGGTAGAGCGGAGGCTGGGCAATGTAGAGGCATCCCTCTTCGATCACTTCCTTCATGTGGCGGAAAAAGAAGGTAAGGAGTAAAGTGCGAATGTGCGCGCCGTCGACGTCCGCGTCGGTCATGATGATGACGCGGCGGTAACGCAGCTTGTCGATGGCAAACCGATCGCCGATGCTGGTGCCGAGAGCAGTAATCAGGAACTTGATCTGGTCGTAGGACAGGATTTTGTCCAGTCGCGCCTTTTCGACGTTGAGAATCTTTCCCTTGAGGGGCAGGATGGCCTGGAAAACCCGATCTCGTCCCATCTTGGCGGAGCCACCGGCGGAGTCTCCCTCAACCAGATAGATCTCACTCTTTGCCGGGTCTCGCTCCTGGCAGTCGGCGAGCTTGCCCGGCAGCGTCATACCGTCGAGCGCCGACTTTCGCATCACCAGATCGCGGGCTTTTCGGGCCGCCTCACGTGCGCGCGCTGCCGTTATGCACTTCTGGACAATCTCGCGAGCGTCCCCGGGATTTTCCTCCAGGTAGGCGGCCAGCTGCTCGTTTACGGTTACTTCGGTTTGCGAGCGGATTTCAGGGTTGCTGAGCTTGACCTTGGTTTGGGCCTCGAACTGAGGTTCCTGCAGCTTGACGCTGATGATGGCGGTGAGCCCCTCACGCACGTCCTCGGACGTCAAATTGGGCTCAGTCTCTTTCAGAATGCCCACCTTGTGAGCGTAGGCGTTGAGACTCCGGGTCAGCGCCGAGCGGAAACCGGAGAGATGCGTCCCACCGTCGGTGGTATTGATAGTGTTGGCAAAGCAAAAGACGGATTCGCTGTAGTCGTCGGTGTACTGGAGCGCCACCTCGATGCTCGAATCCTCGAAATCTCGCGAAAGGTAAATCGGCTTGGGATGCAGCGTCTTCTTGTTCTTGTTCAGATGGCGGACATAGGACGTGATCCCGCCCTCGAAGTAGAAGCTGCATTCGCGGCCGGTGGATTCCTCAAAGAGGCGAATTTTCAACGCCCGATTGAGATAGGCCATCTCCCGAAAACGCTGCATGAGGAGGTCGAAGTCGAAGAGGACGGCAGGGAAAATGGTCGGGTCGGGCAGAAACGTCGTCTTTGTGCCCGTATCCGTTGCCTTGCCAACCGCTTTGACCTCGGTAGTTGGCTTGCCGCCGGAATATTCCTGTCGCCAAATCTTGCCGTTTCGTCGCACATCGACTGCGATCCACGATGACAGGGCACACACGACGGACACACCAACACCATGCAGACCGCCGGATACTTTGTAGCCACGCTTGTCGAACTTGCCGCCGGCATGAAGGCGGGTCATGACGACTTCGAGTGTCGATCGGCCTACCTTAGGATGTTTTTCGACGGGGATTCCGCGGCCGTTGTCCTCCACCGTGACCTTCCCATCCGGGTGCAGCGTCACAGAGATGAAATCACATGCTCCCTGGAGGGCTTCGTCGACACTGTTGTCCACGACTTCACGTACGAGCTGATGCAATCCCCTCTGATCCGTCCCACCGATGTACATGCCCGGGCGACGACGGACGCCTTCCAGCCCTTCGAGAACTTGAATGTCTTGGGCCCCATAGGACAGGGTTGACTGACGCATGCGATTCCTTCCGTGCCCGGGCGACTGGTCTCCGGGCGATCATTTTCCGCCGAGGGGATTCATGCTGTGGCGGATCAGCGAAGGTACAAAAAGGGGACGGGCAATCGCGTTGAAAAGTCGAACGCGCGTCCCACCCACACCATGCAATTTTAGCATGTTTTCCCGTCATTTCGCCAGTTTTTGGGGGGTTATGTCTGATGGATTGGTGGCTCGTTTACACCGGGTGGCCGGGCGGCGTAGGCTAGAGTGAAACGGTCGAAAATCAGGAGGAAATGATGCGCCTAATCCTCAAATTGATTGCCCTGCTCATCTTCGGTCCTCTCGTGCTCGGGCTCATGTTGATCCTTGCCGTCGTGGCCATCGTAGGTATCCCGCTGCTCTGGGAACAGATCACGGGCAAGTACTCCATGCCGCCAGAACCCGGAACGACCGAGGCATGAGACTGAAGACATCACGATAATCGAGTTGGTCGGGGTGCCCGGATTTGAACCGGGGACCTCCTGCTCCCAAAGCAGGCGCGCTACCAAACTGCGCCACACCCCGTGCTAAGGTGGCGAAGATACCGACCCGTCATTCTAGATAGGGACTTTGCAACTCGTCAACGACTGCCCTAAGCTATTCTGTGGTTCACGAATGACGAGACGGAGCACTCGCAGGGACAGATGCAGATCTTGAGCGCTCGGGGGCTGCAGTACAAGCTCCTCCTGTCGCTCATCCTGGGGATTGGTGTGGTCCTCACCCTCGCTCTGTATGCCGACGCTCCTTCGTTGCTCGCTACGCTGCGCAGCTTTCGCTGGGAGCTGGTGCCTCTGGTCCTGGCATTGACGCTGCTGAACTATGCTCTTCGATTTCTGAAGTGGCAGTACTATCTGCGCCAGATCGGCGTGCGCATAGCTGCCAGAGACAGCTTTGCCATTTTCTGCAGCGGCCTGTCGATGGCCATGACCCCGGGCAAGGTGGGAGAGGTACTGAAGCCCGTACTCTTGAAGCTGCGAACCGGCACGCCGGTGATTCGATCAGTGCCGGTGGTCGTGGCCGAGCGATTGACCGATGGAATCGCAATGATCATCCTTGCCATCGGCGGGCTGCTTCTGTCCCGACAGGCCTGGCAGATTGTCTTTGTCTCCCTTGTGCTGGCAGCAGCCGTGGTGGCGCTGCTGGGAACCGGCACCGGCACGGGCGCAGTCCTCCGGCTGAGCCACCGCCTTCCGTTCGTCGGCGCGCGCGTGGCTCACATCGAAGCGTTTCTGGCGAGCTCGCGCATTCTCTTCACTCCGCGCAACCTCGCATTCGCAGTTGGGATTGGCGTGGTGTCCTGGAGCGGGGAGGGCGTCGCGCTGTTCCTGATTCTTCTGGGCCTGGGCTTCCACGCCTCGGCGACACTCGCGGTGCAGGCAACCTTCGTCTTGTCGGCCTCGAGCCTAGTAGGGTCACTTTCTCTGTTACCGGGTGGACTCGGTGTTGCCGACGCCAGCGTAACGGGTCTACTCATCGTGATCGTGCATGCAGTGCGAGTGAAGGCGGCCGCCGCGACCCTCTTGATACGGTTCTGCACACTGTGGTTCGGTGTGGCGATTGGCATGGTTTCGCTGGTCGTTTTCCGACGCCGCTTTCACGCCGCGGCGGGCGAGCCAGTCTGGCAGGATGATGACGGCGAAGCCATGCCGGTAGGCGGCAATCCTGCCTGAGGTGGCCGAGGTGAGTGGGAGCTCGAGCAGGCGAGGGAGTTGGCCGCTACGAGGGATCAATTGAGACCAGCGCCGCTTGGAACGCTTGCAGCCGGATATGCTCGGAAACCTCCATCCCGCTCAGCAGGTCGGTTCCTTGGACATCGCGAAGAGATACATCCTGGACTGCATCGCTATTGTTGAGCGCAACAACGACGTGATCGCGATCATCGTGGCAGGTGAAGACATAGACGCCCCCCCGTGCGATGAGCGTCTTGCGGTCATTGGCTCGGAGGGCTGGGTGTTTCCTCCTCGCTTCGATGAGCGTACGATAATAGTCCAGAAGGTCGATGTCCTGCCGGCCGTCCCAGAGCATCGGCAGGCGAGAGGCATCGAGACCTCCGTCTTCCACCCCGACGTTTTGAGATAGACCGACTTCGGTTCCGTAGTAGACGATTGGCGGTTGCCGCAGACTGAATTGGCACGTGGCGCCCAGCTTGAGCTTACGCGTATCACCTTCCGCGTCCCAGAGAAAACGATTCATGTCGTGATTGTCCAGGAAGGTGGGGCGGCTGAAGCTGGGGTCGAAGAAGCCATTGTGACGCTGGAGAAAGTGATCGAACGCCGGCGCGTCCAGGCTACGGTCGATGAAGAACTGTCGGAGAGCCCGGACTAGCGGAAAATCGAGGCAACCGTCGAGACGCCCCTCGAAGTCGCGTAGCCCGCGTGGGCTCGCCGTCGCTTCGCCCACCGTGTAGGAGTCTGACTTTGTTGCCTTGGTGCGCGCACGAAATCCCGACCAAAACGACAGTGGAGGTCCGAGCGCGTAATCCAGCCGAAAACCGTCGACCTGGAACTCTGACAGATATCTGGCGGCGACATCGTAGAGGTACTGCGCAACCTCGGTCCGGTGAGTGTTGAGCCGCGGAAGCGACGGGACCTCAAAGAAGGTGTCGTACCGGTCGGGCCAATCGGCGAAAGTGAACCAGCTTCGGTACGGGCTGTTCGGGTTTCGCCGGGCGTCGACGAACCTGGGATTGTGCCATGAGCAATGGTTGGCGGCAAAATCGAGTAAAATCCGGATTCCGTGGGCGTGCGCTTCACGCACCAGCTTCCTGAGCGCCTGATCGCCGCCAAAGCGTCGGGCCACAGATTCGTAATCGACCGTGTCATACCCGTGGTAGGTTTCTGACTCGAAGATAGGCGTGAGCCAGAGCGTGTTGATTCCCAGGTCCACGAGGTAGGGCAACCGCTCTGTGACACCGAGCAGCGTGCCCCCATACACTTCGTCCTTCGTCGCCGGAAGCCTGCTGAAATCCGGATCCGGATCATAGAAGCGATCCACAAAGATCTGATAAATGATGGCCTCGTCAACCCACGCCGGAGTGGTGTAACAGTCGACCGTGTAGCTGTATATCTCGGGCTGCTCACCTCCCGACACGCCACCGGCAAAGATCCGGCTACCGTCGAGTGATGACCGGCCTTCCACCATGTAGCGAACGGTGGTCCCTTCCGGTTGCGGGGACAGAGTTGCCTCCCACCGATCGACGTAGCTCCAGGCAAGGTCGTCCCACCGAGTGCCGAGCCGCCGCGCGGCGACTCCTGGCGAGTTGAACCCGGGCGACCGCCCGTCTGTGCTGTAGCGGACAAATACGGAGTCAATGGCTGCTTCCGCTCCGGCGTCTACCAGCACCTGGACCTCTTTGTCGAGGACCGGGTCGCGGGGGTCGATTTGAGCGCCGTGACAGAGGCCCGCTACAGCTCTGCGGGCCTCTGCGGCAAGGTGCTCAGGCGTTGCGAGGTGGCCGAAGACGAAGAGCGAGCGATCGCCGTCCCTCATCCTTTGACCACGCCTGTCGGCTTGCACCAAACGAGCCACTTCTGAGCCACCGGAAAGATGAAGATCACCGCCATCATGGGCCGGGTCACGGCAGGCCTATGCTGTGGAAGGCGGGCCAAGGTGCAGCGCCGACCACGTAGTGCGCCCCCCTCGGGGTCGCTAGCGAGCCCGTCGACGAATCCCTTGAAGACGCCGCACCCGAGTATCATCAGCTTCATAGGCTAGGATACTGGTCGGCGCACGTTGTCGGCGAGGTAGTTGCGGCGCTTCCGGAGCACGCTATCACAATCTGTGTCGCGGTCGCTACCATGAAGATATCCGGATACAAGTTACTGAGCCCGCGCCCGAACTGCCCGTCGTCCTTCCGGAGTGACCCATGCCCCGCCTTTTCCTTGGTATCTTGCTGGCCGTGGATCTGGCGGCAGGGTCGCCGATCGGTGCCCACACCTCCCCAGTACACTCTTCAGCTGTGGCGGCGTCCGCCAGCCTGGCTCTCTATCACGACGGTTGGAACTCCTTCTATCGCAGCCCGTTCGGAGCGGCTCCCACGGATTCACGCGTCACCCTTCGGCTACGCAGCTCGCGATCTGTCACCGAAGCCACCTTGTATCTCGTGGCCTCCAACGGGTCCGGGAAACCCTACGGCATGAAGTTGCAGAACCACGATTCCACCCACGATTTCTGGTCCATCACCGTGACCATGCCCAGCAGTCCGACCGATCTCTCCTATCACTTCCGGGCTCAGGCGGGTAAGACGGTCCGCTGGTATGGTGACGACAACAGCGTGGGCGACAACGGCCCCGGTCAGACGTACTCCAAGGAAGGCAGTGCGCTCGATTACGGGCTGACCGTCTACCTGAAGTCCTTCCACGCCCCGGCCTGGATGAACCATGCCGTCGTGTACCAGATCTTCCCCGACCGCTTCTACAACGGGGATACGAGCAACGACCCCGCAAACGGAACTCGTTACGGATACATCACGGTCCATTTCCACAAGAACTGGACCGAACTTCCAGATCAGCCCGGCTGCGGGTGCGACTTCTTCGGCGGCGACCTTCAGGGCGTGATCGACAAGCTGCCTTACCTACACCGGCTGGGTGTCAATGTCATTTATCTCAATCCGATTTTCCTGGCACCCTCCAACCACAAGTACGACACGAGCAACTTTATGGAGATCGACCCAGAGTTCGGAACCCTCAAGACGTTTCAAACGCTGGTTGCGGACATGAAGAAGCTTGGCATGCGCCTGATCCTGGACGGGGTGTTCGAGGACACGGGAAGCGATAGCGTCTACTTCAACAAGTACGGCCGCTTCTCGGTCACGGGGGCGTATCAATCTGAGAAGTCACCGTACTACTCCTGGTACACCTTCCTGGACTGGCCGGATCAATACAGTGACTGGAACGGCGTGGACTCGTTGCCTCTTCTAAAGGACGACAAAGCGGTCGAGGACTTCGTCTTTCGCAAGCCGGATTCCGTGGCTCAATACTGGCTGCAACAGGGAGCGGCCGGGTGGCGTCTCGATTCGGCCGACACGTTGAGCGACACATACTGGCGGGCATATCGGACCAGCGTCAAGGCCGCCTATCCGAACTCGGTCATAATCGGCGAGTACTGGCAGAAGGCGCTGCCGTGGCTCATGGGCGACGAGTGGGATGGCGTTGTCAACTACCAGTTCCGCGAGCCGGTCCTTGACTTCTTTGCCAACGGTGTCGGTGCGCAGAGTCCGGCCGGGATCAACGCCTCCGACTTCCTCGAGACGGAGATGGGTCTGCTGGTCGAGTACCCGAAGCCGGCTATCGCTTCGTCGATGAACATAGTCGACTCTCACGACACCACACGGATCCTGACGGACCTCGGCGGAAAGAAGCAGGCTTTGGAGCTGGTCGTGCTGTATCAGGTAACGTGGCCGGGTGCTCCGACCATCTACTACGGCGATGAAGCGGGCCTGCAGGGCTACTCGGACCCCGACGACCGGCGCACGTTTCCCTGGGACCACCAGGACACATCTCTGGAAGCCTACTACAGCAGGGCTATCCATCTGCGCCTGCGCTACAGCGCGCTCTCCGAGGGGTCGGTGGTACCGCTGCTGGCGCTCAATAAGCAGCGAGTTATCGCGTACCTTCGGCAACAGGGAAAGCAGAAGATCGTAGTGGTTCTGAACGACAGTAACGCGAGCCAGGGGGTCACCATCCAGGTGCCGCAGATCGCCAATGGCACGCTTCTCTCGGACCTTCTCACCGGGAGCCGGGCCGTGGCTTCCGTTAGAAACGGGACACTCAAGGTCACCGTGCCGAAGCTGGGCGGTCGCGTGCTGGGGTAAGCTATCCCTTAACCGCACCTCGAGCCAGACCCGCCACGAGGAATCTCTGTGCCATCAGAAACACGATCATCAACGGTATGGTGCCAAGAACTGCCGCGGCTGCGAACTCCGTCCAGTTGTTCAGGAATTGATTATTGATGAATCCGTACAGGCCGAGAGGCATGGTGAAGTTGCCCTGGCTGTTGAGCAGCCAGCTGGACACCAGGAACTCGCTGTACATGCCGAACCAGACGAAGATGAAGACGACGGCCATCATGGGCCGAGTCAGCGGGAGAATAACGCGGATGTAGGCCTGCAGCTTCGTCGCTCCGTCGACGTAGGCAGCCTCTTCCAGATCCTTGGGCAGCGAATCGATGTAGCCTTTGAAAAGCCAGGCGTTGAACGGCAGCTGGCCACCGATGAGCACCAGGATCAGCCCCTGCAGCGTGTCGATCAGATGGATCTGGATAAGCAGATAGTAGAAGGCGATAAACGACATCTGGGCCGGAAACATCTGCACCAGCAGGAGAAACATCAGGCCGTATTTGCGACCCGCAAACCGAAAGCGGCTGAAGGCGTAGGCCATGGTCGCGACGAGCAGGACGGTCACCACGCCGACCGAGGTGCAGACGATCACGCTGTTTCGGACCCAGGTGAGAAAGGAGGTGTTGGCAAAGAGGTCGCGGTAGTGTTGCAGTGTGAAGGACGTGGGAATAATGTTGGTCGAGTTGAAGAGTAGGCCGCCCTGGAAGGAGGTCCCCACTACCCAGAGGGCAGGGAACAGGACCGCGGCCAGGAACAGGATGATGACTACCCGGCTCGCCCAGAGCGCCACGCGCTCGTCTGTTCGCAGATGCTTCTTGGTACGGCTCCGTAAACGGAGCAGTCCGCGAGCCTCGCCTCGCGCCGCCGTTCTCGCGTCAGGTAGCGCTTCGCCGATCGTGTCACGTGGTCCGATCATCAGTCGACCTCCTCGAACGCGCCGCTGAGCTTCATATTGATGCTGCTCAGTGTGCCGATGATGAAAAAGATAAGGACGCCGTAGGCGCAGGCCAGGCCGTACAAGCGCGCCGTCAGGGCCAGTTTGTAGGTGTAGGTCGCCAGAATGTCGGTCGATCCGGCATAGGATGAGCCAGGTATTGGCGGTCCGCCGTTGGTCAGAAAGTAGACGATGCCGAAATTGTTGAGGTTGAAGGCGAAAGTCGAGATGACCAGGGGCAGGGTTGCGGCTCGCAGCAGCGGGAAGGTGACCCGGGAGAACTTTTGCCATGCGTTGGCCCCGTCGATCTCGGCAGCCTGCATCACTTCCGGCGAAACGCTCTGGAGGGCTCCCAAGCAGGCCGTCATCATGAAAGGATAGCCGAGCCAGAAGTTGACGATAAAGACGACCACCCTGGCCCAGACAGCGTCGCCGAGGAAGAAGACGTCGGGCAGGTGCAAGTAGTGGGTCAGGACCGTGTCCGCAAGGCCAAATAGGTCGGCGAAGATGCCCTGCCAGGCCAGGATGGCGATCGTTCCCGGGAGCGCCCAGGGGATGATGAGGAGCGTCCGGTAGAGATTGCGCTCCCACATGTTCTCATTGTTCAGCAGATAGGCGAGAACCAGTCCGCCGGCGAAGCACAAGGCCGTGCTAATCGCCGCGAACATGATGGTGAAGATGAAGACATCGACGAAATCCCTCAGAAACGAGAAGTTCGTAAAGATGTCTACATAGTTCTTCAGCCCCACAAAGTCGAAGCTTATTATGTGGCCCTGGCCGTAGTTCGTCAGAGAGATATAGACGGTGAAGACGATGGGAAAGAAGCTGGCGATCGCCATGAAAGCGATTGACGGCGCGATGTATCCGTAAGGGTACAGACCATCCAGGATCCTTCTTCGCCGTGGTTTCCCCGCCACGGAAGCCACGCCGGGAGACGGCGCCGAGATGGGCGGTGATGTGGCGGCCAATTTCCTCCTCCTTTCTTGCAGTGACGCTAGCCTGAATCAATTGTGAGCGGCAGGGGTACTTTGACCTGGGGCTCCGTCTTCGGCAACCTGCGCGAGCCGACCACTCCCTTCGTGAGTGTCAGACTCCGGAGGGCCGTCCTAAGGGAATAAACAAGGCTGCGTGTTGGAAAGGGGCGCGGCATGCCGCGCCCCTTTCCGAGCAGCTATCCGTTGCTCGCGATTGACTTGCGAATGGCTGCAGCTGCGGTCTTGAGCGCCGCGTCAGCGGTCTCCTTGCCGGTAAAGTAGGAGGTGAAGGCTGCGCCCGCCGGGGTCCACACGTAGCTATCCATCTCGGGAATGTTCGGCATGGCCTGAGTGTGCTTGAAGGCCTGCTCGTACTGCTTCACCTCGCGGTTGTTTGCTACCTGCTTGAGCGCCGGCTTGTAGGCTGGGATGCGCCCGGAGGCATTGAAGAGGTCGACCGCTGCGTGCTGGCTCAGGTAGACGGCCAGGCTCTCGGCTGCCTTGAGGTGCGCCGAGTACTTGTTGACCACCAATGTCTGGACACCGAGGAACGGGTAACCGTACTTCCCGCTCGGGAACTTGGGCGGCGCAGCCACGCCGTAGCTGATATGTGCGGTTCTCCACTGCTGATCAGACCATGGTCCGTCAAACACCATGGCGAGCCTGCCCTGCTGGAACAGAGCTGGGTAATTGCTGTTCCCGGAGTTGCCGAGGAAGGCGTTGACGGGCGTACCCGATTCGTCGATGATGTGCTTCAGGTACTCCAGACCCTTGATCGAGCCCGCGCTGTCGAGTAGGACCTTGCTCTTGTCGTAGCCCTTGCTGTTGCGGCCGAAGATGCCGCCGCCGTACCCCGTCAAGAACGTGTAGCTGTAGTAGAAGTTGTCCCACTGCCAGGCCAGGCCGTAGTCGCCCGAGTGGCTCTTGGCGAAGGCGGCCGACCACTTCGCCAGGCTGTCCCAGGTCGCATTCTTGAAGACGCTGGCGGGGACGAGCTTCGGATTGTAGTAGATCATCATCGTCTCGAGAGCCCACGGTACGCCGAAGATCTTGCCGTTGTTCGTCACACCGTTGATCCCGGACTTAACGTAGTCGCTCGTCTTGAGACTGATGGGCGCGATGAGCTTATCGCCCCACATGGTGCCTTCCTGATCGTCCGGCATCAGGTTGATGTCGGCGGCTTTGCCGGCTTTGGCGCCGGCGGTAAGTTGGCCGTTGCAGCCAGCTGACGGCGGGACCGGCTCCTGCACGGCGTAGCCGTTCTTAGCGCCCCAGGCGGTCGCTGCCTTGAGCTCCGCCACGCGCTCCGGCGTATTGGCCGGGGACGACGGGAAAAAGTCGCAGATAACGAGGGTGCCCTTGGCCTGGCGCACGGTATGCGCGGCGGCAACTCCGAGCGTGCTAAAGACCAATGACATGGCGACCACCGTGCCCAGCACGGCATTGGTCGTGAACTTCATGCGCGGCATCGCTAACTCCTCCAATGCATATCAATCAAGGGTTGAGATCTACTGATCGCTGGACACGTTGCTTAGCTCTGCTGCCCTCCAGCCCGGCTTTCGCCTTTAGATCTACCTGCAGTGATCAGTGACCCGGAATGCGCTTCTTCACATGCGTCTGGCCCTGGGTCCAAGACCAGATCTACCTCCTTTCCCTGTCCTGTCAGCGGCTCGTCCGGCCTCAGATGCTGGGAGACAGACGAGCGGTCGGCTAGGACCTCAATCCGCCCGTTGACGTTGGTCGACTCACCGGGGTGAACCCACAAATCATCGGCTGCCAGCACGTGGGCGGCAAACTCATACTTGCCGGGAGGAAGCGAGCCCAGCGTAACGCCGAAGGTGGCACGGGCCCCTGCACTGCTTACCAGATGCATCGGGCTGTTCTTGGGATTTGGCCAGCTTCCACCGAAGAGCGCAACGCGATCCCAGTGGAGCAAAGCCTTGACGTGCTCCGCCTCTCGGGACGAGCCGTCGAGGAGCACGTCAACCGTTACGGTCACGGGCTCCCTGGAGCGTATGCGAGAAAACACGGGTTGCAAGTTCCCTGCGGATAGCACCTTTATTGTGCTGCGTGTCAGGAGAATTCCGTCTTCCGCCTGGTCGGGCCATACCGGTGTCTGGTCGAAGGCCGGCTCGAGCGGGTGGCGCACCGGCGCCGAGCTCATGACCTGCTCCGGAACACCAAAGAAGGTTTCGAGAACCAGCGTAGCGGCCCCAATCGAGGGCGCTCGCGGTCCCAAGAGACCCATCAGAACGAGGCTTGGTGATGATCCATAGAACGGAGGACGGCCATTCAGCGTGTTCGTAAGGCGGTCAAAGACGCGATAGCCCTGATCGAACAGCTCACCTGCCAGCACGACCATCCGCGGCCGAAACTGTCGCATGACGTTTGAGATTCCGACGGCAAGATAGGAGACGGCCTCGTCGATCGCCGCCCTCGCCACCGGATCGCCATTGGACGCTGCCTCGCTCACCGCGGCAAAACTCACGGCGTCCCAGTCGCCGGCAAATCGGTCCGCCAGGCTGGTGGCCCCGCCCAGCTTGGCCGCCACGGCGGTTCGTCGAATGACCGAGCCGACGGAAGCGAGCGCTTCAAGACAGCCGTGCGCCCCGCATCGACACTGAGGGCCATCGACGTCGATCACCATATGGCCCAACTCTCCCGCCATTCCGTCCATGCCGCGATAGAGCTTACCGTCGATGACGATGCCCTGGCCGATTCCGTGGTCGACGTAGACATAGACGAGAGATTCGCCATGCCCGTCTCCGGCTCCGGCGCCATGGCGATACTCGGCCAGCGCCCCGAGATTGGCGTCGTTCTCCAAGGTAACCGGCAGACCGAGTTTCCGCTCGAGAATCTCGGCCAAAGGCACATTTTCCCATCTGCGCAAACTGAGCGCCCCAACGACCACGCGCCCATCCTTGACCGGCCCAGGACAGCCAATGCCCGCTCCGAGAACGCGTGCAGGGTCAACGCGAGCAAGTTGCAGAACTTGCGCTACCGCCTCGACCACGGTTGTGACGACAGACTCAGGATCGCCTGCACCCTGGAGTGGCAAGGTGGTTTCGGCGACGATGTCTCCAATCAGGCTCAGCAACACGGCTTCCACTGCGGTGATCCGGATGTTGACGCCCAGGGCGTAACGGGCGCCGGGCACCAGCTCAATCAGCACCGGTGGACGCCCACCGGTGGAAGGCCCAAGTCCGACGATTCGCACGAGCCCACTTCGCGAAAGCGACGTGACGATATTGAGCACCGAAGAAACGGCCAGACTGCTGCGCGATGCAAGCTCGGATTTCGAAAGCGGACCGAAGCGCCGGACGAGGTCGAGCACCACCGCGCGGTTATAGCGAGCCAATCGAGCCGACTGTTGCTGTCGCGTCGTCACGCCGTGACTTCTTTCATTCCATGTCGAAAGTTGTTCCCATCATAGGACATGAAGGCCGGTATGTCAATGGGACTGTCGAGACAATCGCCAATGGTTGATGGAAGTAGTCGGTCACGGTGCTTGTGATCGCCACACGGCTGGTATAAAGATCGCGTAGACGTACTTGCGGGTCGCGCCAGACACAGACTTACGAAGCATGCCGGTGCCCCGGAAAGGACATGATGAAGCTCTCCATTCTCGGCGCGGGCCCCGCCGTGCCGAATCCAGGAGGAGCTTGCTCCGGCTACCTCTTGCAAAGGGACAGCTCTACGCTCCTGATCGATTGCGGACACGGGGTGACCAGTATTTTGCAGACGGTCGTGGGCCTCAGCGACATCTCCGCGATCATCATCAGCCACATGCACCCCGACCACTTCTTCGATCTCATTCCCTTGAAGTATGGATATCTGTTTCAGGGATTTTCAGGAGTGCCGCTCTTTCTACCGCCTGAAGGGAAAGGAGTACTTCAACGGCTCCAGTCCGCGATAGGGCTCAACAAGAGATTTTTTGAGGAATCGTTCACGCTGCATGAATACGACGCCGGACGGCCCTTGGACGACATTCCCGGATTGATCGTCAGATTCGCTCCGACCCAGCACTTTGTCGCCGGGTACGCCCTGCGGGTAGCTGAGACTGATGATTTGGATCGGCAATTTTTCTACTCAAGCGACACGGGCTGGGTCGACACCGTGCTCGATCTCGCCCGCGGGGCGTCACTGGCGCTGCTCGAGGCAACGCTGGTCGAGCCCGAAGATATCGACGAGCCGCCAGGGCACCTGACCGCAGCAGAGGCGGGTAAGCTGGCCCGCACCGCCGGCGTCGAGCAGTTGGTTCTGACCCACTATCCGAGCGACCTGGCAGACGACATCCGTCGGGAAGCCGCAATCACCTTTGGAGGCGAGGTTCATCTGGCAGAAGAGCGCCAGATCTACACGGTCTGAGTCAACTCGGCGGCAGTGAAAATGGCGTGAAAGTCATAACCTGCGCCCTCGATCGCTTGACGGGCTCCCTGTTCGCGGTCGATCAACGTGTACACACCGCACACTTGACCGCCCTCTTCCTCCACAGCCCTGGCCGCACTCAGCGATGAGCCCCCGGTGGTCAGCGTGTCATCCACCACGGCCACCCGCAAGCCAGGCCTCCAGGGTCCCTCAATGCGCCGACCGGCACCGTGCTCCTTGCGCTCTTTGCGGACGATGAGGCCGTCGAGTGCGAAACCGTCCAATCCGGATAGAAGGGCGACCGCGACGACGATTGGATCTGCACCAAGAGTGAGCCCTGCGACGGCTTCTGCGCCCGATCCCCTGAGCGCATCGAGAAATACCCGTCCGACCAGCACGCTGCCCGCGGCAGAGAGCGTCACGAGCCGAGCATCCAGATACACGCCGGAACGCTGCCCCGATGACAGAACAAAGTCGCCGTGCAAGACTGCTCTCTGCCGCAATAACGCCAGCAATCGAGATCGGTCGTGCGCCACGATTGCGCGTCAGTCCGGGCCTAGATGCCGCTTCATCAAGCGGTCGACGCGCCGCAGATCCTCTGCAATGTCCTGCGACTGTCGCTCCAGCCGGCTCACCACATCCTCTGGATCCGGACCGCGGACCTGCTCCTCCCGCTCGAGATGCTCCAGCACCTCCTCGACCGTGCGGCGCAGGCGATTGCGGACTTGATGCGCCGAGCGCAGCGAGGCCTCACGGACATCGCTCGCTCCGGCTTCGAGCGCATCCACCGCGCGCCGTAAGTGCTCGTTCACGAAAGCCTCCTAGATGCAGTAGCCTCATGGTACTGCAGAGTTATGCTTTGACACTGCCCGATAATTGTCGCTTCAATTCGATACAGCCAGGAGACAGGAGAGAGGGATGGGTTTACTGGAGGGCAAGCACGCCGTCGTCTTCGGCGTGGCGAATCGGCGAAGCATCGCGTGGGCCATAGCTCAGGCGCTCAGCAGGGAAGGGGCGACCCTGGCGTTGACCTATGAGAACGAGCGTGTCGAGCGCATGGTGGAGGATTGTGCCGAGCAGATACCGGGCACGATGATGTTGCGGTGCGACGTGAAAGACGATGCCCAAATCGAGCACATCTACAGCCGGCTGGCTTCAGAATGGGGCCGGCTCGAGATCGTGGTCCACAGTATCGCGTTCGCCCCGGTGGAAGAGCTCAAGGGCCAGTTTGTCGACACCACCAGAGCAGGTTTCCACACGGCGCTGGATATCAGCGCCTACTCGCTTATTCCCATCACCAGATTTGCGGCACCGCTCATGTTGGACGGAGGTAGCATCATGACTATGACCTACATTGCCAGCGAGCGAGTCTTTCCCAACTATAACGTGATGGGCGTGGCCAAGGCGGCGCTGGAAGCCGCTGTGCGGTACCTGGCAGCGGACCTTGGACCGCGGGGTATCCGGATCAACGCCATCTCCTCAGGTCCCATCTCAACGCTCTCGGCGCGTGGCGTCCCCGGTTTCACCGGCTTCGCCAAGGCCTACCCGGAGAGATCTCCTCTCCGTCGGTCGACCGATCCGGCTGAGGTCGGCGATACTGCCGTCTTTCTGGCCAGCCACCTTAGCCGCGCCACGACCGGGGAGACGATATTCGTCGACGAGGGATTTCACGTGCTCGGAATCTGATTGGTACCGCTGGGCAATGACCAATGGTTGGTCGAACTGTTTACCCTTCAGGACTGATCGGTCGAGGAGAGGTACCCCGAATTCTTCTGCCGGCGACGGAGCGCACGGCCTACGAATAAATGGGAGCGCACGGCCTACGAATAAATGGGAGCGCACCGCCTACGAATAAATGGGAGCGCACCGCCTACGAATAATTCGGGGAAGTGCTGTTGAGGGTCTGTGAAGCCAGGTAGTACAATCGCAGGCCACACCGGTTCAGACGATGCGTGCTGCTGCTGCAGCACGTTTTTCATGTTGGGCGCTAGCAGGGGACTCAGAGTTTGACCCAGAGAGGCCGCAACGGCATTGCCCAGGCGGGCGACTGGCTTACGCGGTACCCGTTCATACTTCCGATCGCGATCATGGTCGTGGGGGGAGTTTTCCGCTTTTACAACCTGAACTGGGACGATGGCCACCAGCTTCATCCAGACGAACGCTGGATCTTCATGGTCGTTTCGGGCGCCAACAACAATCCGCCGATCTCCTGGCCAACCTCCTGGGCACAGTTCACCAATGTACAGCAGCACACCGGATCACCTCTCGACCCACACTTTTTCGCTTACGGCAGCCTCCCGTTCTATCTCCTTGCGCTCGTCGCGGGTGCCATTTCTTTTCTCGGCCAGCATGTCTGGTTTCTCTCTCAGTGGTCGCAGGTCTCCAGCTACGGCGGATTGCCCATGCTTGCTAGAGGGCTGTCCGCTTGCCTGGATCTGCTGAGCGTCGGCATAGTTTTTTTTATAGGCCGCCGCATCTACGGGTACTGGACGGGCGTGCTTGCCATGGCGTTGGCGGCCTTCACGGTGCTCGATATTCAGCTCGCTCATTTTTTCACCGTCGATACGGTGCTGCTGCCCTTTGTCCTCTTGAGCTTGTTGGCGGCCGTGATTATCGCCCAGACCAATACTCAATCCGCATACCTCTGGGGAGGCGTCGCTTTTGGAGCTGCGCTGGCGACCAAGACCACGGCGTTACTGCTCGTCATTCCCCTGGCCGCCGCAGGCGTGGTCTGGGCGTGGAATAGCGAGGAGTGGCCCGCCGAAGGCCGGCTGCCACGGCGGCTGCTCAGGCACTACGCGGCGATCGGGCCGCGGTTGAACCGGAATCTCTTCAATACGCTGACGATCTTCAGCGTCGCGGCGCTGACATTTGCCGTCTGTGAGCCATATGCGATTCTCGACCGCAGCCAGCTGGTCCACGATATCGCCGAACAGACGAGCATTCTGGTCAACAACGACGGCTCATTTGGCGTCCCATACACCATTCAGTACGCCCACACCATCCCATACCTCTTCCAGCTCGAGAATCTACTCTTCTGGAGCATGGGCATCCCGCTGGCAGCGGCCGCATTTGCAGGGGTGGTGTTTGCCCTGGTCAGAAACGCTGGTGTACGGCTGCGCCCGGGCGAGACCATCTGCACGCTCTGGATTGTTCCGTACTTCCTCTTCGTGGGTCGATTTTTGGCCAAATTCAATCGGTACATGCTGCCCATCATCCCGGTCATGATCATCCTTGGAGCGGCGTTCATGGTGTGGCTAATTCGGCGTTCGTGGGGATGGCGGCGACGACTCGCGTGGGCCGCTCTGATAGCCGTGACCGGCCTATCCTTCCTCTATTCGCTCGCCTATATGAACATCTACGCGCATCCAAATACCCGCGTGGCAGCGTCGCGTTGGATCTATGCGCATATTCCGGCCGGTGCAAGCATCGCCGTCGAGACGCCCTGGGACGACCCGCTCCCACTCGATGTTCCCGGCCATTCGGCAAGCGAATATCATCCGATCAACCTGTCGCTCTATGATCCCGACACCCAAGCGAAGATCGCCCTGATCACGAACGCGCTCACCCATGCCGACTACATCGTTATGTCTAGTGAGCGTATGATTGGCTCTATTCCCAAGCTGCCCGATCGTTATCCGATTACGACCCGCTACTACGATCTCCTGCTTGGAGGCAAGCTGAACTTTCGGCTGGTCCGCCATTTCCAGGAGCACCCGCAGCTGGGCCCGGTGGTCGTGCAGGACTATGCGGCAGATGAGAGCTTCCATGTCTACGATCACCCCAACGTCCGCATCTTCAAGCGCGTGTCGTCGATCACACCCGCCCGGGTGGCTGCGCTGCTCTCGAACGCGATCCCTCCCTCGGGCCAGGTGACGGCGCCATCGCCGGCGCCCGTGAGTCCGGCTGCGGGACCGGACACGAGGCTCATGCTGAGCCAGGCCCAGTGGAAGAAGGACCAGAGCGGACCGACCATGGACCAGATGTTCCCTCCCGCCGGATTTGCCATGAAGCATCCTGTCATCATCTGGCTGCTGATGCTCGAATTCCTCGGGCTGTTGGCCTTTCCGGTCACCTTTATGCTGCTGCGCAATCTGCCCGATCGAGGCTTCGTCGTGGCCAAGACCTTTGGATTGCTGCTGGCCGGCTTCTTCGTATGGATAGCTGCGAGACTGGGTCTGGCATACTTCGACCGCTCGCTTATCGTGGCGGTCGTCGCGTTACTTGCGCTGCTCTCGGCCGGATTGGCCCTCTACCTGCGTCCCGCGCTCGCCGCGTTCTTCCGACTCGAGTGGCGAAGGGTACTGGCCGGTGAGCTGGTCTTCCTTGCCGGCTTTGCCCTCTTCGTGGTGCTTCGGATGTGGTATCCGGACCTGGGCCATCAATTCTCGCCGGTGTCCGCTTCAAATCCTACCGGCGGCCGGATGGGCGAGAAACAGATGGAGCTGGCGTTTCTCAATGCAATTGTGCGCAGCCGTGTCTTCCCACCCTACGATCCGTTCTTTGCACACGGCTACATCAACTACTACTACTACGGGTTTTTCCTGGTGGGGATGCTTTGCAAGCTCGCCCAGATTGCGCCGGCCACGGGCTTCAACCTGGCCATTGCGACGTTCTTTGCCTTATTGGTAGCGAACGTCTTTTCCGTCGCGCTGGGCTTGACCAGACGCATCACGCCGGGGATCTTGGCCGCGTTGTTCGTCGGTGTATTCGGCAATCTAAACGGCGCCTGGCAATTGATGCGCCAGCTGGTGGCGATCGGACCGACCGACTATTCTTTCCCCATTCTTGGCGGCGTATTGGCCCGGCTCACACCGATTCCCGTGCTGGGCGGGATCTTGCGAGGCGCTTCGGGGCTGTGGGAGGTCGCGACCGGACATCAAACACTGCAACCCTTCGACTTTTGGGAACCAACCCGCATCGTGCCTCCGATAGGTAATGCAATTTCAGAGTTTCCTTATTTCACCTACCTCTTTGCCGACCTACACCCTCATCTCATGGCGTATCCCATGACGGCCGCGGCTCTGGCTCTGGCAACCAGCCTGGCTCTCGGATCTGCTCCCGGTCTGCGGTACGCGGCGCTTTGTGCGGTGCTCGGTGCCCTTTTGTTGGGGGCAATCGCCGTCACAAACCCCTGGGACTATCCGACGTACCTGGGCATCGTGGGTCTGGGAGCTCTGGTCGGCGTATACGCGCTTCGCCGTCGATTCGACTGGAGGGAGCTCGGAGGAGCCGCGCTCTGGTTGGCTGCAATGGCTGTGCTGAGCGTTCTTCTCTACCTGCCCTTCAAGCAGGACTATCAGACGGTCTTCACCACGGGTGTGAGCCTGGTTCGCACTGTCACACCTCAGCTCCTGGAGAGCGGAGGAGTGCCGGCAAATCAAGTCCACGACGCCGTGGTCACGCCACTGCGGATCTATCTGGAGCACTTCGGATTCTTCGTCTTCGTGCTCGTGTCGCTGCTGGTCTTGCTTCTCGTGGTCGACGCAGGACTCGGCGCAAGACTGCGCCGCTGGGTAGCGACTTTCCGGTTCGCGATCTACTACCGCGATCGTTTGAGGCAAGTCTATCAAGCAAGCCGCGTCGCGCGGCGGCTGCTGAGACCGAAGCCGCCCGTTATCGATGGTCCACTCTTCATCGGGTTCGCCATCATCGCCCTTGGTCTCGCCGCGCTTCAGTACTTCCTGCTTGCTTTCACGGTAGCGCTGCTTGGGCTAACGATTCTGCTCTTGCTCCGTCTTGGCCGGCAGCTGTCCACGGCACAGCTCTTTGTGCTGGTCCTCGCCCTCGTCCCAGTAGGACTGTCGATCGCCACACAAGTGGTATTTGTCCGGGACTTTCTGGCCGGCGGCCCGGGATACAGGATGAACACGATCTTCAAGTTTTACAACCAGGCCTGGGTGCTCTACGCCGTGGTGAGTGCCGTTGCCCTGTATCAATTTGTGATTCGGCAGACCGGCGCAGGGGACGCGCGAAGCACCGAGAGCGGCGAAACACGCAGGAGGTGGGGACAATTTTCCAGGTCAAGCACCGGTTCGGACACCGGAAGGAGAGGCAGCGGATATCCGGATTCCGTGCACGACGACTCGGAGCTCCCGCAGTCGGGCAGTGCGAGCTTCCGTGTCGCCGACGAAGTCGGTCCCGCGTTCGCTCTGGCCCCCTCCGGCACGCGCCTTGAGCCCATCGTGATGTACCAAGGAGCTGACGGTCTCTCCCCACGAGCGGCGAGCGCCATGCCCGAGCCGGTCGAGGAAAGCCACGATGTGGTCGTGAGTGCGCATCGCACGGTCGTCAGCGTGCCTTTCCTGGCCGCAGGCGGCCCGCTACGGCAAATCTTTGACCGGCGTCCGTTCTGGAGCGCGTGTCTGGTACTGCTGGTGCTCGGATCGCTCATCTACACCTTCGCCGGCACCGTGGCGCGTGAAACGTATAGGACCACCTGGCTGCCTGAGAATTCCGTGCCGTTCACGCTAGACGGAATGGCGTTCATGAAGGTGGCATACCCCGGCGATTATGCAGGTATTACATGGCTCAATGCGCACGTGCACGGCGCGCAGGTTATCGCCGAAGCGGACGATGCGTACTATAACTGGAAGTCTAGAGTGAGCATGTTCACCGGACTGCCCACCATCATCAACGGTATCCACGAGGCGGAGCAGCGCTTCCCCGACCAGCCCGGAACGCGCGCGGCCGATGTGAACACACTCTACAGCAGCTCGAGCATTTCCGACGCCTGGCGCATCATTCGAACGTACGGGGTGCGATATATTTTCGTCGGTTTTTCGGAGACGCACTGCGCCGACACCCCGTGCTATCCAAAGATTGGGCTCGCCAAGTTTGATCGCATGGTGGGACACGGTCTGGTGGTGGCGTACCGCCATCCAGGAGTGACCATCTATAAGGTGTCGACCGCTTGACCCAATTCCTGGCCTGGCTGATCGCGGTAGAAGTGTTGGGGTTGGCGTTCCTGCCGCTGACGATGTGGCTTCTGCGCTGGCTTCCAGATCGAGGCTATATATTCGCGAAGATCCTTGGCGTGCTGGCGGTTACCTATCTGACATGGATCATCGGCAACTTTGTGCCCGTGGCCGGTGGCGTAGAGTTACCGCTCGCCGCGCTGCTGTTGGCCGGTGGATTAGGCTGGTGGCGCTGGCACGCTCAGACCATTGATGCCCTCCGTGCAATGGCACGGGTTGCCGCAGTGGAAGAGCTGGTGTTCGTGGGCGCCCTGCTTGCCTGGAGCGTGCTGAGGGCCCAGGTATTTGGGCCCTCGATCGCCCACACCGAGCAATTCATGGACGTGATGTATCTTAATGCGTCATTCAGGGACACGTCGTACCCCCCAATCGACGCCTGGATGAGCGGCCACACGGTCAACTATTACTACTTCGGTTATCTCATGTTCGCCACGCTGCTCAAGTTGAGTGGCGTGACCGCGGCCGTCGGATACAACCTTTCGCTTTCCTCTGTATTTGCCTTCACGGCTGCCGGTTCGTACAGTCTCGGCTATGCGCTGATCCGAAAGATGTTCTGGCCGCTCCTTGCCCCGCTCTTCGTGGCCCTGCTCGGCAACTGGCATGCCATTCTCTGGCAAATTCCTCATGGCGGCTGTCCGCACAGCCCTCCGACCGGCGCCTTCTGGGGGTGGCTGTTCGACAGCACCCGGGTGATCGGCGGCCACTACACGCTCAGCGATTGGAGCTGCGGGCACGGTGCTGCGCTCAAGACGATCGACTACACCATCAACGAATTCCCCCTCTTTAGCCTGGTTCTGGGAGATCTCCACCCGCACGTCATGGCGCTGCCGGTCGCTCTGCTGGCCGTGGCGGTGGGTTGCGCCATTCTCTTTGCTCCATCCGGACTAGCCGTCGATCGCCGGCCTGACTCTATCTTCAGGCTGCTCGTCATGGCCGGGATACTCGGGTCGCTCTTCACAATTAACAGCTGGGACTTCCCTACGTACCTCCTGGTGGTCTCAGTTTGCGTCGCCGTGAAAGCATATATTGCCGATCCCTCGCCTTCGTGGTGGAAGATGCCACTCGGGGCCCTGATCGCTCTTGGGGCTTGCAGTTTGGTGCTCTTTGCGCCTTTCTATCTGCACTTCCAGTCACTTTCGCATGGAATCGGCACGGTCACGACTCCCACCGACCCCTACGAATTCCTCCAGGTTCTTGGATTCCCGGTTCTTGTTTGTGCCCTCCTGGTAGGCACGTTGAATTTGCTGCTGCGGCCGGCCGAGGAGGTGGAGGAGACGGAGGAGACGGAGGCGGAGGTACCCAGGCGGGAGGGGCTGGCGGCAAGCCTCACCAAGGGTGGAGAGGCCGGCTCGTCGAGCCTCGCTCTCGTTTTGACGCTGGCCGGCGTCGTCTTGCTCGGCGGAGTCCTTCACCGTTGGGTGCTGCTGCTCCTGCTGGCCTTTGGCCTGTGGGCGGCGATGGTTCTGGTGCGAGTGATCAATACCGACCAGCCCAACCTGAGCGACGCGGCCGGCCTGGTCTGGATCGGCGTCGCGGCTTTGCTGCTGGTCATTACGGAGCTCTACTACGTGCGCGATTCCTTTGACGGCTCCGGCCTTTATCGTATGAACACCGTGTTCAAATTTTACTACCATGCCTGGGTGCTGCTGGGTCTGGCAGGAGCGTATGGCGTCTATCGAGCCTGGAAGGTGCTGGGCAATTACTTCGGGCGATGGTACGCCTGGGCAGCAATGGCGATCGTCGTAGCAGGCGCGCTCGGCGCCGGGATCGCGACCAGGTACGTCGGAAGCTATGCAGTAGCTCCCCCTACCACGGGCTCGCTCGACGGCATGGTCTGGCTCAAGCAGTTGCAGCCCGGCGACTACGCGGCGATCCAGTGGATGCAGAACCACGTGAAGGGCAATCCGGTGCAGCTCGAAGCAGTGGGACCGGACTATCTCGTCCAGGGACCCTACGGCAGGGTGTCGGCCTTCACCGGACTGCCGACCGTGATGGGCTGGGCCGGTCACGAAGTGCAGTGGCGCCCGGGAAACCCAGAGATCGGGGCGCGGCAGCACGACGTCTGTACGCTGTACACCACTTCCAATATCGCAACCGCCAAAAGCCTACTTCACAGGTACGACGTGAAGTACGTGTTCGCGGGGACGCAAGAGCGTCAGCCGTGTGAGAGCAAGCCGCCCAGCCTGGCCAAGTTTGTGCGTTTCATGAAAATCGCCTTCCGATCGGGATCAACTACCGTCTATACGTGGTGACGCCGGTTCGATGGAGGCGGACACCGCAACCGTGTAGTACCCTGACCGGGTGGCACCGACCTGCAAGGACGCACCAAAGGCAGCCGAGAGGAATTTCCAGACTGAGGCCATCCAGGATCGTCCGGCTTCTGCCCGTCCCCTTGCGAACGGTGGCCTCCCGGATACGAAGCAGCGGAACGTCGCCGGCCATCGCCATCGAACTCTCTCCATCTCGTGCGCTGCCACCAGCATGGCAAATCAGAGGCGGATGAGCCCAATGATTCGTGCAGCTTTACTCCGCCGCAGCCGCGAAAATGACGGAACCGGCTGGTATACTAGGGCTGGGACATTAAGGAACTGCATCGTCGGGCAGCCGCAGGGCTGCCGTTTTAATTCTTGGAAAGAGGAACAGGAACACTCCTGCTAACGCAATCACCGAATAGAGCTGTGCTGCTGGCGGCGGATCTTGCGGACCACAGCTGGTCGCCCACGGAATCGCTGGCGGAGCTGACCCGGCTCGCCAAGACGGCGGGGATCGAAGTGGTTGGTGACGTCACCCAGCGGCTGCGCGATCCACAGCCGAAGACGTATCTGGGCAAGGGCAAAGTGCAGGAGGTGCGCCAGGAGAAGGGTCGCCTCGGTTTCGACACGATTGTCGCCGACGACGAGCTGAGTCCGGCCCAGCAGCGCTATCTGGAAAGCGCCTTGGATGTGCAGGTACTGGACCGCACGGCGGTCATTCTGCACATCTTCGCGCAGCACGCGCGCACTCGTGAGGGACGGCTCCAGGTCGAGCTCGCGCAGTATCGATACCGTCTCCCGCGGTTGACCGGTCGCGGGGTCGAGCTCTCGCGATTGGGGGCCGGCATCAATACGCGAGGTCCGGGTGAGACAAAGCTGGAGAGCGACCGCCGACGTATACGACATCGGATTGCCGAGCTCAATCGGGAGATCGAGGGCGTGCGAGCACAGCGTTCGCTGCATCGAGAACAGCGCCGCGCTTCGGGACTTCCGGTGGTGTCGGTGGTCGGCTATACCAATGCCGGGAAGTCTACCCTGATGAACGCATTGACCGGCGCCGGCGTGTTGAGTAGCAATCAGCTCTTTGCCACCCTCGATCCGATCACACGCCGCGTGGAGCTCGCCAGCCACCACGAAATCCTCCTGACCGACACCGTGGGCTTCATTCAGAAGCTCCCAACCGACCTGGTCGCAGCTTTTCGAGCGACGCTCGAGGAGATAACGGAGTCAGATGTGATCGTGCACGTTATCGATGCCTCCCATCCGCAGGTGGACGAACAGGTCGAAGCGGTCGAGGACGAGCTGGAAGCGCTCGGCGTGGATTCCAAGCCACGAATAGCCGTGCTCAACAAGGCGGATTTGATCCCGCCTGAGCGCCTGCCAGAGCTCAGACACAGGTTTTCCGGATCGATTGCGGTGTCGGCTCTCCTGGGAACCGGGCTGGAGGCTCTTCTGGCACGGCTCGAGCAACGCATAGCGGAAGACTTTGTGCCGGTCAAGGTCACGATTCCATATGCGGAAGCCGAGTTGGTGAATCTTTTTCGCGCTCGCGGTATGGTCGAGCGCGAGCTTCACCGACCTCAAGGCACCGTTATCAGCGGAAAGCTCCCTACGGTGCTGCTGCCGCGGTTTCAGCCGTTCCTGGCAAACGGACGCCTCACCTCCGACGATTAACGACGTGATCGGCGAGATGCACCAGGGCATCTCTGGCATCGCTGTCCGGAAACACCGACAGTGCTGAGCGAGCTGCCACGGCATACTCCAGCGCACGCTGCAGCGCATCGTCCAGCACGCCGGACACCCGAACCGCGTCAACCACCCGGTGCGCGTTTCTGCCCGAGTGCAAATCCGCCACCACCGGAGAGTCAGGCGAAAGCCGTTGAGCAAGCAGAATGGCCGGAAGTGTGATCGTCCCCTGGCTCAAGTCACTTCCCGCCGGCTTGCCGAGCGTGGTCTCATCTCCCGCAAAGTCAAGCACGTCGTCCGCAATTTGGAAGGCGAGGCCCAGATTCGTACCATACGTTCTCAGCGCTTCGATCTGATGCTCAGGCTGCCCGCTGACAATGGCGGCGCCCTGGCAGCACATGGCGAAGAGACTGGCTGTCTTCCCGGCAATACGCTGGAAGTAATCCGCCTCATCAATCACCCTCGCTTCCGATGAAGCATATTGCCTGAGCTCTCCGCTGCTCATGGCCATAACGGTCTCACTGAGTAGTGACATGATCCGGACACTGTCGAGCTGAGCGGCCAGGTGGGCAGACTGCGCGAAGAGAAAGTCTCCGACCAGGATCGCCACTTTTCCATTCCAGACGGCATTAATGGTCCGAAGCCCACGCCGCGTGAGCGCCTGGTCGATCGTGTCGTCGTGGACCAGGGTCGCGGTATGTACGACCTCCAGTGACGCCGCAAGCGTGACGAGCCGGCCCACGTCGTAGCTTCCGAGCTTTCCGGAGAGCATGACCAGCGCCGGCCTAATCCGCTTCCCCTCGGTTTCAAAGACATACGCCAGCGTGTCGCCCAGCAGCGCGTGATGTCCATTGGAGAGGCCCCGCAGACGGTCCGCCACACGAGGTATATCGTCTACCACCGGTCCGTAGAGGAGAGCGGTATCGGTCACGTCCGACTCCATGCAAATAGCTCATCTGCAGTGCGGCTAATCTGCTCGCTCAGCAAACCTGGCGCAGTGTTCCGAAGAGAGGCTAGCGTTTCCAACGTCGAGAGCAGATAAGACGGCTCATTGCGCTTGCCACGTTTGGTCTGGGGCGCAAGCGCGGGAGCATCCGTCTCGATGAGAAGCTTATCTGCCGGAACCTGCGTCGCCACGCTTCGGAGCTCATCCGCCTTTGGAAAGGTAAGATTTCCGGCAAAAGAGAGACTGAATCCTGCATCGAGGGCACGGCGAGCAAACTCCCACGACCCGGAGAAACAATGAAGCACAGTCCTGACACCACTGCTCGCCAGCACTTCGAGAACATCCGTATCGGCAGATCGATTATGCACGCTCACCGGAAGGTCACGATCTGTCGCCCAGCGAACCTGTTCTCGAAATGCCGCGAGCTGCTGTGCCTGCGGCGTTGAATTGCGGTAATAGTCCAGGCCAATCTCTCCAACCGCCACAACCTTCTCTTCACCAAGTAGCGCCTGGACACTCTGTCCCTCTTCCGGAAACTTGCTTGTCTCATGTGGATGCACGCCCACCGCCGCGTACACCATGTCGTATTGTTGTGCGAGACTTACCGACCAAAGGCTGCTTGCCAGGTCGGTGCCAACTGCCAGAATACGATCGATGCCGGCATCCCGAGCGCGAGCCAGCACCTCATCCAGATCACGCTCGAACATCGGGTCATCCAGATGCGCATGCGTATCCGGAAGCAGTCGACCCTCCTACCGTCAGGTTCCACCAGCACTAGATTTCACTGGATGGTACCATCTTGCCTCTAGATGTCTCTTGCTTGAAGCCACATGCGGTACGCCTCATTGCGACTCACGCCGTACTTGCGCGCAACCTCGCGTACCGCATTCCGGGAGTCCTCGCCTTGTAAGCAGCGGCTCCGGAGCTCCTCCAGGGCCTCCTCCGCACGAGCTCCAGTTGAGGGACCGGCAGGGGCAACAACCAATGTGAACTCTCCTCGGGGCTCGTCACTGCTATAGCGCTGGATCGCTTCGGACAGTGCGCTGCGGAGTACTTCCTGATGCAGTTTGGTGAGCTCGCGCGCAATGACCACGTGTCGATCTCCCAGCACTGAGTGTACGTCGCGCAGGAGCGACAGGAGCCGATGCGGGGCCTCGTACAGAACGAGAGAGTATCGCAGATCTGAGACTTCAGCCAGGCGTCGACGTCGGTCGCCCGGCCGCCGCGGCAGGAATCCCACAAAGAGGAATCCCGGCGCCGGCACGGCTGCTGCGACCACCGCTGTGATCGCGGCACTCGGGCCGGGCAACACATCTACCTCGATCCCGGCTTGGTAAGTGGCTTCGATCAGCTCGAATCCGGGGTCGGAAACCGCCGGCATTCCGGCGCTGGTGACCAGCGCCACGTCATGCGTCTGCAAGGCCTCCAGGGCAAGGGCGAGGCGCGCCCGCTTGTTGTGCTGATGGTAGCTGATGAGCCGCGTGCTGATCTCGTACCGGCTCAGCAACTTTCGGGAGTGCCGCGTATCCTCCGCCAGAATGAGCGGCACCTCACGGAGCGCGCGAAGCGCGCGCAAAGAAATGTCCTCGAGGTTGCCGATGGGGGTTGGAACGACGATGAGCCGGGGCACTGCCTCAGCCCGG
>Ga0207416_1000398_pt1 | contig 77379 bp, 86 predicted proteins | sample PaiPotPPM11metaG_FD_184107 | JGI IMG/M metagenome (GOLD analysis project Ga0207416, IMG submission 184107) | Iron sulfur acid spring bacterial and archeal communities from Banff, Canada, to study Microbial Dark Matter (Phase II) - Paint Pots PPM... ... | reverse complement strand
ACCGGCCCCGGCGCCGGGGTCGGCGTCGGGGTCGGCGCCGGGGCCGGTGTGGGCGTGGGTGTCGGCCCCGGCGTCGGGGCGGGGGTCGCGGCGGGAGAGGGAGCGGCCGAAGCCGTTGTGACTGCTGCCGCCGATGGGCTGGTGGATGGTGACGACGACGGCGTCACCGCGGGCGGTGTGACCGGCCGGTTTCCCGGAACGGGCGTGCTGCCGGGAGTGAGCGTGGCTGCAGGACCCGCGAGGGTCAGAACCGGAACGACGGCAAGCGATTCCGACCCTTCGAGGGCGCGGTCTTTGACCGCCTCGGCAACCACGCTGTTTTTCAGCGGCTTGGTTCGGAGCCCGGCATCGAGACCGAGGTCCGGGCTGAGGTCGGGAACCTGCACCCAGGCGAGACCGTCGGTCGGCCGAAGGGCGGCCACGGCGACGGCGCCGAACAGGATGACGATGCCGGCTGTTAGGCCGAAGAAGCCAGCAAGCGTGCGCCGCCCATTTCGGTGGTTACCCATCGCACCCCGATGCTAGGTTCGCCAAGTTACGGGAGCCGTTGCTGGCTCAGACATCAGGCAACGGGTCGCAACAGCTCTGAAACAGGTGTGTAACGACGGAATTGCCGAGATCGATTCCTGCTAGGTCGCAGCGAGATTCCCTTCGCGGGCGACCGTGTGCACGTCCTTGATGGTCTCGAGCCTTTCCATCAGGCGGCTCAGCTGGGTGAGGCTGCTGATCTCCACCGTGGTCGAGATGATTGCCGTCTTGTCGTCATACACCTGGACCTCGGCCCCGGTCAGGTTGATCTTGCTCTCGGCAATTACCGTTGCGATATCCCTGAGTAAGCCGGTGCGATCCCAGGCCTCGATCTTGATGGCGACCGGGTAGAGCTGGCGACCGCCGGTGTCCCAGTCGACTTCGACCACCCGCTCGCTGACCACCACGTTCATCACGTTTTTGCAGCTTGTGCGGTGCACGCTGATTCCCTTGCCGCGGGTGATGTATCCGCGGATGGGATCGCCAGGTACCGGCTTGCAGCACTGGGCGATCTGGGTGAGGACACCCCGCTCGCCCTTGACAACGATCTCCCCGGTCGGCTTGAACTGGGGTACGAGGGGAATCAACGGAAACTCGCCGTTGCCGCCCTCGGGCTGGCCCGCGGCCAGGTACTTCAGCAGGACGGAATGCTGGCTGACGTCGCCGTAGCCGATCGCCGCGTAAAAATCGTCCAGCGTGTTGAAGCGGAACTCCTTGGCCAGTTCGAGGATGCGTTCGTCGCCAATCGAGGCGAGCGCTCGCTGCTGGATGCGCCGGAACTCCTTATCGAGCAGCTCTTTGCCCTTGATTACGTTCTCCTCGCGCCGTTCCTTCTTGAACCAGGCCCGGATCTTCTGCGAAGCCCCGGCAGTTTTGACGAACGAGAGCCAATCCCGGCTGGGGCCGTGCGGACCTTTCGAGGTCAGGACCTCGACGATGTCACCGTTCTGAAGCGGGTAATCCAGCGGGACCATCCGGCTGTTGGCCTTGGCGCCGATGCACCTGTGGCCGACCTCGGTATGGATCCGGTACGCGAAATCGACCGCGGTCGCGCCCGAAGGCAGGGCCAGGACATCACCCTTGGGGGTGAAGACGAATACCTCGTCTCGGAAGACGTCCACCTTGACGGCGTCGACAAACTTCTCCGCATCGAGGACCTCCTTCTGCCAGTCCATCAGCTGGCGCAACCAGGCGAAACGCTGGTCCATCTTGCGGTCCTCTTTTCCGCCCTCCTTGTAGGTCCAGTGCGCAGCCACCCCCCATTCCGCGGTGCGATGCATCTCCACGGTCCGGATCTGGATCTCCATGGGCTCGCCGCTATGGCTGACTACGGTTGTATGGAGGGATTGGTAGCCGTTCGACTTCGGCATCGCGATGTAGTCCTTGAACCGCCCCGGGATCGGCTTCCATAAGGAGTGGATGACTCCCAGGGCCCCGTAGCAGTCCTTGATGGAATCGGTCAGGACGCGGATCGCCGACAGGTCGTAGATCTCATCGAACTCCTTGCCGAGGGCGAGCTTGTTGGCAATGCTGTACACGTGCTTGGGCCGGCCGGTCGTGTCGGCCCTGATTCCAACCGAGGTCAGCTCCCGATCGAGGATCTCCTTGATGTCGTTGACGTAGGTCTCGCGCTCCTTGCGCTTACGCGCGATCTTCTTGACGATCTCCTGGTACTCCTCGGGGTGGAGCTGCGCGAAGGAGAGGTCCTCGAGCTCCCACTTGATGTTCCACATCCCCAGTCGATGGGCAAGTGGCGCATAGATATCGAGGGTCTCCTGGGCCATGGCACGCCGGCGCGGCTCGGGCAGGAAGTTGACCGTCCTCATGTTGTGGAGGCGATCTGCGAGCTTCATCAGGACGACCCTTACGTCTTCCGCCATCGCGACCAGCATCTTGCGGACGTTCTCAGCCTGGGCTTGCTCCTGGCTGTGAAAGGAGATCTTCTCCAGCTTGGTGACACCGGCGACAAGCTTGCCGACGGTGGGCCCGAAGCTCTGTTCCAGGTCGGCGATCGTCAGGTGGGTGTCCTCCACCGTGTCGTGGAGGATTGCCGCCGCAAGCGTATCGCGATCCAGCTGCAGATCAGCCAGGATGCCGGCCACGCTCAGAGGATGCTCGATGAACTTTTCGCCACTCAGCCGGTTCTGGTCGTAGTGAGCGCTGGCCGCAGCGTCGTAGGCGCGCGACAGTACCTCTACGTCCTGCGGCGGAAGGTACCCGACCTTACCTAGGAGATCGGCGAACTGCATGGCCACGTCCTCGGGGTATCGATGCTGAAATTATCCCCGAAGATCGGACGGCTGAATCAGGCCCGGCTAATAGGCCTTAGCCCAAACGACCTCCGAGGTGGCGGGCCGGCCGCAAATGGCGCACGCAGAACCATCGGAGATTGACCGGTCAAGGATCACCCGGGTGGTAGCGGTCGTCTCCTGCTTTACCCTGTTCTCGTCCTCCGGGCTTCCGCACCAGGGCGTGATTACGAAGCCGATCGAATCGTTGAAGAAACGGACCAGGGCGTCCATGGAGTCAACCCGTTGCGTGTGCGCCTCACGAAATTGCCTTGCGCCATCCAGCATGGCGGCCTGGATCCTGCCGAGCCGGGCAGCGATCGCCACCGGGAGGTCTTGAAGGGGCACCGCTTCCTTGACCTTGTCCAGGCGCTGAACCAGGGTCACCTCCCCCTTGGCCAGGTCCCGGGGACCCACCTCGAGCCGGATCGGCACTCCCTTCAACTCCCATTCGTTGAACTTGAACCCGGGCCTGGAGTCGCGCCAGTCCACCTTGACCCTGATGTCGTCCGCGTCGAGTTGGGCGACGACGGGTGCGAGCGCGCTCTCGATCTGGCTCCGCTCGGTATCGCTACGGAAGATGGGAATCACGACCACCTGGATGGGCGCAATCCTCGGCGGCAGCTGGAGACCAGCTTCGTCGCCGTGCGCCATCACGATCGCGCCCACCATCCTGGTCGACATACCCCAGCTGGTCGAATAGGGGTACTCAAGAGCGTTGCTTTGTCCGGTAAAGGTGAGGTCGTAGGCGCGGCTGAAGTTGTCGCCGAAGTAGTGCGACGTGCCGGATTGGAGTGCCTTACCGTCCTTCATCATGACCTCGATCGAGGTCGAATACTGCGCCCCTGCGAACTTCTCAGCTTCCGACTTCCGACCCGAAAGCACCGGCATGGCGCACCAGTCCTCCGCGATCTGGCGGTAGCAGTCGAGCATCGTCGCCACCTCCTGCTCCGCCTCAGCCGGAGTTTCGTGGAAGGTATGCCCCTCCTGCCAGAGGAACTCGCGAGTACGCAGGAAAAGGCGGGTCCGCAACTCCCAGCGAAAGACGTTGTTCCACTGGTTGGTGAGCATTGGGAGGTCCCGGTATGACTGGATGTAATCGCGTAGCACGCTGGCCAGCATGGTTTCCGAGGTCGGCCGGAGCACCAGCGGCTCATCCAGTTCCTTCCCTCCCCCATGCGTCACAGTCTGGAACTCGTGGGCGAAACCCTCGACATGCTCCGCCTCCTTCTGCAGAAAGCTCAGCGGGATCAGCGCCGGGAAATACCAGTTCTCATGCCCGGTCTTCTTGATCATGTCGTCGAGCGCGTCCCGGATGTTCTCCCAGAGCGCGTAGCCGTAGGGCCGGATCACCATGCATCCCTTGACCGGTGAATAATCAGCCAGCTGCGCCTTGCGGACCACGTCCGTGTACCACCCCGGAAAATCCTTCGCCTGGCTGCGAATCTTATCGACAAATCCTGGCTTTTCTTCGTCGGCCATCAGCGCCTGAGTATAGATTTCGCGAGGCTGTAGCCCCGCAGGCGGGCACCGCGAGGCCGCAGGCCGAGCCGCGCTTTGGCGCGTATCAGCACCGGCGCCGCATGCCGCCTGTACGCGCAGGGCTCGCGTGCCGCTCCTGCGGCCGCGAGCCGGGCATGGGCGGCTGGACGGCGCTGGTGCGTGTTAGTTACAGCGGAAGAAGGCTTAAGCGGCGCTGTTCGCCGCGTCTTCCTTGGCGATAATGTCGAGCTCGCGCAGCAGGGCGGGTACAAGCTCTTTCTCGGGGAAGGTGCCGACGATCTTGCCGTGCTTGAAGAGGATGCCCTTGTTCTTGCCGCCGGCGATGCCGATGTCGGCGTGCTGTCCTTCGCCTGGGCCGTTGACGACACAACCCATGACCGATACGTTGATCGGACGCTTGATCTTTTTCAGGGCCTTTTCCACCTCGGCGACCATCGGCAGCATGTCGATTTCGAGCCGGCCGCACATCGGGCAAGCGATCAGGTTGGGGCCGGTCTGCTTCTCCGCCAGCGCGTTGATGATGCCGTAGGCGACCTCCACCTCCTCCACCGAATCGCCCGCCAGGGAGACCCGGATGGTGTCACCGATGCCTTCCTCCAGGAGGACGCCGATCCCGACCGCGCTCTTTACCGAGCCTGTCCGCGGCGGGCCCGATTCAGTCACGCCCAGGTGCAGCGGGTACGAGATCTTGTCGGCAATCGCCCGATTGGCGGCGATCATGGTAGGGGGGTCCGAGGCCTTCATCGAGACCTTGATCAGGTTGAAATCGAGTGACTCGAGGATGTGGATGTGACCGAGAGCGGCCTTGACCATCGCCTCGACCACCTCTTCGGTGGGCGGTCGGACGCCGGCCCCTTCCTTAGCCCGGCCCGGCAGCGATCCGGCATTGACGCCGATTCGGATCGGGATCTCGCGCGCCTTCGCCTGGCGGGTGATCTCTTTCACCTTGTCCGGGTCCTTGATGTTGCCCGGGTTGAGACGTAGCCCATCGACACCTGCCGCCAGTGCCAGAAGGGCGAGCGGGGCGTCGTAGTGGATGTCGGCAATGATGGGTAGCGGCGAGCCCTTTTTGATCTCGATCATGGCCTCGGCCGCCTCCCTGGTGGGCACAGCCACCCGAACGATCTTGCAGTTGGCGTCCTTTAGCCGTCCGATCTCATTCAGAGTCGCCTTGACGTCGCGGGTGTCGGACTTGCACATCGACTGGACGACGATCTCGGCGGCACCGCCGATTACGACATCGCCGACCCTTACCGGGACCGATTTACGCCGGGGCCTCATTTCCTCATCTCAGCACATCGTTATATGTCACAAGGGCGATCAAACCAAACAAAAGCGCCAGGCCGACGTAGTGTACGACCTGCTCCCGCTGCGGGTCGACGGGCCGGCCCCGGATCAGTTCGAGCACGAGGAAGGCAGCGCGGCCGCCGTCGAGCGCCGGAAAGGGCAGGATGTTGAGAAGCCCCAGGCTGAGGCTGAGGAAGGCGACGATCCCTATCAGGCTGATGCCGCCGCCCTGGGCGGCCTTGGCGGTGGTTTTTACGATCCCGACCGGGCCCTCAAGGCCGCGAGGGCCGAAGAAACCACCCAGGCTTTTGTCGGTGGCCAGCTGGTACAGCCCGCTGAAGGTGCCGACAATCGACTCGCCGGTTCGCTGCAGGGAGAGCGGGGCAGCCTGAAGGGGGCCCATTTTCTGGGTGATGAAGGCCGGATGGAAGCCGAGGATATAGTTGCCGCCGGCTGGATCCAGTTTGGGGGTGACGGTCAGCGTAAAAGGCTGACCGTTGCGGTCAACGGTGACCGTGACCGGGGCCCCCTTGGACGCATTGAGCGCATTGGGCAGGTCGTCGAACTGAACGATCTGTCTGCCGTCCACCGAGCGGATCACGTCTCCCGACAGCAGGCCTGCGGAGCTCGCTGGAGTGCCAGCGTCCACGCTGCTCACATGCACGGGTGTCTGCACGTCGGATGTGCCGACGAAAACGAATACTCCGAAAAAGATCAGGGTCGTCAATGCCAGGTTGAAGACCGGCCCGGCTACGATGACTGAAAAGCGCTGCCACAGCGGATGCGCGTTGAAGCTGCGTGGGCCGGCCTCCATGCTGCCATCCATCCCTGCCAGCTTCACGAAGCCACCAAGCGGGATGGCGCGGATGGCGTATTGAGTTTCACCCAGCTGGCGTCCGATGAGCAATGGCCCGAAACCGACGCTGAATTGCTCAACCTTGATTCCGGAAAGCTTGGCGGTGAGGAAATGCCCGCCTTCATGCACGACGACGATCCCGGTAAAGATCAAGACGATCAGGACGGCGACCAGTAACGGACTCACGCCGGGCGCTTGCTCCTCTCGGTTGTCGTGCTGGGCCGCCAGTCCCGCACGTAAGCGCGGGCCCAGGCGTCGGCTCCCAGGACGGCTTCCAGGGAGGTGGCTACGCTGGGAGCAGATGCCTGAAGACAGGACCGGACGGCGGGAATGATGTCGACGAACCGTAGCCGTCCCTTGAGGAAAAGTTCAACGGCGACTTCATTCGCGGCGTTGAGTACGGCGGGCGCGGTGCCACCCGCTTCGCCGGCCGACCGTGCCAGGCCGATTGCCGGGTAGCGGTTATCGTCCACCGGCTCGAAGGTCAGCTCGCCGATCGCGCCAAGTTCCGGTGGCGCGGTGACTTCGGGAAGACGATGTGGGTAGCCCAGGGCGACTGCAATCGGAAGATGCATGTCGGGTACGCCGAGCTGAGCCTTGACGCTGCCATCGATGAACTGGACCATGGAGTGAACAACGCTCTGCGGATGGACCAGTACTTCTATCTGGGGAAAGGGCACCTCGAAGAGGTAATGCGCCTCGATGATCTCGAGACCCTTGTTCATCATCGTGGCCGAGTCGACCGTAATTTTTGGTCCCATCCGCCAGCGCGGATGGGTCAGGGCCTCGGCTACGCTCACGCTTTCCAACGTCTCCACCGGCCGCCGGAGGAAAGGGCCGCCAGAGCCGGTCAGGACGAGCTTGCCAACGGCCGACCTCTGCTCGCCCCAGAGACACTGCCAGATCGCGCTGTGCTCGCTGTCGACAGGAAACAATTTCGAGCCGTAGCTGCGCATCCTGTCGCGCACCAGCTCGCCGGCCATCACCAGGACCTCTTTGGTCGCCAGCGCGATGTCCTTGCCGGCGTCGAGTGCGGCAAGCGTGGGACCGAGCGCGGCGCTGCCAGACACCGCCACGACCACCATGTCGACCTCCGGGTCCTTCATCGCCTCCTCGATCGAGCGTGTTGCGGCGGCCATGTCCGCACCGGCCGCGATCAGGCTGCGCACCCCCGGATGGCGCGCGGTAATCGCTTCCAGCCCGGCGGCATCGCTGCCGGCCACCACCGTCCTGAGACAGAAACGGTCTGGATAACGCTCGACCAGATCGCAGACCTGCCGGCCTATCGACCCGGTGGCCCCCAGCAGGGCAAGACGCTTAGGCGAGGATGGAGCTGTAGTCATGGGCTTGTCAGATGGAAGCAGATGATGGGGCTCGACCGTGCCGAGCGCTTCAGTAGAGATGCAAAAAGGTGACGTAATAGTACACGACGACTCCGACCATTAGCAGTGAATCGATGCGATCGAGGATCCCTCCGTGGCCAGGGATGAGATGGCTTGCGTCCTTCACCCCCGCGCTCCGTTTGATCTGTGACTCGACCAGGTCACCGATCTCGGCAAAGACGCCGATCAGAGCCCCGAGGATGATGCTGTGGGGTAATCCGATGTTCAGAAACAACCCCGCCACGCCGAAGAAGAGGCTGGTCGCGAGGAGCTCAGCGACGGCACCTTCAACCGTCTTCTTAGGGCTGATGCGAGGAAAGAAGGGGTGGCGTCCGAGCAGGGTCCCGGCGACCATGGCGACTGTATCGCCTACCCAGATGCTTCCGAGGACGGCGATCACGTAGCCGAAGCCCAGGTGGTTGGGGTCCGGCCGGTGCAGGAAGTAGAGAGCGATATAGAAGCTCAGCAGGTAACCGAGGTAGAGGCTGCCGCCGACGGCAAGCGCCCAGCGGGTCAGGCTCAGCCGCCAGTCGCGAACGAACACCTGGCTGCTCAGACCGAGCACGGTTGCGGCTGCGAGCAGAAAGGTCAGTGTGGCCCAACCAGGCAAACGGTCGTGCAGCAACAACGCGTAACTGAGCGGGACCAGTAACCAGGGCGGTGCGCTGGCGCTCATCGCCCGCGTCAATCGCCAGTACTCCAGCAGCGCCGCGCCGAGGATGGTCCCGGTGCCGAGGTAGACCCAGAAGGAGCCGGCGATCAGCACCGCCAGGACAAGCGCTATCAGGACGGCGGCAGCGGCAATCCTCGCCCTCATGTTCGAACGCCGGCTCAACTGCAGATTGGGCTTCCCAGCTTCCGCCTCAGCGACCTCGATTGCTCACCTCCTCGGGACGGGCACCAAATCGTCTGACCCGTCGTTGATAAGAAGCAAGCGCGTCGTCGAGCTCGTTCTCGCCGAAATCGGGCCAGAGCGTCGCGGTGCTGTAGAACTCGGAGTATGCCGCCTGCCAGAGAAGGAAATTGCTCAGTCGCATCTCGCCTGCCGTTCGGATCACGAGGTCGGGATCAGGCAATCCACGTGTGTAGAGGTGCTCCGAAACGGCCCGCTCGTCTATCGCTGTGAGGTCCGCGCCTTCCCTGGCCAGCTCACGGATCGCGTCGATGATCTCGCCGCGGCCTCCATAGTTGATCGCGATGTTGAGCACGGAGCGCGCCCCGATCCGAGTGCGTTCGTTGGCGTGTCGGATCTGCTCCTGCAAGGCATTACTGAGCTCGCTCAAACGCCCGGAGAAGCGCAACTCGATGCCACGGTGCGCAAGTTCATCAACCTCCCGGCGGATGCTCTCGGAAAATAGGCTCATCAAAGCATCCACCTCGTCTCGCGGACGGGACCAGTTCTCGGTCGAAAATGCAAACACGGTGAGGATCCGGATACCACGCCGGTCGGCTGCCTCGGCGACCCGCCGGATCGACTCGATGCCAGCTTTATGCCCCATCACGCGCGGCAGGAAACGCTCACGGGCCCAACGACTGTTGCCATCCATGATTATCGCCACATGTTCGGGGGGCGGCCGCGAGTTCACTGGAGCTTCTTACACTTCCATGATCTCGGCTTCTTTGCGGGCGGCCATCTCGTCCACGCGAGCGATGTAGCGATCGGCGACCTTCTGCAACTGCTCGCCGCCGCGCCGCGCCTCGTCAGCCGAAATCTTTTTCTCCTTCTCCAGCGACTTGATGCGGTCCATCTGCTCCCGCCGAATGTTGCGGACCGCCACGTGCGCTCCCTCCGCATATCGCTTGACCAGCTTCGCGTACTCGCGGCGCCGCTCTTCATTGAGCGGCGGGATGGGGACTCGGATAAGCTGCCCGTCGTTACCGGGGTTGAGGCCCAGCTCGGACTTCTGGATCGCCTTCTCGACAGCCGCGATCACGGTCCTATCCCAGGGCTGGATCAGGATCAGGCGCGCCTCGGGCACGGTAATCGTCGCAAGCTGATTCAGCGGTGTCGGGTTGCCGTAATACTCGACCGGGATGTGGTCCACCAGGGAGGCGCTGGCCCGGCCCGTACGGATGGTCATGATTTCCTTGGCCAATGCATCAATGCTCTTTTGCATCTTTGTCTCGGCGTCTCGGACGTTGTCCTCGATCATTCGCGGTCTCCCACGTAAGTACCGATCTGCCTGCCCAGCACCGCACTCTCGATACTGCCCTCCTGGGAATGGTCAAACACGATGATGGGGATCTTATTTTCGCGGCAGAGAGTCACGGCTGTATGGTCCATCACCCGCAGATCCTTGTTGATCAGGTCCAGGTATTCCAGGTGGGCGAACCGCTTTGCCTTTGGGTCCTTCATCGGGTCAGCATTGTAGATTCCGTCGACTTTTGTCGCCTTCAACACCACCTCCGCCTCGATCTCAACCGCGCGGAGGGCCGCCGTAGTATCGGTGCTGAAGTACGGGTTACCGCTGCCAGCCGCCAGTATCACCACCCGGTCCTTCTCGAGGTGGCGCACAGCCCGGCGGCGGATGTAAGGTTCGGCGATCTGATGCATGCTGATCGCAGTCTGTACCCTTGTCGGTTGCCCGATATTCTCCAGGGCGTCCTGGAGCGCGAGCGCGTTGATGACTGTCCCAAGCATTCCCATGTAATCAGCCGTGACCCGATCCATACCGCGCTTGCTGGCGGCATCGCCACGGATGATATTGCCGCCTCCCACAACGATGGCGAACTGGGTGCCGTAAGCGCGCTTGACCCGGACGATCTCCTCGGCGATGGCGTGGACCACCCCCGGATCGATGCCGAAGGTCCCCGCGGCTGCCAGTGCCTCGCCGCCGAGCTTCAACAGCACGCGCTTGTATCGGGGCGCCGCGGACGGCTTGATCACTCGACTTAGCCTGCTTCTCCTACCTTGAAACGAGCGAAACGGGAAATGGTTATGTTCTCACCGAGCTTGGCAATTGCCTCTTTGAGCAATTGCTCGATCGTCTTCTTGTCGTCCTTTGCCCATGCCTGGTCGAGCAGGACCTCCCGCTTGTAGAAGTCGTTGAGCTTGCCCTGGACGATCTTCTCCACCACTGCAGGCGACTTCTTGGCGTCATTCGCCTGGGCTTCGAAGATCTTGCGCTCCCGATCCACGACGTCAGCCGGGACATCCTCGCGTCGCAGGTAACGTGGTTCGGCGGCCGCAATGTGCACGGCGATCTCGTGCGCGAGATGGCGAAATTCATCGTTGCGCGCTACGAAGTCACTCTCGCTGTTCAACTCCAGCAGCACGCCCAGCTGATGATTGTGGTGCACATAAGTTGCTATCAGCCCCTGCGCCGCAACTCGTGCTGACTTCGAGCCTGCCTTGGCGATCCCCTTCTGGCGCAGCCAGTCCTTTGCCTTCTCGAAATCTCCATTGCACTCTTCGAGGGCGCGTTTGCAATCCATCATGCCGGCACCGGTCGCCTCCCGCAGCGCCTTTACCTGGTCGGCAGGTATCGCCATCTACTTCTCGTCATCCAGGGCTTCGTCCTCGTAGAACTCGGCCTCGTCGATGGTAGGCATGCCCGCCAGTCCCTTCTCCTCTTCTTCTTCCTCGTCCTCACCGAACTCGAATTCGGTTACCGGCATTTCCGGCGCGACCACCGCGAGCTCGTCGGGGCTGATCAGCTGGCGCGCCTCGAGCGCGGCGTCGGCGATCTTCGAGGTGATCAGCTTGACCGCGCGGATTGCGTCGTCGTTACCAGGGATGACATGGTCAATCTCGTCCGGGTCGCAGTTCGAGTCCGTGATGGCCACCAGCGGAATGCCCAGCTTGCGAGCCTCGGTTACCGCGATGTGCTCCTTGCGCGGGTCGACCACGTATACGGCGCCTGGAAGGCGCTTCATATCCGACATGCCGCCGAAGAACCGTTCGAGTCGCTGGTACTCCTCCTCGAGCTGCGTGATCGCCTTCTTGCTACCGGTAAAACCGCCGTCGTTGCGGATGGCGCGCAGGCTGTTAAGTCGGTCGATCTGCCGGCGCATCACCGTGAAGTTGGTCAGCATCCCTCCCATCCAGCGATGGTTTACGAAGGGCATACCGGAACGCCGTGCCTCGAGCTCGATCGATTCCTGGGCTTGCTTTTTGGTCCCGACGAACAAGACTGTCTTGCCGGTCCCGACCACATCCTTTACCCAGGTCGAGGCGTCGTCGAGAAGCTTGACCGTCTGTTGCAGGTCGATGATGTGAATCCCGTTCCGGGCGGTGAAGATGTAGCGCTTCATCTTCGGATTCCAGCGGCTGGTCTGATGTCCAAAATGGACACCTGCCTCGAGCAGCTGCTTGAGCGTGACGAGTGGCATGCGAGAGTCCTCCTTGTTTTTGACGCTTCCGCCTCCATCGCTCGACGGCCGGACCCCGTGGGCAACCCGGCACGCCGTCAGAAGGCGTGTTTAATCCGCGCGCATGAGTATAACCTGCCCCGTCAGGCGGCAGGCGCGGTCGGCTTCCTGGTACGCGACGTACGCGACCCGCGCGGCGGTTTGGTGGTCGTCCTGGCGGCACGCTCCGGCTTGCAGCCGGGGTAGTCGGAACAGCTCTTGAAGTCCCCGTACTTGCCCTTGCGCATCACCTGCGGCTTGCCGCAACGCGGACATGGATCGTCGAGCAGCAGTTCGCTCGGCTCCGGCGGGGTGATTGTGCGAGTACCGCCTTCCAGGTAGCGGCATTGCGGGTAGCCGGAACAACCTATAAAAGTGCCGAAACGGCCGGTGCGATTGAGCAACGCCTTGCCGCACTTCGGGCAGACGCGATCGGGGACCACGTCCGCCGGGTTGATCTCACGCTTGACGTAGCGGCATTTCGGGTAACCCGAGCAGGCCACGAACGGTCCGCGCGTGCCGGTCCGCTCGACAAGCGGCTTGCCGCAGGTCGGGCACGGCTCGCCCGTCTCCTTTGCGGGTGGGGCCTTCTCCTGGCCTTCGCGCCCCTGGATGTAGTCGCAAGTGGGATAGAGCGAGCAACCGACGAACTGCCCCATCTTGCTCATCCGGTAGACCAGCCGGCCGTCCCGGCCTTCCTCCTTGCACTTCGGGCAATCCTCGCCAGTCTCCCGCATCGGAACCTTGACCCGTTCCGTAGCCTCCGCCTTGGTCAGCGTTTTCAGGAATGGTTTGAAGAACTCGCGCACGATCGGCACCCATTGCCGTCGCCCTTCTTCGACGTCATCGAGTTCCTCTTCCATCTCCGCCGTGAAGCCGGCGTCGACGATATCGGGAAAGTGCTCGATCAGCCAGCTGTTGACCGTCTTGCCGAGGTCGGTCGGGTGCAGCCGCCGCTCTTCCTGCTCAACGTAATGGCGGCTCTGAATCACGTCTATGGTCGGCGCGAAGGTGCTGGGACGTCCAACGCCGAGCTCTTCCAGTGCCTTGATCAGCGAGGCTTCGGAATAACGCGGCGGTGGTTGGGTGAAGTGCTGCTCCGGCTTCAATTCCCGCAGGTCGAGCGCTTCGCCGACCGCCAGCAGCGGCAATTCCTTTTCCTCGTCGTTCTCGCTATCGCGCTCCCACACGCGATAGAAACCATCGAAGACCAGAACCGATCCGTTGGCGCGGAAGAGCCACGCGCCCGCGCCGATATCGGCACGGGTCTGGGCAAAACGTGCCGGCGACATCTGGCTGGCCGTGTATCGCTGCCAGATCAGTCGATAGAGCTTGAACTGGTCCGGGGTCAGGAAGGTTCGAACCGCGTCTGGGGTACGGGTAACGTCCGTCGGCCGGATCGCCTCGTGCGCATCCTGGACCGTGCCCTTGGACTTCCACTCTGCTCGATCGCGACGTGCATAGGTCGGACCGAACTGGTCGGTGATGAAGCGACGGGTTGCGGTAACCGCCTCCTCCGAGACCCGGAAGGAGTCGGTTCGCATGTAGGTGATCAGGCCCACCGGTCCTTCACTACCGAGCTCGATGCCCTCGTACAGCTGCTGGGCGAGGCTCATTGTCCGGTTTGGCTTGAACCGTAGACGGTTGGAGCCGTCCTGCTGCAGCGTACTCGTCTTGTAGGGTGGTGGCGAGTTTCGCGTCGTGTCCTTGGTCTCGATCGAGAGAACGCTGTAGCTCGCGCCCTCGAGCTGCGCCATGATCTCCTGGACCTGCGGCTCGGCGGTTAGCTCCGCCTTGTCTTCTCCCTGCTTGCCGATGAAACGCGCGGCGAAGACTCGATCGGAGCCCTGCTGCTTGGCCAGCATCGCATCCAGCGTCCAGGACTCAACCGGGATAAAGCGCTCGATCTCCTCCTCGCGTTCGCAGACAAGGCGGACGGCGACCGACTGAACGCGGCCGGCGCTGAGTCCCTTGCGGATCTTCTTCCACAGGAGCGGGCTGAGCTTGTAGCCGACCAGCCGATCGATCACACGGCGTGCCTGCTGGGCATCGACCAGGTCCTGGTTGATGGGCCGCAGCGCCAGCAGTGCCTTTTCCACGGCAGATGGCGTGATCTCGTGCAACTCGATCCGCCTCGGCTCGGTCAGCTTGAGGACGCTGGCGAGGTGCCAGGCAATCGCCTCACCTTCGCGGTCCGGGTCGGAAGCAAGAAGCACCTCAGACGCGCCCTTGGCTGCCGCCTTGAGGTCGCGGATCGTGCTCTCCTTTCCGGGGATGGTCACGTACTCCGGCTTGAAGGCATCGTCGAGGTCGATCCCCAGCGTGCTCTTGGGAAGGTCGCGCACGTGGCCCATCGAGGCGCGGATGTCGTACTTTCCGCCCAGGTAGCGCGCAAGGGTTTTTGCCTTTGCCGGTGACTCGACGATGATCAGTGGATTTGCCATTTCAGTTCTGTGGGCGCCGGGTTACCGCACCGCAGTCGCCGATTATATAGTTGCCCAATTCCAATAAAGTCAAGCGGCGGCTGACTTCCTTGATGTCGAGATTCAAGATCGCAGCCAATTCGTCATGATGGCGCGGTTCTACCCAATCAAGCAATTCCCAAACGGCGGCCAGATCAGGATCGACCGGTCCGGAAGCATCAACCGACCGCCTGCGGGAATGCGCCGCGGCCCGCATCGCGGGCGGAACCAGCGCCGGGAATTCCTCCAGCACATCCTCAACCGTTTGCAGCAATTTAGCGCCATCCTTGATCAGCCGGTGGGGACCGATGGCAACCGGGTTTTCGATGCTCCCGGGGACGCAGAAGACCTCGCGGTTGGCTTCCATCGCCATTCGGGCCGTGATCAAAGCACCGCTGCGCTCCGCCGCTTCGACCACGATCACCCCGAGGCTCATGCCGCTGATGATGCGGTTGCGATGAGGAAAGCGGCTCGGCAGCGGTGGCGTCCCGGGCTCGGCTTCGGTAACCACGGCACCGGCAACGGCAATCTCTTCGGCAAGACCGGCGTGCTCGGGCGGGTAGATCTCATCCAGTCCGGTCGCGAGCACGGCAACCGTCGGCGTCCTCCCCTCGAGTGCGCCTCGATGGGCCGCCGCATCCACGCCGCGTGCCAGTCCGCTGACGACGATCACGCCGCGATCGGAAAGCTCCCTTGCCAGCCGGCGTGCGGTTCGAGTCCCGTAGGGTGTTGCCCGTCGCGATCCCACGATCGCGATCATGGGACCCTCTGGCAGTCGGCCGTTTACATAGAGATGATCGGGCGGGTCGAAGATCTCGCGCAGTAGGGCGGGATAGTCAGGTTGATCGCGCTCGATCCGTGCTGCCGTCAACCGCTTTCCCGATATTGCAGCGCCTCGGCCACGTGACACAGTTCAAGTCCTGCCGCACCCTCCAGGTCGGCGATGGTTCTTGCTACACGGAGAACTCGGTGGATCGCGCGGCCACTCAGACGCAGGCGCTCCGCCGCGCTTTCGAGCAGGTCTCGCGCCGCGGTAGGCAGATGGGCGTCACGTCGCAACATGGGCCCGGTCAGGCTGCCATTCAAGGGCCCCTGCGGTCGCCGCGCATGCTGGCGCTCGCGTGCCTGCTGGACGCGGTCGCGAACCACCCGGCTGGGTTCGCCATAACCGGCCTCGCCGAGCAACTCGCCGGCGGGCTGCCTCAGGACCCGCACCTGGAGGTCGATTCGATCGCGGATCGGTCCCGAGATCCGGTCCCGATATCGCGCTCGCGCCAGCGGCGTGCATTCGCAAACGCGTCCCGGGTCACCGGCAAATCCACAGGCGCAGGGATTGGCCGCGGCAACCAGGATGAAGCGGCCGGGCAGCACCGCGTGCCCGCGAGCGCGCGCGACTGCCAACCGGCCTTCCTCGAGCGGCTGGCGCAACGCCTCCAGCGCATCGCGGCGGAATTCCGCGAACTCGTCGAGAAACAAAATGCCCCGGTGCGCCCGGGTGACCTCGCCGGCCAGCGGCATGTTTCCGCCGCCACCCACCAGGCCGGCCGGAGAGATGCTGTGATGCGGTGATCGAAAGGGCGGCGTGCGCACCAGTCCGGCACCCGGCGGCAGCATCCCGAGGCAGGAGGCGATGGTCGTAACCTCCAGCGCTTCCTCGACCGTGAGCGGCGGAAGCAAGCCGGGCAGCGCCCGGGCCAGCAGCGTCTTACCTGCTCCCGGCGGACCCATCATTAATAGGTGGTGTCCTCCCGCGGCTGCAATCTCGAGCGCCCTACGAGCGTGCGGCTGGCCGCAGACCTCGGCGAGGTCGACTGTCTCGGCTTGCGTTCCCGGCTCAGCCTGGAGCGCGCTGCCGCCGTCGGGCAGCGGAGCTCCGTCTTTCCAGTGCTCGATCAACTCGCTCAGATGGCTCACCGGCACGACCGCCAGCCTGGTGGCCAGGCGCGCCTCCTGGAGGTTGGCACGTGGAATGAAAAACCGTCGAGCGCCGAGCCGCTCGAGGTGAGCGGTGATCGCGAGTACACCGCGGACGGACCGTACCCGGCCGTCCAGCGCCAGCTCGCCGAGCCAGGCCGCCTCCGGGGGCAGACTGCGTTCCATCGCGGCGGATACGATGGCCACCGCCATGGCCAGGTCGAAGCCGCTTCCGAGTTTGGGCAGCTGGGCCGGCGCCAGGTTGACCGTGACCTTTCGGCCGGGGAACTCGAAGCCGCTGTTGTTGATCGCGATCTTAACCCGCTCTCGCGCCTCCTGCAGGGCGCGATCGCCGAGCCCGACGATGTGGAAGCCGGGCAGACCCTCAGCGATGTTGGCCTCGACATCGACGCGTACTCCCTCGAGCCCGAAGACGGCGCCACACAGAGCGCGGGCCAGCATCGCACGCTATCTTATACTATTTTGTGTATCGGTATTCACAACAACCGGGGGCCTGGGGCCGACAATGAAGACATGCCCTGGAAGCGATCCGCCGCCCGTGCCGCGGGATTCATCACGACGGTGCCCTACCGACTCCCGGGTGCCCGGATCACAATCGGGCCCCGGCTGCTCGGCAACGGGAGACTTCGGATAACCGGTCCGGGACGTGTGGAGCTGGGAGCTGACGTCAACGCATGGTCACACGCGGAAGCGAACCGCCTGATCACGACCAGCGCTCAGGCGGTTATCCGAGTCGGCCGGAACGTGCGCCTGAATGGCTGCACCCTGATCGCGGCTGAGTCGATCGAGGTTGGCGATGATTGCGTCCTCGGCTCGTGCGAGATCCGTGACCACCTGCCCAACTTCACACGGGCAGGTCGCGCCTATTCCCCGGCGCACGCCCCGGTGATCCTGCAGGACAACGTCTGGGTCGGCGGACAGGTGTCAATCCTCCCGGGTGTGACGGTAGGGAGGAATTCAGTGCTCGGTATCCACGCCGTGGTTTCCAGCCAGGTCCCATCCAACGTGATCGTCGCAGGCAACCCCGCCCGTGTGATCCGCGCTTTGGATGGCGCGCCGCGGGATAATCCACCAGAGTGAAGGCAAATCCCCCGCCACCCATTTGCGATCAGTGCAAGCGCATGCCGAACTGGGAGCGCCTGACTGGACCGGACCGGGAGGTCACCCTGGACGATGGTCGGATCGTGGTCCGCCGTGGCCAGGTCTGGGTCTGTCCCCACTGCGGCCATAGCACGCCGGTTTCATTCGAGGCCTGGACCTGATCAAAGCGCCGGTCCTGAGGACGCTCGAGCGCCTCGAAGAGCGGCTGGCCCGGCAACTGCCGCACCGCCTCGATGCGCCGCCTCCGCTGCTCCGCGCGGGCGTCCTCATACCACTCCTGCGTAACGAGGAGCAGGTCGAGGTACTCTTCACTCGCCGGACGGATACGGTTCTCACTCACAAGGGTCAGATATCCTTCCCCGGCGGCCAGCGGGAGCCTTCCGACCTAAGCATGGTGGAAACCGCATTGCGGGAGAGCTACGAAGAGATCGGTCTCGATGCCTCCTCGGTCAGCGTGCTCGGGGAGATGGACGACATGTTCACGTCGGTGAGCGGGTACATCGTCACGCCGGTCGTCGGGCTGGTAGACGAACCGCTACCGGCTCTGACACTCGCTCCCGCCGAGGTCAAGAGTGTCTTTACGGTCGGGGTTGACCGGCTGCTCGACGACTCGGTCCACAGGACCGAGACCCGAGAGCTGGCCGGCCGTTCCTACCAGATTCATTTCTTCACAGTCGGCGATGATGTCATCTGGGGAGCGACCGGCTTTATCCTGCATCAATTCCTGCGGGCCTGGGAGGGCGCCGTCTGCGAGGCTGTCAGTCGATCGCGTTCTTGATGTGGTCGACGCGCAGCAGCTTGCCCTGACGTACCGTCAGGCCGACCACGTCGAAGCGAACGGGCCCGCGATAGGGCGTTTGTTTGAGGTAATAGAGGGCCAGCTGCCGTAGTTTTCGTATCTTCCTAGCATCGACCGCCTCCTGGGGTAGGCCGAAGCCATGGCCGGTGCGGGTCTTGACCTCGACGAAGACGAGCGTGTCCGCATCCCTCGCGACCAGGTCGAGCTGACCGATCGGCGTGCGGACATCGCGCCCGATGATGGCGTAACCGAGACCGCGTAGATGGTCCTCCGCGAGCGCCTCCCCGCTAGCCCCGAGCAATGAGGGCAAAAGCCGCCGCCTCCAGTTCGGCTCGCGATCGAATCGAAGTAAAGGATCGCCGGTGGAGCGGACTAAGGCCGTGCTGGTCCATGGCGGCAAGGTGATCGGGGGTGGGATAACCCTTGTGCGCTTCGAAGCCATAACCGGGAAACTGCTCCGCCGTACGGATCATGATCCGATCGCGAGTGACCTTGGCCAGGATACCGCCGGCCATGATCGATATCGAACGCCGGTCGCCTTTGACGATCGGAAGCTGCGGTACCAGTGCCTCGGGGAGTGTGAAGCCGTCGACCAGCAGGTAGTCGAGCCGCCGGTTCAGCTGCTGGAGCGCAATGCCCATCGCCCAGCGAGCGGCCCGAGAGACGCCCACGCGGTCGATCTCGTCGACTTCGACAATGCCCACGCCCCATGCCTCGGCGCCTTCCAGGATGCGCTCGTAATAATGGTCGCGCTGCTCGGCCGTAAGCAGCTTTGAATCGTCGATACCCTCACAGTCAAAATAGGGACGCATGATGGTTGCGCCCGCCACCACCGGCCCGGCCCACGGTCCACGCCCTGCTTCATCGACTCCGGCAACCGTCAGGTAGCCGAGCCCGAAGGCCTGGCGCTCGAAGACCCAGAGGTCCCGGTCAGCTTTCGGGCGTTTCGCCTTGCTCGCCGGGGGACGTCGGTTCTGGAGTCGTGGTTGTGCCAACGGCTTGTCGTTTCTCCCGAATCCTTGCGCTCTTGCCGACTTTGCCACGAAGGTAATAGAGCTTTGCCCGGCGCACCTTGCCGTGCCGGACGACATCTATCTTGTCGATGCGCGGGGAATGCAGCAGGAAACTCCGCTCGACGCCGACCCCGTGGGCGATCCGCCGCACGGTGAAGATCTGCTTGACCCCGCTGCCCCGGCAGCCGATTACCGTGCCCTCGAAGATTTGTACCCGCTCGCGGTTTCCCTCCACCACCTTGGCGTGCACCTTCACGGTGTCGCCAGGAGTGAGGCTGGAGACCTTCAGGTTCTTGCGCTCGCTCTCCGTGTCAAGGAGGTCGATGACGTTAGGCACGGCTCAAAAGGATACCATTGCACGCTCGGGAAGGCGCGGATCAGAGACTGAGGTCCGGCCGTCGCCGCCTGGTACGGCCTTCGGCCTGGGCGCGTCGCCACTTCTCGATCTCGGCGTGATGGCCCGAGAGAAGTACCTCCGGTACGGCGAGGCCCTCGAAGACGGCGGGGCGCGTGTAGTGAGGATATTCGAGCAGCTCGGTGCCAAAGGAATCGTCGAGTGGCGAGTCGGCCGAGCCAAGCACGCCCTCGCGCAACCGGCTCACGGCGTCGATCAGGACCATCGCCGGCAGTTCGCCGCCGGTTAGAACGTAATCGCCGATTGAAATCTCCCGATCAGCAAGACCCGTGGCAACGCGCTCGTCGACCCCCTCGTAACGACCGCAGATGAGGTACAGGTCGTCGTGCGCCGACAGCTCGCGCACGAGCGGCTGCCTGAGCCGCTCTCCCTGGGGACTGAGCAGTACCACCGGGCCGCGGCCGTTCCGGGATCGAACCGCTTCGAAGATAGGCTCGGGCTTGAGCACCATTCCCGCCCCGCCGCCGTAGGGAATGTCGTCGACCTGCCGGTGACGGTCGTGCGCGTAGTCGCGCAGGTGGTGTATCTGGAGCCGTACCGCTCCAGACTGGAGCGCACGGCCCGTCACGCCCGCGCCGAGCGGTCCGGGGAAGGCTTCAGGAAAGAGGGTCAGCACCTCGAAGATCATGCCTCCGTATCCTCCCGTAAATCGACTGTTATCTGGCCCTCGCCCAGGTCGACCTTTAGAACCACGCTCGACACCATGGGTACCAGCCGGTCTCGCCCCGCGCCGGTTACGCGCAACACATCGTTCGCTGGGTATGTGAGTACCTCCGCCACGGTACCGAGCGCATGGTGATCATGGTTGTCGATCACCCTCAGGCCAACCAGCTGAAAGTGGTAGTAACGATCGGCCGGCAGGGTGCGGGCCTCGCTGAGTGGAACGGTGATATAGGCGCCGCGTAAGGGACCGGCCTCCTCGGGGTTGTCGATCCCGGCGAAATTGAGGATCAAACCCCCCTCGGACTGCCATGATCGGGAGATGGTCAGCAGGCGCCCGTCAACCATCACCTGCCGGCCGGCGTCGAACCTGTCGGGAAAGTCTGTGAGGGACTCGACGCGCAAACCGCCGCGCACGCCGTGCGGCTTCAGTACACGACCGATGCGCAGGGCGGGTGCCGCGCCTTCGGTCACACGATTTCGACCATCACCCGGTCGTGGTTCTTGAGCGCCGCCGCGCGGACTACGGCCCGGATGGCATCGATGTTGCGGCCACCGCGGCCGATGACCTTGCCGACATCATCGCTCGCGAGGGTGACTTCCACCCGGTTGGTGCGCTCACCCTCTACCATTGCAACCTTGACCTCTTCCGGGTTGGAGACGATGGCCCTGATGATGTAGCCGACCAGTTCGGTGTAATCCTGCATCGACTAAGCCTCGGTCGCCGTCGCGCCCTCGGGCGGCGCGGCGGCGGCGGCGCTGCTGGCGCTCTTGGGAGGCTTGCTGGGACGCTTTCTGGCCGACTCCTTGGGCAGCAGTCCCTCACCGATGAGGAAGGCCCGGGCGGTGTCTGAGGGTCTCGCTCCCTTTTGCAGCCAGGCCTTCACCTTGTCGGCATCGACTGTCCGCTTGACCGGCTCGGACATCGGATCGAAGGTGCCGAGAATCTCGATGAACTTGCCGTCTCGCGGTGAGCGCGAGTCCGCTACCACGAGTCGGTAAAAAGGGTGCTTCTTGGCACCGATGCGACGCATACGAATCTTGACTGACAAGTGAACCTCCTGGCTTCAGCCTTTGAGTAGTTGCGCGGGATCGATGGGCAGCCCGCGGATCCTCTTCCCCTTCCCCATCTGCTTCATCATCTGCTGCATCTGTTGAAAACCCTTGAGCAGCCGGTTGACGTCGGCGATATCGGTCCCGGATCCTCGAGCGATACGGCGACGACGGCTGCCGTTGATCGTCTCGGGCCGGTCTCGCTCGGCCGGCGTCATGGAGAGAATGATCGCCTCCATCTCCTTGAGCTGGTCGTCCGTTGGCAGTGCGCCCGCCAGGTTCTTGATCTTCCCGGCCCCCGGGAGCATTCCGATCAGTCCCTCTAGCGGACCCATCTTCTTCACCTGCTTGAGCTGCTCCATGAAATCGGTCAGGTTCAGCTGGCCGGCCCGCAGTTTCCGTTCCATGTTCCGAGCCTGGCCTTCGTCTACGTGCTCCTGGGCTCGCTCGATCAGAGTCAGGACATCGCCCATGCCCAGGATCCGCGACGCCATCCGGTCGGGATAGAAGACCTCGAGGTCAGTCAGCTTCTCGCCGACGCCGATGAACTGTATCGGGCAGGCGGTCACGGCACGTAGCGAAAGCGCCGCGCCGCCGCGAGCGTCGCCGTCCAGCTTGGTGAGGATGGCGCCCGTCAGGGGTACCGTCTCCTGGAAAGCTGTGGTCACGTTGACCGCCTGCTGACCGGTCATGGCGTCGAGGACGAGCAGCCGCTGCTGCGACGGGACGGCATCGACGATCTGCTTGAGCTCCAGGAGAAGGTCGGCATCCACCTGGAGCCGCCCCGCGGTATCGATGATGATCACGTCCGTGTTCAGACGCCGCGCCTCCTCCAGCGAGGCTCGAGCGATCGCGACGGGATCGGTGCCCCGCGGGGCAAAGGACGGCGCGTTGATACTTTTAGCCAGCATTTCGAGCTGCTCCATCGCGGCCGGCCGGCGGACGTCAGTTGAAACGAGCAGAGGTCGATGGCCTTCGCGGCGCGTGAAGAGCGCGAGTTTGCCCGCAGCGGTCGTCTTCCCGGCGCCCTGGAGCCCGGCCAGCACGATCACCGTCGGCGGCGTCGGCGCGTACACCATCGGCTGCCTCTCGCCGAGCAGCGCGATCAACTCCTCGTGCACGATCTTGACCAGCTGCTGGCCTGGAGTAAGGCTCTCCATCACCTCGACGCCAACCGCCCGAGTGCGGATCCTGGCGATGAAGTCGCGGGCCACCTTGTAGTTGACATCCGCCTCCAGGAGAGCGAGCCGGACCTCGCGCAGGCCGGCGTCGACGTCCGCCTCACTCAGCCTGCCGCGCCCGGTCAGCTTCTTGAGCGCAGCGTCGAGGCGCTCGGTCAGCGAGTCAAACATTGCGTTCCCTGAAGAGGCCTAGCTTTCTCTCGTAGGAGTCGAGGTTGGCGGCCGTCCGGCGGACCACGTCGTAGACCGCGGTCCGGCTCACCCGCTCCCGCTCGGCGATCTCCCCGTAAGACCAGTCCTCCTCCCAGGCCAGGTGCAGGATGCGGCGCTGGTGGTCGGTGAGAAGGGCTCCGTAGAGATCGAGAAGGCGAAGCCGCTGGTGCCTCTGTCGGGTTCTGTCAAGCATTGGGCCTTGACAGTATAGGGTCAGCGCCGGGGCAGCCGTGCCTCCTCATTGTTGAGCACGAATTGAAGCAGCCAGAGGAACCCCGCGACGACCGCGGCCAGGGCGGTCAGACCCAGGATGCCGATGGCGAGGGCGGCAAGGACCACGGCTACGGTTCCTCCTCCTCACTCGGGTCCGTCACCCGTTCGTCCTGCAGTATCTCCATGGCGCTCACGGCCTGTTCGCGGGGTACCCAGAGATCGACCGCGGCATAGCCGCCCACCGTGACAGGTTCCACCGACGCCAGCGCCTCGTGCCTCAGGTAGACGGTTATCCCCGCAGACTCGAGGACGGCCTTCCAGAGGTCGGCTTCGGGCAGACCGCTGGCGGTCACGAGCTTGACGAACGCCGATGGGTTATCGAGAGGATTCATGGTCCTCCTCCATTTGGAGCAATACGCGAAGGTACTCGCCGGCGTCGAAGCGATTGAGATCGTCCAGACCCTCGCCGATTCCGACCAGCTTGACCGGGACGCGAAGTTCCTCCTCGATATTAAGCACCACGCCCGCCCTGGCCGAGCCGTCCATCTTCGTCACCACCAGCCCGGTCAGCCCGATGGCCTCCTGGAAGACCTTGACCTGCTGCGCTGAGTTCTGGCCGATGTGCGCATCGAGCACAGCCAGCACCTCCTGGGGCGCGTTCGGGTCGAGGCGCTCGATCACCCGGCGAACCTTACGCAACTCCTCCATCAGGTCGGTGCGAGTATGCAGCCGGCCGGCCGTGTCGACGATCACGACGTCAGACCCGCGCGCACGCGCAGCCTGGATTGCATCGAAGGCCACTGCGCCCGGGTCGGCCCCGGATTGGTGGGCGACGACGTCAACACCCGCCCGCTCTGCCCATCGCCTCAACTGCTCGGTTGCAGCCGCCCGGTAGGTGTCGGCGGCCGCCAGCAACGGTCGGTGTCCCTCGGCTCTGAGGAGGTGGGCCAGCTTGCCAATCGTGGTCGTCTTACCGGAGCCGTTGACACCGACCACCAGGAGGACTGCTGGGTGGCCTTTCAGGTTCAGCTCGCGGCGGCGCTCTCCCATCTGGGCCTGGAGGATCTCCCTCAGGAAGGTGAGCGCATCGGCCGGCGAGCGGAGGTGCGCCCCGGCGGCCTGCTCTCTGAGCGTCTGCACGACGCGCGACGTGGTCGAAACGCCGGCGTCGGCCGCGATCAATGTCGCTTCCAGGTCATCCCAGAAGTTTTCATCGAGTGCCGGCCGCCCGAAAACCTCCTTGAGGTCGGCGACGTAGGCACGACGACCCGACTCGACGCTTTGAGAAAACCGCTTCCAGAACCCGCGAGAGGCGCGATCCCGTTCCCGCGGTGAGTCAGGCGGAGCGCTCACCGACCGGCATCAAGGCGTCATGCTCCATTCGGACCGAAACGATACGCGAGATGCCGTGTTCGCCCAGGGTTACCCCGTAGAGAACCTCCGCCTGGGCCATGGTGGAGTGGTTGTGGGTGACGATCAGGAACTGCTGCTCGCGCGATAGGCGCTTGAGCACACGGTTGAATCGCATGACGTTGGCATCGTCAAGGGCTGCATCGACCTCGTCGAGGACATAGAAAGGACTCGGATTCACCGCCTGGAGGGCGAAGAGAAAGGCCAGCGCGGTAAGGGCTCGCTCCCCCCCGGAAAGCAGGGTCAAGGGCTGAAGCCGTTTCCCCGGCGTCTGCGCCAGGATCTCGACGCCTTCATCGAGGCGGTCTCCCGGGTCGCCCGACTCCAGCCGTAGCGTGGCCTTTCCGCCCTCGAAGAGCTCGCCGAAGAATTCCTGGAAATTTATCGCGACCGAATGGAATACGGTTCGGAAGCGCTCGTCGATTTCGTTCTCGAGGCGCTCCCTTAGCTCCAGCAGCTGGGCGCTGGCCGCCTCCAGGTCAGCCAGCTGCGCGCCGAGGCTGTCGCAGCGCTCGCGTACCTGGCCCAACTCCTCCGGTGCGAGCAGATTGACTGCTCCCATCCCATCGAGGCGACGCTGCAGGCGCGACACTTCTCGCTCGGTCTTCTGCCAGTCGACTTCGGGTACGCCCTCCTCCTCCTCGACGAGCTGGCCGTCCTCGCGGAGGGTCAGCGCACATCGCTCCACCTCGGCTTCTGCGGCCTCCACCTCGATCAACGCCGTAGCGACCGCATCATCCGCGCGGGCGATCTCGACCTGGAGCTGAACATTCCGCTGTTCTCCTTCCTGGACCTCTAGCTCGAGGCCGGCAAGCAGATTGCCATCGGGGAGATTCGCCAACTCCAGTCCAGCGAGCTCAGCATTAAGAGAAATGGCGGTGGCCACGCATCGGCTGCGCTCTTCCTCGAGCAGAGCCGGCTGGGCGGAAAGCTCGCGGGCGACCGCCTCCCGCTGTGCCAGCTCGTTGCCGTGAGCTCTGAAGACCTCTTGGGCACGCAACAGCTGGCGGGCCAGGTCCTCGTGGCGCTGCTGCGCCAGCGCGCTGCGCAACTCGAGCGCCTGACGCTGCTGCAGGGCCGTCGAGAGCCGGGTCGAGACCTGCCGGATCTCTTCCTCCAGGCCTGCCAGAACTGTCATGAGTTCCGTCAGCGAGGTGGCAATTGTTTCCCGCCGTTCGACGATTGTGTGTTGGGCCTGCCGCGCCTCCGCCAGCAGCGCGCCGATCCGGTGCGATTGCGCTCGCAGCTGGGACTCGCCCTGGTCCTCGCGTTCCAGGGCATTCCCCGAAAGGGATAGCGCGGCTGCGGCCCTGGCTTCGGCAGCTCGCGCGGAGTCGGCGGCATTGAGCAGCAGAGAGCGACTTTCCAGCAGCGCCTGATGGCGCTCGTTCAGCTGAGAGTGCGCTTCCAGCATCTCTGTGCGCCCCGAGCGGGCCGACTCCAGGCTTTCTTCGGCGGCACGCATGCGGGCCTGCACCTCGAGGGAGGCATCCGCAAAGCTGCCGGAACGGTGGTAGGCACCGCCCAGCAGCTCGCCGCCCGGCGTGACGGCGCGCAGCTCCGGGTTGGCCGCTACCACCCGCATCGCCTCATCACGGTCGTCGATCAGGACGCAGCCCGCAAGCAGGTGTTCCAGTGTTAACTGGAGCTGCGCCGGGGCGGTGATCAGGCTGGCCACATCGGTGTGTCCGCCGAGGTTTCGCCCGGCCAACGGCCTGCCCGGATCCGTGAGCACTGTTTCCCTGACTGTTGTTTGACCTGCCAGCAGCTCAACCGCCCGCCGGTAGGCCTCCGGATGTTGCGGAACCCAGGCGTGGAGCCAGCCCTCCAGGGCCGCCTCGACCGCCAGCCGATGCTCGGATGCTACCTCGATCAGCTCGAGCAGCTGGCGAAAGTCGGGGTCGCCGGCCAGGCTGCTTTCGCGCACCGCCGCATCGCGCAGAAGGCGAAGGGCGCGAACCTCGGCCTCCAGGCTTGCCAGCCCGCGAGCGGACTCAGCGATACGCTCTTCTGAGCGATGAAGCTGCTCTGTGGCGGCCCTCAGCCCTTGATCGGCGGACATCAGCCGTTCCAATGCCAGCCGGGAGGAGTTGCTGGTTTCCGCCACCTGCCTGCCGCAGCGCTCGAACTCTTCCAGGGCCCCTCGCCGGCGCTCCGACCAGGCCTCGAGCTCTAGCTCGGCGCGCTGGCCCTGCTCGTCGAGGAACTGCAATCGACCTTCCAGCTGCCGCGACTCGGCCTCGGTTGCCACCGCCTGTCGATGCAACTCCTGCCGCTCCCGATTGAGCTCGATCGATTGCCGTTCGAGTGACTCGAGCCTCTCTCTTTCCGCGTGCTCGAGCGCGCCCGCGGACTCCGCCTGAACCTGAAGGCCAAGATTGTCTTGCCTGGTTCTCTCGGCCGCCTGGGCTAGCTCCTCAACCACCCGACCGCCCGCCTGGGCGGAGGCGCTCAGGCGCTCCATCTCGTGCTCGGCCGCCTCCTGGGCCCGGCGGGCCGCGGCGACTCGTTCCTCAGCGATCCGGGCCTTATGCTGGCTCTCGGCCAGGCGCAGGCGGACCGCGTTGATCGTTTCCTGGTGTTGCCAGCGGGCCTCACGGGCTGTGAGCAGCGCACTCCGACGCTCCGCGTAGCCTGGCTCGAACTCGTCGAGAGCCTGGCGAGCCAAATTTCGTTTCTGCTCCGCGCCCTGCTGACGGCCGCGCGCCCGGCGCAGCTGCACCATCGCCTTCCGCCAGGCATCTTTTGCCAGGCTGCCCTGCAGTTGCCTGAGCCGATCGGAAACCTGCTGGTACTCCTCGGCCGCCACGGCCTGGGCGGTCAGCTCGGCGGCACGCGGGGCCAGTTCGGCGAGGATGTCGCGGGCGCGTGCCATGTCCCTCTCCGCCTCGGCAAGCCGGTTGAGGGCCTCCTGCCGCTGGTCACGCAGCCGGCGAACTCCGGCCGCCTCTTCGATCAGTTCACGACGCAGGCCCGGCGCAGCCTGGATGACGTAATCGATGTCGTTCTGGGCGGTGACCGCGTAGCCATCCTGCCTGAGTCCGGTACTCGATAGGAGCAGGTCGATATCCTTGAGCCGCGCTCGAGTCCCGTTGATCAGGTAATCGCTCTCGCCGGAGCGGAAGAGACGGCGCGCCACCTCGATCTCGTTGAACTCAACGTTGAGCCTCTGGTCGGCGTTGTCGATCGTAAGGCTGACCTCGGCCATCCCCACGGCGGACTTGCCCGGCCCACCGGAATAGATCACATCTTCCATCCGCTGGCCACGAAGGCCTCGCGCGTTTCGCTCACCGAGCCCCCAGCGGATGGCATCAACCAGGTTGGACTTGCCGCTACCGTTGGGACCGACGATCGCCGTGATTCCGCGGCTGAACGGGAGTTCGGTGCGACGCGCGAAGGTCTTGAATCCCTGGATGCGCAGTGACTTTAAATGCACGGGCTACAAAGCGACGTGCATGGCTGGGCCATCGCGCCCATCAATGACGAATGTAGGGACCACGGCGCGGGTCACCCGGATATTAGACCACGGTCCCGGCCGAGCGGGCAACCAGAATTTCGCTAGCGCTTGGATTCGTGCGCGGCGACCGCGTCGAGAACCTCGTCGGGTTGGGGCAACTTGTCGAGCGCGCCCAGAGCGGCAAGCGCCTCGCGGGCCGCCATCTGCTCGGCAGCCTGCTTGGTTCTTCCATCGCCCACCCCCTTGATGCCGTCGCCGAAGGTGACCTCGGCCGTGTATTCGCGCCGATGGCCCGGTCCGGAGGCCGACACGATCTCATACTGTGGCGTGGTCAGGAACCTCTCCTGGGTGACCTCCTGCAACCGCCCCTTGTAGTTGTCGTCAGGCCAGGCCTGAACATCGATCAAGCTGCGGCTGAATAGACGGTAAGCGGCACGGTATCCCTGGTCGAGGAAGATGGCCCCGATCACAGCCTCGAAAGTGTTGGCGAGGATCGACTGAAGTGACCGAGCGCCGGTTTTGTGAGCGCCCTTGCCAAGCAGCAGGTAGTCGCCAAGGCTGAGGCGAGAAGCGAGTCGCGCCAGGCTCTTGGTGTTAACGACTGAGGCGCGCAGTCGGGTCAGTTCCCCCTCGTCCGAGGTGGCGTACGTGTGGTAGAGGTGCTCGGCGGCGATCAGTTCGAGCACCGCATCGCCCAGGTACTCGAGACGCTCATTGTCAGCATCCCCCCGCTCCGGGTGCTCGTTGTTGTACGAACGATGGGTCAGCGCCTGCCGGAGCAGGGCAGCATCGTGAAAGCGCACGCGGAGCGTGCGCTGAAGCTTCTGGATCGGGTCGTCGGTGGGGGTGGGCTCTAGTTCAGGTAGTGATTCCGAGCTTTTCTTGAACGTAGTCCCACGCGGCACCGACGGTCTGGATCTTTTCGGCGTCCTCGTCAGGTATCTCCATCCCGTATTCTTCCTCGAAAGCCATGATCAGCTCGACCAGGTCGAGGGAATCCGCGTTTAAATCGTCGACGAACGAGGCGTCGGGCGTCACCTGCTCGGTTTCCACTCCGAGCTGTTCGGCAATGATCCCTTTGAATTTGTCGTAACCCGCTCTGTCCATAAGGACCCCCTGGTTGCTGGTCGCCGAGCAAATTGTACGCGGGCGGGACTGCTCAGGCAATCCTAAATCGGCAATCCGCCGTCAATCCCCAGTACCTGGGCGGTGATGTATGAAGCGTCGGGCGAGGCAAGGAACACGATCGCCGGCGCCACATCTTCGGGCGTGCCGATTCGCTGGATGGCCGCGGCCTGGCGCGCGCGTTCCAGCAGCTCGGGGGGCAGTCCGCTGGTCAGCTCGGTGGCGATGAAGCCTGGGGCCACCGCGTTGACCGTGATGTTGCGTGAGCCGACCTCCTTGGCCAGCGATTTGGTCAGCCCGATGAGGCCTGCCTTGGAAGCGCTGTAGTTCGCCTGGCCGGCATTTCCAGCGACCCCGGCCAGGGAGGAGACGTTCACGATTCGGCCATAGCGCTGCTTGAGCATGGGCTTAAGCGCAGCCTTCGAGCAGAGGAAAGCCGCCCTCAGGTTCGTCTGCAGCACGATGTCCCAGTCCGCCTCGCTCATCCGCATCACCAGGGTGTCCCGGGTAAGTCCCGCGTTGTTGACCAGGATGTCCAGCCGGCCCCAGCGCTTGACCACAGCCTCGACCGCGAGCGCGGGGGCTGTGCTTTCGGCAAAATCAGCCTGGAGAGCCATCGCCTCACCGCCTGCCCTGGAGATCTCCTCCACCAGCCCCTCGGCCTCGGGCTTACGGCTTCGGTAGGTTATCGCCACCTTTGCCCCCGCCTTCGCGAAGCGTGCCGCCGCCGCCCTTCCGATCCCACGGCTTCCCCCGGTGACGAGGGCGACCTGCTCCCGCCACTCAGGTTGCATGAGCCACCCGCAGGTATGCTTCCACGCCTTCCATGTCTTCGATATTGTGGACCACGGCGCCTGGGAGGATCTTTTTCACCAGGCCGCTGAGCGTACGGCCGGGCCCGACTTCCACGAACCGGTCGACCCCCAGCTCATGCAGACGGCGGACCGTAGCAGTCCAGCGCACCGGACCGGTCAACTGCGCCACCATCAGCCGGCGCACCTCGGTCGGGTCTTCGTGAACGGCGCCGTCGGCATTGAATACCTGCGCACGGTCGAGCCGGCCCAAGGGCACCCGTTCCCAGTGGGAGCGGAAGGCTTCAGCTGCCCCGGCCATCAGCGGCGAATGAAAGGCGCCGCTCACCGGCAGACGAATTACGCGCTTCGCACCAGCCTGCTGCAGCAGGGCGCTGACCTGGTCGAGACCCTGGTTCTTCCCCGAGATCACCACCTGTCCCGGGGCGTTGAAGTTGGCGGGGACCACTCCCTCGCTTTCGCGGCAGATCCGTACCACCGTATCATCGTCCAGACCAAGCACGGCGGCCATCCCGGTACCGTCAGGCGCCGCTGCCGCCATGGCTCGACCGCGCGCCTGGACGGCGGCGAGGGCATCGAGTGGATCCAGCGCGTGCGCCGCAACCAGGCCGGCGAACTCCCCCAGGCTGTGGCCGGCAACCGCCGCCGCCACCACCCCTTTCCGCTCCAGCACCTCCAACAACGCGAGGCTGTGAAAGAGGATCGCGGGTTGGGCCCGGTCGGTTGCCTGCAGCTCCGCCGGCGGTCCCTCCAGCATCAGGCGGCGGAGTGGTGTTGAGAGGCGTTCTTCGGCCGCCCTGAGAAAAGACGCTGACTCCGAACCCGGCTCCAGCAAGCCGCGGGCCATCCCCACGAATTGGGCGCCCTGGCCGGGAAAGAGAAAGGCCGCGGACAGCTGGGCTTACTCGGTCTTGATCACTTCGCGCCCGTCGTAGTAACCGCAGTTCTTACAGATGGTATGCGGCCGCCTGGGCTGGTGACACTGCGAGCAATCGACGAGCTGAATCCGCTTCAGAGCCAGATTGGCGCGGCGCTCACCCTGGCGGGCATGCGCGTAGCGTGTCTTCGGGAGTGCCATGAGCAGGCATTATAGAGCGGCGCCGCCATTACGCCCTCGCTGGCTGGACAGCTCCACCTCCTTGACCGGGGGCGTGCGCAGCGCCTCGACGCCCTTCTTGACGGTCGCGACCGTCCGGAGCAGCTGAGCCTCGAGCGATTGCATCACATCCCAGGCATAGCGGTCGGCCGCGCGGCGGACCTCCTCGGCGCGGGCCGAGGCGTCGCGCAAGATCGTTTCCCCCTGCTTCTCAGCCCGCTTGATCAGCTCCTGCTGGCCCACCATCGTCTGGGCGCGCTCGCTCGCCCTGGTAATCGTCCGGGCCGCCTCGGCCTGCGCCTCCGATAGCAGGCGCTGCTGCTCCTGCAGCGTCCAGCGAGCCTGCTTGATCTCGTCCGGCAAGCTCAGCCGCAGGTCATCGATACAGGCCAGCACCTGTTCCTGGTCGATCACGACGGTGCGGGTCAGCGGAATCTGGCGACTGTGTGCGATCAGATATTCAAGGCGGTCGATGGCTTCATGGATGGTCATCTGAGCTCTCCCTTGTTGCAAGACGTTGTTTGAGTGGTTCGACGACGCTCTCGGGAACGAATTCTGCGATGTCGCCGCCGAAGGCGGTCAGCTCCTTGATCAGGCTGGAACTCAAAAAGAGGTGGCGCAGGCTGGTAGGGATGAAGACGGTGGTCACCTCCGGCTCCAGCCGGCGGTTCATCAGCGCCATCTGAAACTCGCTCTCGAAATCGGAGACGGCCCGAAGACCGCGGACGATGACACGAGCCCCCGCCCGGCGAGCGAACTCGATCGTCAGGCCATTGAAGGTGTTCACCTCCACCCGGGGCATTGCCCCGATGCTGGCACGAATCATCGCCACGCGCTCATCCGTGGTGAACAAAGGCCGCTTGCTCGGGTTTTCGATTACGGCAATGACCACCCGCTCGAAGATCCCGGCGGCACGATGAAGGATGTCGATGTGTCCGAAGGTGAGCGGGTCGAAACTCCCGGGGTATACCGCGGTCGTCATGGAAATCGCAGGAATGTCAAGCGGGTGGCACCATAGTCCCGTTCGCGCACTAAAGAAAGCTGTTTCAAGGGCGGGAGTGGCTGGCCGCGGTGGTGCTCGACGACCACCATCGCTTGCGGCCGTAACGGCGACTGGTCGAGGGCTGTCAGGGCTTCGCCAAGGGCCGCGGAGTCCTGGTAGGGCGGGTCGAGCATCACCAGGTTAAAAGTTGAGAGGTCGTTCTGATGCGCCCGCAGCCAGTGGGTGGCCTCGGCGCAGACGACATCGCCGTGCTGGGCGAAGCCCGTTAAGGCCAAATTCTCGGCCACGATGGTAACACAGGTTCGGTCGGAATCAACAAGCATGGCCGACGCAGCTCCACGCGAGAGCGCCTCGAAGCCCAGGGTGCCGGCGCCCGTGAACAGGTCGAGCACGCGAGCACCGCGTATGCTTTCGCCGATGATGTTGAAGAGGGCCTCCCGGACCATCGAGGTGGTCGGCCGCGTTGATTTCCCGGGTGGAGTCCTGAGGCTGCGGCCACGATGAGTCCCGGCCGTGATCCGTGTCCCAGGGCCGGCCACTTTATGAGTAAAACACGCGGGGGGCGGGCCACATAGTTGTCTTAGAGACGGTTTTGGGCATCGTGCTGGTCCTCGCACTTCCGGTAGGAGCCGGCATGGTGGTGGGCTGGGCACTTTCGGTGCTGCGACCGCTTCCGCCGCGGGCGGAGCCGCGGCAGCCACCGCCCGAAACACCCCGCATCAATCCAGAGCGAACACCTGACGGTAAGCCGAAAGCTGGTGGCGGAGCGCCGGCTCGTGGGAAAGCGACGGGTCGCGGCTCAAGAGGCGGACGGCCTCGGACTGGGCGTCACTGATGAGGAAAGCATCGAGCAGGCTCGCCATCCTGAAGTCCTTGCCGTGCTGGCGGTAACCGTGGAGATCACCCATTCCTCTCAGGCGGAGGTCGATCTCGGCCAGGTCAAAGCCGCTCTGGTGGGCCACGAGCGCGTTGAGTCGTTCGAAGGCTGACGGGTCATCCGCATCGGTGAAGAGCAGGCAGTAAGACTCATGGGCTCCGCGCCCAACTCGGCCCCGGAACTGGTGAAGTTGGGCGAGTCCGAAGCGCTCGGCGCCCTCGATCATCATCACAGTGGCGTTCGGGATATCGATGCCAACCTCTACCACCGAGGTGGACACGAGGATAGCAATTTCGCCCTGCTGGAAGCTCGCCATCGTCGCCTCCTTCTCTGCCGCCTTGAGGCGTCCGTGCAGCAGCGCGATCCGCCCGGCAAGCTCGGGAAAGACGCTCGCGCGTAACTTTTCCGCCTCCGCCGTTGCCGAGCGGACGCCCAGCTTGTCCGATTCCTGGATCAGCGGGCAGATGACGAAGACCTGCCGCCCCGCCGTTACCTGCTTTCTGATGAATTGGTAGGCCTGGTCGCGACCGCCGGGCGGGACGAGCTGCGTGATCACCGGAAGGCGGCCGGGGGGCATCTCCTTGAGAACCGATATGTCGAGGTCACCGAAGAGGGTGAGACCGAGCGTGCGCGGGATCGGGGTGGCCGTCATCGATAGAAAATGGGGGCGGCGGTCGGTTTTCTGTCGCAGCGCCAGGCGCTGACCGACACCGAAGCGGTGTTGCTCGTCGACCACCACCAGGGCCAGCTCGCTGAAGCGGACCTCCTGCTCGATCAGCGCGTGCGTTCCAACGAGCACCTGGAGGGTGCCGTCTGCCAGCGCCAGAAGCATCGGCCGCCGGGCCGTGGCCGACGTGCTACCGAGCAGTAGTCCGACGCTGATGCCGAACGGTCTGAGCAGCGACTCGACCACCTCGGCGTGCTGTCGCGCCAGCAACTCGGTCGGCGCAAGCAGCGCCGCCTGGAACCGGGCATGCGCCGCGTGATGCATCGCCATGGCGGCGACCACGGTCTTGCCGGAGCCGACGTCCCCCTCGAGCAGGCGGTTCATGGGATAGGGCTGGGCCAGGTCCTTGAGGATCTGCCAGGCAGCCAGGCGCTGGGCGTTGGTCAGCTGGAATGGGAGCGATTTGACGAAGCCGCGCGCCGCCGGCTCGTCGAATGGCACCTCGTGCGCCGTATGGGCGCGCCGGGCCAGTTTCGCCATCTGGGCCGCCACCTCGTAGAGGAAGATCTCCTCGAACGCCAGCCGGTGCCGGGCGCCTTCCAGTGACTCCCGGGAATCGGGAAAGTGCACCTGGCGTACCGCCATCGGACGCTGCATCAGTTTGAGCCGGTCCAGCAGTTCGGCAGGCAGGAACTCCTGGAGCTGGCCTGCCAGACTGAGCACCGTCTGGAGTTTCGACCTGAGCCAGCGCGAGGTGAGTTTCTCGGTTTCGTGGTAGATCGGCACCAGCCGTGCCGCGTGTCGCGGATCGCCCGAGACCGGCTCGTAGTCAGGATTCTTCATCTGCAGGCCGCTATCGACCGTGACCTCACCGGCGAGAAACACCGAGTCCCCGACGTGAAGTTGCCTCGCCACCCAGGGCTGGTTGAACCAGACAACCCGCAGGCGCCCTGAATCGTCCGCCAGCAGCGCCTCAGTCAGCGGCATCCGCTTGTAAGGCGTCCTCCGAGCCGCGATTTGCTCGATCCGGCCCCTGACTGTCGTCTTGAGGCCGGGACTTACCTCGGCGATCGGCACGACCGCCGTGAAATCCTCGTGCTTGCGGGGGAAAAACAGGAGCAGATCAGCGACGGTGTGGATTCCCAGCCTGTGGAGACGTCCCTCGTAAACGTCGCTCACTCCGGTGATCGTGCTCACCGGCTCCTCCAGGCTGCGAGGCGGCATCGTCAGGCGGTTAAGTAGGTGATCCCGATCACACCGGGCCCGGTGTGGGTCGCCAGTACAGGTCCGATTTCGCTGACGATGACTTCGAGATCGGGGTAGTCGCCCGCGAGCCGCCCCCGAAGGTGTTCGGCCTCACCTGCCGCTGCGCCGTGGAGGACAGCCAGCCGCGTGATTTGGCCGTCGCGGCGCAGGACCTCGACCAGGCGGTCGAGCATCTGCGGTCGTCCGCGCGCCCTGCCGAGGGGAACAACCTCCCCCTCTCGAAGCGTGATCAGCGGCTTGAAATTGAGCAGCGAACCAAGTAGCGCCCGTGCCTTACCGATCCGACCTCCCCGTTCCAGGTAGGTCAGGGTGTCAATGGCACAGAGGATGCGGGCTTTGGGCACCAGCTTGCGGACTCCATCCGCCACAGCGGCACGGTCGGCGCCGCCTGCGGCCAGCTGTGCGGCCTCGAGGGCGAGAAACCCGAGAGCCATGGAGGCGCTCTCAGAGTCGACCACGTCGACCTTCCCTGGGACGGCCTGGGCCGCCATCAGCGCCGCATTGTAGGTACCCGAAACCTTCGACGAGAGGAGCACGGCCACCACCTCGTCCGCTCCGCCGGTGAGGCTGCGGAAGACCTCTTCGAAGACGCCGACCGATGGCTGGGAGGTCCGGGGCAGCTGGGACGCCGCCTTCAGCTTGCGGAAGAACTCAGCGCCGCTGAGATCTACACGATCGCGAAAGACTTCGTCGCCGAAATGGACGTTGAGCGGGACTACCGTGATTCCGGCGGCCCGCTGCTGTTCTAGCGAGAGGTCCGCGGTGGAATCCGTAACGATTCGCACCACGCTGGGAAGTATAGGCGAGCCCTGACGAGCGTCTCACGGGATGGCAACGTCCCTGTTCCGTAAGGTTTGGCTAGGGTTCGAACTGGTACACCAGTACTGCCGTGCTTGCCCGAGCCGACCCCGGATCGCGTCGCCGGCAAGCAACCATCCTGACCGCCTTCCTTGGATTCCAGGGACTCGACGCGCTCACGACTCACATCGGGCTCCAGGGGCAGCACCAGGAATTGAACCGGATAATGGGGCCGGTTATCGCCCTGCACGGCGAGCTGGCCGGTTATGCCGTCAAAGGCATCGCGGTCGCAGTGCTGCTTGCCATCCTCATGCTGCTTCAGCACCGCAAGCCACACGTTTGGCGCGCCTACCACGTGGCTGCGTGGGTCAGCGCGACGGCCGTGCTGGCCAACGTTCTCCAGCTGCTCTAGAAGAGCCCTGCTGTCATTCGACGGCCACGATGTAGGGATAGAGGGCCTGGTCGCCCGACTGGAGTTCGACCGATGCATTCGGAAAGCGCTTAGCGATCGACGTACGCACCGACTCGCGCTCGTCGTCTGGAGCGTCCGAACCCGCGTACACGGTGACGGTCCGAACCGCATCCGAGGGAACCTGGCTCAGGACGGATGAGACCACCGATTCATGTGATGGGCCGGTCGCAACTATCCGATCGTTTAGCAGGCCGATCACGTCGCCTTCCTTGACCTCCACCCCGTCCATCGCGGTGGCTCGTACCGCCCTGGTCACCTCGATCGTCTTGACCTCGTTGAGCGCGTGCGTCATCGCGTTCGCGTTGTCCTCGAGGTCGGCGCTGAAGTCGAAGGCAAAAAGCGCCGCGATGCCCTGCGGCAGACTGCGCGAAGGCACCACCCTCACCCTCTTCTTGCTCAGCTCAGGAACCTGCTGTGCGGCCATGATCGCGTTGCCGTTGTTCGGAAGCAGGAGGACATCGTTCGAGGGGACCGACTCGACCGCTGAGAGCATGTCCTCTGTGGAGGGGTTCATCGTCGTGCCGCCGCTGACAACGGAGTCCACCCCCAGGCTCTCCAGGATCCTGCGAAAACCTTCACCGTTGGCAACCGCGACCACCGCCAGGTGCTTGAGGCTGGCGGGTCGCCGGGCGACGTCACCCTGCAGCCGGTGATGCTGGGCGGACATGTCATCGACCTTAAGACGGCTCAGCTTGCCCACGCCGCTGGCGTAGCCGATGACTTCCGCCGGCTCGTGTGTGTGAACGTGCACCTTGATCGCCGACTCGTCGCCGACCACGAGCGCCGACTCGCCCCGGCGCTGGATCTCGGTGCGCACTGCCTCGACCGGAAGCGAGTCCCCATTGATGATGAACTCGGTGCAATAGCCCCAGCCCGCCTCCGGTGCCGCCACCTGCTGCGGCCGGGCATGTTTCGCCACCGGCTTCTCGAATGCCGCCAGCGCCTCCCCCCGCATCCGCTTCAGGAAACCTTCGAGAATCAGCTGGAGGCCGTAACCGCCCGAGTCCACCACTCCCGCCTGCTTGAGCACCTCAAGTTGCTCGGGTGTTTTTTCCACGGCGACCTGGGCGGCCTCGAGCGCGGCACGAACCACGTCCATCAGGTCGGCGCTGCTGCTGGCCATCTCGCAAGCACCGGCCGCCGCCTCTCGCGCCACCGTGAGCATCGTTCCTTCGGTCGGCTTTATGACCGCCCGGTAGGCAACCGTGGCACCTTCCTTGAAGGCGTTAGCCAGCCCGCCGGCATCCACCGAGGCCTGACGGTCGACGCCGGCGGCGAAGCCGCGAAAGATTTGCGAGAGGATGACCCCCGAGTTCCCGCGAGCGCCCATCAGGGCCCCGTGGGCTGCCCGCCTGGCCATCACCGACAGGTCGGCCTCGTCGAGGTTGCGGATGTCCTCGACCGCCGACTGGAGCGTCAGCAGCATGTTCGTCCCCGTGTCACCGTCCGGAACGGGAAAGACGTTCAGGGCATCCACCTCGTCGCGGTTCAGGGTCAGCCAGGCAAGCGAGCCTAGCAGCGCCTCCCTGAAGAGCCGCCCGTCACAGCGGGTGAGGGGCATAGTAGTCGCGCCGGCTCGGGTCGCGGTGATCAGCGGCCGCCGCTGACGTGAATTCCCTGAACGTTGACGTTGACCTCGACGACGGAAAGTCCGAGGGTTCGCTCGACCGAGTAGCGAACCGCGTTGCCCAGGTTATTGGCTACTTCGGACACCCGGGTCCCGAACTCCACGATCACAAACAGGGAGACGGCGATGCCATCCTCCCGGACCTCCACGTCGACGCCGCGGTGGATGTTCTCCCGGTGCAACCGTTCGGCCAGGCCGTCCCGGAGCCCCTGGGCAGCCATCGCCACCACCCCGTAACAGCCGGCCGCGGCATGGCCGGCGATGGTCGCCACCACATGGCGCGAAACCTCGATGCGACCGAGATCTCTGGCCTGGATCAGCGTCCTTACCGGCTTCCCTGTCCGAGGCGGGTTGGCCTTAGTTTTTGCATCCATCGTGTGCTACTATGTGACGCTGAATTCGCCTCAATCATACGCGATACCCTACAAGGCGCAAAAGACTTCAAGATCATGGCAAAAAGATGCGATATCTGCGCGAAAGGGCCCCAGTACGGGCATAACGTGAGTCACTCCAAGGTGCGCACGAAGCGTCGCTTCATGCCCAACCTGCACAAGGCGCGGGTCATGATAAACGGTCGGCTCCAGACCGCCATGGTCTGCACCCGCTGCATCCGAACCCAGGCCAAGTCCGCCTAACCGGCGTCGCCGCTCGTCGCCGCGGGCTTGATAGCGCCAACCTGGTTCCTCGGCGAGACCCACATCACGACCGGGGCACCTCGCTTCAACCAGGTCGATGAGGACGCCAGCTCACGGTCCGATAAGACCAGGTAGTAGTTCCTGCCACTACCTCGTGCTAGCTGGATGGTCCGCCCCTCCAGGCGGCCCACGACGCCACCGACCGAGCTCGGCAACGCGGCGTAGGTTCCCAGCGTGAAAACCGTGACCCAGGTGGCAAGCGCAGTGCCGACGGCGGCAACTCCGCTAAGGATCAACACGCCCCGATTGGCACCTCTCCAAAGCAGTGCGTAGATCAGCCAGGGCAAAAAGCAGCCGACTAAGACCAGGCTCACCTGTACCTGCGCCCAGAGGTTCTCGGCGTAAAGCTGCTGAGCGGGATCAGCCAGGTCGGCACCAGCCGGCAGGAAGGCAGGAACGTGCAGGGCGCCGAGAACCAACACCGCCGTGGCGGCGGTGAAGACCGCCAGCCGGCCGCCGCGAACCTGGCCCGCAAGGCGTGCCACGGTCATGCCGGGGCGCCTTGTTGCAACGACAGCCACGACGGTGTAACTTGACTCGCCGCCGATTCTGACGCCAACGGCCGTTCTGCTCAAGGAGACTCAAGATGCAAAAACCACCGCAACTGCTGCCGACCAGGCTCGATGAGGGGACGGCTCCCGGCGTTCGCTACCGGATCGACGGCGAGCTGGTGCCGGTACTCCATACCTGGCTGGATGGCTCGGTCCCGGTCTTTTCGAGCACCACGTGGTTCTCTGGAAGGACCCACAGCTAAACATCGGGATCCGCGCCATGAAAGGCGCTTTCAAACGGATGGTCGCCAGCATGCCCATCTTTCTCACCGAGGCGCAGGGGCCGGGCGAGATCGCCTTCTCACGCGACGGGGCGGGCCACCTCTTCCCTCTCCACCTGCTGCCGGGCACCTCTGTCCTGGTCCGCGAGCACCAGTTCCTGGCCGCCACCGGCAACCTCGAGTACACCTTCAACCGGGTCAAGGGAGTCACCAACATGATGTTCGCCTCGACCGGCTTTTTCGTCGACCGCTTCAGCGCGACCCACCAGGAGGGAGTGCTCTGGCTGCACGGCTACGGGAACGTCTTCGAAAAGACCCTGGCATCGAATGAACAGATTGACATCGAACCGGGCGGCTGGGTCTATCGCGACGAAAGCGTGAAGATGGATGTCCAGATGTTCGGGCTGAAGACCGGCATCTTCGGCGGCGGAGGCAACATGATCTGGAACCGCTTCACCGGACCGGGCCGGGTCGGCGTCCAGTCGATGTACCTGCACCTACCGACGAGCGAGTAAGCGCGCGCAGATCGTCCAGCATCTCAGCGGTGGTCTACCTTAGTTCCTGGATCGCGGCCTTCTTTCCCATCGGGTGCGTGTAGACGTAGTTGCCGGCAACCAGCACGGTGGCGCCCTGCTCGAGAGATTGGCGTCCGGTTTCGGCAGTGACCCCACCGTCGATTTCGATCTCGAGCTTCGGGTTGAGTCGATCGCGCAGCAGCCGGGCTGCCTTGATCCGCTCCAGGCTGCCGTCGATGAAGCTCTGACCGCCCCAGCCCGGGTTGACGCACATCATGACAAGCAGATCAGCATCCGTGAGCACCGGTTCAACCAGCGCCAGCGGGCTGCCAGGATTGAGGCAGACGCCGGGACGCATTCCCGCTTTGCGGATGGTGTCCAGGACCCGGTGGATATGGCGGGTCGCCTCCACATGCACCGAGAGAGTGTTGGCGCCCGCGTCGCGGAAGGCGTCAATGCTCCGTTCAGGGTTCTCGATCATCAGGTGAACGTCGAAGGGCAGTTGGACGTACCGGCGACAGGCCTGGACTAGCCTCGAACCAAACGTGATCGGGGGCACGAAGTGCCCATCCATCACGTCGATATGGATCCAGTCCGCTCCCGCCTCCTCCAGCGCCACCATCTCTTCTCCAAGACGGCTGAAGTCCGCCGACAGGATCGAGGGGGCGACCAGCAAGCTCAGCTGACGGTCGGAACCGTGATCGTCACCTGCGAGTCGAAGTCGTGGTAGTTGATCACCATGTGGGCAACAGCGTGGATGCTCGACCCAGCCGGCACCCTCGAGTTGCTGCCGGAGCCGGTCCCGAGCGAGTTCATCAATTGGCCGAGGTCCATGTTGTAGTCGGCGTCAGTCTGTAGCCGCCGCACCAGGTGGTCGTCCTTTCCAAACCAGACCTCGATGGTCATGGTGCCGTTGTCCAGCACCTGCTTGAGAGCTGCGCGCGCCTGGGCGTCTTTGGCGGCAGATCCCGTGCCAGCGGCGGCCAGCAGTTTGTCCTTGTCGGGAATCAGCTGGTAGTGATGGACAGCCGTGCCGCTGATCGTGGTGTCGCCGAGATCCTTGATCGTCTTCACGTTCTTCAACAGCTGAGCGTAGGAGAGGGGATCGGGCTGATTCAGCTGCCCGGCAATGCCGCCGGGGACCGAGGAGGCAGTCCATTTCCCGTTGATAGGGTTCTTGACGTAAGCCGTGCCTGCGATGCTGACGACCTCGCTCGAGATGCCGACCCCGCCGAGCTTGGCGTTGATGACGGCGTGATAACGATCGGGGAATTGAGCCTCTCCGTTGCCCGTCAGGTCAAGGGCAAACGAGCCGGCCGTCGACCCCGACTGGGCAAAGAGTGAGGCCAGCTGGGGCGGAAAAGTCAGCTTGACATGCCCCTGCAGGTCGAACTTCGCCGAGTGCAGCTGGGTGGCGCGGGCGGCCGCTGAGGCCAGCGCCTGCTGCGGCGTCTCCGGCTTGGCCAGCGGTGAGGCACAGGCTGCGAGCAGGCCCATGGTCAGGATCCCTGCAAGGAGGCGTTTCATGGCCGCTCTGAGTATAGGGTCGACTCCTCGGATATTTGACCGGCTGACATCAACGAGACTGCGACGAAGCTGCGTCCAACCATTGAGGCAACTCTTTCAAGCCCGTAATAACGTGAGTGGGAACGATCGTGGGGCTCGGTGCAGCCCCGGGATGCCGAAGCCAGATTGCCGGGATTCCGGAGCCGATCGCCCCGGCGATATCCGTGTCGAGCCGGTCACCCACCATGCAGGTCTTGGAAAGCGGTAGCCCGAGCCGCCGGGCGCCCTCGACGTAAATCGCGCTGTCGGGCTTGGCCCGGCCGAAATCCCGCGATGTGACCAGCGAGTCGATCAGGCCCGTCATGCCGGCGCGCGCCAGCACCTCCGTGAGCTCGCGGTCCCCCGAGCCCACTGTGTTGGAGATGATCCCGATTCGATACCGGCCCTTGAGCGCCGCAAGTACTTCCAGCGCATCCGGCAATGGCGTCACCGCCATTTCCCACATATGCTTGCCCGGCTCTTCGACGATGAGCGTGTTGCCGACATCGAAGAGGACCCCGCTGATAGTGTGAAGTGCCACTAAAGCGCCGGGGCTGGCACGGGCTGGCGCGCCCGGAGTTGCCCGCAGGCGGCGTCGATGTCGAGGCCGCGCGTGGCACGGATAGTGACCGAAACGCCGGCGGATTGGAGCACCGCCTCGAAGGCAAGGGCGCGCCGCCTGGAGGGCGGGCTCAGCACGCTGCCGTCGATCGGGTTCATCGGTATCAGGTTGACATGACTCAGCGGGTGGCCGACGAGTTTGGCCAATCGTCCCGCCTGTTCCGGACTGTCGTTGACGCCGTCGAGCAGGACGTACTCGTAGCTGGTCCTGCGACCGGTTCGTTGTGAATGTGCCCGGGCGGCCCCAATTATTGCGGCGATCGGATACTTACGGTTGACCGGAATCAGGCTGCTGCGCAGCTCATCGTCGGGGGCGTGAAGGGAGATGGCGAGATTGACGGGCAGGCCTTCCTGGCTGAGGCGCTCGATGAAGGGAACCAGGCCGATGGTCGAGATCGTCACCCGACGGGGGCTGAAACGCAGCGTATCCTCTCGAGCCCAGCGGCGGATCGCGCCCAGCACGCCGGAATAGTTGTTCATTGGCTCACCCATGCCCATGAAGACGACGTTGGTGAGTGCCCGATCGGCCTCTTTGAGCTCCCGCGCGGCGTGCAGGAACTGGTCGACGATTTCGGCCTCGCTCAAATTTCGGTCGAAGCCCGACTGGCCGGTGGCGCAAAAGCTGCACCCGATCGGACAACCGACCTGGGAACTGACGCAAATCGTCGTTCGGCGCCGCGACCGCTCGCTTGCCTCGTAGTGCATGACCACGGTCTCGATCGTCCTGCCGTCCGCGAGTTTGAAGAGATGCTTGACGGTCTGCCCACGGTCGGCCTCGCGCCGGAGGTGCGGTGTGACCGTACTGAAGGTGTACGACTCATCCAGGTGGCGCCGGGCTCGCGCTGGAAGCGTGCGCATGGCCTCAAACGACGGCGTGAGCGAGCGCCAGAAAAACTGGGATGCCTGGGTCGCGCGGTAGGCAGGCTCACCCAACGCCTGAAGGCCAGCCCTCACCTCGGCCGGGTCGGTCGTGGCGAACGGCCGTGATTCAGTCTTCGCGGCGACTGCCCAGTACCAGTGAGACGTAGTAGAGGAGCGTCAAGACGGCGCCGAAGAGGGCGACCCAGTAGGTGAAGGCCGCAGCCCGGAGCATCCGCCGGGCTCCGCTCTGCTCCTCCGGAAGGATGACCCCGTTCTCCGCCAGCAGGCGCAATGCGCGCTGGCTTGCATTCAACTCGACCGGGGTGGTCACCAGCTGAAAGAGCACCACTCCGGCAAAGAGGAAAAGACCGGCGAGCGCAACATAAAAACCAACTCCGCTTCGGGTGAAGGCGGAGAGAACGAGGCCGGCGATCACGATCAGCGGCCCTGCCTGGGAGCCGAGGTTGGCCGCCGGCACCAGCGAGGAGCGCCAGCGCATTGCGAAGTATCCCTGCTGGTCCTGCTGGGCGTGGCCGATCTCATGGGCGACAACCGCTTCGGAGGCGACCGACCTTCCCTCCGCCACCGTCCGGGAGAGGTTCAGTGTCCTGGTCCGCGGGTCGTAGTTGTCGCTCAGGTCGAGGTCGATGACCTGAATGGTCACGTCCGAAAGCCCGGCGCCTCGCAGGATGCTCCGGGCGACATCGACCCCCGACTGGCCGCTCGAGTTACTCACCTGCGAGTACTGCTGGTAGGTCCGCTTGACCCAGCTGGAGGCGAGGAAGCTCAGCGCCATCATCGGCAGCGCCACAAAGAGGAGGTACCGGATATCGAAAAACATCGTTTGGTTCAAATTCTACCCAGCCGAAATCGGGCCCAAGCGCGATGGAGCGCGACCGCTTTGTCGTTACCCGCGTTCGCAGACGTGGCTGCCTCGTCACTCTGCGTGAACGGGATCGCCATCGTGGGCTCGTTTCACCCCTATTGGCGCCGGACCACCGGCACAGATACCGATGGAAGAGCAGCATCTGACCATGTCGGACGTTTTCAGCCTCTTCGGCCGCCACGCCGAGGACACCCGCTGGGTAGCGTCGGCGGATTCGCAGGAATACCTGGCCGTTGTCCTTTATCTAGTACAGCGGAACAACGCCCGCTGACTGGTTCGGCGTTCCGGTCGGTTTCCTGATAGGATGGTTATCACGTTAACCATCATTGCAGCAATGGATTATCTGAGAGGTTGACACTTACCATGAAGCTCATCCCGCACGGAGAACCCACCCATGTCTGAGAAGCTGACCCTGACCGAGTTATTCGCCCTCTTCGGCCGAACGACGGATGAGACGCGCTGGGTCGGTTCGGCCGACTCCGAGGAGTACCTTGCCGTCGTCACCTACCTGGTGCAGCGCTCCTCAGCACATTCCTGAGCTCGCCCGCGGAACCCGAAAAGGCCCGAGTGACGAAGTGGCGACAATGGGGCCACGAGCCGTCTGGAAAGACCAAAACGGTTCGTTGTAACCCCATACTCGATTTGCGGGAAGCGTCCCGCGAAGCGCAGGAAAGCAAAAGCATGGTAACCCTTCTCGCGGCAAGAATCAGGATGGTCTTCGGCTGGACCGATAACGAAAACGGTCAGGCCCTGATCGAGTACTCACTGATCATGTGCCTGGTCGTCATCGTCATCCTGGTCACCCTCATCGTCCTCGGCAACCAGGTGCGCAACACCTACTGCAACATCCAGGGCGCCGTCGTCAGCGCCTGAGCTACCGCTCCTTGACCGGGACAGCGGGGTTGCCCATCACCACGGCCCCTGCTGGAACGTCGGAGGCGACCACCGAGGCCCAACGAACTAACGCCCCCTCGCCTACGGCCACTCCCTTGAGCAGGGTTGCCTTGCCCTCGATGACGGCACGCCGGCCAATACGAATCGGCCGTCGGACGCCGGCCTCACCGGCCCGTCGCTGACCGGCGCCGATGGGATGGAAATCGGTATCTACAAGCAGGCAGGCACCAAGGGCAGCCTCCTCCTCGATCAGGATCTGGCTGGCGGCCATCAGTCCCGCGCCGTCGATCTCCACCCGGTCCCCGATCTCGATCAGGGAGTCCTGGCGAAAGGTGATGATCGCGGTCCGGCCGGATCGGTTGGAAATCCTCACGTCGCGGCCGACGACCACCCGTCCAGGGCCGCGAATGCGCAGCCGGAAGGGGGCATTGAGTCCGGGACCGAAGGCGTGCCGCCGGTAACGCCAGCGCAGGTAGAGGGCGCTCAACCGGGTGAGGTCCATCGTTTTGGGGCTTTGCCCGGGAAGGGATTTGAACCCTTACAAGCTTGCGCTCACAGCCCCCTCAAAGCTGCGTGTCTACCAGTTCCACCACCCGGGCTAGGGCGAAGAGGATTCTAGCGCAGCTTCGCTACCAACTGGCGATCCACCCCGCCACTCCGCCTGGACTTCCGACGAGTTTGTAACAAACGTCGTAAGCGGGGCTGAGTAAGGTGAACGCCGGGCCACTCGGAATCCGGTGACTCTGTGTGACCCTGACGCGACAAGAGTCATCACATCGTAAAGAGGAAACGTAAGGAAATGAACGACCCCGGCCATATACTTCTGCCGGCTCACCAGTCGGATCTGAGCGAGGCGCAGGTCCAAATTCATGGCGGCCGGTCCGCTGCGCGACGCGCGCTGGCGGCAGGAAGAGAGGGGTTTACCATCGTCAATCGCTACCGGATCCTGATAGTCGACGACGACGCCATGGCCCGCGAGATCTTGAAGCGGATCCTGGAGCACGCCGGCTATGAAGTGATGACCGCCGGCAGCGGCCCCGAAGCCCTGCGAAAGCTGCACGAGGGCATCCCGCACCTCGTGGTCGTCGACCTGATGATGCCGGAGATGGATGGTTTCGAGCTCTGCCGTCGAATCAAGAGCCACCTCGACGTTCCGATCGTCATCCTGAGCGCAGTAGCGGCGGTCGAGAGCAAGGTCGAAGGCCTGCAGATGTATGCCGAGGACTACATCGTCAAGCCATTCGAGAAAGAGGAGCTGGTCGCTCGCGTGCAGCGTGTGCTACGCCGTTACGGCGAATCCGCGGGCGTCGACCAGCCGGAGGTCGTCATCGACCAGGACTTCCAGATCAACTTCGTCCAGCACTGGGCTCGGGTCAAGGGTCAGCAGGTGACCCTGACTCCCACCGAGTCAAAGCTTCTCTTTCTCCTGGTACGCAACGCCGGTCGCGTCGTCACCAACGAAACACTTCTTGCCAAGGCATGGGCCGGGGACGAGGAGGCCTATGAGGAGGGTCTTCGGGTCCACATCTCGCGGCTTCGCAGCAAGATCGAGCCCAATCCGGGCAAGCCGATCTATATCCAGACCAAGCGGGGCGTCGGCTACCGGTTCGCGGCCAAGGTGAGTTACCCGGCCGGTCAGGAACCAATGGCGCTGGCGGGATAAACATGATGCAGCAAACCGGTCATATGCTGGGTTCCCTGCCGAGCTGGCGCACCATCGTACTGGGCGCGACGGTCTTCGCGCTTACTCTGCCGCTCTGGCTGCGCTGAATCTGTCCTAAGCCGGCTGGCGTGGCCCGGCCAGCCCGATCGCCTCGACCACCAACATGATGGTCAACCCGTAGCTAAGGTGTCCGAGGAGCCCGCGCAGATGAGTCGAAAGCGGGTAGGCGCGGTTCGGGGCACTGAAGCCCAGTCTGGGCACCAGACCCTCATCGAAGCCGGCCCACAATCCAAGTCCTGTAAGCAGGCCGGCGCCAGGCGCGGGCAACCGGAAGGCACGGCGAAGCAGGACGTACACCGGCGCCCAGCCCAGCCCCATTAGATAGTGGTATGCGGAGCCGACCACCGTTGCCTTACCTTCCGTCAGGGAAACGCCGACGAGAGCGGCCGTTTTTCTCGCCGCCACCGTGTACGCGACGCCCGGGCTGACTGCCTTCTCCCGTTCCTTGTCCGCTTCCGGGGCCATCTCATAGAGGCGGCTGGTGGCGAGGCCCATGACTCCCAGCGCGACGTAGCCGGCCGCTACTCCGGTTGCCAGATCAGATAGCAGGCCTCGCTTCCTCACGGCTCCACCCTACGAAAAGGGGAGCGCCCGCGGCAATTTCCAACTGCGTTAGAGATCAGGCGGCGGCGGTGAGGTCGAGAGCCTGGGGAAAGGCACGCTGCGGGATCGTGAAGGTGAACGTGCTGCCCTGTCCAGCAACGCTTTTGACAGAGAGGCGCCCTCCATGCATCTCAACCAGGCGGCGCGAGATCGCGAGTCCGAGCCCTGTTCCCTGGTACTTGCCGCTCATACCGCTGTTGCCCTGCTGGAAGCTCTCGAAGATTCGTTCCAGGTCTTCACTGGGAACTCCGATTCCGGTGTCTCGCACGTTGACTCTCAAATCGGTCCCCTGGCGTTCGACCGCGACGCGAACCCCGCCGGTTTCCGTGAACTTGATTGCGTTTCCAAGCAGGTTGAGAAGGATTTGCTTGAGCTTTGGACCGTCGGCAAACACGGTGCCAACCTCGACAGACACGCTGCTCGTCAGTTCCAGGTGCTTGGTCTTGGCGAGCGAGCTGACGCTGTCGACACACTCGGAAACGAGCGACGCCATATCGACCTCGCCCCGGTGAAGCTGCGCCTTGCCAGCCTCCAGCTTGGAGATGTCGAGGAGGTCGTTGATCAGCGAGAGCAAGTGCTGGCCGTTCTGGCTGATGATCTCGACATCCTGGCGTTGCTCTCCCGAGAGCATCCCACCGTCCCCTTCGAGCAGCAGTTGCGAGAATCCGAGGATGGAGTTGAGCGGCGTTCGCAGCTCGTGCGACATGTTGGCCAGGAACTCGGACTTGTGCTGATTGGCCCGGTGCAGCTCGGCGTTCACGGCGCCCAGGCGCGCCGTCTGTTCGGTCGCGAGATGGAAGAGACGCGCCTCCTGGATTGCGGTCGCGGCGTGCTGTGCAAACAGTGTCAGCAGGTCGATGGTGTTGCGATCGAGCGGGCGCCGGTGGTACACCGCCAGCACGCCCAGTAACTGCTCTCCAACCACCAGCGGAAAGCCGGCGAACGCCTGGATCCCCTCCTCTTCCATCCAGGGGTTTAGCGAGCCCTGTCGGTGGTTGGCCGGGTCGTTGGTGATGATCGGCACCCTCAGCTCGGCGACCTGGCCAATCTCGGTCATGCCGCGTTCGACGCGGGATGCAACCGGCGGAGCCATCGTCGTGGTGTGCTGTCCCGCGCGCCGGTAGAGAGCGCCGTCGGTTGCCTCGACCAGCCAGAGTTGCGCTGCGGCCAGGCCGAGGTGGCCCGTGAGCGCCGATGCCACGACATCCAGGAACTCCGGCTCGAACAGCTTCCGGTTCATGTCATCGATCGACTGGTTTAGCAGCTCCAATCGTCTCGCCCGCTTCTCTGTCTCTTCGAACAGGCGCAGGTTCCTCAGCGCCACCGCCAGTTGCTGGGCCAGTAGCTCGAGCGCTTCCTGCTCCCAGCGAGTTAGGCGCCTCTGGACGTCGGCAGTGTTGAGGTGGAGGACGCCGCAGACGCGACCCTCGAGCAGCAGCGGCGTGCCGAAGGTTCGCGCGTACGCCGGGCCGTTGAGCGCTGGCAGGTCGAACAGAGGAGCCTCGCTCAGCATCACGAATCCGCGCTCGCGTACGACTCGACCAACGATCCCGTCGGCCGCCTGAACAGTCGTGCCCTCGAGCGCTTCTGGCATGCGGACCACCGCTCGAAGCACAAAGGTTCCTCGGTCCTCGTCCTGGAGGACCACCGCGCCCGACTCCATCTGAAGCATCTCCATGCCGCAGCGGATGACCGTGTAGAGCATTCTTCCGATGTCGAGCTGGCCAACCAGCTCACCGAGAACGCTACGCAGCTGCTCCGTCTGGGCCAGTCGCCGTCGCGTTCCACGTACCTCGGTATTGGTTGCTCGCACCGCCAGCCCGAGGCCTGTGATCGCTGCAACTGTCGGGACAGCGCGTAACACCGCGTCCCGCACCGAGATGGCGAAGCCGAGGTCTCCGGTTTGAAACAGGATGATGCCGCCCGTAAAAAAGAAACTGGTGCCTATCCCGCCCCAGAGATCGAAGCGAAAGACCGCCTCAGCCGCGACCAGCGCGTAGAGAAGGTACGGCATGCTCGTCGTCTCGGAGGCGAAGAGCAGTATCCAACCACTGATGACCAGGTGATCCAGTGCCAGCAAGACCGCCGCGGCCGACACCGGCATCCGGATACCCCGGCGCCTGCTACCGATGAGAGCCACACTGTTGTAGACGCCCAGAAGACCGGCCAGTGCCAGGGTGAGCGGAACCGAACGGGCCGGAAGCCAGACGAGCAGCGCGACCGGTATCGCAAGCGCTCCGAAGCGGAGCCTGATCAGCTGACGGTCGAGGGCGGTCATCCTGGCCGCAGCATCGGACTAGCTCGCTTGAGCGGTTTGAAGATTGTTGATCATCTCGAGGAAGCGATCCTTGCCGAAATCGCCCTTCTGGATGATCGTCTGGATATTCCCCTGCAGACGTTCACGGTCTTCGCTTGTGATGTTCTTTGCGGTGTAGATCAGGATCGGAATCTGGGCCGACTCGGGATCCTCGCGTAATTTCGATACGACCTCGAACCCATCTACGTCGGGCATCATCAGGTCGAGGATGATCAGGTCCGGCTTCTTCTTCATGGCGAGCTCGAGTCCCGCCTTTCCGCCATCCGCGATCATGATCTCCATGTTGAACGGCTTCAACATCGCCTTGACCAGCCTGATGTTCTGCGGGTCGTCGTCCACGATCAGGATCGACGAGGGCGTCTTCTTTCCACGCTTGCCATCGGCGAGCAGGTCGAACTTCACCATCATCTGCAGCAACTGCTGACGGTCGATCGGCTTGGTCAGGAAGTCGGCCTGGCCGATGTCGAACGGAAGCGACTCCTTGTTGACCTTCGAGGTCAGGACGATCGGGATGTCCTTGGTCTTGGACTCGCGCCTGAGATCGTAGACGAGTCCGCTGCCGCCGTTGGGCGGTAGCTGGGTATCGATCAGTACCGCAAGCGGCTGCAGCTGCACTGCCTTTCTGAGGGCCTCCTGGGCGCTGGCGGCGATCACAACCTCGTAGCCGGCGTGGCTGAGGAAGGGTTCGATGCGCTCCTTGACGGAAGGGTCGTTGTCGGCGACCAGGATCACCGGTGCCTTGGTGCTGGCACCAACCGGCGGCAGCATCTGTACCGGACGCTCCTGGATGCCGGACTCCTGCTTGGCGAACTCGATCAACTCACGGATGTGCTCCACCAGGCGTTTGCCGCTTTCATTGATATGCGCCACAAACTCGCGGCGCTCTTCCGGGGTCGTTTTGTTGCCCTTCTCGTCGAGCAGGATTTCGGAGAAACCGATGATCGCGTTGAGCGGTGAGTTGAGGTCATGGCTCTGGTCGTAGATGACCCGGAACTTGGCCTCGAAGTCCCGCTTGGCCTGCAGCAGGCCCGCGCCTGCGTCCTTGTTCTTGCCGAAGGCCGCAAGTTCGGTCCGAAGTCCGTCGAGCTGCGCCTGCATGGCGCGCTTCTCCGCCTCGTAGCGGGCGATCACCTGGTTCGAGGGAGGGCCGCTGCCGGTTGTTTTGCGTGCCTCTTCCAACTGGCTCTTGAGCGATGCTTTCTCGCGCTGCCAGGCCAGTTCCAGCTCCTTGAGCTCGTTGGCGCGCCGGCTCTGGAGCTCGTTGGTCTGGCCCATCATCTCGGAGAGCTGTCCCTGGACCCGCTCGAGGTCGACCTTGAGCTGGTTCTTCTCGGAGGTGAGCCGTTGTTCCCGCCCCGTCCACTCCTCGGCTTTTCGCCCCGATTCGCCCGCCAGGTCGTCGTGCAGCGCCTTGACCTTCTCGTAATCCTGCTGCGTAGCGGCGAGCTTGGCGTTGGCGTCCTGCACCTGCTTCTTCAACGCTGCTTTTTCTTCGGCGACGGAGGTTTCCCGCACCTGCCAGTCTTTCTCAAGCGCCTTGACCTTCGTCAGCAGCGCCGACCGCTCATCGCTAACACGCTGGAACTCGGCTTCCGCCTTGTCCAGGTCCGCGCCCTTCTTGCGGGCCTCTTCCAGCTGGTTCTGCAGCAGCTTGCGGTCCGCCTTGAACTGGCCTTCCGCGGTCTGTGCTTCCTGCTCGAGGCGAGCGACGTCGGCAATCAGTCGCTGGCGTTCCGACTGCCACTTGTCACGGGCAGTCTTGATTGGATCGACCTCCGCCTGGAGGCTCTTGAGCTGCTGCTGCAGCTGCGTGTTCGACTCGCTGAGCTTGGTCCGTTCGCCGGTCAATGCGGTCCTGGCGGCCTGCCACTCCTGCTCCAGCTGGGCCAGCCTGGCGACAGCCGCGTCGCGATCCTTGAGCAGCGTCTCGCGGTCCATCGCCCACTGCAACTGGGCCGACTGCAGGCTGTCGAGGTCTCCCTGGACAGTCTTCAGCTCGGCGGCGATCTTCCTTTGCTCCGCCTCAAACTTCTGGGTGAGCTGCATCCGCTCCTGTTCCAGCTGGCGGAGCTGGCCGCGGCGCTCCTCGTCCCGTGTCTTGGCCCTGGTCACATCCTCCTGCAGACGGCCCAGCTCTACCCGTACGCGATCGTGACCCTGCTGCAGGTCCTTGTGGGCCTGGGAGAGCGTGTCGTGACGCTCGAGAATCGCCTGCCGCTCGGCAGCCCACTGCGCTTGCGCCCTTACCAGCTCTGCCTCGGCACGCTGGTGACGCTCCTGCAGCTCCTTGTGCCCCTTCTGCGCGGCGGAGTGCTCCTCCAAAAGGACCTGGCGATCCATCGCCCACTGCAGCTGTGCGTTCTGAAGCTCGTTGAGCTCCTGCTCCTTGGCTGCAAGCTGCTGCTGCGCCGCTGCCAGCTCCTTCTCCTTGAGAGCGAGCTGCGATGCAATGTCATCCTGAAGCGTCTGCAGGTGGGCGACGAACTCCTGGTTCTGCTGCAGGATGTCGGCAAACGACCTGGCCTTGGGTGCCTCGGGACTCAAGCCGCTTTCCGCCCTTGCTGAAGGTAGCGATCCACGGCCGATCGCATCGCATCCAGGTGGGCACTCATCGCTCCAAGCTGGTCGACGCGCTCCTGCTCCAGCTGGCGCAGCTGGTCATGGCGCTCGGCGTCCCGCTGGTTGGCGTGACGAAGCTCCTCCTGGAGCCGGGCAATCTCCGCCTGTGACTGGTCATAGGCGAACTTGAGCTCGTCGAGCTCTTTGTCGCGCGCCTCATGCTCCTGGATCAGGCCCTGAAGGTTCTGCACGACCTCCTGGTTCAGCTTCAGGATGTCCGAGTAAGAGCGTGGACTCTTCTGTCCGGAATCGGTCATGCTGACTTCAACCGTCCTTGCTGCAGGTAGCGGCTGACCTCCGCGGGCAGGCCCTGGGGGTCCACGGGCTTGGCGATATAGCCGTCGCATCCGGCTGCCAGGATCCGCTCCCGGTCGCCCGACATGGCGTGCGCCGTCAGCGCCACGATGACGACCCCGGCCATCCGCGGATCGGATCGGATCTTGCGGGTGATGGCCAGACCGTCCTCGCCCGGAAGCTGGATATCCATCAGGACGATATCGGGCGGGTTCTGGACCATCTCGGCAAGGCACTCGGCGCCACTGCCGGCTTTGCGCACGGCGAAGCCGCGCTTCTCAAGCAGGAACTGGGCCAATCTCAGATTGACCGGGTTATCTTCGACGATCAGTACCTTGCCGGCGCTCACGACCCGTCCTCCTTCGTCTTTGAACGATCTCCAGGCCCTTGACGGCTGCCAATACGGCGTCCGGCTGGGAAAGGCCAGTGGGTATAACGGCGCTCCACGCCGTCGCTGGCACCCTCGGTGAAACTTCCCCCACGGCGACCAGGGCCGGCTGGCCGGGAAGGCCCCGGAGTCCAAGCACCCATTCCGGCTCCGCCGGGGCCAGCACGATCACGTCAGGGGCGGCCGCCCGGGCCTTTTCCAGTGCCTCCTGCAGGCCGGGCGCCCGGAAAACCTCGAATCCCTCTTCCACCAGGGCTGCCGCCAGCGGCGCCAGCGCCCGCCGGTCCCGGTGCACGAGCAGGATCCGAACCCGGTCACGGCGGCGCTTGATCCCCTGGCCAAGCCGCCGCAACTCGTCCTGGAGCGTCTTGGTGGCCCATGGCTTGGCCACGTAGCCGAGCACCCCGAAACGTTCCATGAGCTCGTCGTTTCGCGTCACGGAGCAGACCAGTACCGGAACGTCCGCGGTGGCAGCCCGTCCGCGCAGCTCGGCCAGGACCTGCCAGCCGTCCCGCTTGGGTAGAACCGTCTCCATCACTACCAGGTCTGGCAGGATCTCCATCGCTTTGCGCACCGCCTCTTCCCCATCGATGGCGTGCGCCACCCGGAAGCCGACTCCCTGGATCTCGGCTGTCATCCTCTGGCTGCTGCTCGGGTCGTCCTCGACCACCAGCGCCAGCGGCAGATCCATGGTGTCAACGCCGGGCCCGGTCGGAATTACGACTACCGGCTCAACAGCGGGACGCGGCTCCCGGGGAATGGTGAAGGTGAAGGTGGACCCGGCGCCGAACTGGCTTTCGGCCCAGATCCGGCCCCCGTGCATTTCGACGAAGCGACGGCAGAGCGCCAGGCCGAGCCCAGTTCCCTGATAGCGCCTGGTGTACGAGCCGTCGATCTGCTCGAATTCGCGAAACAGCTTGGGCAGATCTTCGGGCTTCATCCCGATGCCGGTGTCGTGCACCGAGACAACCAGCTGCTCCGGCATGTCCTTGATGACGATCGTGATCTTGCCGGGCGGCGGCGTGAACTTGACCGCGTTGGAAAGCAGGTTGTAGAGGACCTGTTTGAACTTGCTCCGGTCGGCCTGGACCGGCTCGGCGGACCCCATCGTGATCAGCTGTAGACCCTGCTGGCGCGCCATCGGCTCCAGGATGGAGGTGACCTCGTGAAGCGCTTCCAGCACCTGCAGGGGCTCCGGGCGAAGCTCCATCTTGCCGGCCTCGACCTTGGCCAGGTCGAGGATGTCATTGATCAGCCCGAGCAGATGCTGACCGCTGCTGTGAATGTTGCGCAGGAACTCGGTCCGCTCCCCACCGGTCAGGTTCATGCTGACATCGAGCAGGATTTCGCTGAAGCCGAGGATGGCGTTGAGCGGCGTGCGCAGCTCGTGCGACATGTTGGCGAGGAATTCCGACTTGTAGCGGTTTGACTTTTCCAGCTGCCGGTTGACCTGCAGGATCTCCTCGTCCGCCTGGCGCAGGGCAGCGTGCTGGCGCATCAGGTAGCGGTTGGAGTCTTTCAAGCGCGAGACCAATCCCTGACGTTCGGCACGTAGTCGCTGCTTGTCCAGGTTGCGCTCCAACAGCTCTCGCAGTCTCTGCAGGTCGATTGGTTTGGCGATGTAGTCATCAGCCCCGCCGCGCAGCGCTTCCGCAGCCACCTGCTCCGATCCGTAGGCGGTCATCATGACGACGACGGCGTCCGGAAAGTCGCGCAGCATCTGCGGCAGGAGCGTCAGGCCACTCTCCTCGGGCATCTGGACGTCGAGGAAGATGAGTGCCGGGCGGCGCGAGTCGAGCTGGCGGCGCGCCTCCCTCGCATTGGGAGCTGCGACCACATCGAAGCCCTGCTTGGAGACAGCCTTGGTGAGGAAGGCGCGGTTGTCGGGGTCGTCGTCGATCGCCAGCAGTAATGGCCGAACCTCGGTCTCGGGCTCGCCTCCCAGCAGGGTGCGCAGCGCCTGCATCAGGTCGGGAGCACCGCCCAGATCGCGGCCCGCGGGGCTCGAAAGCGGTCCCAGGTTGCTGAGGAAGCGGTCGGCGCCGGCCGCCAGTGCTCGCTGACCCTCGTCCGGGTCGACATGGATGCCGGTCATCAGCAGGACGGGGATATTGGTGGTCGCGGGATTGCTTTTCAGGATCTCGCAGACCCTGAGCCCGTCGATCCGGCGGAGCAGCAGGTTGAGGATGATGGCATCGGGAAGCTCCTCGCGCGCGCGGTCGAGAGCCTCGAGGCCGTCCTGGGCCGCCAGCACCTTGAAGCCTTCTTGCTCGAGGCGCGCGACGATCGCCTTGAGGCGTTCAGCATCGTCCTCGGCGACGAGAATCCGGCGTTCTCGTAAATCAGTCATGCCACCCTCGCGAGCACCGGGAGGCTCGGAATCAGGAATCGGAAGGTACTGCCCTTGCCTGGCATGCTCTCCACCCAGATGCGTCCCCCCTGGAGCTCCACGAGCCGCTTGGAGAGCGCCAGCCCGAGGCCGACGCCTTCGTAACCGCGCGAGGTGGACCCGTCGATCTGGCGGAACTCTTCGAAGAGCCGCGGCTGGTCCTCCGCCTTGATACCGATCCCGCTGTCGATGACCTCGACAACGGTGCCGGACTGAGTCGGCAAGGCACGGACAACAACGGCGCCGTGTGCGGGCGTGAATTTGACAGCGTTGTTGACCAGGTTCTGCAGCACATGGCGGAGGCTGCGCGAGTCGAAGACCACCTCATGACTCCGGTCCACCTCAGACCGCACCAAAAGTTCCTTCTGGTTGGCGGCGGCGGCGTTCTCCGCCATTGCCGCGTCGACGGCTTCCGCCAGCAGGCAGGGCGCGGGCTTGAGTTCCAGGCGCCCGGCCCGGATGTGAGTCAGGTCGAGGATGTCGTTGATCAGCTTGAGCAGGTTGCGACCGCTCTGGTGGATGGTGTCAGCGAATTCGGACCGCTCGGCGTCCGAGAGGTCGGGCGAGGTGTGGAGGATCTCGGAAAAACCGATGATGGCATTGAGCGGGGTCCGCAACTCGTGTGACATATTGGTCAGGAACTCGGACTTCATGCGGTCCGCTTCCTGCAACTCGAGGTTGGCGCGTTGCAACATTTCGATGGTCTGACGCTCCCGCTCGTAGCGACGGGCGTTGTCGAAGGCCACCGCCGCCTGGTTGGCCAGGATCTGCAGGACCTGCATCAGCGGGGCGTCGAAGGCACGCAGATCCTGGTAGTAGATCGAAACCGTGCCCACGAACTGGCTCTGGAGAAACATCGGCAGGCCGAGGGCCGCTCTCCAACCGTATCGGCGGGTGAGCGGGTCGAGCGGGAAACGCGGGTCAAGCTGAAGATCCTCTGAAAAGACAGGCCCCTGTTCCAGGGCGACCTGGTCGATCAGTGCCGGAGGCACCGATTCCGCAGCCTGCGGACTTGCAGCGAGACCCTCGCTCACCTCGACCCGCTGGACGGTCGTCGAGACGCCCTGGGTCAGCGTTATCAGGCAGGAGGTCGCCCCCGACACGCCGATGACAGCCCGTGCCACGGCCTGCAGCAGAGAGGCGGGGCTGATGGTGGTCGCAGTCAACGCCTGGGAGACCTGGCGCAGCATCTCCATCGAGGCGTCGAGGCGCAGCGCCTGCTGGCGCGTCTCCTCGAAGAGAAAGGTGTTTTCGAGCGAGACTGCAACCTCGGCACCGAGGGAGGCGGCCAGCTTTACGTCGTAGTTCCCGCTGAACTGGCCGTGACGCTTGTTGGCCAGCATCAGGACCCCGAGGGGCCGCCCGCCGGACCCAAGGGGAACGAGCAGCATGTCGCGGTAGCCGAAGGTTTGCGGCAGGAGCTGTCCCGCCTCGAGATCGTGGACGCAGTCCGGAATGATATGGGGACGCTGGCTGATGAAAACCCGGCCGATCAGGGTCGAGTTGTCGGCCCGAAAGCGGAGCTGGTTCAGCCGCATCTGGTTGAAGAGACGGCTCTCGCGCATTCCGTACGGAGCCGCCGGGGCGATCAGGGATTCCATGCCGGCCTGGTAGAGAAAGAAGCCGCAGATCTCGACGTCGAGTAGTTCACCGAGCTTCTGGGTCAGGGTCTCCAGGTCCTCGCCGAGGCGCGTCAGGTTGGACACGGCGGTCGCCGTTTCGAAAAAGTGAGTCAGCTCCTGGAGGTTCTGGTCGGCGCGGCGAGCCAGCTCTCCGTTCCGCTGGTGGAGCTCGAAATACTTGTAGCTCCAGAAGCCGGTCATCACCATCACCGGAATGAAGAGCACGGCCAGGAAGTAGGTGGCCGGCGAGGGAGCCCCTGAGCGAGCCACATAGACCAGGAAGGCCTCCGTGAGCGCGCCGAGGAGTAGCCAGAGCCGCCAGTTGAACTGGGCCCGATGGGATGACGATTGCGGTTTTGCCACAGACCTCTCTTTCGCCAGGGTGCGCAATCATTTGACGCGGCAGCGGCGGATTGCTTCGCCCTGCCTCAAGCGCTGGACAGCCCGGCGTGGCTGAATTGACAAACCTTTACCGGGCTGTCGTGGTTCCGCCACGCCGGGAGCGGATTCGACGCCTTTGCTACGCTCTAAACGTGCAACGAGAGACGACCTTCAACGTGTCCGCGATCAAGGAAACGGTCCTGCGGTCGATCAAGCTCAACCAGCAGGCCTACAACAATCGCGACGCCGAGGTGCTGCGCGAGGTCTACCTCGAGCCGATGCTCTCCCAGGTGGCCCATGATCTCTCCGGTGACTTCGAGTCGTTTCCGGCCGCGCGTCTCGACATCACCTGCGAAGTGCTCGACGTCTCGTACACCGCCTACCTCCAGATTGGCAAGGTGGAGCTGTCCGCCTACGGACTCCAGGCGAGCCCCCAGAACGTCAACGTCACGACCAAGGAGGAGTGGATCTACCGGCTTGTCCCGGACGCCGAAAAGGGCGTCGGACTTGGCCGGCGCACGACCCACCGCTTCCTCGGCTACTACCACTACACGCTGGTGGACATCGAAAACCGATGGTGGATAACGGACGTCCAGTCCGCCTCAGAGATCTGGCTGCCGTAGGTCACCGGGCTAGACAGTAGAGCCGGGAGGCAGCGGGTCGAGCCGGCGGGCCAGCTCATCGACGCGCCGCCCGATTTCGTCCCGGATCAAGCGCACGGCCTCGAGCGACCCGCCGGCGGGGTCGGCAACCTCCCAGTCGATGTACTTCTTTCCGGGTATGTAGGGGCACTCATCGCCGCAGCCCATCGTGACCACCACGTCGGCCCACGCAGCGAGGTCGTCGGTCAGCCGGCGCGGCCGGTGCGCGCTGAGATCGACGTCCAGCTCGCGCATAGCATCGACAACGACCGGGTGAACCTGCTCCGCTGGCTGCGTCCCGGCGGACCGCGATTCGTGCCGACCGCCGGCGGCCCGCTGGAAGAGCGCATCGCTCATCTGGGAGCGGCCGGCGTTCTGTTTGCAGACGAACAGCACGCGTGCCATTAGCTAGACCAGGGCGTCGAGCAGCGCGCGCGTCCTGGCATCGAGGTGGCTCTTGAGACGGTAGTAGGCCCAGATGCCAGCCTTCGAGACCTCGACAAGCCCCGCCTCCCTGAGCTTTGCCACGTGGTGGGAGATGGTGGGCTGGCTCAGCTCGAAGGATGCGGTGAAATCACAGATGCAGACCGGCTCCGAGGAACGCTTCAGCATTCCAACCATCTGCAGCCGGGTGGGATCGGCGAGTGCCTTGAGTAGCTCCACCGACTCGTCGACCCTGGCGGGCGCCATCGGCATGGAGGGCGGGCTGCAGACGCCTTTAACGCGTTCCGGAGGGCCGCTCTTCACGAATCACAGTCTAGCACTCCATTGACACATGTCTATGGGTCTGCTAGCATTCCATCGATAGCCATCGATCTCTCCAGCAAGGGGTTCTTAATGGAAAGCATTAGAGAGTCCGTCCGGGCCAGGTACGCCGAGAGCGCGATCAAGTTGCGCGACGGCGGCAGTTGCTGCGACTCGAGCTGCCGCGGCGGATCTGACGCGATCAGCGGCCCCATCGGGGCGGAGGAGTATTCCAAATCGGAAGTGCAGGACCTCGGCCTCTCGCTCGGCGCCAGCCTGGGCTGCGGAAATCCGACTGCGCTGGCTCAGTTGCACGCGGGCGAGGTGGTGCTGGACCTCGGTAGCGGGGCGGGGCTCGACGTCCTGCTTTCGGCACGACGGGTTTCCCCCGGCGGCCATGCCTACGGTGTCGACATGACGGACGAGATGCTGGCGCTGGCCAATGAGAACAAGGCGCGAGCGGGCGTCCAGAATGCCACCTTCCTGAAGGGAACGATCGAGGCGATACCGCTCGCCTACGCCGCCGTCGACGTCGTCATCTCGAACTGCGTCATCAACCTCGCCGCCGACAAGCTGGCGGTGCTGAAAGAAGCCTTTCGGGTCCTCAAGCCGGGCGGACGCTTCGCCGTTTCCGACATGGTCGAGGTGGAGCCACTCCCGGCCCACGTCAAGACCGCGATGGACGCCTGGGCCGGATGCGTGGCGGGCACCATTCCAATCGACGCCTACCGCGCCTCAGTCATCGAGGCAGGCTTCGACGCGGTTGAGATCGAGGTCACCAACAGCTTCAGCCCTGGTGAAGCCGGGCTGCCGGAAGGTAGCGGGCAAATCGCGAGCGCCTTCGTTCGGGCCGTCAAGCCCGCCTGAGAAGACAAAGGCCCGGAGGACTCTCCCCAGGCCCTTTGGATCGACGGGTTAACGGCTTAGGCGACCCTCACCCGTGAGGCACGCGGCCCCTTGGGCGCGGAGGATTCAACATCGAAGCTGACCTTCTGCCCCTCCTGAAGCCCCTCGAACGAACCGTCAACCGAGGATCGATGAAAGAAGTATTCCTTCCCGTCCTCGCCGCTCAAGAAGCCGAATCCCCGATCCATCACGAGTCGCTTGATCGTCCCGTTCTGCGCCACGTCTGTCGCTAGCTCCTCCGCAAAGTTATTCCCGGTCCGCTTGCGTTGCCTGGGCTAGCCATGACCGGGCTGGACAGGCCCAAAATCCAGCATATCATGGCTTTATCAAGGCTAAAGCAGGAGTGATTTCGCATGCGTAGCACGATGCCGGACTTCCCACTGACCCTCCAGCATTTCCTCTGGCGTTCGACCACCCTCTTCCCCAAAAAAGAGATCGTGACCCGTACCGCGACCGGCATAACCAGGTACGACTACGGTGCCTTTGGTGGGCGCGTAGCCCAGCTGGCCCACGCCTTGCACGACCTTGGGATCAAGCCCGGCGACCGGGTCGGCACGCTGGCCTGGAACAACGCGCGGCATTTCGAGCTCTACTTTGCCGTTCCCTGCTCGGGAGCCGTGCTTCACACCCTGAATCCGCGCCTCTTCCCCGAGCACCTTGAGTTCGTAATCAAGGATGCTGAAGATTCGGTCATCTTTGTCGATGCCTCGCTGCTGCCGGTACTCGAACGGATCGCCGGCAGGCTTAAGGGAGTTCGCCAATTCGTGGTCATGGGGGGCGAGGCGGCGTCGCCCGATGGTCAGCTCGGCTCGATCGCAAACTACGAGCAGCTGATCGCCGGGCGCCCGACATCCTTTTCCTGGCCGACGCTCGATGAGCGCGATGCATCAGCCATGTGCTACACCTCTGGCACCACCGGCAAGCCGAAGGGGGTTGTTTACAGCCATCGATCCGCTGTCCTGCACTCCTTTGGCATCGCTGTAGGCGGCGGGCTTGGGATCACCGAAGAGAGCGTCGCCCTGCCGGTCGTCCCGATGTTCCACGCCAACGCCTGGGGCATGCCCTACGCCGCCGCCATGGTGGGCGCCAAGCTCGTTTTTCCCGACCGTTTTCTCGATCCGGTGAGCCTGGTCGAGATGTTTACCGGCGAGGGCGTCACGCTTACCGCCGGTGTGCCGAGCGTCTGGATCGCGCTGCTCCAGCACCTCGACAAGACCGGGATGGAACTACCCGGACTCCTGCTCTTCAACGGTGGCTCGGCGCTGCCGGCTGCCCTCTACGATGGGCTGACCCGTCACGGCATCCGGGTCGACCACGGCTGGGGTATGACCGAAACCTCACCTGTTGCCGCCACAGCGATGGTGAAGAGCCAGCTCCGCGGCGGCGACGAGCGACGGATAAAGCTGAAGCAGGGGCTGCCCCTTGCCGGGGTTGAGATTCGGCTGATGGACGTCGAGGAGAACCGCCTGGTGGCCTGGGACGGTAAGAGCGTCGGAGAGATACAGGTGCGCGGTCCCTGGATCACCGCCGGCTACTACCGCGGCGTCGACCAGGACCGTTTTACGCCGGACGGCTGGTTGCGGACGGGAGACGTCGCCAATGTGGACACCGACGGTTACATCCAGATCGTCGACCGCGTGAAAGACCTGGTCAAATCGGGTGGCGAGTGGATCTCCTCGGTCGAGCTGGAGTCGGCCATCATGGGCCACCCGGGGGTACTCGAAGCGGCGGTGATAGGAATTCCCCATCCGAAATGGCAGGAGCGCCCGGTCGCCTACGTGGTTCCCAAGCCCGAGTTCAAAGGGCGCCTGACCCAGGAGGAGTTACTCGAATTCCTCCGGCCCCAGGTCGCACGCTGGTGGCTCCCGGACGAGATCCGTTTCATCGACGAGATTCCGAAGACCAGTGTCGGGAAGTTCGACAAGAAGGCGATTCGCGAGCGTGCGCTCGCCAGCACCAAGACCGGTCTGCCCTCCGAGTAACGCCCGGGTCACGGCGAGGCGGAAGGTGGGTCACCTGCGCACATTTGCGACCCCCTTCTAATGCCGGCTTAATCGGGGCGCGCTAGAACAGAAGCAGGCAGGGTGATGGCTGAATGCAGGCTTCTGAACAGTTCGAGGCGCTCGTACCCAAGCCGCTTGACGCCGAGGGCTTTCGCCTCCGGCAGAGCCTGGAAGACGTCCACGAAGACCTGCTTCTGACCGTCCTCGAGCTCGAAGAAGAGTGGGTTCTGGACGACCGGATCACTTTCTCTCTCCGACATCCTCACTGAGCTGAGCGTTAAAAAAGGCTCAATTCCTCGGAAAACGTGCAGGTTTTTGTACGCTTCGCGTTTCCTTACGATAAGATGGCGGGCGCGTCCGTCGCAGCAATCAATCCAGTTCACGGAGGAAACAATGGCGAAAGTGCAGAAATGGACCGCGTCGACGTTCGTCACCCTGCTACACGAAAACCTGACCAAGAATGGCTCGGTCAAGATCAAGAAGTCGGAGCTCAACGCCGCCGTCCAGGAGGTCTTCGAGCAGGCCATCAACGCCGGCGCGCGTGGCCAGCGGGTCCGTTTCCCGCAGATCGGCGCCCTGGCCTGGCGTGAGGTCAAGGCCCGCAAGGCCGGCAAGGGCATCAATCCCTTCACCAAGGAACCGATGATGGTCAAGGCCCGTGCGGCGTCGCGCAAGCCCCGCTGGTCGTTCCCCAAGTCGGTCCGCGAGGCCTACCTGCGGCCCTCGGCCCGCAAGGCCGCCTAACAAGCCTGAAAACGAGGGAGTGTCAGCCCGGCCGGGCGGGCGCTCCCTCGACTCGTTGCTTGACAGCCCGCTTGATTCCCCGGACTATGGTGGAGGAATGAAGCGAAACCTGATAGCGGGACTGCTGATGGCGATCGGGCTGGTCCTGATGGCCATCGCGATTCCCGGGCTTGGCCTGTTCCACAGCAATCCGACCGCCATGGCGACCCAGGCCATCCAGGGTTTGAGTGACCCCCTCTCCCCGCCCCACCAGCATGCGCGGATCCTGCCCGGGTCCAAGAGCAGCGCCGGCGGGGTAAGCCAGGCGGTTGCCTATATTTCTATCCCGAAGATCGGCATCAATAACGCCCCGATCTTCGACCGTGGCATCGACGGCGGCGGTAACATGTTGATCGCCAAGGGCTATGCCGTCACTCATTACGACCACTCCTCCCCGATTGGCAGCGGCAACGCGGTGCTTTACGGGCACGACGACATCGAGGGCAGCGTTTTCGGGCGGCTCAAGGACCTGAGCGCCGGCGACGAGATCGACGTCACGCCGGCCGGGGCCTCACCGGTCGTCTACCACGTCACCGGCAGGACGATCGTCCAGCCGAATGCGGTCCAGATCCTGAACCCGACCAACGACGTCCGCCTGACGCTCTTCACCTGCTGGCCAAACTGGGTCGACACTCAACGAGTGGTCGTCACCGCCTCGCCTACCGCCGGCTAGACTTCCAGCCGGTCTCCGCCCTCTAGTGGTCTTCGGGCGGGGGAGCCTGGAAGTACTTGAGAAGCTCCTCGATCGCACGGGCCGCCTCCGGGTCGCGGAGCATCCGCTCCTGCATCTCCTGGACCTGTTTCATCAACTCTTTAGCCTGGGTTTCCTGGGCAACCTGCATCAGCACGGGTTGGGTGGCGGCCGAGACCACCATCTGGACCTGCTGCCGGAGCATCTCCACGCCCTGGCAGCCAAGGCAGGTACCGGCGTGGTTGCAGTGACATAGCTGGACGCGCAGGTTGTCGAGTTCGCGCTGCATTGGCGAAAGGTCCACCGGCCGGCTCATCACAAAAGCTTAGCTCGACAGGTCATGGCGGAAGCGCTCAACGAGAAAACGCCTGTGTGCCAGCAGGCGGTCCATGTCGGTTCGGTGAAGAGTCGCCACTACTGATCCCATCTGGCTCTCCAGCAGGTCGAGTTCTTCGACCAGGATGCCTAGTGCGGTCTGTCCCTCGCTACCCGGCTGCGTCGAAACGTAACCCGCTGGCAGGTCGAGGTAGGCGTCGAGGGCAGCCGGCAGGTATTCGCAGCCGGTGCTCCGGACGAGGTAAAGATCGCCGCTCGCCGGGGGAAGGCGATCCAACCGAGGCAGGATCTCTGAACGCATTATCAGCTCAATCCGTCGCAGCCGGATCATGACCTCGGGCGGCACCCTGCCGCTCACCTCGTAGAGCGTCTGCGCCAGCCGTCGCTCAACCTGCCGGGGGTCGAACCCCAGGCGGCTGATAGGCGGCCGGTCAGGTGTGGCCACCGCGCCCGCCACGTAAAAGGCCACGATCAGGACCACAGCCTGGGGGCCGACGGGATCGATCAACGTCAGACCGATGCCGACCAGCATCAGGGCGCAGCCGGCGAAGTGCTTACGGCTACCGAGGAAATGCCAGAGGCTCAACGGAGCACGGTGCCAATCGGAGCTGTCATATCCGACTCCATCAGGCTAATTTTTCCCAGAAACAGCGGCGCTAAACGGTAGGCTAGTCCGATGCAGCAGGCAAGCGTGGACGGTCGCATGTTCATCAAGGGGGAGCGGGCTGCGGCCCGCTCCGGAAGAACCTTTGACGCCATCGATCCGGCCTCCGGGCTGGCCTTTGCGACGGTCGCCGACGGTGACCGGGAGGATGTTGAGCAGGCCATCGCCGGCGCAGCCCAGGCTTCGAAATCAGGCTGGTCCGATCTCCCACCGGTCCGCCGTGTGCGCGTGCTCAACCAGCTCGCCGCCCTGATACGGGAGCATCGGACCGAACTCGCTGGCCTGGAAAGCCTCGACGTAGGCAAACCGCTTCGCCAGGCTGAGGACGACGTCGCCGCGGCCGCCGGCTTCTTTGAATACTTCGCCGGCGTCGCCGACAAGGTGTTCGGCTCGAGCATTCCGCTCGGGCGCGGCTTCGTCGATTTCACGCTCCGGGAACCACTTGGCATCTCGGCGCAGATCGTTCCCTGGAACTATCCCTTACGCCTGGCCTCCCGGGGGATCGCCCCTGCTCTCGCCTGCGGAAACGTCGTCGTCGTCAAGCCGGCCGCCGAGGCGGGCCTCAGCATCATTCGGCTCGCGGAACTTGCCAGCGAGGCAGGGGTCCCGGCCGGCGCCTTCAACGTCGTCACGGGCGGCCGAGAGACCGGTGCCGCGCTTGCGTCCCATCCGGGCATCAACCACATCACCTTCACCGGCTCGGTGCCCACCGGGATCGCGATCATGAAGGCGGCCGCCGACCACGTGGTGCCGGTCACGCTCGAGCTGGGCGGGAAGTCTCCCAATATCGTTCTGGAGGATGCCGACCTCGAGAAGGCCGCCGCCGCGGCGGCCTCAACCCTGATGCAGAACGCAGCGCAGACCTGCACCGCCCCGACCCGCTTGCTGGTCCAGGGACCCGCGCACGACAGGTTCGTCAACATCCTGGCGAAGCGCATCCGCGCCATACGGCTCGGCCGGGGACTCGACAACCCGGATATGGGGCCGGTGGTCAGCGAGAGGCAGATGAACCGGGTCCTGAAGTACCTGGCCCAGGGTGCGCGTGACGGCGCCAGCCCGGTCACCGGCGGAGGCCGCTCCGGCCGGCCGGACCTGGCTAATGGTTTCTTCATCGAGCCCACTCTGCTCGACCACGTTCGGCGTGGGTCCATGCTCGAGCAGGAGGAGATCTTCGGCCCGGTGCTCACGGTCACGACCTTCGACTCTGTCGCTGAGGCGATCGAGATCGCAAATGGAACTTCCTACGGCCTGGTCACCGGCATCTGGACCCGAGATCTGCAAAAGGCGCTTTTACTCGCAACCGCGATCAAGTCGGGGCAGATCCGCATCAACAGCTACAGCGCGGAGGGCAGCATCGGCCTTCCCTTCGGAGGCTACAAGCGCAGCGGTTTCGGTCGCGAGCAGGGAGTCGAGGCGCTCGCGAACTACACGCAGATCAAAAACGTGATGATCAGCTACGGCTGAGCCCGCTTGAATCGGAGCCGACGAGCTTCCAAAGAACGAGCGATCACGACGCCGCGGACTTGCTTTTGAGCAGATCTAGAATCCGGTTCTGGCCGTCGAGTATCTCCAGCTGCGTCTTGCTCATCTGGTGGATGGCTAGCAAGGTCTCGTGATCGGCGATGGCGCGGGCGTCACTCGCCGCCTGGGCGCGGTTGGCGCTGACCTGGAGCGAGATCATGATTGAAAGCTGGGGCAGATTGAGGGAGGGTCAGTAGCAGTGGCCAGGGCGTTTTGTCGAAGCCGACGATGTTCCCGGCGAAGAGCCAGACCACGATCCCGATGGTGATCACGACGAACAGGTACATCGATCCGATCAGCCGGTTGACGGCGCTGGCGATCCGGTCGAGGAGACCGTCGCCCGAGATGTGACGTGACAGGATCAGTCGCGGAACGTGCAGTTGTGGCGCCGTCAGGGGCGAACGGTTTCTCCGCGCGGCTCGAGCTTCGAACTGTCCATCTTGTTCATCCCGACCTCCGACTTTGATTGGGGGCGGCTTGTGTCTAAACCGCTAGCGTACCGGCGAGCGCTCCGCCATATCACCGGCGACCGCGAGACCGGTTGCTCCAGCCATCGTATGGCTGCCGCGGATTTCGCTGTAGAAAAGCGCGGCCAGGATGAGCACCGCGCCCAGCGCTTGCAGGAGACCGAAGCGCTCGCCCACCAAAAGAAAGGCAAAAAAGACGGTAAAAGCCGGCTCCATGGTAAGGATCAGGGCAGCCCGACTGGCGGGAAGGCGCTGCTGCGCGTAGGTTTGCACCCAGAAGGCGACCGCTGAAGCGAAGACGCCCGTGATTGCAATCGCCGGCAGGACCACCATAGGAATCGGGACTAGAGTCGACCTGGTGGCGAGGGCCCCCGCCGTCAGAACGGCAGCCGCGGCCGTCATCTGCCAGGCCGCCAGCGCTAGCGGCCCTCCTGCCGCATAGCGGCTCAGAAGGGTGATATGCAGCGCAAAGCCGACCGAGCCCAGCAGTACCAGCAGGTCCCCGAAATGCAGTCCCGTCGGAGCGCCCCCGGTGAGGAGCGCGGTGCCTGCGAAGGCGACCGCGGCCGCCAGCCAGGCGTCCTTGCGGGAGGGAACGTGCCAGGCGATCCTATCGATGATGGGCGTGAAGACAACGAAGAGACCGGTGATCAGGCCGGTGTTCGCCACCGAGGTTCGCTTGAGGCCGAGCGTCTGCAGGAGGTAGGAGACGGCGAGGACCACCCCGATCGCGAGCCCGGCACGGGCGACGCTCGCGCGCTCGCGCGTGAGAGTCACGATCAGCCGGAGGACAACGGCCGCAAGCAGGAAACGCACTCCGAGAAATGAGACAACCGGGTAGCGCGCCACCGCCTCCTTCACGACTACGAAGGTCCAGCCCCAGATGGCCGTGACACCGACCAGCATCAGGGCAGGGATGATCTTGATGCCGGGGCGCGCAGACACCGCCGCCTAGCTTAGCGATCGAGTCAACTCGATCAGCGAATGCCGCTGTCGAATTGAAGCGTGACGACCGTGTATCCCGCAGCCCTCACGGTCACCGTTTGCGGAATCGGCCGCGGGAGTGCCTGGTTCGCCGCCCGCTGGCCACTGAGGGTGTAAGTGCCGGGGTTAAGCGACACCTTGAAGCGCCCGTCGACACCGGATTGGGTCCGGGTGATTTCCCTGCCCGAGGCGTCGGTAACGATCACGGTGGCGGCGATCGGGCGCGGAGGGCATGGCGAGTTGATGCGCTCGACCGGGCAGGTGGGGCCAATGGTTACGATCCCCTCGACTCCGGCAGCGCCGGTCGAGCTGGACGCATTGGTGCCGCAGGCGGCCAGCAGGAAACATAGGCCGATGGCAGACAGAAGTCGCTTCATCTTCATCTCCTATGACGCCGGGACACGCGAAAAGTTCCGCAGATACCATGTTGATGTGCCGACGCATTCCTTCGCCGGTAAGGTCCGTGCCCCCGAGTTCGTGGAGGGCCTGGACTGGATAAATGTTTCGCGGCCGCTCCAGCTTGCCGACCTGCGCGGCCGGCTGGCCATCATTGATTTCTGGACCTTCTGCTGAATCAACTGTATCCACATGTTTCCGCAGTTGCGGAAGATCGAGCAGAAGTACGGCGACCGGGTGGTGATCGTGGGCGTCCACTCGCCTAAGTTTCCAGCCGAGCGATTGACCAGCAACCTGCGCGAGGCGGTGCTTCGCTACCGAATCGAGCACCCGGTGGTGAATGACCGTGATTTCGAGGTCTGGCATCGTTTCGGCGGCCGCGCCTGGCCCACCCTGATGTTCGTTGACCCGGAAGGCCGCGTGATCGGCAAGCATGAAGGCGAGCTGCCTTTCGAACAGTTCGATCCCATGGTTGCGGGAATGCTTTCAGAATTCGAGGATCGGGGTCTGCTGGACCACGGTCCCTCGCGAGTCGACCTGACGCAGGTAGGCGAGCCGGACGGAGTGCTGCGCTTTCCCGGCAAGGTGCTGGCCGCCGACAACCTCCTCTACGTCGCGGACACGAACCACCACCGGATACTGGTGGCGAGACAGGACGGAAGCATGGTTCGATCGATCGGAAGTGGCCGGCCAGGACTCCTCGACGGTGGTTTGAAGGAATCACAATTCCAGCAGCCGCAAGGGATGGCACTCGGGGAAGCGACGCTTTACGTCGCCGACACAGAGAACCACGCCATCCGGGCCGTCGACCTGGAAAGCGGGGCGGTCAAAACCCTGGCGGGCACCGGCATCCAGGCAACGCAGCCGGCAGCAGCGCCCGAGCCGGCACGCACAACCCCGCTCAGCTCGCCCTGGGATCTGGCCCTCGACGGGCAGTTGCTCTACATCGCAATGGCGGGCACGCACCAGATCTTGTCGCTCGATCTCGAGCGTGAAATTGTTGCGCCATTCGCAGGCACGGGGCGCGAAGGGCTGCTCGATGGTGTCATCACGGAGGCCTGGTTCGCGCAGCCGAGCGGACTCACGGTGGCGCAGGGGAAGCTCTATGTTGCCGACTCCGAGGTGAGCGCGATTCGGGAGATCGAGCTGGCATCAGGACGTGTCAGAACGCTCGCCGGAGAGGATCTCTTCGTTTTCGGCGACCAGGATGGCGAGGGCGAGGTGGTCCGCCTTCAGCATCCACTCGGCATCACTGCCGGAAACGGAGCCCTCTACGTGGCGGACAGCTACAACAACAAGATCAAGCGGCTCGACCCGGCGACGAGGCGGGTGACAACATGGCTCGGCCCAGGCGTTGCAGGAGAGCAACAGGGTGCCGGTTCGGCCGCCTCGCTCCGCGAGCCCGGCGGTCTCTGTGCGGCCGACCCGGGGCTTTTCATCGCCGATACCAACAATCACAGGATTGCCTTCGCCGACTGGAAAACCGGCCGGCTTCGAATCATCATCGGGGCGGGCGCGACGGCTGGGGCTCAGAAGTGATGGCGGAGGTCGGCGAAGGTATCGAGCACCAGCAGGCGCTCGTTCTCGTTTAACGACTCCTTCTCCAGGCGCCAGGTGTGTGGGTGCGGGACGAAGACGGCGTTCAGACCGGCGGAGAGCGCCGGGTTGATATCGGAGCGGGGCGAGTTACCGATCATCCAGCTGGACGGCGGGTCGAGATGGTAAGCGGGCACCAGGTCCCGGTAGGCTTGCTCGTTTTTCTCAGCGAGGATAACCACCTCGCTGAACTCGCCTGCCACGCCGGAGCGCTCCACCTTCAGGCGTTGCTCCTCCGGATCGCCTTTCGTCACCAGCAGCAACCGGTGGCGTGAGCGGAGGTAGGCGAGGGTGTCGACCACTCCCGGAAGCAGCTGCACGTCCCGCTTCAGGATTCGCCGGCCCAGCATCATCAGGTAGTCGAGGTCGCGAGCTTCCACCCGCCGCTCCGCCAGCCGCTCGTAGGTCTCCCTGAGGTTACGGGCAAAGGCCGCCGCGCCATAGCCACGGACACGGCTGTTGAGGCGCTCGATCTCGTCGAGCACCGACCGCACCTGCTCGCGGTTGAGTGACGAGTGCCGGAGATAGTCCAGGAAGGCCTCGATGGCCTCCTCGAAATAGACGTTGTTCTCCCAGAGGGTGTCATCCCCGTCGATCAGCAGCGTCTTTGAGGTCATCAACGTGGCGATCTTACGTGGCTCCGGATGGCGACTGGACTCGCCCGGACACCGACCGTACAATGGGAAGGCCCGGGGGGCGGGCAAAGGACCGGGGAAGATGCCTACGCTCTCGATTCCACGCATCAGCGCGTTAGAGCGTCCCCGCCTGAGCGCGACCTCGATCCGCCAGCTCGCCAGGCTCGGTACAGTCGTACGCTGGCCAGGTTTGGTCTTCGCGGCATTTTTGTCGCTGGTGGTTCCCCCAAAGGCGCCCATCCTGCTGGCACTGGTCCTACTCTGGGTTGCCGCCTATAACAGCTGGGGGCTGCTCGCCATACCCCGGGCCAGCGACGAATCCGTCCTGCGCATCGGCCGCGGCCTGGTGCTGCTGGACACGCTCAGCTATTTCCTCGTGATCACCGCCTTCGGCGGCGTCGGCGCGAGTACCAGCATCTACGCTACCTACATCCTGCTGATCGTCTGGATGGTTGCCTACGACGGCGCCGAGGGTGCGGCGCTGGTGGTTTTTATATTCGTGCTCGGGATGATCGCCATGCACGGGGCACTGGCTGCCTTTCAAAGCCAGCCCTTCAACGGCCAGGACGTGGTCCTCTGGAGCCTGATCATGGCAATCGCGGGCGCGATCCTGGCCGCATTCGACCGGATCGTGGTTGCCGGGGCTCAGGCGGCGCCGGCTCCTGAGCCAGGCAGGGGTACCCACCTGGCAGTGGTGGTCAGCGGAGCCCAGAACGCCCCCGTAGTGCGGCTGAGCCCGCGGGAGCACGACGTGCTGCAACTGGTCTCGGAAGGGTGCTCCAACTCCATGATCGCCTCCCGACTTCACGTGACCGAGAACACCGTCAAGAGCCACGTGGAGAGCCTGCTGAACAGGTTCGGGGCGCGCAACCGAGCCGAGGTGGTGGCGGCGGCCTCGCGACAGGGCCTGATCTAGACAGGCTGCCTCTCCTCCGTTCGGGTCCCCCGATCGGAAGTTCTTCACCCTGAAGTTTCACCCCATCAGGGGATGGCGGCGGCCGCGTATCGGTCTAGGCTACCGGTGGTGGGGGCCACCGTCGACCCGGGGGGCGTTGCGATGGCGACCAGGATGTTGGGGGGCTTCATCCTGGTCGCTTTTTTGCTCTGTCTTCTGCTGGCCTGGCCAGGTCGACGACGCTGGCCAATGTGGCTGATCACCGGGCTATGCGCATCAGTAACCGCGGCGCTGGCGATGAGCCTGATGGACGCCGGTGATCGCTGGTTTGGTCCGCTGCGCTCCCTGCTGCTAGTGATGGCGGGGGCGTTTACCGCCGTGGCTGCCCTGCGGGACCTTCGTCGCCCCCTCAGCTAGCAGGGAAAGGGCTTACAGGCTCAGCCTCATCTCGACTTCACGACGGGTCGGCCGCTGCCCGTCGACCGACTGGCTCTTCCCGGTTCGGGTAAAGCCCTGCCCCGCATAGAGGCGCTCGGCGGCGTGGTTGCCCTCCACCACCCAGAGCCAGAGCGTTGAATGCCCCCGGCTGCGCGCCCATTCCACGACGGCGCTGACCAGCCGGGCGCCAACCCCCGAGCGGCGCGCCGCGGGGTCGACCCACATTGAGATCAGTTCCGCCCGGGCATCCGTCTCGATGCCGCCCGCCGTGCCCACCGCCTCGGGCCCGGCAAGGGCGATGAACTGGGCTCGGGAACCCAACCGGTGGCGCCACTCTGCTTCCTCAAGATGGATAGCCTGCGCGAGCGTGGAGGAGAAAGCCTCGGGGGCCTCGGCCAGGGCGCGCAGCCTGATCCGCCGGAACTCCTCCCAATCGTCAGGGGATAAGCGGCGAACGGCGAGCCGCGAGGGATCCTGCACGCTCCGACAATACGGCAGTTGACCCGGAGCTGATTGTCAGCTAAAGTGATACCTACACTGACAGCAATAATCTGGAGGCCCTGCCCATGATCCTCTTCCTACTGCTTCTCATACTCGCGCTCGCGGTTGTCGGAGTTTATGCCGCTCAGAACACCGGCACCCAGGACATCACCGTTCTGAATCTGCATTTCCACTCGGTTGCGAACTGGCTGCCGGTGGTCGGAGCGGCTGCGGTGGTCGCCCTTCTCTTCGTTCTGTACATGCTCTACGCCGGCGCCGTACATGGCGCTCGGACCGGTTCGCTTCGGCGCCGAATCAGCACCCACGAAAGCGCACTCAGCGACCTTCGCAAAGAAAACCAGCGGCTTCGCGAGGAGAACGCCCGGATGCGCAGCGAGATGCGCGGCAAGGACAATGCCGCGGCAACCAGCGGCGACCGCGAAGCCATGCCGGTCTTCAACGAGGCGGGGCAGCGAAATTACCCGAATGATGAGGCGGGCCGCGCCGAGATGACCTCCGGCGATGGCGCCGGCGTCGACCGCGCCGCCTCGGCGGAGCCGTACCAGCCCCGGCCCAGCATCGGCGAGCGAGTTCGCTCATTCTTCAGCGGGCGCGAGCCTGCCGGCTACTGATCCGCAGGTTCTGAGCAGAGGGGCCGCCGCGGCCCTTCTTTCGTTTCAACTCACCGGCTTGACAGCGCGGCAACAGTCCCCGGTACTCTGATAAGCGGCGGATCACAGCCCAGAAAGCAGTTGCGCAAGGAGGCTCTGAAGATGCCAGAAACCGGAAAGCGCGGCTTCGGTTCCATGGATCAGGTGAGACAGCGGGAAATCGCCAGCAAGGGTGGCCAGGCGGCTCACGCCAAGGGTTCGGCTCACGAGTTCAGCCGGGAGGAGGCCCGTGAGGCCGGAAGCAAGGGCGGCAAGGTCGCCCACGAGCGTGGCTCGGCTCATGAGTTTTCTTCCGAGGAGGCACGTGCCGCCGGCCGCAAGGGCGGGGAGGCCTCGAGCCAGGACCGCAACCGGATGTCCGAGATCGGCCGCGAGGGCGGTCGGAACTAGCGTCTCCGCCCGAATCGGCCGGCGTGGCTGAGCCCGCGCTGGAGCCCATGCTCGCGGCTCTCCGCGGACTGGTTGAGGCAGAGTCGCCCTCGCTCGATAAGCGCCGTTGCGATCACGCCGCGGACCTGGTCGCGGCCCTGCTCCAGGAGCGGGCGGGAGCCACCATCGTGCGTCACCGGGTGGAGCAACGCGGTGACCACATCGAGGCCCGTATCGGAAGTGGCGGGCCGGCGCCCATTCTCCTGCTCTGCCACCATGACACCGTCTGGGAGGAGGGCACGCTTGCCCGGCTCCCCTTCAAGGTCGAAGGCAACCGGGTCACGGGGCCGGGAACCTACGACATGAAGGCGGGCATCGTGCAAGCCGCCTTCGCGCTCGACGAGCTTCGGCCGAGCCGTCCACTGGTGGTGCTGTCGACCTCGGACGAGGAGGTGGGAAGCACTACCTCCCGGCAGTTGATCGAAGGGCTTGCCCGCTCGGCCACCGCTGTGCTGGTGCTCGAGCCGGCCGCCTCGGGCGGCGCGGTGAAGACGGCACGCAAAGGCATCGCCGACTTCGTGCTGGAGATCGATGGCCGCGCGGCCCACGCCGGCGTCGAGCCGGAGAAGGGCATCAGCGCTACCGAGGAGCTCGCCCACCAGGTGCTCGCCCTGAAGGCACTCTCCGACCCGGCAAACGGGACAACGATCAATGTCGGCGTGGTACAGGGGGGAACCCGGCCCAACGTGGTAGCGGCTCACGCGAGGGCGGAGATCGACGTTCGATTTACACGCGCTTCGGAGGCGGAACGGGTCGTCGCCGCCATCGAGAGACTCAGGCCCCGGCTTGAAGGGGCCGTGTTGAGACTCAGCGGGGGCCTTGACCGGCCGCCGATGGAGCGCGGCCCCGGAGTCGCCCGGCTCGCCGCACTGGCGACCGAGGCGGCGCAGGAGATGGGTTTCGAGCTCCGCGAGACCAGCACCGGGGGAGCCAGCGACGGCAACTTCACTGCGGCGCTCGGTGTGCCGACGCTGGACGGGCTTGGCCCCGACGGGGGCGGAGCGCATGCAGATCGCGAGCACTTCCTGGTCGACAGCTGGCTGCAGCGAACCCGGCTGTTGCGGCGCTTGATCCTGGCAATCTAATTGCACGGCTGAGCTCGGGCCTGCTTGACTTCGAGCCCACGCGCTGTGTAGGGTAAGCGACGGTCCGTTACGCCCCGTCGAAGCTAATCGCCTTCCATCTCGTCTTAGCCGGACCAAGAAGGGTTGTCGTTCGTAGGTGACGGAGGGAAGGCTCCTTGAACGTTACAGCGATTATTGCTATCGTAACCAGGGCTCAGGCCCACATTTTGGGGTCAACCATAAGCAGGATCCAATATCTGGTGGCGTCCGACTGGGCGGCGCGGGCAGTCCTCCGCGGTCGGCGGCTTCGGGCGTCGGCTCGCAGCGCCTTTGCCGGGCGCCTGCCGGTGCCTTCCGTGGGTCTGCTGTCTCACGTCGTGGTGCTGGCGCTTGGAGTTCTCCTGGTGGTACCCGCGCTTGGCGCGCGGCCCGCGGTCAGCCAGGCCACCGCCGCACCCTACTCCGGATATGTGCTCTGGACCAGTCCGGTACGGAGCCGGAACGCACCCGAGTTCACGGAGGTCTTCAAATCGCCGACGCAGGAGGAGCCGAGCGCTCCTCCCGCCCCCGAGACTTCCGATCCGGCTGCCGCGCCCGCACCGGCGCACCAGCAGGTTCGCCCGGCGGCCACGCCGGCCCCGACTCCCAGGCCGGCCCCGGTACCGCCTCCGGGCTCCGGCGGCAGCGGCCTGGCAGCCATCTACGCCGTTTTCGGCAACAGTCCGGGACTCAGCTGGGCGCTGAGGGTGGCGAACTGTGAGAGTCACTACAATCCCCTCGCGGTCAACAGTTCCAGCGGCGCCAGCGGCCTCTTCCAGTTCATGCCCTCTACCTGGAATGCGAACTTTCCCGGCCAGAACATCTGGGACCCGATGGCGCAGGCGCACGGCGCCCTCGTCTTCTACAACGCAGGCCGTCAAAGCGCCTGGACCTGTAAGTAGGACCAGCCGCCAAACCCTCGACCTGTAAGTAAGGCAGGCTGTTAAACCGCCGGACCTGCGCGCTCGGGACACCTCGGTTGGGTAGCATCACCGCGTATGGCCAGCGCGCCACCCCCAGTCGCTGTCAGGTTGGTGGCGGGCGCCGCGGAGTTCGCCGCCTGCGAGGCCATGAGCCGCGATATCTGGGGAGCGGCGGAGCGCAATGTTGTGCCACGCGAGCTGCTGCTCACCATGCAGCAGAACGGCGGGCTCGTCCACGGCGCGTTCTTACCCACAGGGGAGTTGATCGGTTTCTCTTTCGGTTTTGCCGGCCTGCGCTCCGGGCGCCTGCGTCTGTGTTCCCATCAGCTGGGTGTGCTCGCGCCTTACCGCGGCACGGGGATTGGTATTGCGCTCAAGCAGGCGCAGGCTCGCGACGCGCGCGCCCTGGGTTACGAGCTGATCAGCTGGACCTTTGACCCACTCGAGGCTCGCAATGCCTACATCAACCTGCACCGGCTCGAGTGCATCGCCCGGATTTATGATCGGGATCACTACGGGCCGATGGAAGATGAGCTGAATCGTGGCCTGCCCTCCGATCGCTTCGAGGCCGAGTGGTGGCTGAGCGGCCGGCCTGTCATGAGGGCTGCCGGCAAAACGACGGTCTTACTTTCGGTCGGCGCTGACGACCAGCCCGTCCGGGGCGCCGAGGAGCCCGCCGGCGACAGTGCGATCATCGAAGTCCCGGTCGATTTCCAGGCAATCAAGCGACGGAGCATGGAACTGGCCCGCAGCTGGCGCGCGGAAAGCCGCGCGGCGCTGGAGCGGGCGCTCGCGGCCGGGTTCGTCGCCACCGATTTTCGGCGTAGCGCCGCGTACGTGATGCGGCGCCCGGCGGAGCGCCTGCCGGAATGAAGATCGAGGCGGTCGAGGTCAGGGTGATCAAGATGCGGCTTTTGAAGCCCTTCCGAACCAGCTTCGGCGTGCAGCAGGATCGCTACCCCTTATTGGTACGACTGGAGGTGGGTGGTCACTCACACTGGGGGGAGTGCGTCGCTGGCGAGGGACCGTGGTACTCCTACGAGACGGTCGAGACCGCCTGGCAGATGCTCAAGAACTACCTGGTACCGGCGGTGCTCAACCGCGAGCTACCAGACCCTGCCAGCCTGGAGACCCTCTTCCTGCCGGTGCGCGGTCATCGAATGGCGAAGGCCTGCATCGAGATGGCGGTGACTGCCGCCTTCGCGGAAGAAGCGCGGAAGCCGCTTGCCACCTACCTCGGAGGAGTAAAAGACCGTATCGAGACGGGGGTCAGCATCGGGATTCAATCCTCTACCGACGAGTTACTCGACACCATCGCGCGGCATCTTGCCGAGGGGTATCGACGGATCAAGGTAAAGATCGAGCCGGGCTGGGACATCAACGCGATCGCAGCGATACGAGAGCGCTATCCCGAGATCACCCTGATGGCCGACGCCAACTCAGCCTACGAACTGGACGATGCGGCTCACCTGGCGCAGCTCGACCAGTTTCGCCTGCTGATGCTGGAACAACCGCTACCAGCCGGCGACTTGCTTGACCACGCGGCGCTTCAACGGCAGCTCACCACACCCATCTGCCTGGACGAGAGTATCGAGGACGCGCGCGATGCCCGCCACGCCGTACAGCTGGGAGCGTGCCGCGTCATCAACATCAAGCCCGGCCGTGTCGGCGGCTTCGGTGAGTCAAGACGGGTCCACGACATTGCCCGCAATGCTGACATCCCAGTCTGGTGTGGAGGCATGCTCGAGACGGGGATTGGGCGGGCCTGCAATGTCGCCCTCGCCACCCTACCGAATTTCCGACTGCCGGGCGATATCTCGGCAAGCGGCCGCTACTGGGCTGAGGATATCGTCGAACCACCCTTTACCCTGGCTCGGGGTGGCACCATCAACGTGCCAACCCGCTGGGGGCTGGGGGTGCGTGTCAAGGTTGACCTGGTGGAGCGGCTGACGGTGCGCCGGGAAATGTTGCGCTAACCCCGTTTTGTGTTCTGCCCCGGCTTCGGATCGGGCTCCGGCTGGGGACCGAGGTCGAGCTGCGCCGGGGGCGCACCTGGAAGGCGCCACACGATATCGGGATGCCCGAGATCTACGTGGAGCCGATTTGCCACCGACGTCGCCTCCGAGTAGGCGCGCAAGAAGGCTTCGAAATCACGCACCTGGATGGCTTCGAACAGCGGACCGAGGCTGCTCCGTTCGTACTCGAGGAGGTTCTGTGCATGTTTGGGGCGGGTGGTAGCGCCACGCCGGAGCAGCATCGCGAGATGACGCAGCTGGTAGCGTGCGAGCGCCCAGTTCCCGCCTTTCGCGGCGTAGTAGGCGATCCAGTAACGGTCGCCGACCGCAGGCATCAGCTCGGCCAGCCCCGGTTGAAGCTCGGCCAGCTGGTCGAGGGTCAGCTCGGTGTGGCGCGTCTTCCCGGTTGGTTGGTCGGCCATCCGTCCTCCATGTAAACAAAAGAAAAAAGACCTCGGCGATGACCTACTCTCCCAGACCGTTGCCAGCCCAGTACCATCGGCGCAGACGGGCTTAACTGCTGTGTTCGGGATGGGAACAGGTGTTTCCCCGTCGCTATGGTCACCGAAGTCTTTTTCCTTCGATCGCTGCGAAGAAGTGTTTTAGGGATCGCGCAGATCACGCAATCAACCCATTGCGCGGCCGGACGATCCGGCGCGCTGAGTAGTGAGATAGATGGTCAAGCCCTCGACCTATTAGTACCGCTCAGCTGAAACGGTTGCCCGTCTTACACCTGCGGCCTATCAACCAGCTAGTCTCGCTGGGGTCTTACCTGGTTAACCCAGTGGGAGACCTAATCTTGAGGTGGGCTTCGTACTTAGATGCTTTCAGCACTTATCCCAACCGAACATAGCTACCCGGCGCTGCCATTGGCATGACAACCGGGACACCAGAGGTCCGTTCACCCCGGTCCTCTCGTACTGAGGGTAACCCCTCTCAAGTCTCCTGCGCCCACCACGGATAGGGACCGAACTGTCTCACGACGTTCTAAACCCAGCTCGCGTACCGCTTTAATGGGCGAACAGCCCAACCCTTGGGACCTACTCCAGCCCCAGGATGCGACGAGCCGACATCGAGGTGCCAA
>Ga0207416_1000397_pt1 | contig 77384 bp, 81 predicted proteins | sample PaiPotPPM11metaG_FD_184107 | JGI IMG/M metagenome (GOLD analysis project Ga0207416, IMG submission 184107) | Iron sulfur acid spring bacterial and archeal communities from Banff, Canada, to study Microbial Dark Matter (Phase II) - Paint Pots PPM... ... | reverse complement strand
GCCCATCATCCGTTCGCGGTCGGGCGGCACGACAAAGCCAAGCGCCTTATTGGTCACCGCCGCCTCGACCGGCCCGGCCGCGAAGAACAGCCACCGATAATAAGGCGCACGCAACTTGTGGCCGGGAGGCGGCGCCAAGCCGGCCTGAGGAAAAGCGTCGGCAAGATAGGCGCAGATTGCCGCCGTCTCGGTTACCACCGCATCGCCATGCCGTAGCGCCGGCACCTTGCCCATCGGGTTGATCGTAAGGTAGGCGGGCGCCTTCATGGTCGAGGTATAATCGAGCACTTCCACCTTATAGGGCTGGCCGACTTCCTCGAGCATCCAGCGGGCGATCCGGCCGCGCGACATCGGGTTGGTATAAAGAACGAGTTCGTCGGCCATTGTCGGTTTCCCTTCTGCATGGAGCGGTCAAGCGTGAGGCTCGAATGTGCCGGCAGAATCCGGCCGGCAATCGGGCAAGGGGTCACTCAGCCGTAAGTATGCGATACATTTCGGTGCTGTTGCCTGCGTTGCGCAATGCCGCAGCAGTCTTCGGGTTGCGTAGCTTGCGGGCAATCGAAGCCAACGCGCCAAGTTGGTCGCCCGCAGCGGCCGCCTCGGGCAGCAGAAGCAGAAAAACGAGGTCGACCGGTTCGCCGTCGACGGCGTCGAAATCGAGCGGTTGGCGTAAGCGCAACAGCATTCCGAACGGCGTCGTGAGCTGATAAAACCGCGCGTGGGGTATCGCCACGCCGCCGCCCATGCCGGTGGAACCGAGCTCCTCGCGCTTGACGAGTTCGGCGAGTAGACGGTCGGGCAGCACGTCGATAATCGCTCCCGCCTTGCGCGAAAGCTCTGACAACAGTTTTTTCTTATCGGCAGCGGCAACGTCGACGATGATGTGGTCCGCTGAGAGAAAATGCGTGATTTTCATGGGGTTGCCGGCGCGCTCGATGCGCGATGAGATGATAAGGGAACCACACTCGCAAGAGATCAGTCGGGAGCGCGCAGCCGATAGCCTATACCGGTTTCGGTGAGAACATACTGCGGCCGTTCGGGGTCGGCTTCTATTTTTTGCCGGAGCTGCCGTACATAGACCCGAAGATATTGGGCGTCGGTCAAGTCGTCCCATAATTCGCCAAGCAGGAATTTGTGCGTTAAAACCTTGCCGGCATGCTGGACCAGCACGCGCAGAAGCTCATATTCCTTGGGCGAGAGCTTGATTTCCTTGTCACCGACCTTGACGATGCGGCGGACCAGATCGACCGAGAGGCCGCCGACGCGGAAGATCGGGCGCTCGCCCTGGGTCTGCAATTGGTGGCGCAGCGCGGTGCGCATCCGCGCCAACAGTTCGTCCATCCCGAACGGTTTGGTCACATAATCGTCGGCGCCGAAATCAAGCGCCTGGACCTTGCCGGCCTCGTCGCCGCGGCTGGAGAGGACGACGATGGGAACGCTTTCATTGCGGGCGCGGATTGTACGCAACAATTCGTGGCCCTGCATGTCCGGCAGACCGAGATCGAGAATGATCAAATCCGGCGCTTGGCTCAGAAGTTCGAGCGCAGTCTTGCCGTTGGAAGCTTCAAGCGTCTGATAGCCCTGAGTCGTCAGCCCCATGCGCAAGAGCTTGCGGATCGGAGGTTCGTCGTCGACCACCAGCACACGGAGCGGGGCTGCGGTCATGCGGCGATGTCCAGAGGTTGCCGCTCGCGCGGGATCGGCAGTGCGATCGTGAACATCGCACCGCTGCGATCGGAGCGATTGGCGGCGACGATCGTGCCGTGCATGGCCTCGACGAAGCCGCGCGAGATCGCAAGTCCGAGCCCGGTGCCGGCGCGAACCTGGTCGGTCTTCTGCGCGCGGTAGAACTTGTCGAAGATATGCTCGAGGTCGGCTGGCGGGATGCCGCTGCCTTCATCGAGCACGCGCAGGCAGACCGCGTCGCCATTGCGCCAGCCCTGAATGCGGATGGTTGTTTCCGGCGGGGCATATTTGGCGGCATTGTCGAGAAGATTGAACAGCACCTGCTCGAACAGCACGGCGTCGAGTTCGAGCATCGGTAAATCCGGCGCCAAATCCAGTTCGACTTCGTGCCGGGACAGGATACGGCTCGCGCGGCGCAGCGCGCTGCCGACGATCTCGCCGAGATCGTGCAGCGCGACGTTCGGCACGATGGCGCCGGATTCGAGCTTGGTCATGTCCAGCAGATTGGCGATGAAGCGGTTGAGCCGCTCCGATTCGTCGATGATCGTGCCGAGAAGCTCCGCTTTCTCGCCGGCCGAGAGCTTATCCGCGAGATCGCGTAGCGTGCCGGCCGAACCGAGCACCGCTGCGAGCGGCGTCTTGAGGTCATGGGAGATCGAAGTGAGAAGGGCCGAGCGCAGGCGTTCGGTTTCGGCGTCGCGCTCGACACGGTCCATCTCTTCGACCAGCCTGACGCGTTCGATGGCGAGCGCGCCTTGATCGGCGAGCGCATCGAGCAGACGGCGCTGATCGGGCGTGAGCAACGGACCGGGCTTGTCGTTGTCTATACCCATCACGCCGATGGCGCCGCGCCCGGTATGCATCGGCAGAAACAGCCGCTTGGCGCCCGGTAACGTATCCGAGCCGCGGCCGGCGACGCGATTGTTCTCCCAGGCCCATTTCGCCGCGGCGATATCGGCATCGTCGAGAATATCCTCGGGCGGATAACCTGCCTTCACCGCAATCGTTCCGCGCTCGGGCAGCAACAGAACTACTCGCACCTTCAGCATCAGCGCCGTCTGATACGCTGTCGCCCACAGCACGTCGTCGAGCGTTCCGGCGCCGGCGAGCTTACGGCTGAACGCGTACAGCGATTCGGTGGTCCGCGCCCGCTCCATGGTCGCGACAGTCTGGGTACGGCCGCGTGCGGCGACGCTGGAGACGATGACCGCGACGAGAGTGAAAATTCCGAACGCGGTGACATTGTGCGGATCGGCGATCGTGAAGGTGTAAATCGGCGGCAGGAAGAAGAAGTTGTAGGCAAGCGCCGAGGCGAGGCTGGCGAGGAGCGACGGCCACAAGCCGAAGCGAACCGCGACAGCTACGACGGCGGTGAGAAACACAAGATCGCTGTTGGTGGCGCCAATCCAGGCTTGAATCAATTCGGCCAACGCCAACGCCACGGCGACCGCGACCAAGGCGGCGCCGTACGGGCGCGGGTCGAAGGCCTTATCTTGCTCGGCGGGGCGCGTCGACTTCTTGGGGATGGGGTGGCCGGCAACGGTGTCGCCGGCGATGACATGTACGCTGATATTGCCGGAACGGCGCACCAGATCGTGCACCACCGAGCCGTGCAGGATTTCGAACCAGCGCGTGCGCGCCGATTTTCCGATGATGATCTGCGTAACGTTGTTTGCCTGCGCATAGCCGATCACGTCCTCGGCGATGCGATGACCATCGGACGGCAGCGTGACGGCGTCGCCGCCGAGCGCCTCGGCGAGCCGCAACGTGTCGGCGATGCGGTCGCGTTTCTCCTCGGAGAGCTGCAGGCTGCGCCGGCCCTCGACATAAAGCGCGATCCAAGGGCCATGCAATCGGTCGGCGAGGCGCTTGGCGTAGCGCACCAGGCCGGCGGCGCGCGGATCCTCGCTGATGCAAACAAGAATGCGTTCGCCCGCCGCCCACGGTCCTTGGATGGCATGCGCCTGCATTTCCGAGAGCAATTGCTCGTCCACCCGCTCGGCGGTGCGCCGCAAGGCCAGCTCGCGCAACGCTGTGAGGTTGGCGGGGGAAAAGAAATGTTCGAGCGCGCGCTCGGCTTGCTTCGGAACGTAAACCTTGCCTTCTTTGAGACGTTGAATCAGATCGTCGGGGGTCAGATCGACCAGTTCGACGGCATCGGCGCGGTCGAACACGGCGTCCGGCACGGTCTCGCGCACGCGTACATGGGTGATCTGCGCGACCACGTCGTTGAGGCTTTCGATGTGCTGGATATTGACGGTGGTATAGACGTCGATGCCGTGGCTCATCAGCTCTTCGACGTCGAGGTAGCGCTTGGGGTGGCGGCTACCTTCGACATTGGTGTGCGCGAGTTCGTCGACCAGTACGATCTGCGGCCGCCGCGCGATGAGGGCGTCGAGGTCCATCTCGGCAAGCGACTGGCCCTTGTATTCGACGTGCCGGCGCGGCACGACCTCTAGTCCTGCCAACAGCGCCTCGGTCTCGCGGCGGCCGTGGGTCTCGACGATGCCGACCACGACGTCGTAGCCGTCTTTCTTGCGGGCGTGGGCCTGCTGCAGCATTTCGTAGGTCTTGCCGACGCCGGGCGCGGCGCCGACGAAGATGCGAAGTTTGCCGATGCGGCCCTCTTCGCGGCGCGCCGCCTTGAGGAGCGCTTCCGGAGAAGGTCTATTTTCCGAATCCCGCCGCTGCTCCGCCATCACTGATCGAATCTCAAGCTATAGGCGTTCGCTGCTCTATCCGGCGGTCAACCGATCGAGCGCAAGATTGAGCAACAGGACATTCACCCGCGGCTCGCCCAAGAGGCCAAGCAAACGGCCTTCGGTGTTGGCGTCGACGAGCTGGCGGACGCGATCTTCAGGCAGATTGCGCGCCTTGGCAATACGCGGAACCTGAAAAAGGGCGGCCGCCGGCGAGATATCGGGATCGAGCCCGCTGGCCGACGTCGTCACCAAGTCGGCCGGCACCGGCATCGATGGATTCTCTTTTTGCAGCTTATCTATGTCGCCTTTGACGCGGTCGATCAGCGCCTTGTTGGACGGTCCGAGATTCGATCCGCCGGAATTGTCGGCGTTATAAGGTGCAGCGACGGTCTTGGTCGGGTCCTTGGGGTCGGGCGCAGTGGTCGCCGACGGCCGGCCGTGAAAATATTTATCGCTGTCGAATTCCTGGCCGATCAATTCAGAACCCACGACCTTGCCGTTGTGCTCGATTATGCTGCCTTGCGCCTGATATGGGAAAATGACTTGGGCGATCCCGGTCATTGCCAGCGGATAGGCCAAGCCGGTGATCAGCGTGAGGGCGACGAGAACGACGATCGCCGGACGGATTTCGCGCAACATGACAGTTCTCCTTAAACCAGATGCAAGGCGGTGACGACGACGTCGATCGCCTTGATGCCGACGAACGGGATGATCACGCCACCGACGCCGTAGATCCAAAGATTGCGGCGCAGCAGCGCAGCGGCGCCGATCGGTCGATAGCGCACCCCTTTCAGCGACAGCGGAATGAGCGCAATGATGATCAGCGCATTGAAAATAATCGCCGAAAGAATTGCGCTCTCCGGGGTCGCCAACTTCATGATGTTCAGCGTTTGCAGTTGCGGATAAAAGGCGACGAACATCGCCGGGATGATGGCGAAGTACTTCGCCACGTCGTTGGCGATCGAGAAGGTGGTGAGCGCGCCGCGCGTCATGAGGAGCTGCTTGCCGATTTCGACGATCTCGATCAGTTTGGTCGGGTTGGAGTCGAGGTCGACCATGTTGCCGGCTTCGCGCGCGGCCTGCGTACCGGTATTCATCGCCACGCCGACGTCGGCCTGCGCCAGCGCCGGTGCATCGTTGGTGCCGTCTCCGCACATGGCGACCAGCTTGCCTTTGCCTTGCTCGTCGCGAATGAGCCGCAGCTTCTCCTCCGGCGTGGCCTGGGCGAGGAAATCGTCGACGCCGGCTTCCGCCGCGATCGCAGCAGCCGTCATCGGGTTATCGCCGGTAATCATCACGGTACGGATGCCCATCCGGCGCAGTTCGGCAAAGCGCTCGCGGATGCCGCCTTTTACGATGTCCTTGAGATGAACAATGCCAAGCAAGCGGCCGTCCTTGGCGACCGCGAGCGGAGTGCCGCCGGACTTGGCGATTGAGTCCGCGGCCGTGGTAATCTCATGGATGGTTTCGCCGCTCATGCTCGCCCGCGGCGCCTGCGCGACGCCGGCCGCAGTGACCGCGATCGGCGAGCCGTTGAGGTAATTCAGGATGGCGTCCACCGCGCCCTTGCGGACCCAGGACGAACCGATCTCGACGCCGCTCATCCGCGTCTGCGCGGTGAACGGAATGAAATTGGCTTTTAATTCCGCAAGCTCGCGGCCGCGGATACCGTATTTCTCCTTGGCCAACACGACAATAGAACGTCCCTCGGGAGTCTCATCGGCGAGCGACGCGAGCTGCGCGGCGTCCCCCAGTTCCTGTTCGGTCACTCCGCGCAGCGGCTTGAACTCGGTCGCCTGGCGATTGCCAAGCGTGATGGTACCGGTCTTGTCGAGAAGGAGCGTATCGACGTCACCCGCCGCCTCGACGGCGCGGCCGGACATCGCCAGCACGTTAAAACGCACCAGGCGGTCCATGCCGGCAATGCCGATGGCCGACAGCAGCGCGCCGATCGTGGTCGGGATCAGCGTCACGAAAAGCGCAACCAGAATCACGACCGAGATTGCGCTGCCGGCATAATAGACGTAGCTCGGAATCGTCGCGGTCGCGAACACGAAGATGATGGTGAGCCCGATCAAGAGAATATTCAGCGCGATCTCGTTCGGCGTTTTCTGCCGTTCGGCGCCTTCGACTAGCCGGATCATGCGATCGAGGAAGGTCGAGCCGGGCGCCGCCGTGATGCGCACCCGAATCCAATCGGAAAGAACCTGCGTGCCACCGGTAACCGCAGAGCGGTCGCCGCCCGACTCGCGGATGACCGGCGCGGATTCACCTGTGATTGCCGCCTCGTTGACCGAGGCCATGCCCACGATCACCTCGCCGTCGGACGGAATCATGTCGCCGGCTTCGACGAGGACAACGTCGCCGACCTTGAGGCCGGTGCTCGGCACAAGCCGATAATTTTGTGAATCGCCCGCACCCGTCAGGAGCTTGGCCTGGGTCTCGGTGCGCTGACGGCGCAGCGTCTCGGCCTGCGCCTTGCCGCGGCCCTCTGCCACGGCTTCGGCGAAATTCGCGAACAGCACGGTGAACCACAGCCACAGAATGATTTGGAACTCGAACGCGATATGGCCGCCGCCGGTCGCGAGATCGCGGATCAGAATGACCGTCGTCAGCGCCGTGACCACTTCGAGCACGAACATGACCGGATTCTTCATGAGCGTGCGCGGATTGAGCTTGACGAAGGCGGAGCCGATGGCCGGCACGACGATCTTCGGATCGAACAACGCCGAGACGGGCATGCGCTTGCGCAGGGTTGAGGTTTCCATCGAAGTCACTCCAAGCCTTAATTAGAAGAGAAAAGGGTTCCGGCGTTGATCGCGAGCTGCTCGACGATCGGTCCGAGCGCCAGCGCTGGGAAGAAAGTGAGGCCGCCGACAATCAAGATCACGCCGACGACGAGACCCACGAACAGGCCGCCGTCGGTCGGGAAAGTGCCGGCGGAAGCGGGCACCAATTTCTTGGCTGCGAGAGTGCCGGCAATCGCCATGGTCGGGATGATCATCCAGAACCGGCCGACACCCATCGCGATGGCGCCGCTGAGGTTGTAGAACAGCGTATTGCCGTTGAGCCCCGCGAAGGCCGACCCGTTATTGCCGTCCATCGACGTGTAGGCGTAAAGCACTTCGGTGAAGCCATGCGGGCCGGGATTGTTCATCGAGGCGACGGCCGACGGCACCAGCATGGCGACCGCGGTCCAGCCGAGATACATCAGCGGCAGGACCAGGATGGCGAGCATCGCCATCTTGACTTCCTTGGCCTCGATCTTCTTGCCGACATATTCCGGCGTGCGGCCGACCATCAAGCCGGCGACGAAGACGGAAATGATGACAAACAACAGCATGCCGTACATGCCGGAGCCGACGCCGCCGACGATAATCTCGCCGAGCTGGATGTTGATCAGCGGAATCATGCCGCCGAGTGCGGTGAAGCTGTCGTGCATAGCATTCACAGCGCCGCACGACGCCGCGGTGGTGATGACGGCGAACAGGGCCGAGGCGACGATGCCGAAGCGGGTTTCCTTACCTTCCATATTCCCGCCGGTGAGGCCGAGCGCATTGAGCGCATCGTTGCCATGGGCCTCGGCCCAGTAGCAAAAAGTGACGCCGGCAATGAAGAGGACACCCATCACGGCGAGGACGGCCCAACCTTGGCGCTGGTTGCCGACCATGCGGCCGAACACATTGGTCAGCGCGGCGCCGAGCGCGAAGATCGAGATGATCTGCACGTAATTCGACAAGGCCGTCGGATTCTCGAACGGATGCGAGGCGTTGGCGTTGAAGAAGCCGCCGCCATTGGTGCCGAGCATCTTGATGGCGATTTGCGAGGCGACTGGCCCGACCGCGATGTGCTGCGTGGCGCCTTCCAGCGTCGTTGCGTCGACGTACGCGCCCAACGTTTGCGGAATCCCTTGCCACACCAGGAACAGCGCATAGGGCACGCAGATCGGGATGAGGATGTAGAGCACGCAGCGGGTCATATCGGCCCAGAAATTGCCGACGGTGCGGACCGAATGGCGCGTGAAACCACGTATCAACGCCATTGCGAGCACGATGCCGGTTGCCGCCGAGAGATAATTCTGGTGCGTCAAGCCGAGCATCTGCACGAGGTACGACATCGTGTTTTCGCCGGCGTAGTTCTGCCAGTTGGTATTGGTGATGAAGCTCATCGCCGTGTTGAGCGACAGGCCTTCTTCGACGGCGCTTTGCCCTTCCGGATTGAACGGCAGCAAGGCCTGCGTGCGCATCAACACGTAAAGAATCAGCAGGCCGCCGACGTGAAACAGCAGCATGGCAACCGTATAGGCCAATGCGTGCTGCTCCTGGCGCTCGTCGACGCCGGCAACTTTGTAGATCGCAATCTCGACCGGCCGCAGGATCGGCGTCAGCCAAGTGCGCCCGCCGTTGAATACGCGCGTCATATAGCCGCCGAGGACAGGCGTGATCGCGACGATGATCGCGCAATAAAGCAGAATCTGGACCCAGCCGATCACGGTCATGGTCGTTATCCCCTCAGAACAGTTCGGGCTTGAGCAGAGCGTAGATCAGGTAGACGAGCAGCCCCACGGTCACGAGACCGGCAAGCGAATAGTCGAAGATCATGACAGTTCTCCTCAAAGCCGGTCGCAGGCGTAGCAATAAGCAATCGACAACGCGAAGAAGACGAAGGCGATCGCCATCATGACGGCGTCCATCATCGGAGCTCTCCGAATAAAAATTCCCTGGGCAGCAGCAGATGTCCATCGGCGGCGCGCCGTCTTGATCTGAGTCAAGTTCGCGCAGATAAACTCCGCCGTTCACGCGCGATTAGGTGTCACCAATGGCATATGAATTCGAGAGGTGGGGGACGAAAAAGTTATAGGAATCCCATAAAGGTCGCTGAGTGACCGTAAATGACGTTGCCGCCATGGGCGGCTGATTTAGCGCGCGGCGCGGGTGTTTTCGAGCCTGGTTCGCCTGCGCCGGGGCTATCGGCTTTGCAGACGCCGGAATATGAATATGTTGTCGGCCGAGGAGTCGCGACGTTGCCAGGGCAGATCGTGCCGGAGGGGGAATGACCAGCGCAGATCAAAATCTGACGGCGATGCTGGATCGCGAACTCGATCGTTTGACGCAGAATCTGACGTTCGACAAGCTGCTCATTCAACTCGGCCTCGATCCTACCGACGTCACGTGGCACGCGATATTCGAGCGGCTGATCGATGTCGCGTCGGCACATCTCAATTTTGCCAGTGTGTGTGCGCTGATCGGCGCCGGTTTCTACGCTGCGACGTTATTGATGCGGACAATGGTGCCGCTGCGCGTTTTCGGCATCATCAGCGCCCTGTTTTTCATGGCTTATGGGGCGCTCGCCGGAGCGATGTCGACTTTTTTCATGTATTTGCTCCTGCTTCCCATCAACAGCTGGCGTCTGTTTCAGATGCGCAGCCTGGTCAAGAAAGCGCGCGTCGCCGCGCAAGGCGACCTCTCGATGGACTGGCTGAAGCCGTTCATGAACCGACGAATTTATCGTCGCGGGGATGTGCTATTTCGGAAAGGGCAAACTGCCAATGAGATGTTCCTGACGGTCACAGGAAAGTTTCTCGTGTCTGAAATTGGCATCGAACTGCCGCCCGGCCGCTTGGTGGGCGAACTTGGTTTTGTCACGCCCAATAACCGAAGGACGCAGACGGTCGAGTGTATCGAGAACGGCGAGGTGCTGGCCATCACCTATGACCGGCTGCTCGAAATCTATTTCGATAATCCGGAGTTCGGCTATTTCTTTCTCCGTCTCGCCAGCGATCGTCTACTGCAGAATATTGCGCGGCTTGAAGGAGTTATTGCCGCGGCGGCAGCGGCCCCCACAGAACCGGCGCCGCCGGTCGGGCTCCGTGTCGCGGACGCAAAGTCCGAGACGGCACGGCTAACGGAAACGACGGCGCCGTCGAAAGCTGCAAACGGGGCGTCGGTCACCGCGGCAGAAGTGCATTTACCCGTCGTGATCGAGACCCCGCCCGATGGTCGGCGTGCAAATGCGGTGAAATTGGTCGAACGCTTTTCCTTGTGGTCTGGGGTGGCCGGAATTATCCCGGTGCCGTTCCTCGATCTGGCAGCCGTCGGCGGCGTGCAGATTGAAATGCTGCGGCGCATTTCACGGATTTACGGCGTTCCGTTTTCCGCAAACCGAGGCAAGGCGCTTATTGCCAGCCTGGCGGGCTCAATGATCCCGGCGAGCAGCGGGATGGGAGCCGCGAGCATGACCAAGAGCGTGCCGGTCGTGGGGACGGCTGTGAGCGCGGTCGTGATGCCGGCGTTATCCGCCGGCGCGACTTACGCGATCGGCATGGCTTTCATCCAGCACTTTGCTTCCGGCGGGACGCTACTTGATTTCAATCCGCGTCAATATCGCGACCTCTTCAATGCTCAGAAGAAGCTCTGGAGCGCCCGATCAGGCGCCGGCCGGGCCGTTGCCAAAGGCGCTTGCGGTTCTCAAAGCAAGGCCTCCAGACGGTCTAACCTGAGATTCTCCGGATCACTTCCGAACTGGCGTAAGTATTTTCGCTTGCCGCATTAGTTCCGCAAACGTCCGCGCTCGGGATATTTATGAGAGCGCGGCCGGTTTCTTATGCCGCCTTTATATCATTCCCTCTCGCATGCTCTCGCTTCTTTACGGCCTTTGACGCCATTTTATGACGCGAGGTCGAGAGCTTCCATGCGCGAATTCGCAAAAAAGTTATTTGGTCATGACCAGGCCGTTCTGCTTGATCGTTTGGACGAAGCGGTTCGCTTCGCGCCACAGCCCACGCGTGGCCTTGTTGCGAAGATCGTCGCTGGCGCGTGTACCCGTATTCCAGTGCTGAGCAAGGCAGGAAAGGCCGCTCGAATCGACCGACTGGTGGAATCGGGCGCTTGGGCCGATGTCGCATTGACCCTGATCGAGCTGGAATTGCCGGGCTGGACGCTGCGGCGGCTGATCCGTGAAGACGGGCAGTGGTTTTGCTCGCTGTCCCGGCAACCCAACGTCCCTGCCGCGCTCGACGATACGGCCGATGCCACTCACGAAGTCATGCCGCTTGCCATCTTGCTGGCGTTTCTTCAGGCGCGCCGCAGGACATTCCTTGGCGTGCAAACCGCGCCCACGGCGTCGGGCCTGGACCATGCGCCGGCTGGGCTGGTCTGTTGCGATAATTTTGCATGAGGGAGTGGCGCTTTCCGTGCCGTTTACGCTCCTATGCCGCCTTTATGAGAAAGGCGCCCGCTCGGTCTCGAATTTATATGGCCTCAAGCGCAGATTCGGTCAGCCAAAACAACACGAAGGAGAGGGCCCAATGAGCGTCCTTTCTGACGACTCCAGTCTAAAGCCTACGAATCGCGCGGTGAAACGGCGGCGGTTCTGGCGCGGACTTGCCGAGCGGCTCGATGCACTGGTCGCCTATCCAACCAAGCACGCAATCTCCGAACAGGAATTGCGCCGGGTCGACGACGACATCAGACGCTGCCGGAAACTGATGGTGAAGAAACCGCAGCACCAGCGGAACGCGAAGCTCGGCGGCGTCCCGATCCCGAACGCGGTTCGGGCCATGAAAGCCAGATAACGTATCAAGTCGATGAGCGGCCTCTTCAAGAATTTCGGCTTTGCCAGTTCCAGTGCGCCGCAAGGCGTCAGGCTCGCCGTGGCAAATTCCGCGCCGAACTCCGTATCGCGCGGCCAGAGCCCCGCTGGGCGCAGCAGGGTGGTCAATTTCCCCAAGCGGCCGGGTCTCACCGTTCTCAGCGAAACAATCCCACTGTTCTACATCGCCCAAAACAAGCATGGATTCTGGGTCGCGCGCGAGGCGGGGGGTCGGTGCGGCGGCGTATTTGTGTTGCGGCGTTCGGCCGTGCGCTTTGCCCGCCACTCAAGCGCGTCGGCGGGCTGCGCGATGATGTTTCTCAACGAATCGCTCGAACTCGATCTCGACAACGAGGGCAGCCGCCTTGTCGTGCCTCTTGCCGCGGCAATCGATATCGCGACGCGGCGGACACCGAAACTCGCGTCCTTCGTCGCGATGGCGATTGCCGAATGGCACAAGCTCGTTGCGCAAATCTCCCGCGCCTTTGCCGGCGAGCGGAGAAACCGCGCAGTGATCGAGCGCGAGCTGTTTCGCGGCCAGTACACGCTGTCGTCGAAAAACGACGACGATCTTCCCATTCCGTGACTTGCCGCTGAAGGTTCAGCGGCGCCAATTGCGGGAGAATACATATGAAACAAGAGCAAACAGCCGAACCTTCCTCGCGTCTGAAAATGCCGTTGTTCATGGTAGGGCAAGACAGCCACGGAAATTGGGTGGTGCAAGACCAAAGCGGGACCCGCGGCGGTCTGTTCGTCGACCGTCTCGATGCGCTGCGCTTCGTGCGCGCCGAGAATGCCAATCGAACGCAGGCCTATGTCGTGGTCAGTGGAGTGTTTGAGCTCGACATGGTGCGCGCGATGAGTGCGCCGCAGCGACAACAGGGTCTCGACGCGCAACGCAATTTTCTGGCCAATGTCGCGTGAAAACATGTCTGCGATCGGCCGTCGCGTTTCGAAATTGTCAGGATATGCGCCGCATTGCCGACGCCGTTCGGCAATGACGATTGCATCGACGGCGAGGCGTTTGCGCGGCTTTGCGACCTGCAGATAGCGAAGGGAGCGACCGCCTTGGTCGTCTGCGGGACGATCGGGGAGGCGCCGAATTTGACCGGCGGCAAGAATCGCGCGCTTATCCGCATTGCAGTCGAAGTCTCGCATGGTCGCGTGCCCGTCATCGCTGGAGCGGGCTCAAACGCGACGCGGCATACCATCGAGTTGACGAGGGACGCGGAAACGAGCGGCGCGGACGCGGTGCTATCGGTCGTGCCGTACTACAACAAGCCGACGCAGGCCGGTCTTTATGCGCATTTTTGCGAAATTGCCGCTTCGACTGGTTTGCCAGTGATCCTTTACGACGAGCGTAGCCGAGGAAGAAGTCCTTGCCGTCGTCGGCATAATTCCAGTGCTCGGTGATCGGCCCTCATAGCGTGGATATCCTCTTTCACGCTGCCCACACCGCCGGGATTGACCGCGTCGACCGCATCAAGTCATGGCGGCGCGCGGCGAGTTTTGAGTGTGCAGCGCACGCCGTCGATGCTTATCGCATCGTTAGCAAACAAGCGAACATTTAAGCTGTGCTTTCAAAAAAGACAGCGCTCTGCGGCAACGATTCGTCGCTAAGTGGTTTCACGTCATCTTTAGGAATCCCCGGCAAAACACCTCGTGAAGGGCCCGGCGGGTCGCGTTTCGCGCCCGGGCGGTTTTGGCAATTGTTTGGGAAATCGCTGCCGTAACAGCACGGGGTTATGCCGGATGACAAACATCCTTGGCTTTTTTAGGAGCGTAACGAGCCGGATGCGGCGCTTTTGCCGTGATGACGGCGGCAGCGTGGCCATGATGATGGGCTTGACGGCGATACCGCTCATCTTCGCCGTCGGCGCCGGCGTCGATTACGGCACTGCCAACATGGCGAAGGCGAAGCTCGATGCGGTGGCCGATGCCGCGGCGCTTTCGGCGGTCGACCACCAGGCTATAACGGGCACGCCGGCCGCGGCGCAGACCACCGCGCAAAACACCTTTAACGCCGAGGCAGTCAACATTCCCAACGTCACGGTAAACAACTTATCCGCCACGGTGACGGACTCGACGACCGGCCGCACTGCCGTCGTCAGTTACACGGCGACCAAGTCCAATATCTTCATGGGAATCTTCGGCTATCCGTCGACAACGATTACCGGCTCGTCGACCGCGCAAGCCGGCCTGACGACGAACATCGATTTCTACTTGCTGCTCGACAATTCGCCGTCGATGAACATTGCGGCCACGAGCGCCGGCATCCAAACGATGGTTGCCAATACCTCGGCGCAGGGCGGCTGCGCCTTCGCCTGCCATGAATCCAATCCAGCAGCGGATAAACTGGGCAATCCCGGCGGCGTCGACAATTACACGCTCGCGCAGCAATTGGGCGTCGTGACGCGGATGCAGAATTTGGCAAGTGCGACCCAGTCGCTGATGAGCTCGGCGTCATCGATGGAGGGGTCGAACAACCAACAATATCAGGTGGCGATCTACACGTTCAACAATTCCGGCCTCAACACGATCCAGCTGTTAACTTCGAATCTCGCGAACGCTCAAGCCGCGGCGGCCAATATCAACGTGGAGGAGGTTTATTCCAATAACTGGCTGACGAAAACAAATCAAAATAACGACACGGATACCAATTTCGAATCCGCCATGTCAGCGGTCAACACGCTCATGCCGCTGCCGGGTACTGGCACCCCGGCCAGCACGCCGCAAGAGGTGCTATTCATCGTCACCGACGGCGTCGACGACGAGGTCTCCTCGTCCTGCTCGCAGTCGCTCGACGGGAGCCGTTGTCAGCAACCGTTCAACACCACCTGGTGCACGACGGTAAAGAATCGCGGCATCCAGATCGCGGTGCTGTATACCGCATATCTGCCGCTGCCGACCAATTCCTGGTACAATAACTGGATCGCGCCGTTTCAGAGCAAAATCGCTCCAAACATGGAAAGCTGCGCGTCGCCGGGAATGTTTTTCTCGGTGACCACCGACGGCGATATTACCGCGGCGATGCAGACGTTGTTTCAGCAGGCGGTAGCGGCGGCGCGATTGACGCATTAGCCGAAACTAATCCGCAGTAACACGGTTTTGCCCTTGCCGGTGGGCGGAGATGCGCTATTTTGCCCGCCTGCCGCGGTGGATCGCGGTCCGCGGGTGTAGCTCAATGGTAGAGCAGAAGCCTTCCAAGCTTATGACGAGGGTTCGATTCCCTTCACCCGCTCCAGCCTACGCTGCGAAGCAGCGTAGGCTGTCCACCGAAGCCTTGGCGAAGGTGGACACTGCTTCGCAGCTTCGGCTGGCAGGCCAACCTTCGCGAAGGTTGTCCGCCGTAGCTTAGCGAAGGCGGGCCTTGCGTCGCTTCGCGCCAAGAGGCATGTGAACGCCGCCTAGGAGTGTAGCTCAATGGCTAGAGCACCGGTCTCCAAAACCGGGGGTTGGGGGTTCGAGTCCCTCCACTCCTGCCACGGCCGCCCCGGTTCGCCAGGCGTTTGTCGCCGCCGTCGGAGGTTCCTCCTTGACGGTGCGGCGCCCCGGCAGTAGGTAACTGCCATCGTCAGCGGCCCGGTAACGGACATCCGCGGCGAGCATATTCCCCTCAAGGAACCGCGGTGTCGGTCTCGTCCTTAAAAGTCGGGCGGGGAATGACTATTGGATTAAGCGATGGCGAAAATCAGTCCGTTCAAGTTTCTGCAGGAGGTGCGGGCCGAGGCGCAGAAGGTCACTTGGCCGACGCGCAAGGAGACTACCGTGACCACCATCATGGTCTTCGTCATGGTCTGCATCGCCTCGATCTTCTTCCTGCTGGCCGATCAGGTCATGCGCATCGCGGTGAGCTTCCTGCTGGGTATCAACACTTGAGCTTTGCATTCACTAACCGATCACGATCCAAATTCATGATCCGGAATTTAATGACATGACGAGCCGATGGTACGCCGTTCACGCCTACTCGAATTTCGAGAATAAGGTGGCGGATTCGATCCGTGAGCAGGCTAAACAGCGCGGCCTGTCCAACCTGTTCGAAGAGATTCTAGTGCCGAAAGAAAAGGTCGTCGAAGTGCGGCGCGGCCGCAAAGTCGACGCCGAGCGAAAGTTCTTCCCGGGCTATGTGCTCGTGAAGATGGAAATGACCGACGAAGCCTATCACCTGATCAAAAACACGCCCAAGGTGACCGGCTTCCTTGGCTCCGATAATAAGCCGATGCCGCTGGCCGACGCCGAGGCACAACGTCTTCTGCAGCAGGTGCAGGAAGGCATCGAACGGCCGAAGCCGTCGGTCTCGTTCGAAGTGGGCGAGCAGGTCCGCGTGTCGGACGGCCCCTTCGCCTCGTTCAATGGGACGGTGGAGGAGGTCGACGAAGGGCGTTCGCGCCTCAAAGTCGCGGTATCGATCTTCGGCCGCGCCACGCCGGTCGAGCTGGAATTCGGGCAGGTGGAGAAATTGTAGCCTTGTGGCCGGGCTTGTCCCGGCCATCCACGTCTGGCTTGTAGGCGTTTAAGACGTGGATGCCCGGCATGAGGCCGGGCATGACGAAAAGAGGGTGAAGTCGTGGGAGGTGAGGCGGTCGCCAGCCGTCAATAGAGCCGCACCACTAACAGGAGCAGAGAATGGCAAAGAAAATCACCGGCTATGTAAAACTGCAGGTGCCGGCGGGGGCGGCCAATCCGTCGCCGCCGATCGGGCCTGCGCTCGGCCAGCGCGGCCTCAACATCATGGAATTCTGCAAGGCATTCAACGCGCAGACCCAGAAGCTGGAGAAGGGCGCGCCGATTCCCGTCACCATCACGGTCTATGCCGACCGTTCTTTCACTTTCGAATTGCGCACCCCGCCGGTGTCGCACTTCCTCAAGAAGGCGGCGAAGCTCGAGAGCGGTTCGAAGACGCCGGGCCGCGAAATCGCCGGCTCGGTGACCAAGGCCCAGGTGCGCGAGATCGCCCAGCAGAAGATGAAAGACCTCAACTGCGACACGATCGAATCCGCAATGCGCATGATCGAAGGCTCCGCCCGCTCGATGGGCTATGAGGTGACGGAATGAGCACGCTTGGAAAACGCACGCGCGTGGCGCGCGAAGGTGTCGATCGCGAGAAGCTCTATCCGCTCGCCGAAGCGGTGAAGATGGTCAAGGATCGCGCCAAGGCCAAATTCGACGAGACCGTCGAAGTGGCGATGAATCTCGGCATCGATCCGCGCCATGCCGACCAGACGGTGCGCGGGGTGGTCAATCTGCCGAATGGTTCCGGCCGCTCGGTGCGCGTCGCGGTGTTTGCCCGCGGCGCCAAGGCCGATGAGGCCAAGGCGGCCGGCGCCGACATCGTCGGCGCCGAGGATTTGGTCGAGAAAGTGCAGGGAGGCACGATCGACTTCGATCGCGTGGTCGCCACGCCGGATCTCATGCCTCTGGTCGGCCGTCTCGGCAAAGTATTGGGCCCGCGCGGACTGATGCCCAATCCGAAGGTCGGCACAGTGACCATGGACATCACAAACGCGGTGAAGGGCGCCAAGGGCGGATCGGTCGAGTTCCGCGCCGAGAAGGCCGGCGTCGTCCAAGCCGGCGTCGGCAAGGCGTCATTCAGCGCGGAAAAGCTGATCGAGAACATTATGGCGTTCGCGGACGCTGTGCAGAAGTCTCGGCCGCCCGGCGCCAAGGGCCACTTCATCAATCGGGTGGCGATTTCCTCGACAATGGGTCCCGGCGTAAAGGTCGAGCCGGGGACCTTATTCCCGAACTCGCAGCAGGGACACTGAGCGAGCGCGTTTCCCGGGCGCGGCACCGCGTCCGGGGAAAACGCAGCGAACCCTCTCCTCACGCCGCCGCGCGCTTGCCCCATAGCGTCTGTGTCGCGATCCGCGCGCCTTCGACCAGCGCTTTAAGCTTCGCCCACATGATCGTCGGGTGAACGCGCCGCTCGAACGGGCTTTGCGCGAAGCCGCAATCGGTACCGCCCATCACGTTCTCGCGGCCTACGATCTTGGCGAGCCGCAGGATCCGCTCGGCAACAAGTTCGGGATGCTCGACGATATTGGTGGCGTGGCTGATTACGCCTGGGATCAGGATTTTGCCAGGCGCAAGCTTTACACTTTCCCACACCCGCCACTCATGCGCGTGACGCGGATTGGCGGCCTCGAAGGAGTAGTGGCCGACGCGGACCTGAAGGACGAGATCGATAATGTCCTTGAGCGGCACGTCGAAGGCATGCGGGCCGTTCCAGCTTCCCCAGCAAATGTGATAGCGCGAGCGTTCCTCGGGGATGCCTTTGAGCGCATGATTGAGCGCATCGACGCGCATCTGCGCCCACCGCCGGTAATCCGCGTTCGACATCGGCGGCACCATGCGCTCGTGCATATAGGGCAAAAAGGCATCGTCGATCTGCACAAAGAGTCCGGCATCGACGATCGCCAGATATTCCTGATGCAGGGCGTCAGCGAGCGCGAATAAGAATTCCTCTTCGCTCTTGTAATGCTCGATCTTGGCGCCGGGCAGCGCGCTCGCCGGTGCTACCACCGGCAGGAACGCGGCCAGCGACGGATGCTTGTCCTTTATCTTGGCGACGCCGGCCTTGAGGTTCTTGATATCGCGCCCGACTTGCTGCCGGCCGCAATAGGCGATCGGGCCGTTGACGACGACGCGATTGCCGAGCCGCTTGGTGAGGCCGTTGGCGACGTCATATTCATGATAGAATTCTGGAAATGCCTTGCGATCCTGTCCGCCGGCCATTGAGGCGAGCGGATCCTTAAGCTCCTCCGCTGTCGCTGGGCGTACCGCGATTCCGGATAGCCGCTTGTGAACGTAGAAGGCCCAATTCCGGCCTTTGCTGAACTCGCCGTCGCTGACGATGTCGACGCCGACCTCAGCCTGCTGGCGCACGACCTCGGCAACGGATTCCGTAAGGCAGGCTTCGAAGGTCGCGTCGTCGTAGGGCTTGCCATCCTCGATGGCGCGCCAGAACTCGATCAGTTTTGGCGGCCGGATCAGGCTGCCGACATGGGTGGTCAGGATATGATCGGTATTTTGCGGCATTAGGCGAACCTCCCTTATTTCTAATTTCTGCGGGCATGCTAAGCCGCGACAAGGTCATCGGCAAAGCTGTGTAAAACCACTTGGCAAGAGCGCTTTTGCGGTCTAAATAGCCACCTATGGGCGTGCCGGCCTGGTTTGTCGGCGCGCTTTTGCGCGCTTCTCGAAAATCATGTGAGCCATACATCCTCTTAGGGCACATCCTGTTCGGATATACTAAGAGGCTGAAAAGCTTGGTGGATTCGTGAGTGCGTCCTGTCCGAGACTGCGGGTGCCGGCGACGGCTTAATTCGTTCTCCACAAGAGATCGAGCCAGCATAGACGGGCGAAGAACGAGGGCAGTGAACTGCCCTTCGGTTCTGACCTCGATGGCCCGGAACGGCGAAAGCTGTGCCGGGGGGCAGGTTGTAAATGTCGTCCTGCCTGGTTCGTCGATGACCTCGATGGGTAGCGCGGGACGGCCGGCATCAACCCGGCGGTTCCGTAAGACGAACCGCCAACCGGAGAGAGCTTTTGGATCGCGCGGGAAAAAGCGAAGCCGTCGCCGCCCTGGGTCAGGTCTTCAAGACCACCAAGGTTGTCGTCGTCGCTCATTATTCCGGCCTGACGGTCGGCCAGATGCAGGCTTTGCGTCGGCAGATGAAGCAGGCTGGCGCCAGCGTGAAGGTCGCGAAGAATCGGCTTGCCAAGATCGCTCTCCAAGGCAGCGACGTCGCCTCGATCGCGCCCTTGCTCAAAGGGCCGGCCCTGATCGCCTTCTCCGGCGATCCGGTGGCGGCGCCGAAGGTCGCCGTCGATTTCGCCAAGACGAACGAGAAGTTCATCATTCTTGGCGGAGCGATGGGAACGACCTCGCTCGACTCGAATGGGGTCAAGGCGCTCGCCGCCTTGCCCTCGCTCGACGAGCTGCGGGCGAAAATTGTCGGCCTGATCCAGGCGCCGGCGACCAAGATCGCGCAGGTGGTCAACGCCCCTGCCGCCAAGGTCGCCCGCGTGGTGCAGGCCTATGCCAGCAAGACGGAAAGCGCGGCTGCCTAAGACATCGTTTCGAAGGTTAGAACCAAAGGACAAAACTCATGGCTGATCTGCAAAAAATCGTGAATGACCTCTCCAGCCTCACCGTGCTCGAGGCGTCGGAGCTCGCCAAGCTGCTCGAAGATAAGTGGGGTGTTTCGGCTGCTGCCGCGGTAGCGGTTGCGGCAGGCCCTGCGGCCGCCGCCGCCCCTGCCGCCGAGGAAAAGACCGAATTTACGGTCGTTCTCGCCGCCGCCGGCGAAAAGAAGATCGAGGTCATCAAGGAAGTCCGCGCCATCACCGGCCTTGGCCTGAAAGAGGCCAAGGACCTGGTCGAAGGCGCGCCTAAGAACGTCAAGGAAGGCGTCAACAAGGACGAGGCCGCCAAGATCAAGGCGACCCTCGAAAAGGTCGGCGCGAAGGTTGAGCTTAAGTAAGCAGTGCTTACTTAAGCGATATCCCCGGGCCAGCGGAGCGAGACCCGGGGGATCCCAAGAGGCCAAGTCGTGAGTGATCCGGTGATTCGGAACTTTGGTCGAATCACCGGAAAATAGAGTGCAGAAACAGGGCGTGTGACGCCTGTCCCGACGGTCGCGATGGATTGCGGCCCTCTGGAGAGTCGTCTTGATCGCCTCGGTACCTCGAACCGCGGGGCTTTTGCCTTTCGGTTCGGGCGCATTGGTTTGTGCGGACGGTAATAACCTGCCGGCGGTTCGAACCCGATGGTTCGATTGAGCGAGAGGACATAATGGCGCAGACGTTTATCGGTCGGAAGCGCGTAAGAAAGTTTTTCGGAAAAATCGAAGAAGTCGCGGAGATGCCGAACCTCATCGAGGTTCAGAAGGCGTCCTATGACCAATTCCTGCTGGTGGTGGAGCCGCAAGGCGGTCGGCCCAACGAGGGCCTGCAAGCCGTGTTCAAGTCGGTCTTTCCGATTTCCGATTTTTCCAACACCTCGCAGCTGGAATTCGTGAAATACGAATTCGAACCGCCGAAATACGACGTCGACGAGTGCCGCCAGCGCGGCATGACCTACGCCGCGCCGCTCAAAGTGACGTTGCGGTTGATCGTGTTCGATATCGACGAGGAGACCGGCGCGCGTTCGGTCAAAGACATCAAGGAGCAGGATGTCTACATGGGCGATATTCCGCTCATGACCAATAACGGCACCTTCGTCGTCAACGGCACCGAGCGCGTCATCGTCTCGCAGATGCATCGCTCGCCTGGCGTGTTCTTCGACCACGACAAGGGCAAGACCCATTCCTCGGGCAAGCTGTTGTTTGCGGCCCGCATCATCCCCTATCGCGGCTCCTGGCTCGACATCGAGTTCGACGCCAAGGACATCGTCTATGCGCGCGTCGACCGCCGGCGGAAGATTCCAGTCACGTCGCTGCTCTACGCGCTCGGTATGACCGGCGAGGAAATCCTCAATACCTTCTACAAGCAGGTACCCTACAAGCGCACCAAGGATGGCTGGCGCGTGCCATTCGATGCCAACCGGCTGCGCGGCTACAAGGCGATCAACGATCTCGTCGACGCCGATAGCGGCAAAGTCGTGCTCGAAGCCGGCAAGAAGCTCACCGTGCGTCAGGCCCGACAGCTCGCCGAGAAGGGTCTCAAGGCGCTGCGGCTTTCGGACGAGGAGCTGGTCGGCCAATACATCGCCGAAGACCTCGTCAATCCCAAGACCGGCGAGATCTACGCCGAGGCCGGCGAGGAAATCACCGATAAGACTCTCAAAGTCCTCAATGAGGCGGGCTACAAAGAGCTGCCGCTGCTCAACATCGATCACGTCAATGTCGGCGCCTACATTCGCAATACCCTGGCGATCGACAAGAATATGACGCGCGAAGACGCGCTGTTCGACATCTACCGCGTCATGCGCCCGGGCGAGCCGCCGACGATCGATACGGCGCAGAACATGTTTCAGTCGCTGTTCTTCGATTCGGAGCGCTACGATCTGTCCGCGGTCGGCCGCGTCAAGATGAACATGCGACTCGACCTTGATGCGCCGGACACCATGCGGATCCTGCGCAAGGAGGACATCATCGCGGTGATCCGCACGCTGGTGGATTTGCGCGACGGCAAAGGCGAGATCGACGACATCGACCATCTCGGCAATCGGCGCGTGCGTTCGGTCGGCGAGCTGATGGAAAATCAGTATCGCATCGGGCTTCTGCGCATGGAGCGAGCCATCAAGGAGCGCATGTCGTCGGTCGATATCGACACGGTGATGCCGCAGGATTTGATCAATGCCAAGCCGGCGGCAGCCGCCGTGCGTGAATTCTTCGGCTCCTCGCAGCTGTCGCAATTCATGGATCAGACCAATCCGCTGTCGGAAATCACGCACAAGCGCCGTCTATCCGCGCTGGGCCCGGGCGGGCTCACGCGCGAGCGCGCCGGCTTCGAAGTGCGCGACGTGCACCCGACGCATTACGGCCGCATCTGTCCGATCGAGACGCCGGAAGGGCCAAATATCGGGCTCATCAATTCACTCGCGACTTACGCGCGGGTGAACAAATACGGTTTCGTCGAGACGCCGTATCGAAAAGTGAAGGACGGCCGCGTCACCGACGAGGTGATCTACCTTTCGGCGATGGAGGAGGGCCGCTACACCGTCGCGCAGGCCAACTCGGCGATCGACGCGAAAGGCCGCTTCACCGACGATCTCGTCGTCGTGCGCCATGCCGGCGATGTCCAGCTCATTCCGCCGGACAAGGTGGATTTCATGGACGTATCGCCGAAGCAGCTCGTTTCGGTGGCGGCGGCGCTCATCCCGTTCCTCGAGAACGATGACGCCAACCGTGCGCTGATGGGCTCCAACATGCAGCGGCAGGCGGTGCCGCTGGTGCGCGCCGAGGCGCCGTTCGTCGGCACCGGCATGGAAGGCGTTGTCGCGCGCGATTCAGGCGCCGCGATCGCCGCGCGCCGGACCGGGGTGGTCGATCAGGTCGACGCCACCCGTATCGTCATTCGCGCCACCGACGAGCCGGATCCTACCAAGCCCGGCGTCGACATCTACCGGCTGATGAAATTCCAGCGCTCCAACCAGAACACCTGCATCAACCAGCGGCCGCTGGTGAAAGTGAGCGATCAGGTCAAGAAGGGCGACATCATCGCCGACGGTCCGTCGACCGATCTCGGCGAGCTGGCGCTCGGGCGGAACGCACTGGTCGCGTTCATGCCCTGGAACGGCTACAATTTCGAGGACTCGATCCTGCTTTCCGAGCGCATCGTCAAGGACGACGTCTTCACCTCGATCCATATCGAGGAATTCGAAGTGATGGCGCGCGATACCAAGCTCGGACCTGAGGAGATCACGCGCGACATTCCGAACGTTTCGGAAGAGACGCTGAAAAACCTCGACGAAGCCGGCATTGTCTATATCGGCGCCGAAGTGCGCGCCGGCGACATCCTGGTTGGCAAGATCACGCCGAAGGGCGAGAGCCCGATGACGCCGGAGGAAAAGCTCCTGCGCGCCATCTTCGGCGAAAAGGCCTCCGACGTGCGCGACACCAGCTTACGTGTTCCGCCCGGCGTGCAGGGCACCGTCGTCGAAGTCCGCGTCTTCAACCGGCACGGCGTCGAGAAGGACGAGCGCGCGCTCGCCATCGAGCGTGAAGAGATCGAGCGGCTCGCCAAGGACCGCGACGACGAACAAGCGATCCTCGACCGCAACGTCTATGGCCGCCTTGCCGAACTGTTGGAAGGCCGCCAGGGCATTGCCGGGCCGAAGGGCTTCAAGAAGGACACCAAGATCACCCGCGCGGTGCTCGAAGAATACCCGCGCTCGCAATGGTGGCTGTTCGCCTCGCCCAACGACAAGATCATGGCCGAGATTGAGGCCATCCGTAAGCAGTACGACGAATCGAAGAAGCGGCTTGAACAGCGGTTCCTCGACAAGGTCGAAAAGTTGCAGCGCGGCGACGAACTGCCGCCCGGCGTCATGAAAATGGTCAAAGTTTTCGTCGCCGTGAAGCGCAAGATCCAGCCCGGCGACAAGATGGCCGGGCGCCACGGCAATAAGGGCGTGGTGTCGAAGATCGTTCCCGTCGAGGACATGCCGTTCCTCGCCGACGGCACCTCGGTCGACATTGTGCTAAACCCGCTCGGCGTGCCGAGCCGCATGAATGTCGGGCAGATCCTGGAAACCCATCTCGGCTGGGCCTGCGCCGGCCTTGGCATCAAGATCGGGAACGCTGTCGATTCCTATCAAGGCAAGCGCGATCCCAAGCCGTTGCGGGAACTGCTGCGTAAAATCTACGGCGAGGAAGAGACCATCAAGTCGCTCGACGACAAGGGCCTCATCGAGCTTGGCACCAATCTGCGCCACGGCGTGCCGATCTCGACGCCGGTGTTCGACGGCGCCAAAGAAGCCGACATCGAGCATATGCTCGATCTTGCCGGCCTCGATCATTCCGGGCAAGTGACGCTCTATGACGGGCGTACCGGCGACACGTTCGATCGCAAGGTGACGGTCGGCTACATCTATATGCTGAAACTGCATCACCTCGTCGACGACAAGATCCACGCCCGCTCGATCGGCCCGTACAGCCTCGTTACCCAGCAACCGCTCGGCGGCAAGGCGCAGTTCGGCGGTCAACGTTTCGGCGAAATGGAGGTGTGGGCGCTTGAAGCCTACGGCGCCGCCTACACGTTGCAGGAAATGCTCACGGTGAAGTCCGACGACGTCGCCGGACGCACCAAGGTCTACGAATCGATCGTGCGCGGCGACGACGCGTTCGAGTCCGGCATCCCGGAATCGTTCAACGTCCTCGTCAAGGAAATGCGCTCGCTCGGGTTGAATGTCGACCTGCACAATTCCAAGCAACAGCGCGGCGGCGACGGCAGTATGCCCGAGGCGGCCGAGTAGACGTCACCTCTCCCGTTCCGGGAGAGGTCGCGAGCGAAGCGAGCGGGTTGAGGGTACGTGGAAGCGCACCAGACCCTCACCCAACCCTCTCCCTGAACCGGAGAGGGCTTACGAAACCAGATTTAACCGACCCGCGGAGCAATTGCCTCCAACGGTGTCGAGGAGCAGACGATGAACCAAGAACTCATGAATCTTTTCAGCCCGCAGGTGCCGGCTCAGGTCTTCGACCAGATCCGGATCTCGATTGCGAGCCCGGATAAGATTCTGTCTTGGTCCTACGGCGAGATCAAAAAGCCGGAGACCATCAATTACCGTACCTTCAAGCCCGAACGCGACGGCTTGTTCTGCGCGCGCATCTTCGGGCCGATCAAGGATTACGAGTGCTTGTGCGGCAAGTACAAGCGCATGAAGTACAAGGGCATCATCTGCGAGAAGTGCTCGGTCGAAGTGACGCTGTCGCGGGTACGGCGCGAGCGCATGGGCCACATCGAATTGGCCGCGCCGGTGGCGCATATCTGGTTCTTAAAGTCGCTGCCGAGCCGGATCGGGCTCTTGCTCGACATGACGCTCAAGGACCTCGAGCGCATTCTCTATTTCGAGTATTACGTCGTGCTCGAGCCGGGTCTGACTCCGCTCAAGGATCGTCAGCTTCTGAGCGAGGACGATTACGTCAAGGCGCAGGATCAATTCGGCGCCGACAGCTTTACCGCCATGATTGGCGCGGAAGCCATCCGCGAGATGCTCAAAGCCCTCGATCTTGAGAAAATGGCGGCCGATCTGCGCCAGGAGATTATCGAGTCGACGTCCGAGCTCAAGCCGAAGAAGCTTGCCAAGCGATTGAAGCTGATCGAGGCCTTTATCCAGTCCAAGAACAAACCGGAATGGATGATCCTGACGCATGTGCCGGTGATCCCGCCGGACCTGCGGCCGCTGGTGCCGCTCGACGGCGGGCGCTTCGCCACGTCGGACCTCAACGATCTGTACCGCCGCGTCATCAACCGCAACAACCGCCTGAAGCGGCTCATCGAGCTGCGTGCGCCCGACATTATCATCCGCAACGAGAAGCGGATGCTGCAGGAGGCGGTCGACGCATTGTTCGACAACGGCCGCCGCGGCCGCGTCATCACCGGCGCGAACAAGCGGCCGCTGAAGTCGCTCGCCGACATGCTCAAAGGCAAGCAGGGCCGCTTCCGGCAGAACCTGCTCGGCAAGCGCGTCGACTATTCCGGCCGTTCGGTGATCGTGGTCGGCCCGGAGCTGAAGCTGCATCAATGCGGGCTGCCGAAGAAGATGGCGCTCGAACTGTTCAAGCCGTTCATCTATTCGCGGCTCGACGCCAAGGGCCTGTCGACCACCGTGAAGCAGGCGAAGAAGCTGGTCGAGAAGGAGAAGCCCGAAGTGTGGGACATTCTCGACGAAGTCATTCGCGAGCACCCGGTGCTGCTCAACCGCGCACCGACGCTGCATCGGCTCGGCATCCAGGCGTTCGAGCCGGTTCTAATCGAAGGCAAGGCGATCCAGCTCCATCCGCTGGTTTGCGCGGCGTTCAACGCCGATTTCGACGGCGACCAGATGGCGGTCCACGTGCCGCTGTCGCTCGAGGCGCAGCTCGAGGCGCGCGTCTTGATGATGTCGACCAACAACATCCTGCACCCCGCCAACGGCGCACCGATCATCGTGCCGTCGCAAGATATCGTCCTGGGCCTGTACTATCTTTCGATCATTCGCGATGCCGTGGAAGGCGAAAAGCTCAAGGTGTTCGGCGATATGGCCGAGATCGAGCTCGCCTTGTACGAGAAGGTCGTCAGCCTGCATTCGCGGATCAAATACCGTTGGCAGGGCGTCGGCGAAGATGGCAAGCCGGTAACGCGGTGGTACGACACGACGCCGGGCCGCGTCATTCTTGGCTCGGTGCTGCCCAAGCTCGCCAAGACACCGTACGACCTCGTCAACAAGCTGATGACGAAGCGCGAAATCTCCGGCATGATCGACACGGTCTATCGCCACTGCGGTCAGAAGGAGACGGTCATCTTCTGCGACCGCGTCATGGCGCTCGGCTTCCATCACGCATTCAAGGCCGGCATTTCGTTCGGTAAGGACGACATGGTGGTGCCGCGCTCGAAGCGCGCCAGCGTCGAGAAGACCCGCGAACTGGTCAAGGAATTCGAGCAGCAATACAACGACGGCCTGATCACTCAGGGCGAGAAGTACAACAAAGTCGTCGACGCCTGGTCGAAGTGCACCGAGGAGATCGCGGAAGCGATGATGAAGGAGATCTCCACGGCCCGGCCTTCGGCCGAGAAGGGCCAGGAGGCTCAGGTCAACTCGATCTACATGATGGCGCATTCCGGCGCGCGCGGTTCGCCGGCGCAGATGCGGCAGCTCGCCGGCATGCGCGGCCTGATGGCGAAGCCGTCGGGTGAGATCATCGAGAGCCCGATCATCTCCAACTTCAAAGAAGGTCTCTCGGTGCTCGAGTACTTTAACTCGACGCACGGCGCCCGCAAGGGTCTTGCCGATACCGCGTTGAAGACCGCCAACTCCGGTTATCTGACGCGGCGCCTGGTCGACGTGGCGCAGGACTGCATCATCACCGATGTGGACTGCGGCACGACGCGCGGCATCAAGGTGCGGGCCATCATCGATGCCGGCACGGTGGTCGCCTCGCTGGCGAGCCGCATCCTCGGGCGCACCACGGCCGAGGACGTGCGCGATCCAACGAGCAACGAAATGCTGGTGCCGAACGCTACGCTGCTCGAGGAGCAGCACGTCGAGCGCCTGGTCAATGCCGGCGTGCAGGAAGTGAAGATCCGGTCGGTGCTGACCTGCGAGACGACGAGCGGCTGTTGCGGCATGTGCTACGGGCGCGATCTCGCCCGCGGCACCCCGGTCAATATGGGCGAGGCGGTGGGCGTCATCGCCGCGCAATCGATCGGCGAACCGGGTACGCAGCTCACCATGCGCACGTTCCACATCGGCGGTGCGGCGCAGATCTCGGAGCAGTCGTTCGTTGAGTCGAACTTCGAAGGCGCGGTGAAAATCAAGAACTTGAACGTCGCCCGCAATTCGGAAGGCGATCTGATCGCGATGGCCCGTAACCTGATCGTGGCCGTGCTCGATCCCGACGGCACCGAGCGCGCCGTGCACCGCATCCAATACGGCGCGCGGCTGAAAGTCACCGACGGCGGACACATCAAGCGCGGCCAGCGCATCGCCGAGTGGGATCCCTATACCCGCCCGATCCTCACCGAGGTCGAGGGTGCGGTGGGCTTCGAGGATCTCGTTGACGGTCAGTCGCTGACGGAAACGCTCGATGAATCCACCGGCATCGCCAAGCGCGTGGTCATCGATTGGCGCTCGGGCTCCGCCCGCGGCCAGCAGGACCTGCGTCCGGCGCTGGTGATCAAGGGCAAGGACGGCAAAATCCTGAAACTCAGCCGCGGCGGGGAAGCCCGCTATCTGCTGGCGGTGGATGCCATCATCTCGGTCGATCCCGGCAGCACGGTGGGTGCGGGCGACGTTATCGCCCGCATCCCGACGGAGAGCGCCAAGACCCGCGACATTACCGGCGGTCTGCCGCGCGTCGCCGAACTGTTCGAGGCCCGTCGCCCGAAAGAATCCGCGGTCATCGCGGAAATCTCCGGCACGGTTCGTTTCGGCCGCGACTACAAGAACAAGCGACGCATTACCATCGAGCCGACCGGCAAGGATGAGGAGCCCAGGGAGTATCTCGTCCCCAAGGGCAAGCACATCCACTTGCAGGACGGCGACGTGATCGAGAAGGGCGACTTCATCGTCGAAGGCAACCCAGCGCCGCATGACATCCTGGCGATCAAGGGCGTCGAGGAGCTTGCCGGCTACCTTGTCAACGAGATCCAGGACGTCTATCGGCTCCAGGGTGTCGCCATCAACGACAAGCACATCGAAGTCATCGTTCGGCAGATGCTGCAGAAGGTCGAGATCGTCAATTCCGGCGAGACCGACCTCATCCAAGGCGAACAGGTCGACAAGACTGAGTTCGACGAGGTCAATGCCCGCTTCACCGGCGAAGGCAAGAAGCCGGCGACCGCGCATCCGGTGCTGCTCGGCATCACCAAGGCCTCGCTGCAGACCCGCTCGTTCATCTCGGCGGCGTCGTTCCAGGAGACCACCCGCGTGCTCACCGAAGCCGCGGTCAACGGCAAGGCCGACACGCTCGACGGCCTAAAGGAGAATGTCATCGTCGGCCGTCTGATCCCGGCAGGGACCGGCGCCATGATGAACAAAATCCGCGAGGTCGCCATCAAGCGCGACGCGCTCATTCTCGCCGAACGCGAGAGGGAAGCCGCCGTCAAAGCCGAGGCGGCCGCCGAACCGGCGGCACTGCCTGCAGCAGAGTAACGCCGGTGCATATGACGAATCGAGGGCCGCCCGGTGGGCGGCCCTTTTTTCATTCGTCATGCCCCGGGACGAGCCCGGCCATGACCATGGAGAAGGACGCCATGTCCGCAGCGATCAAAATCCTTTCCGGCGGCGCCATGCGCTCGCTCATGATCGACATCGTGCCGCCGTTCGAGCGTGCAAGCGGCGTTAAAGTCGAGATCGAATTCCGGCTAACGTCGGTATTGCAGAAAGAAATCGAACACGGCGCGGCGTTCGACCTTGCGCTATTGCCGCGGCCGGAGCTCGACGCGTTGGCGCGGGCCGGCAGGATTGCGGCGGGCACCACGGTCGACGTCACGCGCTCGGCCGTGGGTCTTGCGGTGCGTGCCGGCGCGCCCAAGCCCGATATCGGTACCGTCGCCGCATTCAAGCGCACGCTCCTCGATGCGCAATCAATCGCCTACAGCGACGGTCCGAGCGGCGCCTATATAGCGGCGCTGTTGGAGCGGCTCGGCATCGCGGAAGAGACGAAGCCGAATACGAAGCTGACGAGCCGTCCCGTCGCCGAGCTTGTCGCGGAAGGCGAGGCGGAGATCGGCATGCAGCAGATCGTCGCCATATTGCCCGTCAAAGGCGTCGAACTGGTCGGCGCGCTGCCGAACGAACTGCAAAATGTCATTATCTACGCCGCCGGGATCGCGTCCGGCGTCCGTGACCCCGCCGCGGCGCGCAGCTTCATCGATTTCATGCGGACCCACGAAGCGCAGCGCCTTATTCGCGCCAAAGGCCTGGCGCCGGCCTGATGGGTTACCCGCCGATGTCGCAGATGTGCTTGCGCCATCGCACTTTCATGCCCATATCGGCTTCGCGTGGGGTTGACTTGGGACGGTAGCGCCGATACATACCGCCCACTTTACGGCAGGCGGTGAGCTTCGCCAGTCGGAACGGCCCTGCCGGGCCCCCTTTGTAAGCTATTGAACGTGATAGCTTTATTGGCACTTCTTGGGCCAAGGGACGCGGCGTGACGCCTCGACGAAGGAAGCTCAAACGCTGCCTCTGACTTCGGAAAGTCAGACTACCAGGGCAAGACCGCGCTCGCATCGCGGTCCTCTGCGAAGGCCAAGCGCCCTTCCGCGCCGGGAAGCGGATGGCGCGATTTGGTTTTGCGCGGATGGATCGGTTCTGCAGGAAGATTCTTGCGAGGCGCGGGACTCGACGACGACCAGGAGCGAAGTAACGGATGCCGACCATCAACCAGCTCATTCGCAAGCCGCGGGTTACGCAGCATGCGAAAAAGAAGGTGCCGGCTTTGCAGCAGAGCCCGCAAAAACGCGGCGTCTGCACCCGCGTCTACACCACGACGCCGAAGAAGCCGAACTCCGCGCTGCGCAAAGTCGCCAAGGTCCGGCTGACCAACGGCTTCGAAGTGATCGGGTATATCCCGGGCGAGGGCCATAACCTGCAGGAGCATTCGGTGGTGATGATCCGCGGCGGCCGCGTCAAGGATCTGCCCGGCGTGCGTTATCACATCCTCCGCGGTGTGCTCGATACGCAAGGCGTGAAAAACCGCAAACAGCGGCGATCGAAATATGGAGCAAAGAGGCCGAAGTAGTCGGCCTCTTTGCGTAGTATCCCCGGGCGAGCGCAGCGAGACCCGGGGCTCTCGAGAGGATGACTGAAGACGTGGATGGTCGGGGCGATCCCGGCCATGACGAAGGAAGAGAGAAACGAGATGTCCCGCCGCCACAGGGCAGATAAGCGCGAGATCCTGCCGGACCCGAAATTCGGGAACGTCGTGGTCACGAAATTCATGAACTCGGTGATGCATGCCGGCAAGAAGTCGGTGGCCGAGAACATCGTCTATGGCGCGCTCGATATCATCGAGGGCAAAACCCGGGGCAACCCGGTCGGCATTTTTCAGCAGGCACTCGATAACGTCATGCCGTCGATCGAAGTCCGTTCGCGGCGCGTCGGCGGCGCCACCTACCAAGTGCCGGTCGAAGTGCGCACGTCGCGGCGCCAGGCGCTCGGCATCCGGTGGATCATTTCCGCTGCGCGCGAGCGCAATGAAAAAACCATGACCGAGCGGCTCTCCGCGGAGCTGCTCGATGCATCGAATAACAGGGGGAACGCCGTAAAGAAGCGCGAAGACACGCATAGGATGGCGGAAGCCAACCGCGCGTTCTCGCACTATCGCTGGTGAAACCGGCGACAGCGAAGGATTCTTAAGAAAATGCCCCGCACAAATCCGATCGAGGACTACCGCAACTTCGGCATCATGGCTCACATCGATGCCGGCAAGACCACGACGACCGAGCGCGTCCTCTATTATACGGGCAAGAGCCACAAGATGGGCGAGGTGCACGAAGGCGCCGCGACCATGGACTGGATGGAGCAGGAGCAGGAACGCGGCATTACCATCACTTCGGCCGCGACCACCGCGCAGTGGAACGGCAAACGGCTGAACATCATCGACACGCCCGGCCACGTCGATTTCACCATCGAAGTAGAACGTAGCTTGCGCGTGCTCGACGGCGCCGTTTGCGTGCTCGATTCCAATCAGGGCGTGGAACCGCAGACCGAGACGGTTTGGCGACAGGGCGATAGATACAACGTCCCTCGCATCGTCTTCTGTAACAAGATGGACAAGATCGGAGCGGACTTCTTCCAGTGCCTGAAAGACATCGTCGACCGCCTCGGCGCCAAGCCGGTCGCGATCCAGCTTCCGATCGGGGCCGAGGCGCAGTTCAAGGGCATCATCGATCTCGTTCGCATGGTCGGCGTGGTGTGGGACGAAGAGACGCTTGGCGCGAAATATCACGACATCGATATTCCGGCCGAGCTGCTCGACCAGGCCAAAGAATATCGCGAAAAGCTGATCGAAGCCGCGGTCGAGCTCGACGACGATGCGATGACGGCTTACCTTGAAGGCAAGGAGCCTGACGTCGCTACTCTCAAGCGCTTGATCCGCAAGGCGACTATTTCCGGCACCTTCTTTCCGGTGCTGTGCGGTTCTGCATTCAAGAACAAGGGCGTGCAGCCGCTGCTTGACGCCGTGGTCGATTATCTGCCGTCGCCGGTCGATGTGCCCCCGGTCAAGGGCGTCGATCTCAAAGGCAACGAAGTCGAGCGCAAAGCGTCGGATTCCGAGCCGATGGCGCTCCTTGCCTTCAAAATCATGGACGATCCGTTCGTCGGTACGATTACCTTCTGCCGCATCTATTCCGGCAAGCTCGAGAGTTCAACCGGAGTGGTGAATTCGACCAAGGACCGCAAGGAACGCGTCGGCCGCATGCTGCTCATGCACGCCAACAACCGCGAAGACATCAAGGAAGCCTTTGCCGGCGATATCGTCGCGCTGGCCGGTCTGAAAGAGGTCCGCACCGGCGACACCTTGTGCGATCCGCAGAAACCCGTGATCCTGGAAAAAATGGAATTTCCCGATCCGGTCATCGAGATCGCGATCGAGCCGAAGTCGAAAGCCGACCAGGAAAAGCTCGGCGTCGCGCTCGCCAAGCTGGTGGCCGAAGATCCCTCGTTCCGCGTTCATACCGACCAGGAATCCGGCCAGACCATCATCAAGGGCATGGGCGAACTGCACCTCGACATCAAGGTCGACATCCTCAAGCGCACTTATAAGGTCGATGCCAATATCGGTGCCCCGCAGGTCGCCTATCGCGAAAAGATCACCCGCGCCGCCACGGTCGATTATACGCACAAGAAGCAGACCGGCGGTCACGGCCAGTTCGCCCGCATCAAGATCGTCGCCGAGCCGAGCGAGCCCGGCGCGGGTTTTGTGTTCGAGAACGAGATCGTCGGCGGATCGGTGCCGCGCGAGTTTTTCCCGGCCGTTGAGAAGGGCCTCGAAGGGTCGTTGGGCTCCGGCGTGCTTGCCGGCTTCCCAGTGGTCGATATCAAAGTCAGTCTCGTCGACGGCGCCTCGCATGACGTCGATTCCTCGGCGATGGCGTTCGAGATTTGCGCGCGCGCGGCAATGCGCGAGGCGCTGCAAAAGGGCGGCCCTACGCTGCTCGAGCCGATCATGAAGGTCGAGGTGGTGACGCCGGAGGACTATACCGGCTCCGTCATCGGCGACCTCAATTCGCGGCGCGGCCAGATCCAGGGCCAGGACATGCGCGGCAACGCCAACGTCATTAACGCGATGGTGCCGCTCGCCAACATGTTCTCCTACGTCAACAACCTGCGCTCCATGTCCCAGGGGCGCGCCACGTTCACGATGCAGTTCGACCACTACGCAGAAGTGCCGAAAGCCATCGCCGAAGAGGTTCAGGCGAAGTTCGCCTGACGAACATTCACAAGGATTAGAGAGAGCCGAACGGAGAGTCCCCATGGCCAAGGAAAAATTCCAGCGCACCAAACCGCATTGCAACATCGGCACCATCGGTCACGTCGATCACGGCAAGACGACGTTGACGGCGGCGATCACCAAGGTCGCGGCAGCAAAGGGTCAGGCGCAATTCACGGCCTATGACCAGATCGACAAGGCGCCGGAAGAGAAGGCGCGCGGCATCACGATCGCAACGGCGCACGTCGAATACGAGACCGACAAGCGCCATTACGCGCACGTCGATTGCCCCGGCCATGCCGACTACGTGAAGAACATGATCACCGGGGCCGCGCAGATGGACGGCGCCATCCTCGTCGTCAGTGCTGCCGACGGCCCGATGCCGCAGACGCGGGAGCATATTCTGTTGGCGCGGCAGGTCGGCGTCCCCGCTCTCGTCGTCTATCTCAATAAGGTCGACATGGTCGACGATCCCGAGCTCCTTGAACTGGTCGAACTCGAAGTCCGTGAGCTGCTGTCGAAGTACAATTTCCCCGGCGATAAGATTCCGATCATCAAGGGCTCGGCGCTGGCGGCGCTCGAGGACAAGAACCCGGAACTCGGGAAGAACTCGATTGATGCGTTGATGAAGGCGGTCGATGAATACATCCCGCAGCCGGAACGGCCGAAAGATCAGCCGTTCCTGATGCCGGTCGAAGACGTGTTCTCGATTTCCGGCCGCGGCACGGTCTGCACCGGGCGTATCGAGCGCGGCGTCATCAAGGTAGGCGAGGAAGTCGAGATCGTCGGCATCAAGCCGACCCAGAAGACCGTCGTCACCGGCGTCGAAATGTTCCGCAAGCTGCTGGACCAGGGCGAGGCCGGCGACAACGTCGGTTGTCTTCTCCGCGGCACCAAACGCGAAGAAGTGGAGCGCGGTCAGGTGCTGTGCAAGCCGGGTTCGGTCAAGCCGCACACCAAGTTCAAGGCCGAAGCCTACATCCTCACCAAGGAGGAGGGCGGACGCCACACGCCGTTCTTCACCAATTATCGGCCGCAATTCTACTTTCGCACCACCGACGTGACCGGCGTAGTGACGCTGCCGGAAGGCACCGAGATGGTGATGCCCGGCGACAATATCGCCATGGAAGTGACGCTGATCGTGCCGATCGCCATGGAAGAGAAGCTGCGTTTTGCCATTCGCGAGGGTGGCCGCACCGTCGGCGCCGGCGTGGTGGCGAGCATCATCGAGTAGCGAACAGGGAGTAGCGAATGGCGAATGACCTGATTTTCACTCGCTATTCGCAATTCGTCACTCGCGGGGAACAGAAATGAACGGCCAGAACATAAGAATCCGATTGAAGGCGTTCGATCACCGCATCCTCGATGCGTCCACGCGCGAGATCGTCAATACCGCCAAGCGCACCGGTGCGCAGGTCCGCGGTCCGATCCCGCTGCCGACCAAGATCGAGAAATTCACGGTCAACCGCTCGCCGCATATCGACAAGAAAAGCCGCGAGCAGTTTGAAATGCGCACGCATAAGCGCCTGCTCGACATCGTCGATCCGACGCCGCAAACCGTCGATGCGCTGATGAAGCTCGATCTCGCCGCCGGCGTCGACGTCGAGATCAAGCTGTAAAGGCGTGGAGAACAGAAAATGCGTTCTGGGGTGCTTGCGCAAAAAGTCGGGATGACGCGACTGTTCACCGAGACCGGCGAACATGTGCCGGTGACGGTGCTGCGGCTCGGTAATTGTCAAGTCGTCGGCCACCGCACCAAGGAAAAGAACGGCTACGTCGCGCTCCAGCTCGGGGCCGGCCTGCGCAAGGTGCAGAGCACCACCAAGGCCGATCGCGGTCACTTCGCGGTTGCCAAAGTCGAGCCCAAGCGCAAGCTCGCCGAATTTCGCGTCGATGATGACGCGCTCATTCCGGTCGGCGCGGAAATCACCGCGGACCATTTCGTCGTTGGCCAATATGTGGACGTCACCGGCACGTCGACCGGCAAGGGCTTCGCCGGCGGCATGAAGCGCTGGAATTTCGCCGGGCTTCGCGCCAGCCACGGCGTGTCGATCTCGCACCGCTCGATCGGCTCGACCGGCGGCCGACAGGACCCAGGAAAGACGTTTAAGAACAAGAAGATGCCGGGGCATCTCGGCGTCGACCGGGTAACTACGCTCAACCTCAAAGTCCGGCAAACCGATGTGGCGCGCGGCTTGATCCTGGTCGAAGGCGCCGTGCCGGGTGTCAAAGGCGGCTGGATCACGGTGCGCGACGCGGTGAAGAAGAAGCTGCCGGACGGCGTGCCAAAGCCAGGCAAGTTCAAGCTGGCCGAAGCCGCGCCTAGTGCAGAATCCACCGCGCCCGCAGCCGGCGAAGCAACGAAGGGCGAGTGACAATGGAACTGCAGGTCACCACGCTCGACGGTAAGAAGGCCGGGTCGGTCACGTTGTCCGACGCCATTTTCGGCCTCGAACCGCGCCCCGATCTCATCCACCGCTGTGTCGTGTGGCAGCTGGCGAAGCGCCAGCGCGGCACGCATGAAGTAAAGAACCGGGCGGACATCGACCGGACCGGCAAGAAAATGTACCGCCAGAAGGGCACTGGCTCTGCCCGTCACGGCTCGGCGCGCGTCAATCTGTTCCGCGGCGGCGGCCGCTCGTTCGGTCCGCACACCCGCAGCCACGCCATCGGCCTGCCGAAGAAGGTCCGCGCACTGGCGCTCAAGCACGCGCTCTCAGCCAAGGCCAAGGACGGCGGCATCATCGTCATCGAGGCGCTTGCCGTGAAGGAAGCCAAGACCAAGGCGTTGCGCGGTCATTTCGACAAGCTCGGTGTTGCCAACGCGCTGTTCATCGACGGCGCCGAACTCGCGGCCGAGGTCCGCACCGCGGCGCGCAATATCCCGAATATCGACGTGTTGCCGGTCGCCGGCATCAATGTCTACGACATCATGCGCCGGCGAAAGCTCGTGCTGACCCGTGCCGCACTCGATGCACTGGAGGCGCGATTCAAATGACTACCACCGACCCGCGCCACTACGACGTCATCGTTGCGCCGCTCATCACCGAGAAGGCGACCAATGCGTCCGAGTTCAACAAGGTCGTGTTCAAGGTCGCCATGACCGCGACCAAGCCGCAGATCAAGGAAGCGGTGGAGAAGCTGTTCGACGTCAAGGTCAAGAGCGTCAACACGCTGCGGCGAAAAGGCAAAATGCGGGTGTTCAAAGGCCGCTACGGCCGCACCTCCGACACCAAGCGCGCGATCGTGACCCTCGAAGAGGGCCAGAAGATCGACGTCACTACGGGACTGTAGGGGAGCGGCGGGATGGCACTGAAATCATACAATCCGGTTACCCCGGGCCAACGCCAGCTCGTCCTGGTCGACCGCGCCGGCCTGCACACCGGCAAGCCGGTAAAGGCGCTCACCGAGGGTAAGAATTCGAGCGGCGGCCGTAATAATGGCGGCTCGATCACGATTCGCTATCGCGGCGGCGGCCATAAGCAGGCCTATCGCAAGATCGATTTCAAGCGCCGCAAATTCGACGTGCCGGCCAAGGTCGAGCGGCTGGAATACGATCCGAACCGCACCGGCTTCATCGCGCTCGTCAAATACGATGACGGCGAACTCGCCTACATCCTGGCGCCGCAGCGGCTCGCCATCGGCGACAGCATCGTCGCCGGCGAGCACGTCGACGTAAAGCCCGGCAATGCCATGCCGATCGCCAACATTCCGGTTGGCACCATCGTCCACAATATCGAGTTGAAGATCGGCAAGGGCGGTCAGGTGGCGCGCTCGGCCGGCGCCTACGCGCAGATTGTGGGTCGCGACGGCGAATACGTGATCTTGCGGTTGAATTCGGGCGAACAACGCTTGGTGCACGGCCGCTGCCTCGCCACCGTCGGCGCGGTATCGAACCCGGACAATATGAACGTTTCGATCGGCAAGGCGGGGCGCACCCGTTGGATGGGACGGCGCGGTCACGTCCGCGGCGAGACCATGAACCCGGTCGATCATCCGCTCGGCGGGCGCACGCGCGGCGGCCGGCATCCGGTGACGCCGTGGGGCAAGCCGACCAGGGGCAAAAAGACACGCAAGAACAAGAGCACGGCGAAGTTCATCATGATGAGCCGCCACGCGCGCAAGAAGCAGAAGTAGGAGCGATCATGACGCGTTCGGTCTGGAAGGGTCCGTTTGTCGACGGCTATCTGCTGAAAAAGGCGGATGCCGCGCGCTCATCCGGACGCCACGAGATGATCCGCATCTGGTCGCGGCGTTCGACGATCCTGCCGCAATTCGTCGGGCTGACGTTCGGCGTCTATAACGGCCAGAAGCACATTCCGGTGATCGTCACCGAGGAAATGGTCGGGCATAAATTCGGCGAATTCGCGCCGACCCGCTCATTCTACGGCCATTCATCTGACCGCAAGGCCAAGCGCGCTGGCGGTCCGGCCGAAGGCGCGGCGGCGCCGGCGCCGGCATCGGCTGCTGCGCCTGCGGCAGGCGCATCGTGACCCGGGGAGAGTTTCGATGAGCAAGAAAAAGCGCGACCGCGCGCTCTCCGACAACGAGGCGAAGGCGGTCGCCCGCATGCTGCGAATAAGCCCGCAGAAGCTGAACCTCTTGGCGCAGCTCATCCGCGGCAAGAAGGTAGCGACCGCGCTCGCCGACCTCGAATTCTCGCGCAAGCGCATCGCGCGCGACGTGCGCAAGTGCTTGGAATCGGCGATCGCCAATGCCGAGAACAATCACGACCTCGACGTCGACGACCTCGTCGTGGCCGAGGCTCATGTCGGCAAGGCGATCGTGATCAAGCGGCACTCGCCGCGCGCGCGCGGCCGAATCGGAGCGATTTTCAAGCCGTTCTCGCATCTCACCATCGTAGTGCGTGAAGTCGAGGCGCAGGCTTAACGGGAGCGGCGAGGAGAGCACTATGGGTCAAAAGGTCAATCCAATCGGGCTACGTCTGGGCATCAACCGCACCTGGGATTCGCGCTGGTACGCCGGCAAGGCGAGCTACGGCTCGCTCCTGCATGAGGATATGAAAATCCGTAAATCGCTGATGGCCGAGCTCAAGCAGGCCGCGGTGTCAAAGATCGTGATCGAGCGGCCGCATAAGAAGTGCCGCGTCACCATCCATTCGGCGCGGCCGGGCGTCGTCATCGGCAAGAAGGGCGCCGATATCGAGAAATTGCGGAGGAAGGTCGCCGCGCTCACCGACAGCGACGTGGTGATCAACATTATCGAGATCCGCAAACCCGAACTCGACGCTCAGTTGGTCGCCGAATCGATCGCGCAGCAGCTTGAGCGCCGCGTCGCCTTTCGCCGCGCGATGAAGCGCGCCGTGCAATCGGCGATGCGGCTCGGCGCCGGCGGGATCCGCATCAATTGCTCGGGCCGGCTCGGCGGCGCGGAAATTGCGCGTATGGAATGGTATCGCGAGGGTCGCGTGCCGCTGCATACATTGCGCGCCGACGTCGATTACGGCGTCGCCACCGCTTTCACCACCTACGGCACCTGCGGCGTGAAGGTCTGGATCTTCAAAGGCGAGATCATGGAGCACGATCCGATGGCGCAGGACAAGAAGATGGCCGAAGGCGAGGCCGGTCGGCCGCGACGGGACGCCGCGTGAACGAGCGAATGGAATAGAGGCGTAAGTCATGCTGCAACCGATGCGAACGAAATTCCGCAAGGCGCACAAAGGCCGCATCCACGGCGTGGCCACGAGTGCGGCCAACCTTGCGTTCGGCCAGTACGGCTTGAAGGCGACCGAACCCGAACGCGTCACGGCACGGCAGATCGAAGCCGCGCGCCGCGCGCTGACGCGCCACATGAAGCGCTCCGGGCGCGTCTGGATCCGTCTGTTCCCCGACGTGCCGGTGTCGAAGAAGCCGCTCGAAGTGCGCATGGGTTCCGGCAAGGGCACTCCGGAATTGTGGGTCGCCCGGGTGAAACCGGGCCGCATTCTGTTCGAGATTGATGGCGTGACCGTTGAGGTCGCCAAGGAGGCGTTGGCGCTCGCCGCCGCCAAATTGCCGATCAAGACCCGTTTCGTCGAGCGGATCAGCGAGTAGGCGCGTGACATGAAACCGGCCGATATCAGAGCGATGACGATCGATCAGATCGACGACGAAGTGCTCAAGCTTAAGAAGGAGCACTTCAATCTGCGTTTCCAGCGCGCCAGCGGGCAATTGGAGAATACCGCGCGCGTGCGCGAGGTGCGGCGCGACATCGCCCGGCTCAAGACGATCGCGCGCAACAAGCGCCCGGGTCCGGCGAAACCGACCGCGGCCAAGGGTTAAGAGGAACAAAATGCCAAAGCGTACCCTGCAGGGCGTCGTGGTGAGCGACAAACAGGCCAAGACGGTGGTGGTGAAGGTCGAGCGCCGCTTTACCCATCCGATGTTCAAGAAGACGATACGCCGCTCGAAGAAATACTACGCGCACGACGAGAACAACGAATTCAAAGTCGGCGATATGGTGTGGATCGAAGAGCATCGTCCGATTTCCAAACTCAAGCGCTGGGCGGTTGTGCGCGGCGAAAAGAAGAAGGCGTCGTAAAACTGATGCGACCGGAATGGAAAGAGTGGGGTAACCCATGATCCAGATGCAAACCAATCTCGACGTGGCGGACAATTCCGGCGCGCGCCGCGTCATGTGCATCAAGGTGCTGGGCGGCTCGAAACGGAAATATGCCACGATCGGCGACGTCATCGTCGTCTCGGTGAAAGAGGCGATCCCGCGGGGTCGCGTCAAGAAGGGCGACGTGATGAAGGCGGTGATCGTTCGTATTTCCAAGGACATCAAGCGCGCCGACGGCTCGATTATCCGCTTCGACCGCAATGCCGCCGTGCTGATCAACCCGCAGATGGAGCCGGTCGGCACCCGCATATTCGGACCCGTCCCGCGCGAGTTGCGGGCTAAGAACCACATGAAAATCATCTCGCTTGCGCCGGAGGTGCTGTGATGGCGGCGCGGATCAAAAAGGGCGACACCGTGGTCGTGATCGCGGGCCGCGACAAAGGCCGCACCGGCGAGGTCATCGAAATGCGCCGCGACGACGAGCGCGTGCTGGTGCGCGGCGTCAACGTGGTTAAGCGGCATCAGCGCCAAAGCGCCTCGCAGGAAGGCGGCATCATTTCCAAGGAGGCGCCGATTCACCTGTCGAATGTCGCGCTCGCCGATCCCAAGGACGGCAAGCCTACACGCGTTGGGTTCAAATTCGTCGGCAAGAGCGATGACCGCAAGAAAGTGCGCGTCGCCAAGCGTTCGGGAGTCGAGATCGATGGCTGATACGGACGAAAAACAGGCGAAAAAGCCGGAGAGGTCTCCGCGGCCGCCGACGCCCGAGCAGGCCGCCAGGGCCGAGAAGGACGACAAGAAGGCCGCCAAGCAAGCGCGGGCGGATAAGGCCGCCGCGGATGGCAAGTCTGGCAAGCCGGCGGCGCCGCGCGAGCCGGAGCCGCGTGTGCCGGCGCGTCTCAAAGTGCAGTTCGAGGAGGCGATCCGGAGCAAGCTCGCCGAGCAGTTCGGCTACAAGAACCGCTTCCAGGTGCCGACGTTGGACAAGGTCGTCATCAATATGGGCATCGGCGAAGGCGTCGCCGATAAAAAGAAGGTCGACGGCGCCGCTGCCGATCTCGCCTTGATCGCCGGCCAGAAGGCGGTGGTCACCAAGGCGCGCAAATCGATCGCGACTTATAAGCTGCGCACCGGTCAGGCGATCGGCTGCAAGGTGACGCTGCGCAAGGCGCGCATGTACGAATTTCTCGACCGCTTGATCAATATCGCGCTGCCGCGGGTGCGCGACTTCCGTGGTCTCAATCCGAAGAGTTTCGACGGCCGCGGCAACTATACGCTCGGCATCAAGGAACACATTGTGTTCCCGGAGATCGACTATGACAAGGCAACCGACATTTGGGGCATGGACATCACGGTCTGCACCACCGCTCGCAATGACGACGAGGCGCGCGCCTTGTTGACGGCATTCAATTTCCCGTTCCGGCAGTGAGGCCGAAAAGACCTCAGACGCGGAGCCTTAGGAGCACTAGATGGCGAAGAAGAGTTCGATTGAGAAGAACAACCGGCGCCGCCGGATGTCGAAGAAATATGCCGGCCGCCGCTCGCGGCTCAAAGCGATCGCTCGCGACAAGTCGAAGCCCGTGGAGGAGCGTTTTGCCGCCACGCTGAAGCTTGCCGAGTTGCCGCGGAATTCGTCCGCTACCCGGATCCGCAACCGCTGCGAATTGACGGGCCGGCCGCGCGGTTTCTACCGCAAGCATAAATTGTCGCGCATCGCGCTGCGGGAGCTCGGCTCGAAGGGGCTGATCCCCGGCCTGGTGAAGTCGAGCTGGTAGGAGGAGCGCACGATGGCCATGAACGATCCGCTCGGCGATCTCCTGACCCGCATCCGCAATGCGCAGATGCGCAACAAGTCTAAGGTCACTTCACCGAACTCGCGGCTGCGCGAGAGCGTGCTCGAGGTGCTCAAGTCCGAAGGCTACATCCGCGGCTATGCCGTGGTTGAGAAAGACGGCCGCTCGGAGATCGAGATCGAGTTGAAATATTTCGACGGCGAGCCCGTCATCCGCGAGATCGAGCGGGTGTCGAAGCCGGGCCGCCGCGTCTATAGCTCGGTCAAAAACATGCCGCGCATCAATAACGGGCTCGGCGTCACCATCGTGTCGACGCCGAAAGGCGTCATGGCCGACCACGACGCCCGCGACGCCAATGTCGGCGGCGAAATCCTCTGCACGGTGTTCTGATGTCGCGTATCGGTAAGAGAGCAATCGCGGTGCCGTCGGGTATCACCGCCAATGTCGAGGGCCAGACCGTGAAGGTGAAGGGCCCCAAGGGCGCGCTTTCGGTCGCCTTGCACGATGATGTCGCGGTCAAGCTCGAGGGCGGCCAGATCAAGGTCGAGCCGCGCGCCGAGACCAAGCGCGCACGCGCCCAGTGGGGCACGTCGCGCACGCTGATTGCCAATCTCATTTCCGGCGTCACCAAAGGCTTCGAGCAGCGGCTCGAAATCAACGGCGTCGGCTACCGCGCGGCGGTCCAGGGTAAGAATCTGCAGATCGCGCTCGGCTACAGCCACGACATCGTCTATCCGATCCCCGAAGGCATCACGATCGCCACGCCGCGGCCGGTTGAAATCGTCATTAGCGGCAGCGACCGGCAGAAAGTCGGGCAGGTCGCTGCCGAGATCCGCGAATACCGGCCGCCGGAGCCCTATAAGGGCAAGGGCATCAAATATGCCGACGAACGCATCTTCCGTAAGGAAGGCAAGAAGAAATAAGGCAGGCGCGCGATGACCAAGCTCAGTGATCGGATCATGCGGCGGCAGGGCCGCGTGCGCGGCGCGTTGCGGCGCGCCGCGGGCGAGCGCAAGCGGCTGTCGGTATACCGCTCGTCCAAGCACATCTACGCGCAAGTGATCGACGATGACGAGGGCATCACGCTCGCTTCGGCGTCGTCGATCGAGAAAACCGCGCGCGAAGGCTTAAAGACCGGCGCCAGCGTCGATGCGGCGAAGGCGGTCGGCAAGCTCATCGCCGAGCGCGCGAAACAAAAAGGCATCAAGGACGTCGTATTCGACCGCGGCGGTTATCTCTATCACGGCCGGGTCAAGGCCCTGGCCGAAGCCGCCCGCGAAAGCGGGCTTAATTTCTGACAACTGCAAACGAGTTCGACCGATAAAGGCGCACAGATATGGCACGTGAACCCCGCGAGCGAAGAAACGAAGAGCGCGACAGCGAGTTCGTCGACAAGCTCGTGCACATCAACCGCGTCGCCAAGGTCGTCAAGGGCGGCCGGCGCTTCGGCTTCGCCGCGCTGGTCGTCGTCGGCGATCAGAAGGGCCGGGTCGGCTTCGGCCACGGCAAGGCGCGCGAAGTGCCGGAGGCGATCCGCAAGGCGACCGAAGCCGCTAAACGCGCGCTGACGCGGGTGCCGTTGCGCGAAGGCCGTACCCTGCATCACGACGTTGCCGGCCGTCACGGCGCCGGCCGGGTCTATCTGCGCGCCGCGCCGCCCGGCACCGGCATCATCGCCGGCGGTCCGATGCGCGCGGTGTTCGAGACACTCGGCATGCAGGACGTGGTGGCGAAGTCGATCGGCACGTCCAATCCCTACAACGTCGTGCGCGCTACCTTCGACGCGCTCAAGCGGCAGGATTCGCCGCGCTCGGTCGCCGCGCGCCGCAACGTCAAGGTTTCGGCGTTGCAAGCGCGCCGCCGCGACGTCGATGCAGAAGCACCAGCGGATTGAGGATGGAGCATGCCATGAACGCCGACAAGAACACGGGAAAAACCGTTAAAATCCGGCAGACCGGCAGCGCATCGCGACGGATTCACACCCAGCGCGAAACCCTGATCGGTCTCAAGCTCAACAAGATCGGCCGCGTCGCCGAACTCGTCGATACGCCGGCGACCCGCGGTATGATCGCCAAGGTGGCCCATCTGGTCGAAGTGGTGGAGAAATAATCAATGCAGCTTCACGAACTCGCCGGCCGTGCCGGCGCCCGCAAGACGCGCAAGCGCATCGGTCGCGGCATCGGTTCGGGCAAAGGCAAGACCGGCGGCCGCGGCGGCAAGGGCCAGACCGCGCGCTCCGGCGTGCGTATCAAGGGCTTTGAGGGCGGCCAGATGCCGCTGCATCGCCGCCTGCCCAAGCGCGGTTTCAAGAATACGAAATTCGCCCGCAAGCTCAACGAGGTCAATCTCGGGCGTATCCAGGCGGCAATCGATGCGGGCATTCTCGACGTCGCCGGCAAGATCGATGCCGCGGCACTGATCAAAGCCGGCGTGCTGCGCCGGGCCAAGGACGGCGTGAGGCTTCTCGGCACCGGCGAAATCAAGGCGAAAGTCGCGCTTGCCGTCTACGGCGCCTCGAAATCGGCGGTCGCCGCGGTGGAAAAGGCCGGCGGCACGGTCGACATTCTCGCACCTAAGGCGGAGACGAGCGAGCAGGCGGCCTGACGGTCGTCATGCCCGGCCTTGTGCCGGGCATCCACGACTTATAGCTGTCGCCCAAACGTGGATGGCCGGGAAAGCCCAGCCATGACGAGGTAAGAGGGCTCGGAGCGGAAGATGGTCTCTGCAGCGGAACAACTGGCAGCCAATCTTAACTTCTCGGCGCTCGCCAAAGCCGAAGAGTTGAAGAAGCGCATCTGGTTCACGCTTGGCGCGCTCTTGGTCTACCGGCTCGGCACCTACATCCCGTTGCCCGGCATCGATCCGAACGCGTGGGACCAGATTTTCCAATCGCAGCAGGGCGGCATTTTGGGCATGTTCAACATGTTCGCCGGCGGCGGCATCCACCGCATGGCGATCTTCGCGCTCAACATCATGCCCTACATCTCGGCGTCGATCATTATCCAGCTGATGACGACCGTGTCGCCCACCCTCGAACAGCTCAAGAAAGAGGGCGAGGCCGGCCGCAAGATGATCAACCAGTACACCCGTTATCTGACGGTGGTGCTGGCGGCATTCCAGGCCTACGGCATTTCCGTCGGCCTCGAGGGCGCGAGCCACGTGGTCAGCGATCCCGGCCTGTTCTTTCGCATCTCGACGGTGATCACGCTTACGGGCGGCACCATATTTCTGATGTGGCTCGGTGAGCAGATTACGCAGCGCGGCATCGGCAACGGCACCTCGCTCATCATCATGTCGGGCATTGTCGCGCAATTGCCGTCGGCCATTGCCGGCACACTCGAACTCGGCCGCCAGGGTGCGCTGTCCACCGGGCTCATTCTCATCGTCATCCTCATGGTGATTGCGGTCATCACCTTCATCGTGTTCATGGAGCGCGCGCAACGCCGGCTCTTGATCCAGTATCCCAAGCGCCAGGTCGGCAATCGCATGTTTGAGGGCCAATCCTCGCATCTGCCGCTCAAGCTCAACACTTCGGGCGTCATCCCGCCGATCTTCGCCTCGTCGCTGCTCTTGTTGCCGACGACCGTCGCCAACTTCACGGCCGGGCAAGGACCGGGATGGCTGACCGTCATCACGACGCAGCTCGCGCACGGCCGACCGCTGTTCCTCATTCTCTATGTCGGGCTGATCGTCTTCTTCGCTTTCTTCTATACGGCGATCGTGTTCAATCCCACGGAGACCGCCGACAACCTGAAAAAGCACGGCGGCTTCATCCCAGGCATCCGGCCCGGGGAGCGCACGGCCGAACATATCGATTACGTCTTATCGCGAATCACGGTCATCGGCGCGGCCTACCTTGCGGTCGTTTGCCTGTTTCCCGAGATTCTGATTTCGTATGCGGCGGTGCCCTTCTATTTCGGCGGCACGTCGCTTCTCATCGTTGTCAGCGTAACGATGGACACGGTGGCGCAAGTCCAGGGCTACCTGCTGGCTCACCAGTACGAAGGCCTGATAAAAAGATCGAAACTGAGGGGGCGCCGTAGATGAGATTGATCCTGCTTGGCCCGCCGGGGGCTGGCAAGGGAACACAGGCCCAGCGACTCGTCGGCAAATACGGAATAGTTCAGCTTTCGACCGGGGATATGCTGCGGGCCGCCGTAAAGACCGGCACGCCCATCGGCCGTCAGGTGCAAGAGATCATGGCGCGCGGCGGCTTGGTGCCCGACAACATCGTCGTCGGCATCGTCGGCCAGCGCATCGAAGAGGCTGACGCTCGCAAAGGTTTTATTCTTGACGGATTCCCGCGTACCGTGCCGCAGGCGGTGGCGCTCGATCGTTTGCTGGCGACCAGAGGGCTCGGGCTCGATGCGGTGATCGAGCTGCGTGTCGACGAGGGTGCTCTGCTGCGGCGTATTGAAAGCCGCATCGCCGAGATGAAGGAGCGCGGCGAGACGCTGCGCGAGGACGACAGCCCCGAGGTGCTGCACAACCGGCTACGCGCCTACCGCGAGCAGACCGCCCCGTTAATCGCCTATTACCGGCAACAGGGCGTATTGCGGGCCGTGAACGGTATGGCGCCTATTGCGGATGTGACGGACGCTATCGACAAGGCGCTACCGGCAGACCCGCCATCGGCCAGGTCCCTGGCCGGCAAAAAAAAAAGCGAAGAGGTCAACCATTGAAATCTCGGCGCAGCAAGGGCCCGGGACAGCAAGCGATAGGAAAAAAGTCCGCAAGTGGCAAGATGGGCGGCCGCAGCAAGCCGGTAACGGCCAAGACGACGGTGCGTCAGCAACGCGGCGGTAAAAAGCGCCACCACTAATCAAGTTTATACAAGAAAACGCGAGCCGAGGTTGACGAAAGCGCTTGGAATCCATTAATAAGCCTCGAATATCCAGTCGGAGATTTAACAGCGATGCCAGGCCGCAGCGGCAGGCAGGCGCTGGCTTTTTACGTTTGTGGCCTTCTCGGGTGACATTGGAACCGATGGAGAGCGGCCGAGCGCTACGGGTCGTCCGTGGCCGGGCCGCCGCAAACGGAGTAACTGGCTTGAGGAGTAATTAACTTGGCTCGTATCGCTGGCGTCAACCTACCGACCAATAAGCGCATCGTGATCGCGCTGCAGTACATCTATGGTATCGGCGGCGCCAAGGCCCAAGAGATCCTGGGCAAGGTGTCGGTTCCGGAATCGCGCCGGGTGTCGCAATTGACCGACCAGGAAGTGCTGCAGCTGCGCGAAGTGATCGACCGCGACTATATCGTCGAAGGCGACCTGCGGCGTGAAGTCGCCATGAACATCAAGCGGCTCATGGATCTTGGTTGCTACCGCGGTCTGCGCCACCGCCGCAGTCTCCCGGTCCGCGGCCAGCGCACGCATACCAACGCCCGGACTCGCAAAGGGCCAGCCAAGGCCATTGCCGGCAAGAAGAAATAGCGTGTGAAGCAGGACTATGTGACGGCGGCGGCGCCCCCGGCTCCGATCCGCGAAAGGGTTCAGAATGGGTAAGGAAGCTACGCGCGTTCGCAAACGCGAACGCAAGAACATCGCTTCGGGCGTCGCGCACGTGAACGCGACTTTCAACAATACGATGATCACGATCACCGACGTGCAAGGCAACACCATTGCCTGGTCGACGGCGGGCACGATGGGTTTCAAGGGCTCGCGCAAGTCGACGCCTTATGCGGCGCAGGTCGCCGCCGAGGACGCTGCTAAGAAAGCGCAAGAGCACGGCATGCGTACGCTTGAAGTCGAGGTTGCGGGTCCCGGTTCGGGGCGAGAATCGGCGCTGCGCTCGTTGCAGGCGGCCGGATTCACCATCACTTCGATCCGCGACGTAACGCCGATCCCCCACAATGGCTGCCGCCCGCGCAAGCGGCGGCGCGTATAGGACATCCGGCCGATGGAACAAATGGAACATCTGCCGCCGCTTGATCTTGGCCCCGCGGAGCGGAGTGGGGCGCGCGAGACGTTGGCGCCGCGCAACGCGATGGGTGATAACGTGACGATCCAGAAGAATTGGCAGGAACTGATCAGGCCCAACAAGCTGCAGGTCAGCGCCGGTACCGATACGCGCCGTTCGGCGACCGTAGTCGCCGAGCCGCTCGAACGCGGCTTTGGCGTGACCCTCGGCAATGCGCTGCGGCGTATTTTGCTGTCGTCGCTGCAAGGCGCCGCGGTCCAGTCGGTGCATATCGACGGCGTGCTTCACGAGTTTTCCTCGATTGCCGGCGTGCGCGAGGACGTCACCGACATCGTGCTCAACATCAAGGACATCGCCATCAAGATGCAGGGCGATGGCCCCAAGCGCATGGTGGTGAAGAAGCAGGGGCCGGGCACAGTCACCGCTAACGATATTCAGACCGTCGGCGATGTGGTGGTGCTCAATCCCGATCTCGTGCTGTGCACGCTCGATGAGGGCGCCGAGATCCGGATGGAATTCACCGTGACCAACGGCAAAGGTTATGTGCCGGCCGAGCGAAACCGCCCGGAAGATGCGCCGATCGGGCTCATCCCGGTCGACAGCCTCTATTCGCCGGTGCGCAAAGTGTCCTACAAGGTCGAGAACACTCGCGAAGGCCAAATCCTGGACTACGACAAGCTGACGCTGTCGATCGAGACCAACGGCGCGGTGAGCCCGGAGGACGCGCTCGCTTATGCCGCGCGCATCCTGCAAGATCAGCTCAACGTGTTCGTCAATTTCGAAGAGCCCAAGCGCGAAACCGCGCATGAGGCCATCCCCGATCTCGCCTTCAATCCAGCCTTCCTCAAGAAGGTCGACGAGCTCGAACTCTCGGTACGTTCGGCCAACTGCTTGAAGAACGACAACATCGTCTATATCGGCGACCTCGTGCAGAAGACGGAAGCCGAGATGCTGCGCACGCCGAATTTCGGCCGCAAGTCGCTCAACGAGATCAAGGAAGTCTTGGTGCAGATGGGGCTGCATCTCGGCATGGAAGTGCCGGGCTGGCCGCCGGAAAACATCGAGGAATTGGCCAAGCGTTTCGAGGATCATTACTGACAATTGTCGGTAGCCGGGAGTCAGTCATCAGATGCGCCACGCCAAGACGCACCGCAAATTCAATCGTCGTTCAGATCATCGCAAGGCGATGCTGGCGAATCTCGCCGCGTCGCTGATCAAGCACGAGCAGATCGTGACGACGCTGCCCAAGGCGAAGGATTTGCGCCCGGTGGTGGAGAAGCTGGTCACGCTCGGCAAGCGCGGCGGGCTCCATGCGCGCCGGCAGGCAATCGCGCAGATGCGCGACCTCGCCATGGTCAAGAAGCTGTTTGACGTGATTGGTCCGCGCTACAAGGAGCGCAACGGCGGCTATACCCGCGTGCTCAAGGCCGGCTACCGGTACGGCGATTCCGCGCCGGTTGCGGTCATCGAGTTCGTCGACCGCGACGTCGAGGCCAGGGGCAAGGATTCCGGCCCGGTCCAGGAGCGCCGCAGCGAAGCTCAAGTGCCCGCTCCGGCGTAAAGCTCGCGAGCACGAGGGGCGACATCGTCGCCCTGCTGCGGCCTCGGTCGGATGGCTATATCCGGGCGCATTGAATCGGGGTTTTTCATGCCGCGTCTGCATCTTGCCGCCGTTCCGGCTATCGCGATCGTCCTGTTGTCGCTCTTCGTACGGGGCGCGGGCGCGCAAGAAAGCCAAGCCCAGCGTCAAGTCCCGACTTCGTCCGCCCAGCTGCAGCTGTCCTTCGCGCCGATCGTGAAGCGGGTAGCGCCTGCGGTGGTGAACGTCTACGCCGCGCGCGTCGTTGAAAACAGCAATCCGTTTTTGGCCGATCCGTTCTTTCGCCAATTCTTCGGCGTGGTGCCGCGCCAGCAAGTCGAGCGTTCACTCGGCTCCGGCGTCATCGTCGATCCGTCCGGCCTGGTCGTCACCAACTATCACGTCATCGAGGGCGCCAGCGAAGTGAAGGTCGCGTTGTCCGACAAGCGCGAATTCGCCGCCGATATCGTGCTCAAAGACCAGCGCAGCGATCTTGCCGTGTTGCGCATCAAGGGCGCCAAGGAACGATTCCCGACCCTGCCATTCGCCAATTCCGACGATCTGCAAGTCGGCGACGTCGTGCTCGCGATCGGCGATCCGTTCGGTGTCGGCCAGACCGTGACGCACGGCATCGTCTCGGCGGTGGCGCGCACCGACGTCGGCATCAGCGACTATCAATTTTTCATCCAGACTGACGCCGCCATCAATCCCGGCAATTCCGGCGGCCCGCTCGTCGATATGAACGGCCGCATGGTCGGGCTGAACTCGGCGATCTATTCGCGCTCCGGCGGATCGCAGGGCATCGGCTTCGCCATTCCGGCGAATATGGTTCGCGTCGTGGTCGCGTCGGCGGAAGGCGGCAGCGGGGCGGTGAAACGACCATGGCTCGGCGCCAAGCTGCAGGAAGTGACGCCGGATATCGCCGACAGCCTCGGTTTACAACGGCCGAGCGGCGCGCTGGTCGCCAGCGTCGTCGCCGACAGCCCTGCCGGGCGCGCCGGGATTAAGACCGGCGACGTCATCGTCAGCGTCGACGGCACCACGGTCGACGATCCGACAGCTTTCAATTATCGCTTCGCGACCAAGCCGCTCGGCGGCACCGCGCAGATCGGCGTAATCCGGCAAGGCCACGCCATTGTCGCGCCGGTCGCTTTGCAGAGCTTGCCCGATACGCCGCGCGAGGAGGTCGAAATCCGCGCGCGCTCGCCGTTCCTCGGCGCCACGGTGGCAAATCTTTCACCGGCTCTGGCCGATGAAATGCGTCTTGACCCGAACGCCCAGGGCGTCGTCATCACCGAGGTCGCCGACGGGTCGGCGGCGCAATCGATCGGCTTTCAGAAGGGTGACATCATCGTTTCGGTCAACAATCAGAAGATCGCAAAGCCAGCCGATCTCGAGCGCGTCGTCGGAACCGGCAGCCGGCAATGGCGCATCACGCTATTGCGCGGCGGTCAGCAGATCTCCGTCGTGTTTTCCGGATGAGCTCGCGCCCCAGGCAAAAGGGACCAAGCCTGTTCGCCGCTGCCGGTCTCGAACACGATGCGCCGCGGCCGCTCGCCGATAAGCTGCGCCCCGACAAGCTCGGCGACGTCGTCGGCCAAGACCATCTGCTCGGGCCGGACGGCGCGCTTACGCGCATGCTCGACACGCGCTCGCTCGGCTCGTTGATCTTCTGGGGTCCGCCCGGCACGGGCAAGACCACGGTGGCACGGTTGCTCGCGCACGCGACCGAACTTTATTTCGAGCAAATCTCGGCAATTTTCTCCGGGGTCGCGGACTTAAAGAAAGTGTTCGACGCGGCGCGGTTGCGTCGCGAGACCGGGCAGGGCACCTTGCTCTTCGTCGATGAGATTCACCGCTTCAACCGCGCGCAGCAGGATTCCTTCCTGCCGGTGATGGAGGACGGTACCATCGTGCTCGTCGGCGCCACCACCGAGAACCCGTCATTCGAGCTGATCGCGCCGCTGTTGTCGCGGGCCCGCGTCCTGGTGTTCAAACCACTCGACGCCGACGCTATCGAAAAGCTGCTCGCCCGCGCCGAGGCGATCGAGGGCAGGAAGTTGCCACTCGATGAAGACGCGCGCGCCTCGCTGCTGCGCATGGCCGACGGCGACGGCCGCGCCGCGCTGACGCTCGTCGAAGAAGTCTGGCGCGCCGCGCGCCAGGACGAAATTTTCGATGCCGCGGCACTGCAAGAGGTGGTGCAGCGCCGGGCGCCGATCTACGACAAGAAGCAGGACGGCCACTACAATCTTATCAGCGCGCTGCATAAATCGGTGCGCGGCTCCGATGCCGATGCGGCGCTTTATTATCTCTGCCGCATGCTCGATGCCGGCGAGGATCCGCTCTATCTGGCACGCCGCATCGTGCGCATGGCGGTCGAGGATATCGGGCTTGCCGATCCGCAGGCGCTGGTCGTCGCCAATGCGGCGAAGGACGCCTACGACTTTCTCGGCTCGCCGGAAGGCGAACTCGCCATCGCCGAGGCCGTGATCTACGTCGCCACCGCGCCCAAATCGAACGCGACCTATGTCGCCTTCGGCGCGGCCATGCGCACGGCCAAGGAAGCCGGTTCGCTGCTGCCGCCCAAGCACATCCTCAACGCGCCGACCAAGCTGATGCAGAGCGAAGGCTACGGCGCGGACTACGAATACGACCATGACGCAGCCGAGGCGTTTTCCGGTCAGGATTATTTCCCGGAAGCGCTCGGCCGCCGGCAATTCTACGATCCGCCCGAGCGCGGCTTTGAACGCGAGATCAAAAAACGGCTCGACTATTGGGCCAAGTTGCGGCGCGAACGGAGCGGCACTTGAGAGGCAGCCGCGGACCACGGCAGCCGGGCGGCGGCAGACAGGTCGCAGGGCCGCGGCACAATTTTGTTCACCCTCACCCTGAGGTGCGAGCGAAGCGAGCCAACAAGTCGGCCAAGGCCGACTTGCAGTCCAGAAAACCGAAATCGGGCAAAACCGATTTCGGGCGGGGCGAGGGCCCCAGAATCGCGGGCCCTTCATCTTTCGCGGCGCGCCGTTGGCGCGCACCTCAGGATGAGGGGAAACCGAAAAGCGCGCCGCTTCCCATGCCGGTAGGCGTTCAAAACACCGCCGTAACGCCCGACGAATCCAACATGCGGGTCGACCGTTTCCTTGAAGCGCGGTTTCCGGGCTTAAGCTTTTCTCATATCCAGCGCGTCATCCGTAAAGGCGAGGTGCGCGTCAACGGCAAGCGCACCCAGCCGAAAAACCGGCTCGAGGCCGGGCAGACGGTGCGCATTCCGCCGCTGCGGCTCGACCAGCCGAAACCCCGCACGCCAGGTAACGAAGCGGATGAGAAAACCCGCGAATTCCTCATATCGATCACGCTCTTCGAGGACGCCGACGTCTTGGTGCTCAACAAGCCGATGGGGCTCGCGGTGCAGGGCGGCTCCGGCACCACGCGACACCTTGACGGCATGCTGGAAGTCTTGCGCGACGCCCACGGCCAGCGGCCGCGGCTGGTGCACCGGCTCGACAAGGATACCGCCGGCTGCCTTCTCGTCGCCAAGACGCGGTTCGCCGCCGCGGCTCTGGCAAAGACCTTCCGCTCGCGCTCGGCGCGCAAAGTCTATTGGGCGCTGGTCGCCGGCGTTCCTAAGGTGCAGCAGGGCCGTATCTCGACTTTTCTCGCCAAGGAGGAGCGCGAGGAGGAATCCTTCATGCGCATCGCCCGCCATGGCGAGAAGGGCGCCAGTCACGCCGTGACTTATTACGCGGTGGTGGAAACATCGGGGCCGCTGTTGGCCTGGGTCTCGCTCAAGCCGGTGACCGGCCGCACCCATCAATTGCGTGCGCACATGGCCCATATCGGCCATCCCATCGCCGGCGATCCGAAATATTTTTCCATTGAGAACTGGCAGCTGCCCGGCGGCATGCAGAACCGGCTGCATCTCCTCGCCCGCCGTATCGCCGTGCCGCATCCGCGCGGCGGCACGATCGACGTCACCGCGCCGTTGCCGCCGCATATGCAGCAGTCGTGGAATCTGCTTGGGCTCGACGCCAAGCGCTACGATCCGATCGAGGATGCGCCGGAGGAGTGAGGCTAGGAACAACGCGCGTCGCGCGGGGTTTATCTCACTGCCCCTGCTTTCGGCCGGACGAGGCGCGCGTGGGTCTTCGCTATAGCCTGATATGCGCAATTGCGCTTGCCGTCGCCGTCACTGCGGCCGCGCAGGCGCGCGATTTCGAGATGGGCGGCGACCGCGACTATTCGATCATGGCGCCGGAGCGCGGCACCGTACCGCATCATCATGGAAACGTGTCGGTTCAAAAACGGCATGCGAAGGCTCCGCACCGTCGGCCGCTCGCCGAGAAACATCCGCACGGAAATCTGTCTGTCGTGCGGGGCTCGTCGGGTTCGGTGCCGCCGACGCCGTTGCCGCGGACCGAGCTCATGCCGCCGGAAGGCGGCGGCCGGCTGACCCTGCCGGCGCTGCCGCAGCAGCAAGGGCCGTCGATAGTGCCCGGAGTGGCAAATCCCGTCCCCAATCTGCCGCATGGCGTGGAGACCTTTCAGGACCGCGCCTCGCGCTGCGCCTTCCAGTCCGGTCTCTATAACGTGCCGGGCACCGCGCGCAGCCAATACATGGGCGGCTGCGTGCAGTAGACCGTCATAGGATTACCGCAACGAAGCGTTGATCTTGTCCAATGCCGCCGAGCCTGGGCACAAGTCCTTTTCGCCGAGCGCATTGAGCGGCGCCTCGACCGTGTCGAGATGGCCGTGCAGGTCCCCGGCCTCGTCCTCGACGTAGAGCAGCCCGGTGACGATCTGCCCTTTGGCGGCATGGTGCTGGATGAACGTCGTGGCGGCCAGCCGGTCGTGCACGTCGTACTCGGCATTGAGTTTGCGTAAAGCCAGCGTCGTGCCGTCGTGCTGCTCGACCAGTTCGACCGTGCCGGGCGCATAATCGACATGAATCGGTGCGCGGCCGGTCATGACGTCGAGGAAATTGACCGCCTCGTTGTGCTCGCGCACATAATCGAAGCTCTTGGTCGAGCCGGCGTGATTGTTGAAGGCGACGCAGGGCGAGATCACGTCGACGAAGGCGGCGCCTTGGTGCTCGATCGCCGCCTTGATGATGGGCACGAGCTGCTTCTTGTCGCCCGAGAACGAACGCGCGACGAAGCTGGCGCCGAGCTGCAAAGCGAGGCCGACCATGTCGATGGCGCTGTCGTTATTGGTGATGCCGCGTTTCGATTTCGAGCCGCGGTCGGCGGTCGCCGAGAACTGGCCCTTGGTCAGTCCATAGACGCCGTTGTTCTCGACGATATAGACCATGTTGACGCCGCGACGCATGCAATGGGCGAATTGCCCGAGGCCGATCGAAGCCGAATCGCCGTCGCCCGATACGCCGAGATAGATCAGGTCGCGGTTGGCGAGGTTGGCGCCGGTCAGCACCGACGGCATGCGGCCATGCACCGAATTGAAGCCGTGCGAGTTGCCGAGAAAGTAGTCCGGCGTCTTCGACGAGCAGCCGATGCCGGAAATCTTCGCCACGCGGTGCGGCTCGATCGACAATTCGAAGCAGGCCTCGATGATCGCGGCCGTGATCGAATCGTGGCCGCAGCCGGCGCACAATGTCGAAATCTTGCCTTCGTAATCGCGGTGAGTGTAGCCCAGCGCGTTCTTCGGCAGTTCCGGATGATGGAACTTCGGTTTTATGACGTAAGTCATGAAATCACCTGGCTCATGAAATCACCTGGGTCATGACACTACCTTCCGCAGCGGCGTGATTTTCAGCGCATCGAGATGCTCGCCGATGGCGCGCGCGATGAAGCGCGCGGTAATCGGCGTGCCGTCGTAATGCAAGATCGGAACGAGCCGCACCGGATCGATGCCGCATTCGTTGACGATCAGCGAGCGCAATTGAGCGTCGCGGTTCTGCTCGACCACGAACACGAAATCGTGGTCGGCGATGAAGCTCGTGACGCTGGAATGGAACGGGAAGGCGCGCACCCTTAAGCGGTCGAGATTTTGACCCTTGGCCTCGAGCATCTCGATCGCCTCGTCCATCGCCGGCGAGGTCGAGCCGAAATAGATCACGCCGTATTTGGTCGGCTTATCGGCATTCGCCTGCAATGGGCGCGGCACCAGATCCTTGGCGGTCTCGAACTTGCGCAGGAGGCGCTGCATGTTGTCGGCATAGGCGGCGCCTTCTTCCGTGTAGCGCGCATAGCGGTCGCGCGAGGTGCCGCGGGTGAAGAACGAGCCTTTGGTCGGATGGGTGCCTGGATAGGTGCGGTAGGGGATGCCGTCGCCGTCGACGTCGAGATAGCGGCCGAAATCGGCGCCGGCCTCGAGCGCGGTGGCGGTCATCACTTTGCCGCGGTCGTATTTGCGCGCGTCGTCCCAGGCGAGCGGACGACAAAGCCGGTGATTCATGCCGATATCGAGATCGATCATGACGAAGACCGGCGTCTGCAGCCGGTCGGCGAGATCGAATGCAATCGCGCCGAACTCGAAGGTTTCCGCCGGGTCCTCGGGGAACAGCAATACGTGCTTGGTATCGCCGTGCGAGGCGTAAGCGCAGGAGATGATGTCGGTCTGCTGTGTGCGCGTGGGCATGCCGGTCGAAGGCCCTGCCCGCTGCACGTCGAACACGACCGCCGGAATTTCGGCGAAATAAGCCAGCCCGAGGAATTCCTGCATCAGCGAAATTCCAGGCCCCGAGGTTGCGGTAAAAGCGCGGGCGCCGTTCCAGCCGGCGCCGATCACCATGCCGATCGACGCGAGCTCGTCCTCGGCCTGGACGATCGCGAATTTGTGCTTCTTCGTAGCCGCGTCGACGCGCAGCCGGCTGCAGTAGCGGCTGAAGGCTTCGGCCAGCGACGACGACGGCGTGATCGGATACCAGGCGCAGACCGTCGCGCCGCCATAGACCGCGCCTAGCGCCGCAGCCGCATTGCCCTCGATGAAAATACGGTCGCCGACGGCATTGGCGCGCTTGAGCCGCAAGCCGATCGGATGTTCGAGATTCATCATCACCCAGTCGCGGCCGAGATGCAGCGCGTGCTTATTGGCGTCGAACAGCTTCTCCTTGCCCTTGTATTGCTCGGCGATGAGTTTCTCGATTTCGCCGACATCCATGTCGAGCAGCGCCGAGAGTGCGCCGAGATAGATGATGTTCTTGAACAGCTGGCGCTGGCGCGGGTCGCTATATTCGCGATTGCAGATCGCGGTGAGCGGCACGCCGATGACGCCGATATCGTCGCGGAACTTGGACTTCGGCATCGGCTTGGTCGAGTCGTAGAGCAGATAGCCGCCCGGTTCGATCGAGGCTACGTCCTTGTCCCAGGTCTGCGGATTCATCGCCACCATGAGATCGGTCCCGCCGCGCGCGCCGAGATGGCCGGCATCCGACACGCGCACTTCGTACCAGGTCGGCAGGCCCTGGATGTTCGACGGGAAGATATTGCGCGGGGCGACCGGAATGCCCATGCGCAGCACGGCGCGGGCGAACAGCTCGTTGGCGCTCGCCGAACCCGAGCCGTTGACGTTGGCAAACCGGACGACGAAGTCGTTTACGCTTTGGAGTGGCATGCTTGTTCCGCGTGAGTCATGTCGATCAGGTATTTCTGCATGTCCCACGCGCCGGTGGGGCACCTTTCGGCGCACAGGCCGCAATGCAGGCAGACATCCTCGTCTTTCACCATGACACGGCCGGTCTTGAGATCGTTGGCGACATAGAGGTCCTGGGTCAGATTCTTGGCCGGCGCCTGCAGCCGCTGCCGCAACTCGGCCTCGTCGCCGTTTGCGGTGAAGGTGATGCAGTCCATCGGGCAGATGTCGACGCAGGCGTCGCATTCGATGCAAAGTTGGCCGGTAAACACGGTCTGAATATCGCAGTTGAGGCAGCGCTCGGATTCCTTGAGAGCAAGCTCCAGATCATAGCCGAGCTCGACCTCGGCCTTGATGTCGCGCAGCGCCACGACCTTTTCGCGATGCGGCACCCGGTAGCGTTTGTCGAGCGTGATCTCGTTGTCGTAGCTCCACTCGTGGATGCCCATCTTCTGGCTCGCCACCGCGAGCTGCGGCGCCGGGCGGACATTGATGTCTTCACCGCGGCACAAGCGGTCGATCGAGATCGCCGCCTCGTGGCCATGCGCCACCGCCCAGATGATGTTCTTCGGGCCGAAGGCGGCATCGCCGCCGAAAAACACTTTGGGGTTCGTCGAGGCCATGGTCTTCGGATCGACCTTGGGCATGTCCCACTTGTCGAACTCAAGGCCGCAGTCGCGCTCGATCCAGGGGAATGCGTTTTCCTGGCCGACGGCGACGAGAACGTCGTCGCAGGGAAATAGCTCATCCGGCTCGCCGGTCGGAACGAGGTCGCGGCGGCCTTTGGCGTCGCGCACCGCTTTGACCTTTTCGAACAGGACGCCGGTAAGCTTGCCGTTGTCGTGAGTGAATTCCTTCGGCACCAGATAATTGAAGATCGGGATATCCTCGTGCATGGCGTCCTCTTTTTCCCAGGGGGACGCTTTCATCTCCTCGAAGCCGGAGCGCACCACGACTTTGACGTCCTCGCCGCCGAGCCGGCGTGAGGAGCGGCAGCAATCCATCGCGGTGTTGCCGCCGCCGAGCACGATCACGCGCTTGCCGATCCGGTCGATATGGCCGAACGACACGCTGGACAGCCAGTCGATGCCGATATGGACGTTCTTGGCTGCTTCCTTGCGGCCGGGAATATCGAGGTCGCGGCCGCGCGGCGCGCCGCAGCCAACAAAAATGGCGTCGAAGTCCTCGGCGAGCAGCGCCTTGAGGCTGTCGATGCGTTTGCCGCCGTTAAATTCGATGCCGAGATTGAGGATGTAATCGCATTCCTCGTCGATGACGGTTTCCGGCAGGCGGAATTTCGGAATTTGCGTCCGCATCATGCCGCCGGATTTTGGGTCCTGATCGAACACCACGCAATGGTAGCCCATCGGGGCCAAGTCCCGCGCTACCGTGAGCGAGGCCGGACCGCCGCCCACGAGTGCGATGCGTTTGCCGTTCTTCTTTTTCGCCGGCTTCGGCAACCGGTCGCGAATGTCGTCCTTGAAATCGGCGGCGACGCGCTTCAATCGGCAGATCGCAACCGGCTCCTTCTCGACGCGGCCGCGCCGGCAGGCCGGCTCGCAGGGGCGATCGCAGGTGCGTCCGAGAATGCCCGGAAACACGTTCGATTCCCAATTGATCATGTAGGCGTCGCTGTAGCGGCCGGCGGCGATCAAGCGGATGTATTCGGGAACCGGCGTGTGCGCCGGACAAGCCCACTGACAATCCACCACTTTGTGGAAATAGTCCGGGACCGAAATATCGGTAGGTTTCATTGACTCCTCGTACACGCAGCGACCCGCTCTTGACGCGGCGGTAGGAACGCTGCTGCGTGGATTTCCCTCTTCCGGCGGTCCCGCAGCCGAATCCGGCGCCGGATACTAGTCGAGAGGGGGAGCGATTTCCACCGCTTCTACTTGTTATAACAGCGATTTCTCGCCGGTGGCTGTTAACAATAGCGCGACTGACGGCGAGCGCTGGCGGAACTATCCGGCGGCCACGGCGCCGGCCCCCAGCCCGCGCTATAACGCATTGAAGATATAGGTTAAATTGTGCCTATGCGCGACCTGTTCGAAACCGTTCCGTTCGATGACCCGATGGCGGCGGCCCGCCGTGGCGCCCGGCCGGCCTTGCGGCCGCGGTTCTATCATGTTGCCGCTGCTGAAGAAATCGGCGGAGATTTTCAAGTCTCACTCGATGGGAAGCCGGTGCGCACGCCGGCTCGCCGCGTGCTTGCCGCGCCGACGCTGGGGCTGGCACAGGCGATCGCCGCGGAATGGCAGGCCCAGCACGACGTGGTCGATCCGGCAAAAATGCCGCTGACGCGGCTTGCCAATGCGATCATCGATGGCGTTGTGGATTTGTCGGGCCCAGTCGCGGCGGAAGTCGAGAAATACGTCGCGTCCGATCTTCTGTTCTATCGCGCGATCGGCCCGCAACAATTGCGCGGGCGCCAGGCGGCGCATTGGGACCCGATCCTCGCTTGGACGCGCGATACGCTCGGTGCGGATTTCAATTTGGGCGATGGCGTCGTTCACGTCGCCCAGCCCGAGGCTGCACTGAAGGCCACCGCCGCCGCGATCCCGATCGAGCCATGGCGGCTTGGCGCGTTGCATGTGATGACGACGCTGACCGGCTCGGCACTCATTGCGCTTGCCGTGGCGCGCGGCGCGTTATCCGCCGAGGCGGCGTGGCAGGCGGCGCATGTCGACGAAGATTGGAATATGGAGCAATGGGGCAAGGACGAGATGGCGTTGCAACGGCGCGCTTTCCATTTCGCCGCGTTTGCCGCGGCGGCGGCGGTGCTCAAGGAGATGTCCGCTTGATGCAGTCTTAGTAGCCAGCGCATCCGGGCTACATTTTTTTACCCGCCGGTGACGCTCATGTGCCGCGCCAGCGCCGGGCGCTGATGGCGGCGGTCGATGACGAAATCGTGGCCCTTGGGCTTGCGGGAGATCGCCTCGTCGATGGCGGCAAACAGCAGATCGTTGGCTTCGGACGCGCGCAGCGGCTTGCGCAAATCGGCGGCGTCTTCCTGGCCGAGGCACATATAGAGCGTGCCGGTGCAGGTGATCCGCACGCGATTGCAGGACTCGCAGAAATTGTGCGTCAGCGGCGTGATGAAGCCGAGCCGGCCGCCGGTCTCGGCGACCCGCACATAGCGGGCCGGGCCGCCGGTACGATAGTCGATGTCTTCAAGCGTAAAGCGCTCGGCGAGCTTGGCGCGGACAAGCGAAAGCGGCAGGTATTGGTCGAGCCGGCCTTCGCCGATCTCGCCGAGCGGCATCACCTCGATCAAAGTGAGATCCATGCCGCGCCCATGCGCCCACTCGATCAGCCGCGGGAATTCCTCGTCGTTGACGCCTTTGAGCGCCACGGCGTTGATCTTGATCTTCAGACCCGCGGCCTGCGCGGCATCGATTCCGGCAAGCACCTGATCCAGCGCGCCCCAGCGCGTGATGGTACGGAATTTTTCCGCATCCAGCGTGTCGAGCGAGACATTGATACGCCGGATGCCGGCCGCGGCAAGCGCATCGGCATATCTGGCGAGCTGCGAGCCGTTGGTGGTCACAGTGAGTTCATTGAGCGCACCGGAGCGAAGGTGCCGCGACAGCGAATTGACCAGTGTCATAATGCCGCGACGGACCAGCGGTTCGCCGCCCGTCAGCCGCAGTTTGCGCACGCCGCGCGCGACAAAGGCCGAGCACAGGCGGTCGAGCTCCTCCAGCGTCAGGACCTCCGCCTTCGGCAAAAATGACATGTTTTCCGCCATGCAATACACGCAGCGGAAGTCGCACCGGTCGGTCACCGAGACGCGGAGATAAGTGATCGTGCGGCCGAACGGATCGACCAAGTCCGGGCGCCCGGATGCACCATCGAGTTCCAAGCTAGGTAGGCTGGCTGGCACGCTATCCATGCCTCATTAGATAATCGGGCGAGTGTGCCGGATAAAGCCCTGACGGTCCAGAATGTTTCCCGAAGGCGCGCCCGCTACGCCGCTGCGTTATCGCGTTTGCGGCGGTGGCGGGAAGGGCGACGGTGAGTTCGTCTGCGGCGGGGGAGGGAACACATTGTCTTGCGCCGGCGCCGGCTCGGGGGCGGCGATCGACGGTTGGGTGGGCCCCGACATCGACGCCGGCCTTCGGGCGGCCGGTTTGGGTTGGGCGACGATCTTGCGCGGCCGCGGCTGGACAACCTTGCGTGGCGGGGGCGGGACCGCTTGGAGCGTGGCTACAACTGGGTTGGGAACCAAATCCGGCGGCGGGGTGCTGAACAAGGAACCTTCCGGCTGGCGGACGGTGAGCTGAATCGTCTGGGGGACGTAGCCGTTCAACGAGAATGCCACTGCCTGGCTCGTCACCGGGAGCGCAAGCGAGCACGGCGTCGAACAGGTTTGGCCTTGTGCGGTCTGAACGTTGGCACCGGCCGGCACGGATTGAAACTGAAGGACCTGCGGCGGCGGCGGCGAGGGCTTGAACCAATCGGACATGGACGAGCCCGAACTCGAACATCCTGCCAATGCAGCGCCCATAGCAATCGTGGCGACGGCGAAAAGCCGAACACGCAACATCACGCACTCCCCGTGCCTGCCTTGAACCTAGGCTCCTCGGGTTTTTGGGTAAAGCGGGAAGCTGCTTACAACCTGGCTGCGCGGGCGACTGTTCAAATCGGCACAACGAATAACTCGCGGCGGGGCGCGGCAAAGAAATGATGCAGCGACAAGGATTTATCTGCGCCCTACTGCCGCTCGGCGCGGCCCGGCCTCGGGCGACGTGTTAACGTTAATGAATCCTTTGCTCGGGTGTGGCCACCCGACCACAGTGGATCGATTATGCACGCCCGGCTTCGATGTCGCGGATGGCCGCCGGCAGATCGGCAAATGAGCCGATGATGCGATCGGGCCGCAGCAGCGCAATCGGCACCTCGCTGTAGCCGAAATCCACCGCGATAACCGGCACAGTTGCGGCACGCGAGGTGCGGATATCCGTGCCGGAGTCGCCGACCATGATGGCCCGGGAGGGTTCACCGCCCGCGCGCTCGATCGTAAGCTGCAGCATCTTCGGATCGGGCTTTTGCACACCGAATGTGTCCTGGCCGCAGATCGCGGCGAAATGCCGGGTCAGCTTCAGCGTTTCCAGGAGCCTGACCGAGAGCCATTCAAGCTTGTTGGTGCAGACCGCGAGACGATGGCCCTCGCCGGCCAAGTGCTCCAACGCCTCCTCAAGCCGCGGGAACGGGCGCGAGCGGTCGGCGATATGCGCGGCATAGTATTCGATGAATGCGCCGAACATCCGATCGAGCTCGGCTTGCGAACGGGCACGGCCTCCGGCAGCGAGCGCCCGCTCGATCATGCCCCTTGCGCCGCCACCGATCATTCGCCGGGCGTCGTCGTATTCGACCGGCGGCAAACCCTCTTGTGCGAGAATGAGGTTGAGCGTCGAAATGAGATCGGGAGCGGTATCGATCAAAGTGCCGTCGAGATCGAAAACGATGGTGAGCATGTCTTTCCGGGTAACGGTCGTGGGGCGGCAATGCAAGGCTCTAGGATCGAAGTCGGAAGGCGGCTACACAACCCTTCATGAACGTCGACGCTTACAAACGGGCCGCGGCCGACCGCGCGCTTGAATTCGTGCGCTCGGGCATGCGGCTCGGCCTGGGGACCGGATCGACCGCGCAGGCCTTTGTCGAATTACTGGCCCCGCGCGTGCATGCGGGGCTCGACGTCGTTGCCGTTCCGACCTCGGAGGCCACGCGTGCGCAGGCTGAGCGGCTCGGCATCCCGCTCGCCACGCTCGACGAAACCCCCGAACTCGACCTCACCATCGACGGCGCCGACGAGATCGCGCCCGATCTGACCTTGATCAAGGGCGGCGGGGGGGCGCTGTTACGCGAGAAAGTGGTAGCGTCGGCGTCGGCGAAAATGGTGGTCATCGCCGACGAGTCGAAATGGGTCCCCGTTCTCGGCCGCTTCCCGCTACCGGTTGAAATCGTGCCGTTCGGCGCGACGGCAACCCGGCGCGCGGTCGAAGCGGCCGCCGCAGCGGCGGGATGTCCCGGACCGGCGCCGCTACGCATGGCTCAAAACGGCCACGCTTTCGTCACGGATGGCGGGCACTGGCTGCTGGACGCCCAATTGCAGCGCATTGCCGACCCGCAGGATCTTGCGAACAGGCTTGCCGCGATTCCAGGCGTCATGGAACACGGTTTGTTCATCGGCCTTGCCAGGACTGCTATTCTCGCCGGCCCGGACGGTGTCCGGCTTGTCGAACGACCCTGATCTCAAGCACCAAGGGAGTGCGTCTATGACCGCCCGTCTCTCCACGCGTCACGTTCTGATTGCGCTGATCGCGCTGTTCGCGATCGGCGTCGTTCGGCCGGCCGCGGCCCAGGCCCCGGCGCCTCAACCGTCCCCCGGCGCGCTGCTCTTGGCCAAGCAAATCGTCGAGATCAAAGGCGTGAAGAACGTATTCGTGCCACTCGTGCGCGGCGTGGTCGAAAAGACCAAAAATATGTTCATGCAAACCAACTTCATGTGGGCGAAGGACCTCAACGAAGTCGCGGCGATCGAGGAGAAGCAATACGCTCCGCGCGTGAACGAGCTCGTCGATGCCACCGCGCGCATCTATGCCGCCCATTTCTCCGAGCTGGAATTGAAGCAATTGCTTGCGTTCTACCAATCGCCGGTCGGCAAAAAGGCGCTGGCCGAGGAACCGAAGGTGCTTGACGAGGCGATGGCCCATGCCGGCACCTGGGGCGACAATCTGTCCCAGGAAGTCATAGGCGACATGCGCGAACAGATGAAAAAGCGCGGACACGATATGTAACGCGACAAAGTAATAAGCAAGATGGCTGATTACGACGTCGATCTTTTCGTTATCGGAGGCGGTTCTGGGGGCGTGCGCGCCGCGCGCATCGCCGCCGAGCACGGCGCGCGCGTAACCGTCGCCGAGGAGTATCGGCTCGGCGGCACCTGCGTCATCCGCGGCTGCGTGCCTAAAAAGCTGCTGGTTTACGCGTCGCGGTTTCGCGGCGAATTCGAGGATGCCGCCGGCTTCGGCTGGACCGTGTCGCAAACTTCGTTCGATTGGACGACGTTAATCGCCAATAAGGACCGTGAAATTGCCCGGTTGGAAGCGGCTTACGGCGCCACGCTCCAAAAGGCCGGCGTCAAAGTGATGAAAAGCCGCGCCATACTCCTTGACGCTCACACCGTGCAATTGGCGAACGGCGATCGCGTGCGCTCGGCTTATATTCTGATCGCGACCGGCGGCGCGCCGAGCTATGGCGATCCCATTCCCGGCATCGAGCACGCCATTTCCTCGAACGAGGCATTCCAGCTGCCGGAGTTTCCGCGGCGCGTCGTGATCCAGGGCGGCGGCTACATCGCCGTCGAATTTGCCGGCATCTTCGCCGGGCTGGGCTCGCATGTCACGCTGGTTTATCGCGGCGAAAATGTTTTGCGCGGCTTCGACGACGACGTGCGCCAGCATTTGCGCGTCGAAATGGAAGCGCACGGCATAAGGGTTTTGACCGGCTGCAAGGTCGCGGCCATTGAAAAAGCCGGCGGCCATTATTCGGTGCGGTTGTCGAGCGGCAATCACATCACGGCCGACCGCGTGATGTTCGCCACCGGCCGGCATCCCAACGTCGGCAAGCTCGGCTTGCAGGAGGCGGGCGTCGAAATCGCCGCAAACGGCGGCGTCGCGGTCGACGAATATTCGCGCACGACGGTCCAGAACATCTACGCCGTCGGCGACGTCACCAACCGTATCAATCTCACTCCGGTCGCCATCCGCGAGGGTCATGCTTTTGCCGATACGGTGTTTGGCGGCAAGCCCACGGCCGTCGACCACGCTAACGTGCCGACGGCGGTGTTTTCGGATCCCGAGATCGGCACGGTCGGCCTCACCGAGGCGCAAGCCCGTGCGCGGCTGGCGCGGACTGACGTTTACAAGGCTGTGTTCAAGCCGCTCAAAGCGACACTGTCCGGCCGCGACACCACGGTGTTGATGAAGCTTGTGGTCGATGGCCGCTCCGACCGCGTCGTCGGCTGCCACGTGGTCGGCGAGGGTGCGGCCGAGATGGCTCAGGTCGCGGCCATTGCCGTGAAGATGGGCGCCAAGAAAGCCGATTTTGACGCGACGATTGCGCTGCACCCGACCGCCGCCGAGGAACTGGTCACCATGCGCAAGAAGACCGCAAGTTTCGCCCGAGAAGCCGCCGAATAAGCTGAAAAAGCCGAAAACCGGCTTCACCGGCAGGCTGTCACGGCGCGCGGCCAGCGTGTATAAAGGCCCCCGTCATTCCGGCCGCGTCGCTATGGTGGCGTGGGCCGGAATCCATAACCACAGTCTGTGAATTTGGATTCCGCGGACGAGGAGTCTGCGCCCCGGAATGATGGTTCGGAGATGCGTATGTCGAAACTGTCGAACACGGTGAAGTGGAGTCCGGATTCCTGGCGCGGCAAGCCGATCCTGCAGGTGCCGGATTATCCGGATGCCAAGGCGCTTGCCGACGTCGAGGCGCAGCTTGCCACTTTTCCTCCGCTTGTTTTTGCCGGCGAAGCGCGCAATCTCAAGAATGCGCTCGCCAAGGTCGCGGCCGGCCAGGCTTTCCTGCTGCAAGGCGGCGATTGCGCCGAAAGCTTTGCCGAGCACGGCGCCAATAATATCCGCGACTTCTTCCGTATCTTCCTGCAAATGGCGGTGGTTTTGACCTATGCGGCGGCGCTGCCGGTGGTCAAGGTCGGCCGTATTGCCGGCCAATTCGCCAAGCCGCGCACCTCGCCAACCGAAAAGCACGGCGGCGTGGAGCTGCCCGTCTATCGCGGCGACATCATCAACAGCACCGAATTCACGCCGCAAGCGCGGACGCCGGACCCGCGCCGGCAATTGGAGGCCTATCGCCAATCTGCCGCCACGCTGAACCTCTTGCGCGCATTCGCCAAAGGCGGTTACGCCAGCCTCGACAACGTTCATCGCTGGATGCTCGAATCGGTGCGCGGCTCGCCGCAGTCCAAGCGCTATGGCGACCTGGCCGATGGCGTTTCCGGCGCGCTCGATTTCATGCGCGCCTGCGGCTTGACCTTTGCGGCCGATTCCAGCCTCGGCACGACCGATTTCTACACCAGCCACGAGGCGCTGCTGCTCGGCTACGAACAGGCCTTTACCCGCGTCGATTCAACGACCGGTGACTGGTACTGCACGTCGGGCCATATGGTGTGGATCGGCGATCGTACCCGGCAGGCGGATCACGCGCATGTCGAATATTGCCGCGGCATCAAGAATCCGCTCGGTCTGAAAACCGGCCCGACGCAAAAGCCCGATGAACTTCTCAAGCTCATCGACCTGCTCGATCCGAATAACGAACCCGGCCGCCTGACGCTGATCTGCCGCGTCGGCGCCGACAAGGTCGCCGATCTGTTGCCGTCCATGGTGCGTGCGGTCAAGCGCGAAGGCCGCAATGTGGTGTGGTCGTGCGACCCGATGCACGGCAACACCATCACGTCGGTGAACGGCTATAAGACCCGGCCGTTCGACCAGATCCTCAAAGAGGTCCGCGGCTTCTTCCAGGTCTGTGCCGCCGAAGGCGTCTATCCAGGCGGCGTGCATCTGGAAATGACCGGCCAGAACGTCACCGAATGCACCGGCGGCGCCCGCGCCATCAGCGACGAGGATCTCAACGACCGCTATCACACCGTGTGCGATCCGCGGCTCAATGCCGAGCAGTCGATCGATCTTTCGTTCTTGTTGGCCGACCTGCTCAAATCGAAGCGTGAGGGCACGACGACGCTGTTGCCGGCGGTCGCGGGTTTGTAACCGAGCGGTTTGCGGGCAGTTCCACTTGTCGGGAACTTGTTTTAGACCTTCGCCATGAACGAGCGTCCTGCAGACCGTCTGGCCATTGCCGTGGCGCAGCTCAACCCGATCGTCGGCGATGTTGCCGGCAATCTGGAACGCGCCCGCAAGGCGCGGGCGCAAGCCGCCGCCGAGCACGCCGATATCGTCGCATTCTCCGAGCTCTTCATCGCCGGTTATCCGCCCGAGGATCTGGTGCTCAAGCCGGCGTTCCAGGCCGCGTGCCGGGCCGCGGTCGAGGCTTTGGCGCGCGATACCGCCGACGGCGGTCCAGCCGTGCTCATGGGAGCGCCTTGGCTGGAGGAGGGCAAGCTCTACAACGCCTATGCGCTCCTTGTCGGCGGGCGCGTCGAGGCCATCCGTTTCAAGGTCAACCTGCCGAATTACGGCGTGTTCGACGAAAAGCGCGTCTTTGCGCCCGGTCCGCTGCCCGGTCCGGTCAGCTTTCGCGGCGTACGGCTCGGCCTGCCGGTTTGCGAGGACACCTGGACCGACTGGGGCGACTACGAGAACGTCGTCGAATGCCTGGCCGAGACCGGTGCCGAAATTCTGATCGTGCCCAACGGCTCGCCGTATTGGCGCGATAAGATCGACGTGCGGCTGAATGTCTGCGTGGCACGCGTCACCGAGGCGGCCTTGCCGCTCATTTACATCAACCAGGTCGGCGGCCAGGACGAGCTGGTGTTCGACGGCGCGTCGTTTGCGCTCAACGCGGATTGCTCGATCGCTTTCCAGCTGCCGGCGTTCCGCGAAATGGTGGTGATGACGCAGTGGTCGCGGATCGCCGGCTCATCGAACGGCTGCACTTGGCGTTGCGCGCAGGGGCCGATCGCACCGGCCGAGCAATTGGACAAATCCGATTATATCGCCTGCGTACTGGGCTTGCGCGATTACGTCGAGAAGAACCGCTTCAAAGGCGTTGTGCTCGGGCTCTCCGGCGGCGTCGATTCGGCGCTGTGCGCGGCGATGGCGGTCGATGCCTTAGGCGGCGAGCGCGTGCGCTGCGTGATGCTGCCGTACCGCTACACCTCGCAGGAGTCCCGTGCTGACGCCGCCGCGGTCGCCGAGGGGCTGGGCGTGCGTTACGACATTGTGCCGATCGAAAGCGCCGTGCAGGGCCTCGAAACGGCGCTCGCCGGCGTTTTTGCCGGCGCCCCGCGCGACGTGACGGAAGAAAATTTGCAAGCACGCGCCCGCGGCGTCATCCTGATGGCCATCTCCAACAAATTCGGCTTGATGGTGGTGACGACCGGCAACAAGTCGGAAATGTCGGTCGGCTATGCCACGCTCTACGGCGACATGAACGGCGGCTTCAATCCGATCAAGGACCTCTACAAGACCGAAGTCTATCGGCTGGCGCGGCTGCGCAACGCGTGGCAGCCGGACGGTGCGCGCGGTCCCGATGGCGCGGTCATTCCGGAAAACGTCATAACCCGTGCGCCGAGCGCGGAGTTGCGGGAGAACCAGACCGATCAGGACACGCTGCCGCCCTATGACGTGCTCGACCAAATTCTCGAACGCCTGGTCGAGCGCGAGGAATCCACCGCGGCCATTGTCGCGGCGGGCTTCGACCGCGACATTGTGATGAAGGTCGAGCGGATGCTCAATTTGGCCGAATACAAGCGGCGGCAGGCGGCGCCGGGCGTGAAGGTGACGCTGAAGAATTTCGGCCGCGACCGCCGTTATCCGATCGTCAACCGCTTCACCGATCCCGGCACGCCAAATCCCGAGCCTGACGGCGCGCCGATCAAAGGCGTAGCCCAAGGTACGGCCATGGCGAAGGCCGGCGCGTCGGATTTTTGACGTCGTTCAATGTGAGGGCGGTTGCGACTGCAATTGCGACGCTGACAGGAAGGGCGGTCCGACGACGCGCACGGCATGCTTGGCATTGTCGGGAGCGCTCGCGCTCGCGGTTGAAGTCGCGGTTGTGGCATTGGCGGCGGGCTGGCGCGGCGCGCTGCCGGCAGGTTGCTTGCCGGACGGCTTTGGCGGTTGCGACAGGGATTTCGCATTCTGATCGGTCACGACGATGTCGCCGCTTTCGAGCGTGGAGGAATCGTCGGCATTCTTGAGCGCATCTTGCCAGCTCTCGCCTGGCCGGCGGCACGAACAGCCCGAGATCAGTTGCGTCCGATAGCGATATGCGGCCGGCAGCGCCGTATAGAGTTGCCCGTTGGTCGATACCGCCTGGTCCATGCTCTCGCCCGGATTACGGTAGGAATACAGCGTAACGTCGGCGGCGGGACACTCACGCTGGCAGGTGCGCTGGTCCTCGGCGAAATGCGACGGCAGCGTCGAATAGGAGATCGGGAAATAATAGCCGTCGCAGCTGCGCACGCAGACGGTGTGATAGGTCCCGTTCGGCGCGCCGTCGCCATTTGGGTTGACGATCGTGCCGCCGCCGAACAACGCGTCGAAGAAGCCTTGCGGGCCGCCTTGCGAATTGGCCGCGGCGGTATATTGCGCGCCGCAATTATTCTGCGCCAATTGCCCGATAAGCGCGCGGCGCTGGTCGGCTTGGTCGGAGCTGCCGCTCTGAAGCTTTTGCAGATCGCTCATCATGCGGTCGAGATCGCCGCGCATCTGCTGAATCTGCGAAGTGATCGGCCCGCATTGCGGCGACAGCGCCGAGAACAAAGCAAAAAATCCCGTGCCGGCGCAGCCTGACTTGTGCGCCTGCGCGGTGGCGCGATCGATGTCGGCCTGCTTCTTGGCGATGGTGTCGTTGGCTTGCCTGATCTGGTCGGCGCGGGCGGGGTCGGCGGTGCCGCGGTCGAAAATGGCGAGCTGGCCTTCGAGCCGCACGCAAACCGGATTGGTGGTTGCCGGATTTAACGGCGTTTGGTTCGTCGATGACTGGCCGGACGCCGGCTGATATGGCGCTTGCTGATATGGCGCTGGAGGAATTGGCGCCGGCGGGGCCGGATATCCCTGCGCCAAGGCCGGGGCGGAGTACGCGAGCACGCCAAGCGCGGCTCCAAGCATGGTGTGGTGAAGCCTGGCTTGGCCTAAGCTGCGCAACCTATTGAGCATATTGGGTCCCACGCCCGGTTCCGCCGAAGCTTCCAGCCAACGGGCCGCGGATCAAGCCCCGCAATGGTGACTAAAATGTGAACAAAGCCAACACTATCGGCAAAACGCGCCGCGCGCGAGGGCGTCGATCACTCCGCGTCGGGCTGGTTTTCCGGGCGCGCGCGGTCGAAGGCGGCCAGTGCGAGACAGGCTGCATCGACGCTGACGGTTTTGGGAAATCGTTCCAGCGGCACTTTCAGGCGTCGGGCATTATTGACCTGCGGCACCAGGCATAGGTCCGCCAGCGTGACCTTGTCGCCGCAGGCATAGGGCGCGGGCTCGATCAGCGTTTCGAGCGCCTCGAAGCCGGCGATGACCCAGTGATGGTACCAGGCATCGATCGCGCTTTGCTCCTGGTGCAGCTCGTTCTTCAGGTAGCGCAGCGGGCCGATATTGTTGAGTGGATGGATGTCGCAGGCGATCAGCTCGGCGAGCGCGCGCACTTTGGCGCGGGCAATCGGATCTTTCGGCAGCAGCGCCGGCTCGGGATGGGTTTCGTCGAGATATTCCATGATGGCGAGCGACTGGGTCAGGACGTTTCCGGCGGACGTGACCAGAACCGGCACGCGCATTTGCGGGTTGACGGCGCGAAACTCCGGCCGTTTGTTGTGACCGCCCTCCTTGACGAGATGGATGGGCACCGTGTCGTAGGCGATGCCTTTCAGATTGAGCGCGATCCGCACGCGATAGGCCGCCGAAGAGCGGAAATAGGAATAGAGCTTCACGTGTCCTCCATTGGGCCGTCTCGCTCGATCGTCTCGGCGACGAGTTGTGCCGATCGCTCGGCGATCTGCTGCAGCGCACGATTGAACGCTTCGCGATCGTTCGGCGTCAAGATGTCGGTCAGCCGGTGGGCAAAATCGAGCGCGTGGGGCGCAAGCTCCTCATAGATCGCCCGGCCGGGGTCGGTCAGCGAGAGAAACGACTCGCGCATGTCCGCCCGGTTAGCCCGTCGTACAACGAGCTTGCGCCTTTCCAGAAGCGCGACCGCGCGGGACACTTTGGTCTTGTGCATGTGGGTGCGGGCGCCGATCGCCTTGCCAGTCATCACGCCGTATTGGCCGAGCATCACCAGCACCCGCCATTCCGGCACGCCGATCCGGTAGCGCCGCGCATAGACGCGCGACAGCGCCTGGGAGACGAGATTTGCCGCGACGTTGAGCTGATGGGGCAAGAACTGCTCGAGCTTCAACGGCGCTTGTTCAGCTCCCGTTGTCGAGGCGGCCGGCTCCCGGTTGCCGCTTTCCATCGCCCGTTGAAGTGCCATTGACCACCGAATCGTCGACCGCGATTGGTCCCATCGTTGCCATTGCTGCCCACGGCGTGTGGTCCCACCCTGGCTGTTCCCGGAAAGGATGGGATGCACAGTTACGAAGATGGACGAACTTGGTGGCCCACGCAACGGCATAAGAGCTGTGCGGCGGAAGCGGCCGGCGACATAGAATGGCACCCGGGCGGATAAAATTGCTCTTCCCGGTGTTCATATCGGTGCTAGGCTAGGAAACAAAGCCGCCCAAACGAAGCGGCGTCATAGGGGAGGGAAAGTCATGTCGCTGCAATCAACGGGGTCATCGCATCCATTGCTGTCGTGCACCGACGGGGTAGCAACGGGAATGTACGACCTGGTGCTTCTCATCGGGCGCGTGCTGATAGCCCTATTGTTTCTTCTCACGGCCGGGTTCGGTTCGCCCAACGCCGGCTACCTGACGTCGCTTGGATATCCCAGCCCCGATTTCATGAGCACGCTGGCGATCACGGTGGAATGGATCATCATCGTTTCGCTCGTGCTGGGTCTCGCGACGCGGTATGGCGCATTGCTCGGACTGCTGTTCGTGATTATCGCGGCGGCCACCGCGCACCGCTACTGGACCTATCCACCGGCGGCGCAGGGCGTTCAATATATCTTCCTGACGAAGGATATCGCGATTGCCGGCGGGCTGGTTTTTCTGTTTGCGACCGGCGCCGGGCGCTACAGTATCGATCGGATGCTGTCGGGCAAAAGCTAAGGCGCATCGCGCCTTCGCCGCAGGATCAGCGCGAGCACTCGATGGCGACGTAGTTGTCGCATCTGCCGCCCTTGCAGGTGGTCGGATCGCTCGTGGGGATGGCGCCGGTGATGTCGTCGCGATCGACCTTGCGGTATGACAGCGCCTGGGCGAATTGGCGCGATTTGCAATACGCGCTCGCCACCGTCGCCCCGCACGGCGCGCCGGCGGCGAGGCAGCGGTCGACGCCGTAGCCGTCACCGTCGTTGGCGATGATGAACATCCGCTTTTCGGCCTGGGCCGCGGCGGCGGCAAGAAGCACGGCCGCGGCGGCGCTGACTGCGATCAGAAAACGCATGATTATCCCCCTCCGGCGCTTTGCCCGCCACGATGCCGGAAGCAATCATGAGGATGCGACCGCAGGATTAAGCTTTGGTTAAGTGACGCTATCCAGCCTTGGCCCGCCAAGCGCAGCGCAGGCTGGTGGGACATTTCGGCGAGAGGCGCGTGGCCATTCCGAGTGGCCAAAGCTATATGGAGTGGCGTCGTCGTAGTGCGATGGTGGAAATGGCTTCAAAGTTGATCGCGGAATCGGTATTGACCTGTCCAAAGTGCGGGCACCGGGCGGCCGAAACAATGCCGAGGGATGCTTGCCAGTTCTTCTATGACTGCAAGGGGTGCGGAGAGCGGCTCAAGCCGCTCCCCGGCGACTGCTGCGTGTTCTGCTCCTATGGTTCCGTGCCGTGCCCCCCTGTTCAAGCCAACGCCGAACCCTTGACGTGATGTCGGTCCTCGCTCATTGTCCGCCGATGAACGGCTGCTTTAACGCTATATGCGGCAATTGCCGGGGGATTATTCGCTAGCGAAAACGCTGGCTGCGGCCGTCTTTTCTCACCGTCGAGATTTTGGACACGCCCGGCCAGCAGGCCGATGGCGTAATCTTCTATTTTGCACGGTTTGATTCGACGATGGACCTGAAGCTTTACGATACGCTCACGCGCGAGAAGCGGGTTTTCACCCCGCTCGATCCGAATAACGTGCGCATGTATGTCTGCGGGCCGACGGTCTACGACTTCGCCCATATCGGCAATGCGCGGCCGGTGATCGTGTTCGACGTGCTGTTCCGGCTGTTGCGCCATCTCTACGGCGCCGACCGCGTCACTTACGTGCGCAACATCACCGACGTCGACGACAAGATCAACGCGCGCGCGGCGCAGGATTTCCCCGGACTGCCGCTCAACGAGGCGATCCGCAAGGTCACCGAGACCACCGACCGGCAGTTCCACGAGGATGTCGCCGCGCTCGGCTGCCTGCCGCCCACGGTCGAGCCGCGCGCCACCGAGCACATCGAAGAGATGAAGACGCTGATCGAGCGGCTGGTCGCCTCCGGCAACGCCTATATTGCCGAAGACAACGTGCTGTTTTCGGTGCCGTCGGATCCCGATTACGGCCAGTTGTCCAAACGCCCGCTCGACGAAATGATCGCCGGCGCGCGCGTCGAAGTCGCGCCGTACAAGAGGGATCCGCGGGACTTCGTGCTGTGGAAACCGTCAAAGCCGGGCGAACCGGCGTGGCCGTCGCCGGCCGGCATCAAAACGCCGGGCCGCCCCGGCTGGCACATCGAGTGCTCGGCGATGTCGTGGAAGTATCTCGGCGAGATGTTCGACATTCACGGCGGCGGCATCGACCTCGTCTTTCCGCACCACGAGGACGAAATCGCCCAATCGCGCTGCGTCTTCCATACGCCCGCGATGGCGAATTACTGGATGCACAACGGCTTCTTGCAGGTCGAAGGCGAGAAGATGGCGAAGAGCCTCGGCAATTTTGTGACGATCCATGAGTTGCTGAAGGATTGGCCCGGCGAGGACGTCCGACTTCAAATGTTGATGACCCACTATCGGCAACCAATCGATTGGATTGTTTCAAAAACCAAAGATATCGAACATGAGCTTTGGACTTGGGTCACAACTCTTGTCCAAACTGACGCTGAAACCCACGGCTATAGCCGAGCAGTTCGAAAAGAACCGCCCAGCCCTTCTGCGGCTCTCTTGGAAGCTTTGTGCGATGACCTCAATACGCCCGAGGCATTGGCGGTTCTCCGTGCGAATTACAAGTCCGCGCGCGATGGCGGCTTCAAAGAGAAAAACCAATTCTTAATGGACTGCCAGTTCCTTGGGTTACTTCGGCACAACAAGCTTTGGGTACATATGCAAGGAGTTAGTGGTCGGAATACTCGTGGGCTACCCATTGCATATGAGGAAGCACGTAAGCTGAGAATTTCTATTGCCAATAACCTGCCAGAATTGCGGCGAGAGGCAGAACTAAGCCTTGCGGCGAAGGGATTAGGTGCTGAAGTTGACGCGGATGGCAACGTCACTTTAATTCCATTGACGGAAGCGACGAAAAACATTGGAGCGCGAATTGAGAAACTCATCGCAGACCGCAATGCAGCTCGTAAGGCGAAAAATTTCAACGAATCCGATCGCATCCGCGACGAGCTCGCCAAAATGGGCGTGGTGCTCAAAGACACCAAGGATGGCACCACCTGGGAGATCGCGCGATGAGCGAGAAGCGCGCTCCCCCCTCTCCCTTTACGGGAGAGGACGCCTCGCGAAGCGAGGCGGGTGAGGGTTCGGGTGGTGCGGTTTTTCACGGCGGCGTGGGTGCCTCCCGCGGACCCTCACCCGGCCGCTCGCTGCGCTCGCAGCCGAGCTCTCCCGTAAAGGGAGAGGGGAAGAATGCCGCCTCGCGAAGCGGCGAGGGCCTGAGCAGTGCGGTTTTGTCCAGCAGTGCGGCCAGTGTCCACGGACCCTCACCCGGCCGTTCGCTGTGCTCGCGGCCGACCTCTCCCGTAAAGGGAGAGGGTAGAAACGGCGCCGATGGCGAAATGCGACGGCGGGCGCGTGACTTACGCGTCCGTATGACTGATGCGGAACGCAAACTGTGGTTCTCGCTGCGCGATAGGCGGTTTGCCGGATTCAAGTTTCGCCGCCAGGTTCCGATCGGGCGCTTCATTGCTGATTTTGTGTGTTTTGAAAGGCGATTGGTGATCGAAGTCGATGGCGGTCAGCACGCGGATTCCATTGTCGACCAAAGGCGCGATCGCTGGTTTGCCGCTAACGGATTTTGCGTCATGCGGTTCTGGAACAATGAAGTGTTATCCAATTTGGAAGGCGTCATGACCCGGCTCGCAGAAACGCTGCAGGTTAGGGATTGGTCATGAACGCCCGCGCCCTCCCGCAACTCGCCATGCGTCCGATGCTGCCGACCGACGTGCCGCTGTTGGCGGATATTTTCCGCGCCGCCATCGAGGAGCTCGCCGCCGAAGATTACAGCGAGGCGCAGCAGGAGGCGTGGGCGTCTTCCGCCGATGACATGGAGGAATTCGCCGCCAAGCTTGCCGGCGAATTGACGCTGGTCGCGACTTTTGCCGGCGCTGCGGTCGGCTTCGCTTCGCTCGCCGACAATACCAAGATCGACATGCTCTACGTGCATCCGGCCGCGGCCGGGCAGGGCGCGGGCGCCCTGCTGTGCGACGCGCTGGAACGGCTCGCCGCCGCGCGCGGCGCCAAGGAATTGACGGTCGACGCCAGCGACACGGCGCGCGGCTTTTTCGAAAAGCGCGGGTTTTCGCCGCGCACCCGCAACACGATAACGGTCGCTGGCGAATGGCTCGCCAATACGACAATGACCAAGCCGCTTGCCGCGAAGGAGGGCGCGCCATGAAACGCACCGATTCGCCGTTTCAACGCCACTGGCTGTATTATCTGATCTTGAAATACGCCGTGATCGCCGCGGCCGTCATCGTTTCGCTTTATACGGTTTATCGCCTCTATCGCGGTTAAGGATATGGCACGCGAGCGCCTTTATCTGTTCGACACCACGCTGCGCGACGGCGCGCAGACGAACGGCGTCGATTTTACGCTCGCGGATAAACTCACAATCGCGCGCATGCTCGACGAGCTGGGTATCGATTATGTCGAGGGCGGCTATCCCGGCGCCAATCCGATCGACACCGATTTCTTCGCCGAACGGCGGCCGATGCGCGCCACGCTCACAGCCTTCGGCATGACGCGGCGGCCGGGCCGCTCGGCGTCGAACGATCCAGGCCTCGTGGCGTTGCTCGACGCGCAGGCCGGTGCCATCTGCTTCGTCGCCAAATCCTGGGACTATCACGTGCGCGTGGCGCTGGAGACCACGGAGGAGGAAAATATCGCCTCGATCCGCGACAGCGTGCACGCCGCCAAGGCCAAAGGCCGCGAAGTGCTGCTCGACTGCGAGCATTTCTTCGACGGCTATAAGGCCAAGCCCGCTTTTGCGCTCGCCTGCGCCAAGGCGGCCTATGACGAGGGCGCACGCTGGGTGGTGCTGTGTGACACCAATGGCGGCGCGCTGCCGCATGAAGTCGAGCGCATCGTCGGCGAAGTTTGCGAAAAAATTCCCGGCGACCATGTCGGCATCCACGCCCATAACGACACCGAGCAGGCGGTGGCGAATTCCTTTGCCGCGGTGCGCGCCGGCGCGCGCCAGATCCAAGGCACGCTCAACGGGCTCGGCGAGCGCTGCGGCAACGCCAATCTCGTCTCCATCATTCCGACGCTCAAGCTGAAGAAAGAATATGCCGAGAAATTCGAGATCGGCGTATCGGACGAGGCGCTGTCGCGTCTGGTGCGCGTTTCGCACGCGCTCGACGAATTGCTCAATCGCGCCGCGGACCGCCACGCGCCCTATGTCGGCGAGAGCGCGTTCGCCACCAAAGCCGGCATCCACGCCTCCGCGATCGTGAAGGAGCCGGCGACCTACGAACACATCGCGCCGGAGCGCGTCGGCAATAAGAGAAAGCTCCTGGTGTCGGATCAGTCGGGCCGTTCCAATGTGCTGGCCGAGCTCGAGCGCATCGGGCTTGCCGTCGACAAGAACGATCCGCGCGTCATGCGGCTCCTCGACGAGGTCAAGGAACGCGAGGCGATCGGCTACGCCTACGAGGCGGCGGATGCTTCGTTCGAACTGCTGGCGCGCCGCCTCCTCGGCAAGGTGCCGCATTATTTCGACGTGGAAAAATTCGACGTCAATGTGGAGCAGCGCAACAATGCCAAGGGCGAGCGCGTCACCGTGAGCCAGGCGGTGGTGAAGATTAAGGTCGGCGACGAGGAATTCATTTCAGTCGCCGAAGGCATCGGTCCGGTCAATGCGCTCGATCTCGCGCTGCGCAAGGACCTCGGCAAATATCAAAGCTTCATCACCGGGCTCGAGCTCACCGACTATCGGGTGCGCATCCTCAATGGCGGCACCGGGGCCGTCACCCGCGTGCTGATCGAAAGCGCCGACGAGACCGGCGACCGCTGGACCACGATCGGCGTCTCCGCCAACATTATCGACGCTTCGTTCCAGGCGCTGATGGATTCCATCGTCTATAAACTGGTGAAGTCCGGCGCGCCGGCGTGATCTTTATCTTCCCTCCCCCCTTGTGGGGGAGGGT